>SXGR01656429.1_pt1 | contig 12070 bp, 10 predicted proteins | sample 3174711 | NCBI WGS metagenome assembly SXGR01 (sample SAMN11356860, study PRJNA531348) | freshwater metagenome | isolation source: freshwater sample F1-60 | place: China: Fuxian Lake, Yuxi | collected 2017-12-25
CGGCCAGGACTTCGCGGTGACGCGCGAGCGGATCCGGCAGATCGAGGCCAAGGCCCTGCGCAAGCTGCGGCACCCGAGCCGCAGCAAGCAGCTCAAGAGCTTCATCGACACGTGATGCTGCCCGGCGCGTCGGGTGAACCGGCGCGCGCGGCGGCGGCGCCGTTGCGGGCGCGGCTGCGACCTCTTGCGGTGGCGGGCGCGCGACTCCTTGGGGTCGTTGGGCTCTTTGGGCTCGTCGCCGTGGGCTGCGGCGGCGAGCGCGCGCTCACCGAGAGCGACTGCGCGGCAGCACGCTCGCGGGTAGAGCGCGCGTGGAATCGCGACGCCGTCGCCGCCGAGCGACCGAGCTCGGGCGAGCGGCACATGCGCTTCATCGGCGACGAGGAGCGGCGCATCGGCGAACGGTTTCACGCACGCTGCACTGCGCTCGTCGGCAAGAAGCTCGCGGTGGCGGAGCTCGCGTGCCTGACCGAAGCTGAGAGCATCGAGCAAGTCGACGCGTGCCAGCGCAGGCGCTAGTTCTCGGCCCCAATGCCGTTTTCGGGCCGAGAATGCGCGTCACGGGCATTCGTGCATGAGCCGCAGCGCGACCTCGTCGGCGAGGACGTCGCCGGCGTCGTCGACGAAGGGCTCGCCCGCGGGAAGGGTGAGCTCGACGCGCAGATCGAGGAGATCGGGCGCGCCGGTGCCGGGGTGCACCTCGCCGTCGTGGTAGGGGTTCGCGAGCTTGCCGGCGAGAAGATCGATGGCGACGCTGGCGCTCTCGTTGTTGAGCACGCCGTCGACGAAGAGCCGGACGGTGCCGCACGCGGAGCCGCCGGTGCAGGCGAGCGGCGGGCGCAGCGACACGTTCTCGACCGCGACGAGGAGCGGGACGCGCGCGGCGACGTCGATGCCGATCGCGCGGCACTCGGGCGCGGCGTCGCCGGCGGGGCTCACGAAGGCGATCGACGCGGGGCCCGAAGCGACGGCACCGGTCGTACCCGTCGCGCCGTCGTCGCAACCGCTGGCGGAGAGCGCGAGCGCGAGCGCTGGGAGTAGGCCGAGGAGGGGGCGCGCGCCGAGCTTGGCCTCGCTACGAAGGGACGCGACGCGATGGCCCATGGCGCGGGCGACCCTCACACATTCGGCGCGGAGGTTCGAGCGGGATCGTCCTCGGCTCAGGCGGGCTCGTCCTCGGCTCGCGCGGCAATCGGCGGGCACGTCATGGGGAGGCATTTCGTTGACAAACAGCGCGCCGCGCGCCAGGGTTCACCGCGTGAACCGGAAGGAGCGGATCGAGGCGCAGCTCGTTGCGACATTCGCGCCGGTGGATCTCGCGATCGTCGACGAGAGCCATCGCCACGGCGGCGGCGCCGGCGCCGAGTCCCACTACAACGTAGTCGTCGTGAGCGAGGCCTTCGCCGGGCTCGGGCGCATCGAGCGGCATCGCGCCGTTCATGTGGCGCTCGACGCCGAGCTCAACCGCGGGCTTCATGCGCTGACCTTGACCCTGCGAACGGAAATCGAGCACACGCAGTCGGCGGGCGCGGCGCTTCGCTCGCCCGGATGCGCGAGCAGCAACAAGGTGGCGTCATGACGCGAAATATCGTGCAAAACGCGGTGCGCGGCGCAGAGATGCGGCGCGGCGTGCCGAAGGGACTCGCGAGTTTTCTCCTCACGGCGGTGCTGATCGGTTGCGGCGCCCCCGCGATCCCGGCCGCCGCGCCGCGAACGGTGCTCTCGCTCGGGAAGCTCGACTGCGCGGGCTGCGGCGAGGACCTTGCGTCGAAGCTCGGCAAGCATCCCGGGGTCTACCAGGCGACGTTCGACAAGGTGCGCTCCGAGGTCACGGTCGTGGCGCTGCCGAGCGTCGACGTGCTCACCTCGGCCCGCAAATACGCCGAGGGCGAGGAGTTCGTGCTGGAGCTCGGCGCGGGCAAGGGCTCGTACTTGCCGTGGGCCAAGGCGCCCGAGGGCGCCGACGTGGCGGTCCTCGCGACCCATGGCGAAGATGTGCCGGAGCTCGCCCCGCACCTCGCGCTCGGAAAGGTGACGGTGGTCGATTTCGCCGCCGCGTGGTGCGAGCCGTGTCGTAACGTGGATGCGCACCTCATGGAGGTCGTCGGCAAGCGCAAGGACGTCGCGTACCGCAAGCTCGACATCGGCGACTGGGACACGCCGCTCGCGCAGCGGTACCTGAAAGGCGTGCCGTCGCTTCCGTACGTGCTCGTCTTCGGCAAGGACACGAAGAGGGTCGCCGAGATCAAGGGGCTCGACCTCGCGCGCCTCGACGCCGCGATCGAGGAGGCGGCGCGATGAGGATGGTGCTGCTCGCGCTCGTGCCGTTCGCGGTCGCGTGGCCGTCCATCAGCTACGGCGAGGCCTGAGCGGCCTGAAGCAATCCGAACCTGCCGGTCGGCGGGTCTGCCATTCGCGCCGTCGAGCCAGGGCGCCTGTCGTTGCGCTTGTCGACCTCGCTCGTCGACGCGAAGACGGAGCACGTCGCCGAGTGCCCCGATCTCGGCCCGGAGTGCGCCCTGCCGGTGGCGCCGGTGCCGTTCAATCACCACATCGAGCAGACCATGGCCGAGGTCGCCCTCGACGCCTCGTACGGCGTCTTGCCGTGGCTCGCGGCCGAGGTGCGCCTCCCGCTGCGCATCGTCGATGTGCGCCCGACCTACAGCGAGCTCGACGGCGCGCCGAAGCTCTTGCCCGACGACATTCACCATCACGATGAGACGCTCGTGGGCCCGGGCGATCCGTGGCTCGTCGGTCGCGTCGCCTCGACCTTCGGCGCGCTGGTCGCTGGCGCCAGGTTCGGCGTGACGCTGCCCATCGGCCGCACCGAGCCCGATCCGTACGAGCTCGGGCGCCGCGGCGAAACCCACGAGCACCTGCAGTTCGGCACGGGCACCGTGGTGCCGATCGTGGGCGGCGGGCTGTCGTACACGATCGACACGGTGGCGCCGGTCAGCTTGGGCCTCGGGGCGCTCGGGCTCTTCAGCCTCTACGAAAACGAAGAGGGTTACCGCGCGCCGTCGCGCACCTTCCTGAGCTCCTCGGTCGCCGTCGACCTCTTGGGTGGCAAGGTGCGGCCGAGCCTGTCTCTCGACTGGTCGCGCGAGAGCGAAGAGCTGTGGCACGGCGGCATGGGGGACGAGGGACCGACCGCGCGGAGCGAGCTCATCGCCGGCGCTAGGGTGGCGTGGCGCTTCTACGCGCCGTGGACCGTGGAGGCCGGCGTGCGGCGCCGCGTCGCGCGCTTCACGGATGCTGCGTCGTTCGACTATCCGGCGCTCTTCCAGCTCTCGGTCGCGACCCACTTCGACGTCGGCCCCGCCGTGAGCAGCGAGGCACCGGGCGCCGCGCATCATGCGCGCGCGAGCTGGTAGACCGGTCTCGGGCGGCACGGCTCAGTCGCACAAGCGCGCGAGCTCTTAGCGGCGCGGGTCGGTCGCTCTGCGCTCGAGCTGGTAGCGGCACGGGTGCGCGCCCGTGACGTCGATGGTGATGCGGCGCGGGCCGAAGCGAACGACGGCGCTCGCTGCCGCGGGGGTGCCGGGCGCGTCGTCGTCGACGTTCTCGATGAGGCTCTGGACGGTCACGTAGGGGATCCCGCCGATGAGATCGAAGTGGTTCCAGTGGAGGTGCCCGTTGACCACGAGCGCCACCTTCGCCGACGCCTCGAAGAGCCCTCGCAGCGTCTTGCGCTGCTTGACGAGCGCGAGCTGCGGCGCCCTCGAAAACCAGCGATTTTGTCGCAGATCTTGCTCGGAAGCGCTGTGGTGCATGAGCACGACCGTCGGCAACTCGGTGGCCGCGAGATCCGCGGTGAGCCATGCGAGCTGGGACTCATCGATGCTGACGTCGACGTCCTTCGCCTCATGCGTGTAGAGGCACACGAGGTGAACGCCGTTCATGTCGAAGCTGCGGTAGAGCGGGCCCTCGGGCGCGAGGCCCCACGCGCTCCGCAGGTGGCTCGCGTCGAGGTGCACGACGTCGTGGTTGCCGGCGAGGTTCACGACTGGGGCGGCCGAGCCAGCGAGCAGCCGCATGCACTCGGCGTAGCGCTCGCCGTCGAGCTCGGGCGACTCGTCCTCGAGCGCGTCGCCGAGATTCACGCACAGATCGGGGCGCACCTCGTCGCGCATGCGCGCGGCGAATGCCTGCGTGAGCTCGGCGGCGCGGTGCGTGAGCTTGCGGAGCCTGCCGCCGAAGGTGGCGGCTGGGCCGAAGTGCAGATCGGTGACGATGCCGAGCGTCAGCATGGCGGGACGGCGCTCAGAGGCGCGCGAAGAGGGCGCGCGGCCGCGTGAGATGCAGGTATCCGAGGTCGCTCAGCGTGCTGCCCTTGCCGCTGTCTTTGGTGCCGGTCCAGGGGAGGGCAGGGTCGAGCACGTCACAGGCGTTGACGTAGACGGTGCCCACCTCGAGGCGCGCGCCGAGCTCGAAGGCGCGGTCGCGATCGGCCGTCCACAGTGACGCGGTGAGGCCGAGGTCGCTGTCGTTGATGAGGGCGACGGCCTGTTCGTCGGAGTCGACGGCCATGACCGCGACGATGGGGCCGAAGGACTCGGTGCGCATCACATCCATGCGGTGGTGGACGTCGACGAGGAGGGTCGGCTCGAAGAAGCGGCCGTGCCCATCGACGGTCGTGGGGCGCCCACCGCAGAGGACGCGGGCCCCGTCGCGCTCGGCCTCGCGAACCTGGCGCTCGAGAAACTGCGGAGCCTGCGGCTGCGCGAGCGGCCCGAGATAGACGTCCGTGCGCGGGTCGCCCATCGTGAATTTCGCGAGCTCGGCGCGAGCGGCCTCGACGAAGGCGTCGTAGCGATCGCGGTGCACGTAGATGCGCTCGACCGCGCAGCAGCTCTGGCCGGCGTTGTAGCAGGCTCCGTCTACGAGCGCGGCGGCGGTGGACTCAGGGTCGGCGTCGGCGCGCACGTAGGCCGCGTCCTTGCCGCCGAGCTCGAGGCCGACGTCGATGAAGCGATGCGCCGCCGCGTTCGTATAGACCGCGCGACCGCCTTGCACCGAGCCCGTGAAGCAAACGTGGGCGACGCGCGGGTCGCGCACGATCCGCGCGACAGAGTCGTGATCGGCGTGCAGGTACGTGACGAGGCCAGAGGGGGCGCCGGCACGCTCGAACGCCGCGGCGAAGTGCTCGCCTACGAGGGGGCTTCGCGGCGAGTGTTTGAGGAGCACCGAGTTGCCCGCGATGACGGCCGGCACGACGGCGTTCACGGCAGTGAGCAGGGGATAGTTCCAGGCCGGCAGATCGAGCACGACGCCATGCGGGACGCGCTCGATGCGACGCACTACGTTCGGTGGCGAGGGGAGCTCGCGTGGGGCGAGGCACTCGGGCGCGATCTTCGCCATGTGGCGCGAGCGGGCCGCCATGGTCGAGAGCTCGCGACGCGCCTGTGCGATGGGCTTGCCCATCATGCGCGTGACGTCGGCGACGATGGCCTCCGCGTGGGCCTCGAGCTCGGCGATCGCGCGCTCCACGAGGGCGATCCGGCTCGCCAGCGCGACACCGGCCCACGCGCGGGAAGCGGCGTGAGTCCTCGCGACGGCGAGCTCGACGGCGTTCGCATCCGCGAGCGGAAGGCGTGAGGCCTCGGTCAGGAGGAAGGGGTCATCGACGACGAGCTCCAGCATCGCGCGCAGCATACTCTGGGCGAGCGCGTCCACGGGGGGCGCTGAGGGGCCGAGCCGGGGCCGGCCGTGCGGCAAAGCCCGCAGGCTCGTTGGCCGGCGCGCTTGGTGGCCGGCGCGCTTGGTGGCCGTCGCGCTTGCTGGCCGGCGCGCTTGCTGGCCGGCGCGCTTGCTGGCCGGCGTGGGCGATTTTCGGTCCGGACGACGAGAATGTTGGGCACCGCCGGCGGCGTAGGTAAGATTCGCGCACGCATGCGAGCCGTTGCGGCGGGCGTCACGGACGTCGGAAGAGAGCGGGACCACAACGAGGACCGGTTCGTCCTGGTCCCCGAGTGTGAGGTGTTCGTCGTCGCCGACGGCATGGGCGGACACCAGTGCGGCGAAGTCGCGAGCCGGATGGCCGCGTCGATCATCGCGAGCTACTTTCGTTCGGAGCGCGACAACGAAGGCGCCTCGAAGCCGACCCCCGAGGTGCTCGAGGCGAGCCTGCTCGAGGCGAACAAGCGCATCCACCGGCGGGCGACGAGCTCGCCGACTCACCGCGGCATGGGCACCACGGTCGTCGCGGCGGCCTTCGATCGCACCGAAAAACTCGTGCATCTCGCGCACGCGGGCGACAGCCGCTGCTACCGCCTTCGCGACGGCGCGCTCGAGCAGCTCACGCACGACCACTCGCTCATCGAAGAGGCGCTACGGGCGCGTCCCGACATCAGCCGCAGCGAGCTCGCCTACCTGCCGTCCAACGTCATCACGCGCGCGCTCGGCGTCGAATCCAAGGTCGAGGTCGAGCTCACTCACGAGGAGGCGATGCCCGGCGACGTGCTGCTCCTTTGCACGGACGGCCTGCATGGCTTCGTCACGGACGAGCGGCTGGCCGAGATCATGCGCGCCACGCCGATCCTCACCGAGGCCTGCTCCGCGCTCGTCGCCGAGGCGAACAAGAACGGCGGCGGCGACAACATCACCGCCGTCCTGGTACGCATCGAACCGGGCGACGAGCCCTGGGCCGTGGCTGGCTCGGTGCCGCCAGCCCCGAGGACGAGCGCGATCCCGCCCGGCAGTGAGAGCGCGGCTGCGGGCGACGATGCGTCGGAGAGCGGTGCGCAGGTCGTGGACGACACCGCGAGGCTCCCGGCCGTGCTCGATCCGGACGCGGTGTTGCGCGCGCCACGTGCCCCTCGGCTCGGCCAAGAAGGGGCAGCGCGTGAGCCTTCGCCTGGCGCGGCCGACGACGACGAAGACGATCTCTGATCTCGGGCGTCGATCGCGCGTCGCGGTCGAGCGAGCCCGCTACTTCGGCGTCGCGGCCTTCGGGCTGGGGTTCGCCTCGATCGGTTTGGGAGCTTCCGTCTTCGCGGCGTCCTTCTTCGCGGCGTCCTTCTTCGGGGCGTCCTTCGGTGCGTCTTTCGCTGCGCTCGTCTTCGGCGTGCTGGTCTTCGGCGTGCTGGTCTTCGGCGCGGTCTTCGGGGCGTCCTTCGGCGCGTCCTTGTCGTCCGCGGCGGGCGTCTGCGCGTTGTAGAGCTGAATGACGCGGTCGGTGACGTCGAGATCGCTGCGGAAATACGGGGCCGCCTCGCGATTCAGCACGACGTCGTAGCCCTCCTTGGCGGCGAGTCCCCGGACGAGCTGGTTCAGCTTCGTGAGGATCGGCACCATGAGATCGTTCTCACGCTGCGCAATTTCACGGCGCATCGCGGCGCCCGCTGCCTGCAGCTCGAGCGCGCTCTTCTCGAGCGCTGCGTACTTCTTGCGAAGCTCGGCTTCAGGAGTCTTGCCGTCCTTGGCGAGCCTCTCGAGCTCGGCCTTGCTCGCCGCGACGCTCTTTTCCTTGTTGTCGAACTCGGTCCCGCGGGTGTCGACGAGCTCTTGCAAGCGGCTCTTCATGCGGAGCCCATCCTCGGTGTCTGCGAGGGCGCGGCGCATGTCGATGACGGCGAGCCGCAGCTCGGCGCGGGCCTCTTGGGCCCAGGTTGCGAGCGCGGCCACAGCAACGCCGGCGATGAAGAGCAGGCGCCAGAGAGCAGTCGCGGTTCTGCGTCGTGTCGACATGCGACGGGATTAGCGACGTCGGGCGACACCGTCAAGGAAGGAGGCCGCGCCAATCCTGCGGGCCCATCGCCCGCTCGCGCCGCCTCAGCCTTGCGGAGTCGAGGCCCCGGGGGGCGGGCTCGAGGGCGCGAGACGCAGGCCGAGGCGAACATACGCGTAGTGCAAGAGGCGCGCGACCTCGTGGTTGCGCGTCGAGAAGGCGTGGGCAATCTCCGCGGCGCGGATGGAGGCGACGCGCGTCTCGAGTGCCGAGAACGCCGTGCGCAGCGCCTCGTCCGCCTCCGCCGTATGCCCGAGCGCGACCAGCGCCTCGTAGTGGACGAGGCGAATGGCCTCCTCGGATTCCTCGAGCGGCCCCTCGGCGAGCAGTCGGTGTGCCTCGCTCGCGGCGCGGAGGGCCGCAGGAAAGTCGCCGCGGGCGGAGTCGACGAGCGCGCGACAGAGGTGCGCCGCGGCCAAGAGGCCGAGCTGCTGCGTCGACGCTCCGAGCAGGCTCGTCGCGATCGCGTCCGCGCGCCAGATGTCCGCAGGCTGCCCGCGCCAGCAGAGCATCATGCAGGTGTAGACGCGGGCGAAAATGGCGAGGCGGATCCCGCCGCACTCGTCCGCCATACGAATGGACTCTTCCTCGTGCTCGATGCCGCGGTCGAGATCTCCGAGCCTGGCGCGCGAGCTGCCGAGGTTGTGCAGCGCGGACGCCTCGAGCAGCCGAAGGCGATAGCTTCTTACGTCGGCGAGGGCCCGCACCAGCAGCGTCTCGGCCTCCTCGTACATGCCGAGGTAGTTGAGCGTGGAGGCCGTGTTGATCCGGGCGCGGCTCGCGAGATGAACGTCGCCGGCGTTGTCGGCGAGCGTCATGAGGTCGCGCCCGATGGGGATCGCGTCTGCCGGAGCGCCCGCGTTCATCTGTGCGAAGAGCCTCGCGTCGAGCGCACGCAGCATGGCGGTGGTGCCGGCGTGCCCGGCCTCGCGCGCACAACGTACGGCATCTTCGGAGACGCGAAGCGCGACGCTCGGCTGTCCGAGATCGATGAGCACCCGGACCCGCGCGGACAGGAGCAGCGCGCGCTGTTGCGGCAGGAGCGCGACGCCGCGATCCGCGGAAAGCGCGGCGGCGAGACGTGACTCCGCCTCGGCCGTGCGGCCGGCGACGATGAGCGAGCCGGCTGCGAGCCACTGCGCGTCGACCCACGTGTCGCTCGAAGGCGGCGCGAGCTTGCAGGCCTCGTCGGCGGCGGCGATGGCGTCGGTGAGGCGGGCGCGGCGCGAGTGGACGAGCGCTTGGGTCGCAAAGAGCTGCGCGCGCTCGAGGCCCGTCGCGCCGCACGCGATCGCTCGGCCGGCGAGCTCGAGGGCGGCGTCCATGTGGCCGGCGCTCGCGATCGCGACATGCGCCGCGCGGGCATAGAGGTGCGCCGCGCGTGGCGGATCTCCGCCGAGCTGGAAGTGAAAGGCCATGAGGCCGTAGTCCGTGCTGCCCGCGCTCTCGTGCCAGACGGCCGCGGCGAGATGCAGACTCTGCCGATCTTCGTCGAGCAGCGACGCGTGCGCCGCATCGCGCACCATCGCCTGACGAAACATCCACTCCGATTGACCGGCGATGCGCGAGCTCTGCTCGTGGTGGATGAGCTCTTCTCGCTCTGCGGCGAGCAGGTCGGCCTCGACGTCGCGGCCCAAGATCGTCGCCACGCCGGCGGTCCAGAACACGTGGCCGAAGACCGTCGCCGCGCGCAGCGTCTCTTGCAGGTCCGGCGCGAGCCTGTCGAAGCGCCGCTGGACGAGCTCGAGCACGGTCAGCGGAAGCTCGCCGCGCCCTTCGGCCGCGGAGCGCACGAGCTCCTCGAGAACGAACGGGTTGCCTGCGGCGCGGCGTAGGATCTCCTGGCGGCGCTGGGCATCGAGCGTCGGAAGCGCCGTGGCGATGATGCGCTCGGCGGCAGGGGTCGCGAGCGGTGGCAGCGTGAGACGGAGCGTGCGGTTCGGGTGCGGCTTGGCCTCTTGCGTGGTGGTCGCGGCCGGCGTCCACAAAGTTGGGCGCTCGCGCTCGACCTCGGGCAGCGCGAAGCCGTACACGACGAAGCGAAGATCGCCGCAGCCGAGCAGCCAGTCGACGAGCTCGAGGCTGGCGTCGTCGCACTCGTGGGTGTTCTCGATGAAGAGCACCTGCGGGATGCGGCCCGACTGCGTCCGAACGAAGGCCTCGAGGGCCATGCGCACGCGCGACTGCATGATCTGGACGTTGGCGCGCGCCGAGCGCAGCGCCTCGTCGTGCTCGTCCGGGAACGGCACGCCGACGAGCTCTCCGTGAAACGGCGCCAGGAAATGCAGGCTGCGCGGCATGCGCGCCATCACGTATTGCTCGACGAGCGCGATCTGCTCGGTGGGGCGCGCGCCGTCTTGAACGCCCATCCTCTCGCGCAGCGCGACGCCGACGGCACAGCTCGTAGGTCCCTTGCCGCGGCACGTGAGCACCTCGGGCGGCACCTGCGCGAGCGCCAAGCGCTGACTCAGCTCGCCACGCACGCGGCTCTTGCCGATCCCCGGCGCGCCGAGGACGAGCGCCGCGCGCGGAAACGAGTCGCGGGTCGTCTCGTCGTACACGTTCTGCAGCGTGGCGAGCTCGCGCTCGCGGCCGAGCGTCGGGGTCACTACGCCGAGCAGCTTGCACGGCGCCTGGTCGCGTGGATCCTCGCGTACGAGGCGCGCGCCGTGGGTGTCGCGCACGACCTCGAACGTCGTCTCGAGGGCGGCGGCGGCGTGCATATCGAGCCGGATGTTGCCGGGTTGGGCGCGCTCCATCTGCGTGGCCGCGCGGTCGAGCGCCTCTCCGGCGAGGTTCGAGCGCGCCGTCACGGCGTGGCCGTTTGCGACCACGATGCGCGCGGTCGGGAAGTCGGCGAGGATCTGCAGCGCGGTGCGGGCGGCGCGGATCACCTCGTCGCCGCGCGAGCGCTCGACGCCGAACACGGCGGCGGCTTGACCGCTCGCGATGCGCTCGATGCGCACGTCATCGCCGGTGATGTGCGTGAGATCGGAGCTGATGGTCTCTTCGCCGGTCGTGACGTTGAGGTCGTAGAGCAGGCAGGTGACGACGCGCCGAAACGACAACCCCGGGCGTGTCGGCCGGCCGCCGAGTCCCGACGAGGTTCCGGTGCCGGTGTTTTCGTCCGAGCCCGTAGGACGCGGCCGCACTTGCGAGCGAGAGCGCTCGGCCTCGGGAGGGTCGTTGCCGAGCTGGCCGACGCGTGCCAAGGCGCGCGCCAGATCCCCCGCGTGCGGGTAGCGCGCCTCGCGGTTGCGTGAGATGGCGCACGAGACGACCTCGTCGAGCGTCGCCGGAATGTCGAACCGCAGCGCCGCGGGGCGCGGCGGATCCTCGAGCACGAGGCGGCCGAGCAGCGCGATGACGTGCTCGCTCTCGAACACGCTGCGCCCAGTGAGCAGCCGAAACAGCATCGAGCCGAGCGAGTAGACGTCGGCCCGAGCGTCCACGTCTCCGCCGCGCGCCTGCTCGGGCGACATGTAGTGCGGCGTCCCCACGATCATGCCGGGCGAGGTCTTGAACCCGTCGAACTCGGCGGGCTTCACGACGCCGAAGTCGATGAGCTTCACGGCCGTCCCGCGGCCCTTCACGAGGTAGATGTTCTGGAGCTTGAGGTCGCGGTGCACGATGCCGCGCGCATGCACGGTGGAGACCGCTTGCGCCGCGCGCCGCACGACCTCGACGGCGTCGCGTATGCCGAGCGGTTGCCGCCGGGTGCGCTGCGACAGGTCCTCCCCGTCGAGCCACTCCATCGCGAGGAACGGCCGCCCGTCGGACCAGGTCCCGTGTGCCACGTACTCGACGATGTTCGGGTGGCGCAGATCCGCGAGCGCGTCGATCTCCCGCCGGAAGCGAGTCCGGTCCTCTTCTCCGGTGCCGCTTCGCAGGAGCTTCACCGCGACGTCTTGTCCCGTCGCGCGGTCGACCGCTTTGTAAATCTCGCCCGCCGCGCCGCCGCCGATGCGCTTATCGACGACGAACCTCTCCTCCGCGGCTCTCGGATCTACCACGTGCACCCGTGCGGCCTGCGCCGCCAGTCGCAACGCTACCACGCGGAACTACTGCGCCGAGCGCGATTGTGCGCCCAGCGCGGCCAGCTCACGGCCAGCTCAGGGCCGGCCCTGCTCTACTTGCCGTTGCTCGCGACGCTTCATTCGAACGCGACCTTCCAGAGGAGGCCGAGGGCGGCGCTCCCCGCGAGCGTCTTGGCGAGGCCGAGCTTGAACCGAAACATCGCGAGCATGGCGAGCAGCGTGAGCACCAACGACGGCACGTTCACCGTGTTCCAGGCGGGGACGAATAGCCGCGCCGGCCCGAGGTTCTGCTCGTGCACCACCG
>SXGR01257649.1_pt1 | contig 12069 bp, 10 predicted proteins | sample 3174711 | NCBI WGS metagenome assembly SXGR01 (sample SAMN11356860, study PRJNA531348) | freshwater metagenome | isolation source: freshwater sample F1-60 | place: China: Fuxian Lake, Yuxi | collected 2017-12-25
AGCCTGTTGCCCACTGCGCTCAGCCGGGCGATGGACGGCTCCGGGCATTCGACTTCCGCGCAGGCGGGCACCAGGGGATCGGGCCTGAGGATGGAAAGCCGCGCCGGGTGGCTGTCCGAGATGTTCTTCGTCACGATCAGCCCGTTGTCCAGCACGACGAAGCCGTTGTACGGCAGGTCCAGTGGCAGCTTCAGCGCGTCCTTCACGCTGCAGTCCCGCGCGAGACGATGAGCCCACCGCCCGTAGACGACATAGATGTCACCATTCGCGTGCAGCGCCATGCCGCCGGGCCACATCGGACCGCCGCGCAGCAGTGGCGACTTCTGCTGTGGCGCCAGCGTTTTCGGATCAATCAGCGACACCCGGCATGACGTCGGCAGCCCCAGACGCGCCCGGATCGCCGAGTGGGTCAGCAGATACACCTCGCCGGGTGCGCCCAGCACGGTCATGGTCGACATGAGCCGCGTCACCGCAGTGACGTGCAGACGCTCTGCAGGCCCAAGCCCGAGTCCGGCCGCCCCGTTGGGTACCTGCAGGCGCGCGGGTCCGCCGTCCTCGGCCGGCCACGGCGTGTTCAGATACCCGAGGCCCGGCATGCCAACCCGCGTTTAATGGGGCGTGCGGGCCGTGATGCCCCCAATGACCGCGGCGATGTCGTCGGGGCAGTCTTCCTGCAGGAAATGCGCGCCGTGCAGGGTGACGTGGGACTGGTTTTTAGCGCCGGGAATGAGCTTGTGGAACACCGCGTCGCCGCCGCCGGTGATCGGGTCGTTATCGCTGAACGCGGTGACGAACGGCTTGGCAAATGTGGTGAGCACTGCCCACGCGGCCTTGTTCTCGGCCACTGAGGCGTGTTCGGGCGTGATGGGAACCAGCGTGGGGAACTGGCAGGCGCCGCCTTTGAAACTGGCGTCGGGAAAGGGTGCGTCGTAGGCGTCCACTTCGGCTTGGCTCAGGTCTCGATCGACGCCCATCGCGACGATCTGGCCGACGGGCAGGTCGGGCGTGCTCTGACTGAACGCCAGCCATTGCAGGAACCCGTCGGAGAGCGGGGTTCCTATCGGGAGCCCGGTGTTCGCGACAACCACACCCGCGAAGCGCTCGGGATAGGCGGCCACGAGGCGCAAGCCCAGTAGTCCGCCCCAGTCCTGGCAGAACAATGTCACGTCCCGGACGTCCATCTCGGTGAACCACTGGCTCAGCCATGCGACGTGACGTTCGTAGGTGTAGTCGTCACGGTCGGCCGGCTTGTCGGAGCGGCCGAAGCCGATCAGATCGGGCGCCAGGACCCGATGACCCGACGCGACGAGTTGCGCGATGATGTGCCGATACAGGTAGGACCAGCTGGGTTCGCCGTGCAGGAGCAACACTGCGGGACCCTCCCGCGGGCCTTCATCCACCCAGGCCATCCGCAGAACCTGCCCGGTGTCGGGATCGGTGATGTCGGTGTAGTGCGGCTCGAAGGTCCAACCGGGCAGATTCTCGAAGCGGCTGTCGGGGGTGCGCAGAATTTCTATGTCAGTCTCCTCGTTCGCGGCCGGGTCATCGTGCTCGTTCTTACAGCATGCGCTCGGACTTCGGCACCTTGGGCATCTCGCTGGTGATGCGCTGCATGGTGCCCAGGAAGCGGTACATCTCCGGATAGACGATCGGCTTGCCGCTGTTGAGCACGGCCACCGAGATCGCCCGTTCGGGGTCGGCCCAGGCGAGCATGTTCGAGAAGCCGAGGTGACCGAAGGCGTGCTGGGTGTCCAGGCCGTACAGACTCACCATCCGTGCGCCGAGCATCAGGCCGTGGGAGAACCGCGTCGGGTAGCCCAGCGAGAAATCGATCTCCAGGTGCGACCGCTCGATCAGGGCGTCGCGGATCGTGTCGGTCTCGATCACCCGAACGCCGTCGAGTTCACCTCCGCGACGCATGATTTCGAAGAACCGGGATAACTCCCACGCCGTGGTCACCGTACTGGCCGCCGGCACGATACCGGTCAGGAAACGTGGATCATTAGTCAGCGCGACCAGGTTGTCCAAGCCGACACCCAGTGCGCGGCTCAGGAGGTTCGACAGCGGCGGTGCGGTGGGCGGGCCGGTGACGTAGTTGAGGGCGACCTTGTCGACGTCGTCGGGCGAGACGCCGTAGTTGGTCCAACGGAACCCCAGCGGATCGAGGAACTCCTCGGCAAGCACCTCGCGGATGGTCTTGCCGGTGGCGGAGTGCACGACCTCGCCGAGGATGAACCCGCCCGAGACCGCGTGGTAGGCGAGATAGCGGCCGGCCTTGGCGAACGGTGCGGCGTCGACGAGGGTGTCGGTCATGAATTGGCGGTCCACGAGGTTGTCCAGATCGAGGGCCTTGCGCGGAAGGTTTGGTACCGCGGCCCGGTGATCGAGCACGTGGCCGATGGTGATCTCGTGCTTGCCGTGTTTCTCGTAGCCGGCGATGTAGTCGGCGACCGGGTCGTCGATGCCGAGCACACCGCGTTCAGCGAGTTTGTGGACCACGAAGGCGGTGATCGCCTTCGACGCGGAGTAGACGCAGAACGGGGTGTCGACGGTCGCGCGCACCCGTTCGGTGTCCCGGCCGTCGTGCGGGCCGTTGCCGCGGGAGTGCCCGAGGGCTCGGTTGAGGATCACCGCACCGTTGCGTCGAATACACACCTGCATGGCCGGATGGACTCCGCTGCGGTACCAGGCCCGTACCGACCGCCACATTGCCTCGACCTTGCGGGCGCTGACCCCGCCCGCCTCGGGTGAATCCTCGGGTCCGATATCGGTCACCGAGGCGAGGTCGCGGGGAACGTGGATACGTCGCAGCGGATCGGGCAGGCCCATCCGCGAATGGTAGGCGCGAAGGTGATTTTCGTTGCCAATTAACGAAACTGGGTGCCGTTGTTCAGTGCACTTGTCAGAGCCCGTCGGTAGACTAGAACGATCAATCACGGCTGCTTCCACAGTGCCGTTCATCGCAGTTCAGGGGCTTCATTTTGGCTACCGGGGGCACCACCCCCGGACGCCGTCGTGACCTTTTTTCTGCCCACAAGGGAGGTAACACATGACCGACTCCAACAAGACCCTGATTGCGGCACTGCTGGATCGCTCCGGCTCGATGAGTGACTCGAAGGAGTTCACCGAGGACGGTTGGCGTGAGCTCATCAACACCCAACGCTCCGAGCCGGAGTACTGCGAGGTGACGCTGGCGCAGTTCGACACCGAGTACGAGGTGCTCTACCCGCCCACCGCCATCACGGAGGTGCCGGAGTTCGTCGTGGTGCCCCGCGGAATGACAGCACTGCTCGATTCGGCCGGCAAATTCATCACCGAGGTGGGCTCCCGGCTCGCCACGCTGCCTGAAGATCAGCGGCCCGGCCAGGTGATCTGTCTGATCATGACCGACGGCATGGAGAACTCCAGCCATCAGTGGGACTGGGACGCGGTCAAGAAGCTGATCACCCAGCAGCGTGAGGTCTACGGCTGGGAGTTCATCTTCCTGGGCGCGGACATCGACGCGGTCGAGGTAGGCGAGCGAATGGGCATGGATCGTCGCTATGCGATGACCTACGACAAGCGGTCGCACGCCACGGTCAAGGCGACCTACGCGCGGGCATCCGGCGTCATGTCCGATCTCAAGCGCGGAATCCTTGCCGGTGAAGGCTTCAGCGCGGAGGCCCGTGCCGAGGCGATGGGTGAGGCGCCGAAGAAGAAGCGGAAGCGGGGCGCCTAGCCCCCCGGCGAGACGTCGGCGTCCTGTCGCTGATGCATGGCGGCAGCACGCCGACGTCTCGCCATCCAGATCCACATACACATAGCACTGGGGGATTGGTCATGGATTCATTGGCGACAGGTGTACCGAACTTTCGCGCCGCCATGCTCGGCGTCGCCTACGGCGATGGGTGGGGATATCCCAACGAACGCCTCAGCTACGACATGCTGACGCTGATGGACCTGCGGGGACCGGACCTTCCCCGGCGGCTGATCGTCTCCGACGACACCCAGATGACCCTGCACCTGGCCCAGGCTCTCGATGGCGCGGCCGGCAGGACCGCGAGCGAGTTGCAGGCGGGCATCCTCGCCGGTTGGCTGACATGGTTTCACGACCCGGGCATGCGGGGAATCGGCCGCACGACAAGAACCGCGCTGCGCGCCCTGGACTCTGGGGCCGCCTGGTACCGGTCCACCGTGGTGCACAGCGATGCCTGCGGTGCGGTGATGCGCGTCTCGCCGTGCGCCTTCCTGCCCGACGGACTGTGGCAGCCGGTGTCGGCGTGGCAGGCCGCCACCACCCACGGCGATGCCGCGGCCATCGCGTCGGCGCTGCTGGCCGCGGCGGTGTTGCGCCGGGTGATCACCGCCACCGATCCGACGGCGATGGTGCGCGACGGCCTGCTCGGCCACGCGATTGAACTCAGCCACGACGATGCCCTCGTGAGTGCCGCCGCACCGTGGCTGATCGACCATCCGCGCACCGGCACCTTCGAGCTCGCGGGCGACCTGATTCGAACCGGCATGGTGACGGTGCGCCAGGCACTGCAGCAGGCCCACGAGGCCACGCCGAAGTTTCTCGCCGATCCCTGGATCGCCGACCCGTCCCGTCGGCGTTACGGCGGCCAGGGGTGGCGCTCACCCCAGGCGCTGGCGTGCGCCCTGCTATGTGTCGACATGCTTCCCGGTGATCCGGTGGAGGCATTGCGCAGAGCGGTGACCACCGGGGGAGACAGCGACACTCTTGGCGCTATTGCCGGGTTCTTCCTCGGCGGCGGGTACGGCGACGTGTGGCCGAAACACTGGCTGATCAGGTTGGAGCCCCGCTACAGCGCCTGGATCGATGGCGCCGCGGCGTATGTCTTCGACTGAGCACTGGCCCGCCGACAAGATCGCGGGAAACCTGGCGCGCGCGCCGCGCGGCAGACGGTGCGTGCTGTTGACCACCGGTGCGCTGAACCCGATTCATCGTGGGCACGTCGCGATGTTCGATCGCGCTCGAGACGTGCTGGAGTCCGAGTACGGCCTCGACGTCGTCGGCGGATTCCTATCGCCATCGCATGACTCCTACCTGTCCGGCAAGTACGGCGACCCGAGGAAGTTTTTTCCCGCCGCCCAACGCCTCGCCCTGTGCGCGGCCGCGACCGAAGACCATCCGTTCCTGGCGGTGGCGTCCTGGGAGAGCTCGGTCTCGGGCCGGTGGCCTGACTTTCCTGAGGTCACGGCCACGCTCGAACGCGTTCTGGACGAACGGTTTCCCGGCGAGGGCATCGGCGTCATCTATCTGTGCGGCCAGGACCACTTCCGTTACGCGGCGAGGGCTGGGCTTCCAGGGGTCGCGGTGGTCACCCGCGCCGGCCGCGCGGAACGCAGCGATGCGGCGCGCACGATCTACGCGGTGCCGACCGCCTCCGACGATCCGTGCGGTCAGATGAGTTCAACCCAAGTTCGGGAAGCGCTGAAGAATGATGACCTGCAGACGCTGCGGTCGTGCCTGCATCCGGCCGTTCTCGCGATGCTGCTTCGGTGGCGTTAGCGCACCGGGCAGTGGGCGGCCGACGGTGCGGCCGTCACGGCCGGACGCCTTGAGCGGACCTGAATCCGGGCGCCGCGGTGCGGCTCCAGGATGACCCCGCGCACCCGTTGACGCTCTCCCGGCGCCGTCGTGGTGCCCAGCTCGACGCGGCGCAGCACCTCGCGCAGAATGACCCTCATCTCGACCAACGCGAAATTGGCGCCCAGGCATCGGCGGTTCCCGCCGCCGAACGGCAGCCAGGTGGTCGGGCCCAGGATTGTGGATCTGGGATCGGAGCCCAACATCCGGTCCGGATCGAACCGATCGGGCTGTTCGTATGTCGCGGCACTGCCATGGATCAGTCCGGTCCCGGGGACGACCATGACACCCGCGGGAAGCCGATATCCGCCGAGTTCTATTGGGGCGGTGAGGGTTCGGCCCACGTCGAACACGACGGGGCGGATCCGCAGGGTCTCCTTGCAGATCGCATCCAGATATTCGTCGCCGGCCGGATCACCGGCGGCGCTGTCCTTGGCGGCCTGCACGGCCCTGGCCAGGATCGCCGGATGCCGGGTCAGCTGCTCCAGGGCCCAGGACAGTGCGGTGGCGGTGGTGTCGTGCCCGGCGGCCAGCAGCGTCATCAGCTGATCACGCAACTCGGTGTCGCTCATCTGTCGGCCGTCGTCGTCGGCGGCGCGCACCAGCATGGCCAGCACGTCGGTCCGGTCAGCTAGGTCCGGGTCGGCGCGACGATCAGCGATCTCGGCGTATAGCAGCGCGTCCGCCTCATCGAGGCGCCGGCGGACGTACCGCCACGGACGGCGCTGCTGAAGTTTCGGACGGTAGAGGGCCAGCGTCGCCCACGGTCCCAGGCTCAACACCCGCGGCATGACCTCGCGCAGCGCGGCCAGCCGGGCCGGATCGGTGGCGCCGATGACGGTGCGCAGGATCACCTCCAGGGTGATCTCAGACATTTTCGGGCCGACCGGAAACTCGACACCCACCGGCCACCCGGCGATGTTGGCGGCGGCGACCTCGCTCATCACCGGCGTTTGGCGGGCAACAGCCTCCCGCGCGAACGGCGCCATCATCAGGCGGCGCCGGTCGCGGTGGACGTCACCATCGACGACGAGTACCGAGCTCGCACCGAGGATCTCAGCCAGCATCGGCGAATTTGCCTCGCCGGCATGAAACACCGCCGGATCACCGGCGAAGACGGTCTTCACATCAGCGGGGTCGGCCAGGTAAATCAGCGTCCCCATCGACGCGACCCGCATCGTGAACATATTCCCGTAGTGGCGCTGGTAGGCGGCCACCAACCGGGGCCAGTAGCGCAGCAACAGTGCTGCCTGAACGACGCGGGGCAGCGGTGGGCCCGGCGGCAACGTGAGCTTTGCTGATTGGCTCATACATCAACTGTACGACCCCGGGGACACTGTTCACCCGTTGTTAGCCCGCCGCTCAGTGTCATTACCCGATCAGATCATTAGCGCTGATGACACTGAGCGCATGCGATGCACCGTGTTCGGTACCGGCTACCTCGGCGCGACACATGCCGCCGGGATGGCAGAGCTGGGTCATGAGGTTGTCGGCGTCGACATCGACCCCGGCAAGGTCGCCAAACTCTCCGGCGGCGACATCCCGTTCTACGAACCCGGTCTGGCGAAGGTCCTGCGCGACAACCTCGCTGCCGGCCGGCTGCAGTTCACCACCGACTACGACCTGGCCGCCGACTTCGCCGACATCCACTTCCTGGGAGTGGGAACACCGCAGAAGAAGGGCGAGTACGGGGCGGACCTTCGGCATGTGCACGCGGTGATCGACGAACTCGTCCCGCGGCTGACGCGTCCGTCGGTGATCGTCGGCAAGTCCACCGTCCCGGTGGGCACTGCCGCCGGCCTGGCCACCCGGGCCCGGGCGCTGGCCGGTGACGGCGTGCCGATCGAGGTCGCCTGGAACCCGGAGTTCCTCCGCGAGGGTTTCGCTATTCACGACACCCTGCACCCGGATCGCATCGTCGTCGGCGTCGAAGACGGCTCGACGCGCGCCGAGGCCGCGCTGCGTGAGCTCTACGCACTTCTGCTCGAAGATGGCGCGCCCTTGATTGTGACCGATCTGCAGACCGCCGAATTGGTGAAGGTGTCGGCGAACGCCTTTCTAGCGACGAAGATTTCGTTCATCAATGCCATCTCGGAGGTCTGCGAGGCCGCCGACGCCGACGTGCGGGTCCTCGCCGATGCACTTGGTCATGATCCGCGCATCGGTCGCCAATTCCTCAATGCCGGTTTGGGTTTCGGCGGCGGCTGCCTGCCCAAGGATATCCGCGCCTTCATGGCCCGGGCCGGGGAACTCGGTGCGAATCAGGCGCTGACGTTCCTGCGGGAGGTGGACAGCATCAATATGCGCCGCCGGACGCGGATGGTGGAACTGGCCGCCACTGCCTGCGGTGGATCGCTGCTGGGCGCCAACGTCGCGGTGCTCGGCGCGGCGTTCAAGCCGGAGTCCGACGACGTGCGCGATTCGCCGGCGCTGAACGTCGCCGGCATGCTGCAACTCAACGGGGCGACGGTGAACGTCTACGACCCCAAGGCGATGGACAATTCGCAGCGACTGTTCCCGACGCTGAACTACTCCACCTCGGTGTTGGAGGCCTGTGAGCGTGCCGACGCTGTTCTGGTGCTCACCGAGTGGCGGGAGTTCGTCGACCTCGACCCCGATGTGCTGGCCTCGACGGTGCGCGCCAGAGTCATTGTCGACGGCCGCAACTGCCTCGACGGCGACCGCTGGTCGACTGCCGGGTGGACGTACCACGCGTTGGGTCGTCGGGCCGGTGTCGGCGCGCTGCGCTGAATCTCGCGTCATACTGTCGCCGTGACTGATCGCAATGTGCTGGGCGGCCCCTTGGTGCCATGCGGGACGGATCCGATGACCGGCTTCTACCGAGACGGGTGTTGTTCCACCGGGCTTGAGGACCGCGGCCTGCACACCATCTGCGCGGTGGTGACCGCCGAGTTCCTCGAACACCAGGCCTCGATCGGCAACGATCTGTCCACTCCGATGCCGGCCTACCGATTCCCCGGACTACTGCCCGGAGACCGATGGTGTGTGACGGCGGTCAACTGGCTGCGGGCGCACGACGACGGGTGCGCGGCACCGGTGGTGTTGGCCGGTACCCATGAGCGCACCCTGGACGTGGTGGAACTCGCCGTGCTCGAGGAGCATGCCGTGGACATTCCCGACGATCTCAGTGGTTTGTAGTCGGTCTTACGACAACAACCCGACGCACGACGTCTTCTCGCACGCAACCTTGGCGACACCCGCCGATGAGACCGTGACGGTGTGCGAGTTGCGATCGTCGCCGAATCGTTTCTGCCCAATGTCAACGGCGTCTCCAACTCGGTGCTGCGGGTGCTTGAGCATCTGCGTCGCACCGGACACGAGGCCTTAGTCATCGCTCCCGACAACCCTCGCGGTGAGGCACCCGCTTCCCGTATCCATGACGGCATCCGGGTGCATCGGGTGCCGGCGCGGATGTTTCCGAAAGTGACCTCACTGCCCCTGGGCGTGCCGAACCCGCGGATCCTGCGCGTCTTGCGCGGGTTCGACCCGCACGTGGTGCACCTGGCCTCGCCGGCACTGCTGGGCTACGGCGGACTGCTGGCCGCCCGGCGGCTCGGGGTTCCCACGGTGGCGGTGTATCAGACCGACGTCGCGGGGTTCGCTGAGAGCTACGGCGTGGGTTTCGCGTCACGAGCGGCCTGGGCGTGGACTCGGCATCTGCACTCGATGGCCGACCGCACCCTCGCGCCGTCAACCGCAGCGATCGACAGCCTGCGCTCCCGCGGGATTCCGCGGGTGCATCATTGGGCCCGGGGCGTGGATATCACCGGGTTCGCACCCTCGGCCCGCGATGACGAGCTACGGCGACGGTGGTCACCAGACGGCAAGGCGATCGTCGGATTCGTCGGCCGGCTGGCGCCGGAGAAGCATGTCGAGCGGTTGGCGGTGCTGGCCCGTCGAGACGATCTGCAACTGGTCATCGTCGGCGACGGAGTTGACCGTGACAAGCTCCAAACCCTCATGCCCGCAGCGGTGTTCACCGGAGCGCTCTACGGCCCGGAGCTCTCCGCGGCCTACGCCAGCATGGACGTTTTCGTCCACCCCGGCGAGCACGAGACGTTCTGCCAAGCCGTGCAGGAAGCGCAGGCATCGGGCCTGCCGGTGATCGCGCCCGACGCGGGCGGCCCGCGAGACCTGGTGGCGCCCTACCGCACCGGACTGCTCCTGCCGGTGGCCGAGTTCGAGTCCCGACTGGAGGTGGCGGTCGATCATCTGCTCGACGAACGGCCTCGCTACAGCGTCGCGGCGCGTCGCAGCGTGCTGGGCCGAACGTGGCCGTCGATCTGCGAGGAACTCCTGGGGCACTACCGGGCCGTGCACGTCCCGTGGCGGGACCGGTCGGTGGCCGCACGACGGGCCTGAGCGACCCGGCCGGCTAGTCCGATGGGCGATGCCAGGACTGCAGATGGCGCAGCAGTGAACTGTTCTTGTACTCCAATGCGGCCATCCGGCCCAGGATGTCATCAAGGGCGAGCACCGCATCGACGATGTAGGGCCCCTTATTGAGCATCACGCACTCGGCGCGTTCACTCATGGCGGCATCGGTGATCTCCGCCCGGGACGGCTGGCCGGTCTTGGCGAGTTGCTCGAGTACCTGGGTGGCCCAGATCACCGGCAGGTGCGCGGCCTCACACAACCACAGGGTCTCTTCCTGCAGTTCGGCCATCCGCTCGTAACCGGACTCCACGGCCAGGTCGCCGCGGGCGATCATCACCCCGACGTGGCGGTGCCGCATCGCAGTCAACAGCAACTCCGGAAGATTCCGAAAGGCCTGCGGGGTCTCGATTTTGAGCACCACGCCCAACTCCGGAACACCCAGGCTGGCCAACTCACCGAGTAGCGCAACCACGTCGGCGGGCTCACGGACGAAGGACAGTTGCACCAGATCGGCGATCTGGGCCACCGTCGCCAGATCGAGGAGATCCTGCTCGGTGAGAGCCGAGGTGGGAAGGTCCATGCCGGGCACGTTGATGCCCTTGCCGGCCTTCAGTTTCACCACCCCGCGTCGGGGCTGGGTGATCCGCACGTCGAGGTGGTCGGGCGCGGTCGCGAGCACCGTGGCGGCCAGTCTTCCGTCGTCGAAGAGAATCCGATCACCGGTCGCGGCGCCGTCGAACACCTCCGGCAGCGTGCACCCGATGCGAGGCGGCCGAGCGTCGATTGGCGCCGGAGTGCAGTCCTTTGTCAGGCGCAGGGTGTCGCCGAACGACAGCGGAATCGACTGCTCGGTCGGTGCAAGGTCACCGATGGTGGTGCGATCCTTGACGCCGTGCACCTTCACCACGGTGCCGGTGCCCAGATACGTGGTCTTCTCGGTGGTGACCACGAAGCCGCCGGGTGCTGCCGCCGCGACGAGCAGGCGGCGCTGGGAGCCGCGGGTGTCGAACAACTGCAGTTCTTCACCTTCGCGGCGACGGCTCAGCCAGGCTGAATCGACGGGCAGTGTGGCCAGGCCCGGCTCCGGGGGCGGCGCGGGTTCGTGCGCCGAGGTGAGCCAGCCACGCCCGACGGTGTCCACCTGACCCAGGGCGTTGCGAATCGGTCTCAGCCGCAGCACCTTTGGTCCCGGCGCCAGCGGACCGGTTCTGAGCTTGGGGCCGGCCAGGTCCATCGCCACCAAGCACGGGCGTCCGTCGGCGGCGGCGCGGACGTTGGCGGCCATCGCCGTCCACGCCGCGGCGTCGTCGTGGGCGCAGTTGATCCGCGCGATGCGCATCCCGGCGTCGATGAGTCCGCGCACCATGCCGATGTCGGTGGCGGCCTCGGTGGGCAGGGTCACCATGATCCGTGCCGCCCGGTCTTCCGGCGCCGGGCCGAGTAGTGCGGTGGCGTTGCGGTCCAGGAGTTGCTCGCCCACGCCCATGTCGACGACCGGATCACCGCTGGGCGCGACCCAGGTCCCGCCGCACATGGCGGCGATCGCCGCAGAAACCAACAGCAGCGTTGCTTGCACGTTGGCCTCGCTGCGGCCCAGCGAGGACAGTCCGAACGCCTTCAGTCGCCACTGCAGGTCGCGCAGATCCTGTTGCCGCAACGCCCAGTAGTGCACCATATTGATGGCGCTGCGCCGGTGTTCGGGGCTGACGCCTCCGAGATAGTCCGCCCAGGTGCTCTCGGCGTCGGTCAGCGCCGAGAGCAGTGCGGCGATCTCACACTGCAGGCGTTCTAATTCCTCAACACCCGAGGGCATGCCCCTCACAGCCAGTGGTTGCGGCGAAAGGCGATGTAGAGCATGAGGCAGATGCTCGCCATCAGGGTCAGCACGGCGGGGTAGCCCCATGTCCATGCCAATTCAGGCATGGAGTCGAAGTTCATTTCATAGATGCCCGCGATCATGGTTGGGACGGCGGCGATGGCCACCCACGCAGAGATTTTGCGCATATCGACATTCTGCTGCAGTCCGGTGCGGGTCAGGGCCGCGTGCACCAGATCCGAGAGTGCCTCGTCATAGCCGATGA
>SXGR01235542.1_pt1 | contig 12068 bp, 8 predicted proteins | sample 3174711 | NCBI WGS metagenome assembly SXGR01 (sample SAMN11356860, study PRJNA531348) | freshwater metagenome | isolation source: freshwater sample F1-60 | place: China: Fuxian Lake, Yuxi | collected 2017-12-25
CGCCTTGTGCCGAGCCTCCGGCGTTGACGAGTCAATGGTCGATCGGCGTTTCATACGGCCCCCACGGCGCGCCCGATTTTTTCACGTCCGCGGACATCGATCAGTTCTTCGGCACCGATTGGCGCGTGCATTACAACTCCGATCGCACCGGCGTTCGGCTGCTGGGCCCGAAGCCCGAGTGGGCGCGTCCGGATGGCGGGGAAGCCGGTTTGCATCCGTCCAATATTCACGACAACGCCTATGCATTCGGCACAGTCGATTTTACCGGCGATATGCCAGTCATTCTGGGGCCAGATGGCCCATCACTCGGCGGTTTTGTTTGCCCAGCTACGGTAATCAGTGCGGATTTATGGAAGCTCGGTCAATTGCGCGCTGGCGATAAAATTCGTTTTGTTGCCGTCAGTATCGACGATGCTGTACTTATTGAAAAAATACAAAATGCCAACTTAAAAACCTTAGATGCTAGCGAAGCAACCTGGAATCCCGTAATACCCTACACACCAATCGTTGCACAGCTATCGAAAGATATTTACGGTGAAGATATTGTTTACCGCGCCGCTGGCGATCACTTTCTATTAGTGGAATACGGCGCGTTAGAACTGGATATTAAATTGCGTTTTCGCGCCCACGCACTGATGCAGTGGTTGCAAAAAAATCCTGTTAACGGTTTACGAGAATTAACGCCCGGCATTCGCTCGCTGCAAGTGCATTACAACAGCCAAGAAATTTCACTCAGCGAATTGCTCGCACATTTACACCAGGGTGAAACAGAACTCATCACCCAATTATCTGAATTGAGCGTACCTTCGCGTATTGTGCATATCCCCTTAAGTTGGGATGACGACGCTTGCCAGCTCGCCATTCAAAAATATATCCAATCAGTGCGCGATAACGCGCCTTGGTGCCCAAGCAATTTAGAATTTATTCGCCGCATTAATGGTTTGGATTCTATTCAAGCCGTTAAAGATATTGTTTTTAATGCCTCGTATTTGGTCATGGGTTTAGGCGATGTGTATTTGGGCGCCCCCGTTGCAACGCCCATTGACCCGCGTCACCGCCTAGTCACCACTAAATATAACCCTGCACGCACCTGGACTGCCGAAAACTCGGTAGGCATCGGCGGCTCTTACATGTGCATTTACGGAATGGAAGGCCCCGGTGGTTATCAGTTTGTAGGGCGCACGCTACAAATGTGGAACCGTTATCGAAAAACCGCAGAATTCAAACAACCTTGGTTATTAAATTTCTTCGATCAAATTCGTTTTTATGAAGTCAGCAGTGATGAACTCAAACAAATTCGTCGCGATTTCCCTCAAGGCCGTTATTCCTTAAAAATTGAAGAAAGCGATTTCAGTCTGCACGAATATGAACAATTTATAGCCACGAATACAGAAACCATCACCCAATTCACTAGCCACCGAGAGCAGGCTTTCAATGAAGAGCTGGCGCGCTGGCATGCCCACGGCCAATTCAATTACGAGCCAAAAGAAGCAATGGTGGAGACTGACGAGATGGAAATCCCCGAGGATGCTATTCGAGTAGACAGCTCCGTCTCTGGTAGCATATGGCAATCATCTGTAAAATTAGGGCAGATCGTGAAACCTGGCGATGTGCTACTCGTGCTTGAATCAATGAAAATGGAGATAAACATCACCGCACCTTGCGCAGGTAAAGTCACGCAAATTTTAAAAACGGAAGGGATGCGTGTACAGGCAGGACAAACCTTAGTAGTGCTTGAAGAGATGCTTGAAGAATAACGCCCTTTTTGCACATTAGCTAAGTTCCATTTTTTGATAGTCAATGAGCGCTCTATGAATATAAATAACATTCGAAAAACCTTCAAAACAACAAGCATTAAGGAAGTGATAAATCACTTGGGTTTTCAAGGATTACTTAAACTTATACTGGTGCTATTGACGAGTGTTTGTATCGCCAACACTGCAAGTGCCAGCGAGAAAAAAACGTCTTTTACCATTGCATGGTCTATTTACGCGGGCTGGATGCCCTGGGGATTTGCCGGTGACAAGGGCATTGTTGATAAATGGGCAAAGAAATACGGCCTGCAAATTAACATTGTACAAGTGAAGGATTATGTCACCTCCATTAATAAATTCACTGATGGCACCTACGATGGTTGCGTAATGACGAATATGGATGCCATGAGTATGCCGGCTGCCGCAGGTATTGATACCACGGCGTTAATATTGGGCGACTACTCCAACGGCAACGATGCTGTTGTATTAAAGAATGCTACCGACATTAAGGAAATTAAAGGCCGTACCGTTAATTTAGTGGAGTTTTCAGTATCGCATTACTTACTTTTGCGAGCCTTAGAGCAGAATGGACTCACCGCACGGGATATTAAAATCCAGAATGTATCCGATGCTGATGTGGTTCCGCTTATGAAAAAACCCAGCATTACCGCTGCAACCTTGTGGAATCCACAACTCAGTTTTATTCTGGGGCAAGCAGCGAACATTCATAAGACCTTTACCTCTAAAGAAATACCCGGTGAAATTATCGATATGCTCGCAGTCAACACATCCGTACTGAAAGCCAACCCTGACTTGGGTAAAGCATTGGTTGGCGCGTGGTTTGAAACACTGCAAATCATGTCTAAAAACGATGCAGAGGGCAAAGCAGCACGTACTTTTATGGCGAGTAATGCAGGAACTAGCCTTGCAGACTACGATTCGCAATTGCGCGACACCCAGATGTTTTACACACCCGAAAAATCTTATGAGTTTTCTAACAATGAAAAACTTAAGCAAACCATGGAATTGGTTCGCAGTTTTGCAAAAGAGATAGGGGTAAAAAACGCTGATGAAATAGGCGTGCAGTTTCCTGACGGTTCAATACAAGGAAATAGCAAAAGTATCAAACTTCGCTTTGATACTCATTACGTAAAATTAGCGATGGATAGAAATCTTGAGTAAGTTTTTTCTTCGCTTCCAAGCTGTAGCTTGGGAGCGAAGGAATTCTTCTCATCTAGTCCAACAAGTATTCACGCATCATAGCTCGCGCTCTGTGCAATCTTGCCTTGACCGCCTCACGCGATAAATCCAACACTTGCGCAATATCATTCACCGACAGCTCCTCAATATCGCGTAATAACACAACTTCACGATAATGCTCTGGCAATGACTGAATAGCGCGCGATATATCCCTGCGCAATTCTAGCTGATGACTATAGGCCAGCTGTGGATCATCACCCAACTCCGTAATATCCTCCGTTTTCATCATTGCCTTGCGCATAAATCGCATGCATTCGCGTTTAACAATCGCAAATAACCACCCTGAAAATGAACTCAGTGCCTTCAGAGTTCCTATACGGCTGTAGAGCAACCACAGAGATTCCTGCACTGCATCTTCTACATCCTGTATTTTGCAACTGACTTTTGCATAACGGCGAATATCAGGTTGCGCAATTGTAAGCAGCTGAATAATAGCGTCCTTGTCACCCTTACAGGCGGCATCAAGCATGGCTGGATCAAAGCGCGAATCATGATGACTCATTAATTTTTCTCGTTGTCTAATTTACGTCCAACCATTGCGCACATGGGGCAAAAGCCTATAAACCCCGTTAAGAGCGCTGTTAGACCTGTTGCAATAATTAAGTAGCTTAACAGCGATACTGGCATCCCCCAAATACCGAAAGCCATAGTAGCGATTCCCACCAGCGCACGAAGACCACGTTCCCAACCCGGTACATTTTTACGATAAAACATATGCATCTCCAAGAATGAATGAACAAGCAACAGGCTTGTACACACTATAAGAGGCGTAAAAAATGGATTTCGGTTCGCAGTGGTAGAAATATTTTTTTCAGCAATGTTTGTAGGTTGTGAACAATACATGAGCTTGCGAGCGCTGCCCCACCCCAACATGACTCCGTGAAAATTAAAACTGGATGCCATGACTGATCTCTACACGCGTCAAAGACAAACTAGAGAAGCCAGCAATAAATCACATCATTAGGATATGTACGTTAAATTTTCTTATCTGGGCCTTGCCATGAAACCAGTTTATTTTCTCTACCAATTTCCTACTGATGCTAGGTTTACGCATAAGAAACATAATTAACATTTGAACCGCCTTTTCTGATCGAAGTAAGATACACCCGCAACCGGTTACATCAATTGGCAGCGGGCGAAATTTGCTCTGCCAGGCCAAGCTCACGTTCAAACAAAAATCTCGGTATAGATTCAGCACCGAGGTATCACCAACACAATCGCAGCAATCGCTCATACCCAACCACGATTCCCCCAATAATTGAGAGACAAGAATGAAAAAACTCAACTTACTCGCACTTGCCCTTATAGCTGCTGCACCACTACCTTTATTAGCAGCCTCCAACAGCTCAAGCAAAGTACCCGATTGGAAGTTAGCGGAAGCCAGCGAAGTCTGGTCGCCCGTGCCTGCGGTTGTTACAGCTAACAAGAACACAGCACCTTCTGATGCGATTGTGTTATTTGATGGTAAATCGCTCAGCCAATGGCAGGGCGCTGAAGGCGGCGACGCCAAGTGGACAGTGCAAAATGGCACTTTCACCGTTGCACCTAAAACGGGCGATATTAAAACCAAAGACTCTTTTTGCGATGTGCAATTGCACCTTGAGTGGATGACCCCCACCAAAATTACCGGCGATGACGGCAAAACCTTGGAAGGCCAAGGCCGCCATAACAGCGGTATTTTCTTACAAGAGCAATACGAAATTCAGGTATTGGATTCTTACAACAACAAAACCTACCCCAACGGCCAAGCGGGTTCGGTTTACAAGCAACATATTCCACTAGCAAACCCTACTCGCGCACCGGGCGAATGGCAGGAATACGATATTATTTTTACTGCACCTAAATTTAGTGACAATAAAAAACTCACCGCTCCTGGCCGCGTGACCGTTTTATTAAATGGCGTATTAGTGCAAAACAATGTTGACATTCAAGGCGCAACCGCGTGGATAGGAAAACCTGTTTACACCGCTCACGGTTGTGCACCGCTGCGCTTACAAGATCACGGCAACCCAGTGAGCTTTCGCAATATTTGGGTGAGAAAGCTTTAATTTTAAATAGCCTTAAATTTAGTCTCCCGCGCCGCACTATTTTCTAGTTCAATATAGAAATAGTGCGGCGTACTTTTAAATACCTTCACAGCGAGAGCTAAGATAATGTCTTTCTCTAAAAAATTAATCGCTAGCTTTGCGCTAGTTTACGCAACCGCTACTGCCTTTACGTCCACCGCTTTTGCCGTTGAAGCAGAAAGCCCTGTGGCGTCTTTTAAAGAAAGCGCTGAATGGTCATCGGCCGCCGCAGTAAGTGTGGTTGGCAAGAAATTTCAAATTCAGAAAAAACAGCCTGAAGAGAATACTATTCTTATCAATAATGGCGACGGCGCAAAAAACAAACATCTCGTTGGCAAATATTACTTTGGCGATACTTTATTGAGCATGGAATTTTTACTTCCACAAGACTCAACTGCAAAAGTGTATATACATGGCCACTATGCCATTGAACTTGGCACCAACAACAAAAGCAAAAATAACGAGTGGCAAACCTTAAGCGTTAAGTTTCGCGCACCGCGTTTTAATGAAGCCTCTGAAAAAGCACAACCTGCAGTATTGTTAGAAGTTCGTATTAATGGTGAAGTTGTCAGCAGCAACCAAATCATTAATACCTACAGTGAAAATGCACTTACCAATTGGGAAAGCTCAGCAGGCCAAACCACAATTCTCGCCGACAAAGGCCCTTTTGCATTTAGAAATTTCAAAGCACAGCCAGCAGATTACGCCAATATTACGCCGCCTGAAAAAACGGGCGGTGCGACTAATGACGCAGAGCTCATCGATTATGTTGCACTCGGTAAAGAGACTTTCGAATCATTTGGTTGCAACGTTTGTCACTCCACCACAAAAAATGATCCTACCGTCACCACCGGCCCCAACTTATTTGGTTTATTTACCAGCGAGCCGCGCTCACGTGAAGTGCTAGAAGGTGGCGAAGGTCATTGCTTTACTATTAAAGCGGATAGCGGCTATTTACACCGCAGCGTGCGCGCACCCACCGATCAAATTGCAGTTGCAGAACATGGTGCTAAAAAAGGTGAAGCTTACCCACCCATCATGCCCCCCTTTACCGCGCAGGTAATTAGCGATACGCAAATTAACGCCGTGGGCGCTTATTTGGCCACACTCAACGAGCCACAAAATCAAGGCCCTGTTGTTCAATTGATGAAACAAGGCCCTGTTGAGAAATACGACCCCGTTGCCGATAGATTGCAATTATTAGTAGACGATCAAGTACGTATTCAACGCGGGCCTCTTGCTGGGGATATTGCGACCGGCGTTTCTGGCCGTGCAATTCATGTGGGTTTAGTGAACGGTGTGAACTATTCATTTGACCCACGCATTCTCGCCATTGCCAAAATTTGGCAAGGTGGCTTTTTGGATATGACCGGCGAATTTACCAATCGCGGCGGCAAGGGTTTAAAACTTGGCTATGAAAGCCGTGAAATTAGTTTGGGCGATAAAGAGTTTTTATTTGCACCTTTAGACGCCGCTGGAAAACCCATCGACTTCAGTTTTAAAGATGCAAAATTTGGCGATACGCAAACCATCAAACAATCCTTTAACAGCAAGCAAGATCACCTCGCACAATTAGCCGCAATTGATGCGCAATTTTTAGGTTACACGCGCGACTCAAAAGATAAATCGCAAGCGCCTAGCTTCCGTTATCGTATTGGCCAAAACACCTTAGCCGTACAAACTACGTTTGATGCCAATGGTAGCGTGAGTATTAATGTGTCTGGCGAATTAAAAACAGCGCAAACATTTGCGCTAAATAGCAGCACATTGCTAGAAGTAAACACAACTGCTGGCAAATTAGAAGATGGCGTATTGACGTTGCCCACTGGCAAAGTGAATGCAACTGTTACTGCAAAAATTGGGCTTTCCAGCAATGTATGGCACGCACCAAAATCGACGTTTGATAACCGCAAACAACCGCTGAAAGTTTTGGCATCCAAAGCAAATATGCCAGCGGGTTACAGCATTGAAAGTTATTACCCACCTAAAGATAATTTTGGTCGCGAACAATTATTTGAAGCGCTCGGAATTGCCTTAACAACCGATGGCACCTTAGTGGTTGCAACACGCACTGCAGGTATTTGGCGTTTAGTGAAAGATAAATCGGGGCAAAATAAATCAGGAGGCGAGTGGCAATTATTTGCAGAAGGCACTTTCGATAGCCTTGGCGTAGTCGCGGAAGACAAAAAAGGCCTCACCGTCGTTGTAGGTCAGAAAGCAGAATTAACGCGCATTAGCGACACCAATGGCGACGGCATTGCCGATACTTATACCACACTGTTTGATGCACATTCTTATCACGGTAATTATCACTCTTATATGCACGGCCCAGTGCGTGGCGCTGATGGTGCCTACTACGTCAGCATCAATCTCGCCGATGGCAGCGATGGCTCGGCGTACAATGCCGGTGGTAAATATATGGGCAGTGGTGGTGGATTCGCAGGTTGGAATATTCGTATAGATGCCCGCAATAAAAATGACCTCGGTCAATTTACGCTTTGGGCGAATGGTTTGCGCAGCCCTGCTGGTTTAGGTTTGAGCCCCGATGGCCGACTTTGGTATTCCGACAATCAAGGCGAATACATGGGCACCTCTAAAATTTTTGTGATCGAGCAAAATAAATTTTATGGCCACCCATCAAGCCTTATTGATTTACCGGGCATGACACCAGACTCACCCGAAATTGCGTGGAGCAACTATGCGGATAAAGCGACAAAAGCAGCGATTCTCTTACCGCATAATAGCGTCGCCAACTCACCCGGCAACCCAGCGTGGGATACCACCAAAGGAAAATTTGGCGCTTTTGCAGGGCAAATGTTAATTGGTGATCAAACCCAATCGAATTTGTTACGCGTAAATACCGAAATGGTTGATGGCGTGGAGCAAGGTAGCGTTATGCCCTTTATTGATGGCCTTGAATCAGGCGTAATGCGCCCAGTATTTTTGCCCGATGGCAGTTTGCTGCTCGGCCAAACGGGTCGCGGCTGGCAAGCTAAAGGTGGCCACGTGGCGAGCATGCAACGCATAGTGTGGGATGGCAAAACTATCGCCCCCGCAATTCAAAGCACTCATGCCACGAACAATGGTTTTACAGTAAAGCTGACGCAACCGTTGAGCGACGCCGTTGATTCTGCTGCTCTGCAAAAATTGTTGGCGATTGAATCATGGGTCTATCGCGATGCGCCCGATTACGGTTCTGATGAATTAGGTAAAGCTATGGAAAGAATTACAAACATCAGTATCAGTGCAGATCGTAAACAAATTACAATAAACCTCGCGGAGCTTGGCCATGCATCTGTTCATCCGCAGCAAACGGCGCGTGTTTATCACATCACCTTAAACAATCAAAAACTGTTTAAAGATGCAGCAGCCGCACAATTGCACGCTTATTACACCCTGTACAAATTCGCAAAATAAAATTTGTACGCTGTTGTATCTGTTTATTATGGCCACCGTAAAAAAGTGGCCATTATTTTTTTCAAAGGGTATCGCATGAAGTTCAAAACATTATCACTTCTTATCAGTTCACTCGCTATTAGCTCACTTGGCGCAAACCAAGTATTTGCTGCCGACGAAATTATTGTCACCGGCACCTACAGCCCTATTACCGCTGAACAAATAGCCTCATCGGTTACCGTGATTAATCAAGAACAACTACAAGCCTTAAGCAGCCACAGTTTGGTTGATGCCTTACGCCAAGTGCCCAGCATTTGGGTAGAAGAACAAGGTGGCGCTGGCGGCCTCACCGCCATTGCCCTACGCGGCGCAGAAGCAAACCACACACTCGTGTTATTGGATGGTGTACAACTAAACGACCCTACCAATACGCGCGGCGGCGCTTTTGATGTAAACAACATCAATATTGATTCCATTAAACGCATTGAAATTATTCGCGGCGCACAATCTGCTATTTATGGTTCAGATGCACTCGCAGGTGTGATTCATATTATTACGGTTGAGCCGACTAGAACTGCACAACATAATTTGTCGGTTACCACTGGCGAAGACGGCTACAAAACGGCGAGTATCACCACCTCAGGTTCTGTAGATCAAATCGGATATGCATTAAAAGTACAAAGCAAAGACGGTGGCGATGCCATTGAAGGCAGCACCGCAAAAAATAAAGAAGCCCTCGCTAAATTAAATTGGCAAGCAGATGCACACCGCATAGATTTTTCTTACCGTTATTTTGATGGCGAAAAAACCACTTTCCCAGAACAAAGCGGCGGCCCTTTGTTAGCGGTAGGTCGTGATCTTGATATAAGCGACTTCACCGATCAAAACGCCGCGCTCGCGTGGCAATGGCAAGTGAAAGATGCATGGCGCAGCAAAGTACAAGCAAGCTGGTTTAATCGCGAAGAAAATTTAACATCGCCCGGCGTTGTTAATGCAGTTCCTGCTAATAGCTCAGTGACCAATTTCACGCGCGAAAATGTGAGCTGGGTAAACACCATCGGCAATGAAAAATCCGTGTGGGCAAATATCGGGCTAGAAACCAAACATGAATCTGGCGATAGTATAGGCTACGTAGATTATGGTGTTTTAATGCCAACAGATTTCAGCTTGGATCGCCGCATTAACAGCGCTTTTATTAATGTAAATACTTACGCCACGCCCGATTTTTTAATTCAAGCCAGCGTACGTCGCGATCATGCCAATGGCCTAGGTGCAAGAGACAGTGGCCAAGGTGGTGTGCGCTACCAAATTAACGATAACGTGAGTTGGTTTGCCAATGCCGGTAAAGGTTTTAAATTGCCCAGTTTTTTGGCGCTCGGCCATGGTTTGATCGGCAACAAAAATTTAAAACCAGAATTTTCAACTACACGCGATACAGGTTTGGAATGGTCTGCAAATAACACCACCATTAACCTAACCTATTTTAGAAACACCTATAAAGACTTAATTGATTTTGATAACGATTTATTCACCAACGTAAACCGTGCCGACATAATTGATACTCGCGGGGTTGAAGTAGAAACTCATTGGCACTCGCAAGATAACCAATGGCAACTTGGTGCTCACGCAAGCTATGCCGATATTGATGCAGAAAATCCTTTAATGGGTAGGCCACAACTAAAAGCCGGTGCAAATGCAGTTTATGTACTCAATAATCATTGGCAATTTAACGCCAATTATTTGTGGGTAGATGATCGCCTTGCCGCCAGCCGCTACACGGGAGGTGCTCTAGTGGAAACATTGGATAATTACAACCGTCTAGATGTAGGCGCAAAGTGGACACTTAATACGCACTTGAATATTTATCTCCGCCTTGAAAACATCACGGATGAAGAATATTTCAACGATATCGGCTTCCCTGCAGCTGGCCGCAGTGGTTTAGTGGGTGCGAATATTTCGTTTTAATTGATATTAATGATACTGCGATAAAAAAATCCCCAGGCAGTGCTGGGGATTTTTATTTGTAGATTTTTTATGTTTAAGAATTCTATTTATCCACCACAAACGTAGTCGCGATTAAATCGTGTAAAGCCTGCTTCTTTTCTGTGAAAGCAGCCATGATATAGCCAGCCCACAGAAACATAGTGGAAAGTATTTTGCTCCAATAGCGCCCATTCGCACGCGCAAACGATATGCGGCCACCAAACTCATCAATCACCACCATACCTAATGCCATTTTTCCCAGCGTAGCCTGCTGAGATGAAGACTCCATCAAGGTAAAATAAAGCCAATTCACGATAGTGCTCAACAAACAAATACCAAGAATCATGGCAATGCCATAAGCCACAGAGCTAGGATTATTCATTGCACCTGAAAAAACCATGGCGCCGCCTAAAACCATAATCAAGATCGTGATGCAAATACCGCTGAGTATGCTTAGCAAAATAGAATCAATAACAAACGCGCCAAACCTCTGCCAAAAACCGCTATAGGCTTTGTAAACAATAGGCACTGTGGTAGCGCCTGACAAATTGCGACCGCAGACACTACAAAAACTTGCGCCATTCACACTGAGGGTATTGCATTGAGGACACTGCATTAAGATCTCCTTAACATTATTTTTAGTATTTGCCAGTCAATGAAGCAAAAAAGGAAGGCATAGGCCTTCCTTCTTGCTTGCGATTGATAAATCCAATCACATTATTCGGGCAAGGTAATATTTAACTCCAACACCGAACAGTTATCGGTGTTATCCAAATTCACCACCACTTGATCAGAGTCAATGTTGATGTACTTACGGATAACCGCGATAATTTCTTGCTGCATTTGCGGCAAGAAATCCGGTTGCTTCAAATTGCGTTTGTTACGCTCGTGCGCAACAATAATTTGCAAGCGCTCTTTTGCAGTGGAGGCAGAAGACGGTGCGCTCTTCTTTTTAAAATAATCAAAAAGGCTCACTATTTACCTCCAAGCAAACGCGCTAAGAAACCCTTCTTTTCCGCCTCAAGGAAGCGATGTGGAAGTTCACTGCCCAACAATCTATCAACGGCGTCGTTGTAAGCTTGGCCAGCCTGAGTTTCTTCATCCAAAATCACCGGTGTGCCTTGGTTAGACGCTTTAAGTACAGCTTCAGATTCAGGGATTACACCTAATAATGGAATTGCCAAGATTTCTTCAACGTCGCTCACGCTTAACATCTCACCCGCAGCGACACGAACAGGGTTGTAACGAGTCAACAACAAGTGTTCTTTGATGGGCTCAAGGTTTTGCTCAGCACGGCGAGTTTTACTTTGCAGCAAACCAATCACGCGATCAGAGTCACGCACCGAAGACACTTCAGGGTTAGTCACAACCACCGCGATATCAGCAAAGTACATGGCCATCATAGCGCCCTGCTCAATACCCGCTGGCGAGTCGCACACAATGAAATCAAAATCTTTTGAAAGCTCTTCAATAATTTCGCCCACACCCTCACGGGTTAATGCGTCTTTATCGCGTGTTTGTGACGCCGGCAAAACGTACAGATTTTCGTTGCGTTTGTCTTTAATCAAGGCTTGATTAAGTGTTGATTCTTTTTTAATGACATTCACAA
>SXGR01589660.1_pt1 | contig 12068 bp, 9 predicted proteins | sample 3174711 | NCBI WGS metagenome assembly SXGR01 (sample SAMN11356860, study PRJNA531348) | freshwater metagenome | isolation source: freshwater sample F1-60 | place: China: Fuxian Lake, Yuxi | collected 2017-12-25
CGAGCGCCCCTCCATCTCGTCCTAAGTTGCGCGCGCACTCGAGGGGGCGCGTTGCCTCGTCGAGGGCGCATAGGAGGGAAGCCATGAAGCAAAGTCTCGCACGCGGGCCGTCGTTCTCGTTCACATGGATCTCGATCATCTCCTCGTCGGTGGCGATTGGTGTCGACAACATCGTGACCGCTGATGTCGATGTGCCTCCACCCTGTCCAAAGATGGAGATCCCATGCGATGCCCCACCAACGACTGGCGATCCGGGGGCCGACCAACCGTGCGCCTGCGGAGACGGGTCCTGGGTGACTGAAACCACCCATGTGGCATGCGAACCGGCGATTCCGACCACGGACAACGGCCACATGGCACGCGGTGCTTCAGTGTTCGACAGGGCCGCCGTGGCCGAAGCGGGGCCGTCGCGAGCCAGTTGCCAACTGACCCTCGACGCCGCGTCGAACTGGTGGGTGCCCATCTCAGGCACCGGCGGATCGAGGGCGACCTTCTCCTCAGGATGGAAGCGCGTATGGGGCGGTTCGTTGCCCGCGTGTCCCGAACTCCGTCTGATCGCGTGCTCGGGCACCGGTGCGGCCGCGGTCGCTGTCTCTGCCGACGCCCGCATCGGTTGCTCGGCCTCTGCGAGCGCCTCGATCATGGGTGCCGCGTCGGGTCCCGGAGATGCCAACGCCGAGCTCTCGAAGTCGATCAATGCATCGGCTCAATTCGACCGGATCACGAGCAGGGCCGACTTCAAGGGAAACATCGGGGGCACTGTTCGCGACCTCACTCCGTCGGCGGTGGTCGAGTTTTCCGGCGAAGACTCCTGGTCGGTCGAAGGTGGTGGTGGCTCGACGGGCACCCTGGCGATTGTGGTTCACCCGGGGCGAACCTATTGCGCGATCTCCAACCTTCCTGCGCGCGTGGGCTGGCACGGGTCTCTCGCGGTCTCCGGGGCGATCGGTGCGGGCGGAAACGGGACGGCCACTGCGTACTCGGCCGCCACGCTCACGCTCACCGTGAACTGAGGCGGTCATGTCGGCGTGCACTTCGTCCATCGTTGTGGCACTCGCCGCATGGCTCATGCCACTCGCCAGCTCGAGAGGCGAACAGGTTTCTCTCGCAGCGGAGACGATTCGAGCTTCGGCGAGCGCGATGCGCGACGAGTTTTCGCTGCGCGACCACGAAGTGTTGCTCGGGCGCAAACGCTCCGTCGATTGGGCGCTCCTTCCGGCACTAGTCATGTCGGACATCGCGCGCGGGGCCCCACCGATCCGGTGGGGCTCCCAGCTTGATGATGGCTACGGGTGCGCGCTGCCCATTCCAGACTGCGGGGTACCCACACCACCGTCGGTCGAAGCGTGGTGTCGAGCCATCGCCGACGAGGGTGCTGTGCGCATCGTGTACCGGTCCGAATTGGCACGGGGCACTCTCTCTGAGTACCCCGTCTTGATCTCTTGGAGCGGCGACATCGGGCGCACGGCGGGTGCGCTCGCGACAGATTGGTTCGAGCCCGCGCTCGGTCTCAGGGGCATCGACTTTCCGCTCCTGCCCGATCGCGTGGGTGTGCGTTGGAACGACGAGTTGGTGCATGTGGGTGTCCTTGGATCATCGATGGCACTCGATGCTCCATGGCCCGAAGACCCACCCTCATTCACGCACCTCGCCAACGACTACGACATCGCTGCGGGACTTCGCGCGTGGTACTGGGCCACGAGGGGCATCGAAGCGTGGAGGAAGCCCGGACCGAGTGCCTCGGGGCGGCGCACCGCCCGATCGATCGGCTGGAGACTTGTGGGGCCGCAGCAGTGGGAACTCGAAATCACGCTGCGCGAGTCAACCACTCCGCGGAGCGCTGGATTTGCGCTGGCGACGAGTGACGGCAGAGTGGCCGAACCCATTGAGACGGGGGTACGGACGGTTCCCCCGAACTCTCGGCTCGTGCTCACCTTTCTTGTGTGTGACGACGGCGCACCCAGAGGTCGTCAACTCGACGCGCAGTGCGGACTCTCCCGGTTGGAGTGGTGGGTGGGGCACGAACGCATCGCGTGGGCGGAGTTCGATGCGATCCGTCGCACGCATTTCGATGCCGCGCTCGACGGAGTTGACCGGGCGGCATCGACGATATGGACCGACGCAATGACCCGAGTCCGCGCCGCACAGTCGACCCCATCGGACACCGCTCCCATTCCGAACGATGTGGTCACGATGGTGGCCGACGACGCCGCCATTCGATCGATCCTCTGCGCCAATGCGTGGGTGCATGCCGCCCACGGCGATCTCGCAGGGCTCCATGAAGCGCTCGTGCGATTCGAGGCAACGCGGCGCGTGCGCGGGTGCTCCCATCACGACCTCGCGGCCTTGACCATCTTTGCCGAATCGATCGCTCACGCGAGATTCCCAGAAGAGTCGGTCGACTTGGTGGTCACGCGGATCGGAACCCTCGCGACGCAATGGGGAGATGAGGACCTCTGGGAGGCGTGCGACTTGGCGACGGGCTGCGGACGGTTCTGGGCCGGCTGCGAAATCGCGGCCGCTGCGCTTGCGCGTGCGCGGACACCCCCTTGGCGTGCCGCATGGTTGCACGCCCTCGGTGTGCTTTCGCGTTACCGCGACGACCCCGATGCAGGACTTGCCTTCGAGTGTGATGCGCAAGTCCGGGAGTTCGGCCTCCGACGTGCCGCGCGGCCGCTCAACACGGTCGCTCCCTACTCCCGCGACTCGTTGCGCTGCCCCGAGGGCGGGATCGCCGGCACCGCCGCGCCGATGCCGCTCGCGAAGTTTCGTGCGATCGACCGCCCCTAGTCGCCAACGATCACACTGAGGTTCGGGTTCGCGTGCCGAGCGGAGGCGATGCCCTCGGGCGTCACGGATGACGACCACACAAAGACTCGCCTCAGCGAACTCGAGGAGGCCAGCGCTGCCAAGCCCGCATCGGTCAAAGGCGTACCGGCAAAGTTCGCGGTGTGCAGGTGAGGAAGTCGCGCGAGAGCTCCCGCTGTGGCATCGCCCGCCGCCGTGAAGTCGAGACGGATCGCGCGAAGTTCGATCAGCGGCGCGAATGCCGCCGCCGAGCCATCCGTGAGTCCGCTGCGTGCCGCGGTGATGGAGGCCACCAGCCCCGCGACGCCGGCCACTCGGATCAGTTCTGCATCACCCGCCACCGGAGTCGCGCGACTGAGATCCAACTCGAGACTCGCTGTGTCTGCCGAGAGCGGCCGAAGAAGGATGCCCCGTGAGGCAAGCAACGACGCCGTCGCATCGACCTGCGCCCGCTCGTCTGGCGTCATCGCACGCGCGAGCGCGACCCAACCTGGATCCGGCGTGTGTGTGGCGCTCGCAGGCACCGAAGCTCCGTGCGCACCTTCGCTGATCCAATCCTTCAGGAGTGCGACCTGGTCGTCGTTGAGACGGTCACCCTCAGGCGGCATGCGGTCCTCGTCATCGGCCCCGAGCGTGACAACCTTGATGAGCAGGCTCGCGTTGGGATCGCCCGGCTTCACGACCCACTTCCCCGCTTGTTCGCGTGTCAGCCGATCGAGATCGTCAAGCCGCACCCCCCCCTTCTTCTTTCCATGACCGTGGCACTCGTAGCAATGCGCCGTGAGCAGCGGCACGACCTGCGCCTCGTAGTCCACCTTCCACGCGTGCGAGTCAGCCCCCGGCGACAACACGGAAGAAGGCGCGGTCACGACGCTCGGCGGTGCTCCGAGTTGCACACGAGCCGCCGCCTCGGCGTCGGCTCGTTGTCCGCGTTCGGTCGCATCGATGGCCCGCCAGAGCGCATCGGTGATGTGCCCCTTGCCATGAACGAGATCGCCACCGAGCGAACCCTCGGCACCCAGGCACATCGCGGTCGCGACGAGGGCCGTGCGCCACTTGCCTTGCGCCCTCGACCCCTGCGAATCGCGCGCTCGCACCACTGTGAACGCCAACGCGAGGAGGGCGCTCGCGCCAATGACCCCCAGCCATCGATGCAGAAAGATGTCCCCGGACGGCGAACCCCCTCGCGCTTCAGGACTCACCCAGCCGCTGACTGCCGCGAGCACCGCGCCGCCAGCAGCGATCCAGATGGCGGTGAACGAGAACGGCGCGATCCCTCCGCGCCGCGCGAAGGCGCGCCAGAGTTCGACCGCGGCGGCGACGAGGGCGAGTGCGATTGGAAAGTGAACGAGCGCCGGATGCAGTGAACCAACGAAGTCCAACCAGGCGTCGCTCACCACATTCGCGGGCTCCATCGCGCCCATCCTAATGATGCATCCACCTCTACGCGCGGACGACTCGCGAGCGGAACGCACGATCGTGGATCAGAAACTCCGCAATCTGCTCAGCGCTATCGAGGGGCGGCATGCCCGCGAGTGCCATGCGCATCGCGTGGCGACGCCCCGCGTCCGCCATGAGATCAAAGAGGGACGCACCGAGGCCGCCAAGGTTCGCCTTCGCATCGACGAGATCCGCCGTCATCACTGCGCCTCCGGCATCGACGAGCGGGCGCGCATTCTCCCGCTGGTGTTGGTCGCGGTGGTACGGATAGGGCGCGAACACCGTTGGCACGCGATTGGCGAGCGCCTCCGCCACAGAACTGGCCCCGGCCCGACTGAGCGCGAGTTCGGCCGCGCCCCACGCCACTCCCATGCGGTGAAGAAACGGCATCACCGCAGCGCGAACTCCCGCTTCGCGCCACGCGCGCTCATAGCGGGCGATCCCACCCGCGGGCACTCCACCGCAGAGGTGGAGCACCTGCCAATCTCGGAAGCGGCCGCCCTCGTCCTTGGCCATCGCGACGGCGAGCTCGTTGAGGCTTTGAGCCCCCTGCGATGCCCCCGTAATGAGCAACACTGGCGTCTTCGGATCGAGCCCGAGCTCGGCGCGGCACAGCTCCGGCGACGCCGGAGCGACCGCGATCCGCCGAATCGGCATGCCGATGATCTCGCTCGAGAAGCCGGGAATTCCCGGGACGCTGACAGCGGAGACGGCCCTTGTGGCGCGGGTCCGCACCCACCGATTGGCTCGGCCCGGCGTCGCGTCGAGGTTGACAAGCAGGACAGGAATTCCGCGCCGACGCGCCGACGCCACGATCGACGGCGTCACGAATCCGCCGAGCGACACGACCCAATCCGGTGCCACACGATCGATGATCTCACTGGCATCTCCGCGACCGCGCCAGAGCCCCGCGAGGAACCGGAGCATGCCGCGCACGGTGGGACGGAACCCTTCCGCGCGGACCGGGGTGAATTCGCCGCCGGCCTCGTTGAGCATCGAGGCGTCGATCGCGCGCGCCGAGCACGCGAAGTGGATTCGCGCGAGCGGGTCGAGGGCTCGAACGCGTTCGGCAATCGCGAGTCCTGGAGCGATGTGACCGCCTGTCCCTCCACCGGCGAGGAGGATCGTTCGATGCCTGGGCGATGCTGTCGCGTCCGCGTCAACCATCGATCCTCCTCCCCGCGGGGAGGAAACTCCGATTGCCACCACCGTCATCCCGTGACCGCCGAAACCGCCGGCGCCGTTCCAACTTCGTCGGCCCGCTGTTGGGAATCCACTTCGACCGCTCGATCCTCGCGCGCCATGACCCGATCGAGAGCCATCACAAGCCCAAGCGAAAAACAAGTGAGCATCCACCCGGTGCCGCCCCGCGAAATGAGGGGCAGCGCGATGCCCTTGGTTGGCGCGATCCCCGTCACCACAAGCACATTGATCAGCGCTTGCAATCCAACCGTGGCGAGAACGCCGAGCCCGACGAGGCGCGCGTATCGAGAAAGTCGCGGCGCGCCGCGAGCGTGCCCTCGCTCACGCGGACGCTCGGCCGCAACCACGAGCCAACCGCACCACAGCAGTGTGCCGTAGAGAACGACGATGATGAGTGCGCCGATGAGTCCCATCTCCTCGCAGATGATCGAGAAAATGAAGTCCGTTGTCCCCTCGGGCAGATAGCCGAACTTCTGGATGCTGTTGCCGAGCCCGCGCCCAACGAGTCCCCCGCCGGAGATCGCCCCCATCGACTGAATGATGTGATAGCCGATGCCCTGTGAGTCAGCGTAGGGGTCGAGATAGGCGATGATGCGATTGACTCGATACGGGCTCACCACGATCATCGCGATGAACCCAGTCAGTGCGATGGGGAGCAAGAGCGCCGCGTGCCACCACCGGCAGCCTGCGGCCACCACCACAAGCAGCGCGACCACCATGACGAGCGTGGCGGTACCGAGATCCTCGACCGCGATCCCGAGTGCGACGACCCCCGCCAGTGCAATCGGCGGGACGAATCCTCGCCACCAAGTGTGCAGGTGTTGCGCACGACTGCAGCACCACCACGCGAGCACAAGCGGCATCCCCCATTTGGCGATCTCGCTGGGCTGGAATGTAATGGGGCCCACCGCGATCCACCGACTTGCGCCATTGACCTCCCTACCGACTCCTGGCACATGCACCAACAGGATCCCCGCAAAGGTCGCCGCGAGAATCCACCACGCGGGGTTCCACAGCCCTCGTGCGACTCCCATCCTGTCAAGCGGAATGACGCTCCCCAATGCGAGGCACGCCGCCGAAAGCAGGGCGAACACCGTGGCACGGCCGAAGAGGATCCCGTCGAGCGTGGTCCCCTCGGAGCCAGCGACATCAAGGCTGGCGGAATTGACAAAGACCACCCCGCACATCAGGAGGCAGATCGCGCAGAGACCGACACCTTGCCCAGCTCGGAGCACGATCCACTATCGGCAATGGCGACGGTTTCGGGCGAGGAATCTCAAGCTCTCGGTAGGCTTGGCGATCCCCCGTGACGACCGTCTACCTCGAGACCTTCGGATGCCAGATGAACGAGCTCGACAGCGAACTCGTGCACGGGCAACTCGCGACGCTCGGGTACGAGTTCGTGAGTTCGGCGAACGCCGCACAGGTGCTGCTCTACAACACTTGCTCCGTGCGCGAGCAGGCCGAGCAGAAGGCACTCAGCCGAATTGGAATCGTCGGCATGCGGAAAAAGGCGGGGGAACGCCTCATCCTCGGCGTCATCGGGTGCATGGCTGAACGGGATGGCCTCGACCTGTTCCGCCGCCACCCGCAGGTCGACTTTCTCTGCGGGCCAGGCGAGCTCGATCGCGTACCGCAACTGGTTGACTCCGCGATGCGATCGCTCATGGCAGATCCCTCTGCGGCGCTGCCGCGGCCGAGCCAGCACGATCGCGCCGCTCTTGCGGGCAACAAGAGCCGACGGACGGCCACACTGGCGGCGGCCGAGGACGGCCTTGAGGCGCTCGACCTCTCCCGTGCGTTCGACCCCATCGCCTCGGGAAGACCCGCGCACACCGCGTTCGTCAGGATCACGCGCGGATGCAACAAGTTCTGCACCTATTGCGTCGTTCCCAGCACACGCGGCGCGGAGATTCACCGACCTCCGCAACACATCATCGACGAGTGCCGACGGCTCGTCGATCATGGAGCGAAGGAGGTCACGCTGCTCGGTCAGACGGTGAATCACTATCGCTACCAACACGGAAGTGCCGTGACGATCGCAGGGCTCGAGACAGCCCAGGTCGGACCTGGGTTGTCAGCATTCCGTGCCGCGCCGACAGCGCGAACGACCACATTCGCCGATCTCCTGCGACGCATCCATGAGGAGGTCCCGGAGCTCCCACGACTGCGGTTCGTCACGAGCTACCCGCGCGACTTCGGTGACGACATCCTCGATTGCATGCGCGATTCACCGCGCATTTGCCGGTACTTGCATGCACCGGCACAGAGTGGATCTGACCGCATTCTGAAGTTGATGAACCGGGGCTACACCGTCAGCGAGTACATCGACTTCGTTGACCGCGCGTTCGCACATCTCCCGGACGCATCGCTCGCTGGGGACTTCATCGTCGGGTTCCCCACCGAGACCGACGACGACTTCGAGGCGACCTGCGCACTCGTTCGCCGCCTTCCGTTCAAGAACAACTTCATCTTCAAGTACTCGCCACGACCCGGAACGGCCGCCATCACTCGCTTCGCCGACGATGTCCCTGATGCGGTGAAGCGAGCGAGAAACAACGCGCTATTGGCCGTGCAAGGCGAAGCAACCGCTCGAGTTCACCAGCGTCTCATCGGGACTACTCATTCGGTCCTCTTTCATGAGGTGCGATCCAGGAAGGGTCCGCGGAGAGACTCGAACCTGTTTAGTCCTATAAGCGTGAACGGCCAGTCCATCGACGACCAACATGCGGCCAACCCACAATCAGCCGACCACTGGCAAGCCATCGGAAGGACCCAAGGCGACATCATTGTTGCTGTTTCATCCACTAATGCGCAGATATTCTCTGATTTTGTGGGATCGTTGCGCCAGGTGGTCATTTCTAGTGCCGATTCACTCCTCGTCCACGGGGACCTTGTCGACGCCGCCGCCACAATGACCAGCCGGCTACCGAGTGAAATTGGTCGTCGGAACTGAAGGCAATTCCTTGACTGCATCCGATCGGGGGTTAGGTTGAGACTATTGGGGGGTCGGCTAAGGGATGCGTTGAACTCCTGTTTCGCTCCCTAGTTCCCTTGTTTCGAAAGGATTGAAGAAATGAAGTCCCTTTCCCTACTCGTGGGCGCTTCTGCGCTCATCGCGACTTCGGCTGCTGATGCCACCTTCGTTCGTTGGGATGTCGTTTCCGTCGGCACCGTTGCCGGCCGCGACATCTATCAACTCTGGGGTGTGTTCGACAGCCCAAGCAATGTCATGCTCAATGTCCTCCAGCATGACATCGTTTCAGGCACCATGAATGCGCAGCACACCGACGCGTATGTCGATGACTCCAGCGTGTCCTCAGGCCACTGGAACGCGTCGTACACGAGTGCCAGCACTGCCGCGACCTCGAACCAGTACCGCGACTCGTATGTGACGATCTCCGGCAAGACCGGCGCGCAGTCGCAGACCGCGCTTGACCCGAGCTTCGGCACGGGTGCGAGCATGTCGGCCGTTCCGTACCACGCGGGTTGGTACACCTCGAATCCGTCTGCTCCGATTGTCGTCGGCGCGACCTTGCGCATGAAGTTCATGCAGATCGCACTGGTTGCTGGCGATGCGGGCTACACGGCTCATGTCGGCATCGGCTACAAGGCCAGCACGGCGACCACGACCCCGCAGTGGGGTTGGGGCAACTACACCGTCGGCGTCCCTGCGCCAGGTGCCGTTGCACTCCTCGGACTCGCTGGTTTGGTCAGCCGCCGTCGGCGAGCCTGAATCCGACTCGGTCCTATAACAACACCAACCTCTGGTAGGTTGGGTTGAAAGAACTAGGTAAGTGAACCTTACCGCCGCCATTGAAAAATGGCGGCGGTATTTTTCGCTTGTGACTTGTATGACGGAGAATCTGAGACAACATCGGACTAGTTCGGTGTCGCTTCACCGCGGCCTCGACAACTGGATGGAAGAGAATTGAGTCCGCCGCTGGCGGCTCGTTGGAGATGGAAAGGGAAAAGATGGCTTCAAACAACCAATCCTGTTCTGTGGTTGCTGTTGCACTAGCTGCGATCGCCGCAACCTCCGCCGAAGCTGGACTCGCGTCGGTTGTGGTTCTCGCTCCAACTGCTCAGGTTCAAGGGCGTTGGGTCTGGAGCGTGTATCTGTCCTTCACGGAAAGCAACGACAGACTCGTCGGCGTCAACGGATTCCAGTTGACCGGAGGAACCATGGCGGGGGTGCAGCACCGAGACTATGGGTCTGGAACCTGGAACCCCGCTTGGAACTACGTCGATTCGCCGTCGTGGTCGGGCAGCGACTCGTGGGTCTCGATCGACGGAAAGCACCTATCGACCGACGAAAACACACTTCTCGGGTGGCCAGGGGGCGGATCGACGATCCCTAACGGCGCTGGTTGGTCACAGCAGATTTCGACTTCGGGCGGCGCGAGCCCGTACAACGATCTCTCCGTGCCCGGGTCCCACGAAATCAAGATCATGCAGATTGCTGGCTCAACGCTGGCACCCGGATCGTTCGCCTTCAGGTTCTCGGTGAATGTGGACTGGCGGGAGACGACGAACACCGCAATCCAGTCGACGCCAGTGACTGTCGCGATCCCGGGGCCTGGTGCTTCGGTCCTTTGCACACTCCTCACCCTTGCAGCGGGTGGCCGGCGCCGACGGCGCTAACGCGGCGCAAATCTGAATTACTTCTGCACTCGCGCCGCGCCGCCGACACAATCGGCGGCGCGGGGTTTTTTGTGCAACCCCGTGCCCCATCGCGCAATGGCGACAAGCGATGGCTTTTTTTAAAATCTCATGGATCAACTCGCCCCACGGGGCGAAACTGGATTATTGTTCGCTGTCGTTTCGACTCATTAGCTAGTTCCACCCTCGCGATGGCCCGCGGACGCCGTTGGTCTCGCCCCACCCCACGGAGAGATACCTGTGAAGATTGGAACCCTGATCGGCTCGCTCGGGTTGACCGGACTTGCCGTGTTCGTTGGCCAGATGGATGCCACAGCCCTACCCGGCGACGGTGGCGACGGTGGTGTCGCCGCCGGTCCCGATGTCATCGTCGGCACGATGCAGAACATCTCGGCCTACGGCCAAGGCGTTTGGAACACCGTGACCTATGTCGCGTACGCGGTGGGCACTACGAGTTGCAACATCGGTAATCAGCAACTTCAGTGGCAGCCCAATCCGAGCAATCAGCACCCCGTCATCCCGCAGAACATGTACCGCGTGAAGAACGGCGTACTCCAACAGATCGGCCAGAGCTGGGTGAAGCACGGATTCTGCGCCTTGCAGGGAACGCTCTGCGGAGCTTGCACCCCCGCGGGCGGCGGATGCCCGACCGTACTCGGAATCGGATGCTCGGATCCGTACGAGTCGAGCCTCAACGGCGGCCAGAGCGACCTCAAGAGCCGTTACGGCATCAATGCATCGACCGGCTACTACTCGGGGACCTATGCCGATCCTTCGATCCCGACGGGCTATCCGAGCGCGATTCGTGAGCGCGTCACGGTGCCGAAGAACGATCTCGACCCGACAATGAATGCGGGCGCGGCGTACTTCGTCGAGTGCCAGTATGTGCACCCAGCTGATGCATCGAACAACAACGACAACAACAACGCGTCGTACCGCCGGATCAATGTCGGCACGAGCTACTCGACCAGTTCCGGCTACCCGCTCACCTTCAATGGAGCAACGGTGCAGCAGGTTCCCGCGATCTATGCGTGGCAGGCCATTCACTCGGATACCGCCATCCGTGAATACGATGTCGTCGGCGATGGCCGCTTCATTGTGGCTTCGCGCGCCTTCCAGAACACGAACGGGACTTGGCACTACGCCTACGCCGTCCAGAACCTCAACAGCGACCGCAACGGCGGATCGTTCTCGGTGCCCCTTGCGACTGGCGTCGTCGTGACAAATGCGAAGCACTCGCACCCCTTCAACCACTCGGGCGATCCGTACACCAACACGCAGTGGACTCCAACGATCACGAGCAGCGCGATCACATTTGCCTGTGAAGCCAACACCAACACGCAGGCCAACTGCGTGCGTTGGGCGACGATTCACACCTTTGAGTTTGATGCCAATTCGGCCCCGACGGATGCATCGCAGACCATGACACTTGGGATTTGGAAGGCGCCGACGGGCACGAGCCCAGCGACTTCAATCAGCGTCCTCGGCAAGATTCCAACGCCCGTCGCGCCACCTTGCGCCGCCGCTGATTACGACTGCGATGGCGTCGTCAACGCATCGGACCTCTCGGCGCTCCTTGGCTGCTGGGGCGCCGCTTGCGGCGATGCCAATTCCGACGGCACGACGAACGGCCAGGATCTTTCGATTCTGTTCTCGTCGTGGACGCCCTGAGAAGCAACCCATTCGATTGACTCGAACGGCCCGGCACTTGCCGGGCCGTTTTTCATGGGGAATTCGTTGCGCCAGGGCGAAGGTGGACTATATTTCGGCATGCTGACCCCCCGCGCACAGCGCCGTGCAGGCGTCGTCTCGCTGTCCGTTGTAGTCCTGGGCACACTCGCCGTTCTTCACGCGAGTGCCGTCACGCCACCCCGAACGGCGGTGCGCGCAGAGGAAGGCGTGCGCGTGATTGCTGAACTCTCACGGTTCGACTCGTTTGCGCCAGTGCTACCGAC
>SXGR01642709.1_pt1 | contig 12066 bp, 12 predicted proteins | sample 3174711 | NCBI WGS metagenome assembly SXGR01 (sample SAMN11356860, study PRJNA531348) | freshwater metagenome | isolation source: freshwater sample F1-60 | place: China: Fuxian Lake, Yuxi | collected 2017-12-25
ATTTTTGTGGCATGAATTTCTTCAGCTATTTTTTTGAATTGCTCAGATACTTCACCGTGAACTTCTAAGAGGTCTGAGTTCATAGTCTTGAGCTTTAATTTCAGTTTATTTAATGTTTGCCTTAAAAATATTTTCCTATGAACACCTATCCTTGAATAATTGTTATCAATCAATTCTTCTTTTCGATGGCAAAATATAGGTAATAGAACATCACTTTCCAAGGATGCTTTTAAAAAAGCTGGGTTATCTTCAAACCTTAAGTCGTTTCTAAACCAATAAATAGTTATATTTGCCATTTAATTTTTTTACTTCATTTTAAGTTAAGGTTTGACGGCATATTTAAAGAATATTAAGATCTCATAGTAAATTATGAATACTAATCGAAATGTTAGGAATGGTAAAATGGACGACAAAAGATGTTGTGGATCTGGTGCTTGTATTATCAATGCGCAAGGTGTTTGTTGGTGCGGCCAAAAATGGAATGGTGATAAATTAATGTCCTCTCAGCCAAGCCCGTCAAAACCCCCAATCGTTGAAACTAAACCTACTAAGAAAAACAAGTAGAAAATATTCATAAGTGCTATTCATATATCATATATAGATGAGTGGTTTATAATGACATATAAAAAATGAAATTTAACCTTCTCATATTGTTACTTATAAATTTTAATTTACAAGCAGAAGAAAAGACTACTTTTTGTAATGCAATTGATGGGGGGTCACTCACCATTCAATTTGATGAAATTAAGCAATCAGTTATCTCAAACAAAAAAGCACAAACTAAAGTATCAATTGATAATAACGAAATAAAATTCTGGAATCAAAACTATGCTTACAACATAAGAAGAGATAACGGCGCCATGATGATATTTCTAAAAGATGAATTAGTAGGCGTCCTAGAATGTTCAAAGCCTATATAAGAAAATTGTAAATTGGAGCGGGTGACGGGAATCTAACCCGCATATTGAGCTTGGGAAGCTCACATTCTGCCATTGAATTACACCCGCCTAAAAAAATCTAAAATCAAGGTATATTTTTTAAAAAATGATTATAATTAACTTCAAGTCTTATACAACATAACTTAAAAATGTATCAAAAAAATTTATTTTTTATCACCCTAGTCTTCTTATTTTCTGGATGTAGCTCAATGACTTACTCAACCAAACAAGAAGTCAAAGAAATCAATAAGCCAGTAGTGACTGAAATACAGTGTGTGATCCTAGATGCATGTAATGCAAAAGCTAGAGAATTATGTGCACAAGGATACAATGTGCTGAAAACCTCTGAGGTCGTTCCTTATGTCTTAAATAAAATGGAAGTCGTATGTAAGACAAAAGAGCCACAAGCACCTGTGCGTGCTTTAGAAAAAGTCGAAGAGAAGAAAGATGATTCAAAAGTGGCTGATGAAATTTTACAATTCGAAAAAAAACTACAAATTAAAAAATAAATAGTTAAAAATCGAATGGATCAACATCCACAATCCATTTTACTTTTTGACCTAATTTATTTTCACGTAAATAAGGCACCCAGTCATCGAGTAATTTTTGTAACGCAATACGAGAGCTTGCCTGAATAACCAATTGCGCTCGCTCCATCCCTTTTAAGCGCTCCATAATAGGACGTACTGGATTATAAACGGTGACGTGATGACTTAAGTCTTGTGCTTTTTGCATCGCATCATTTAAAAATTGCATGACAGAAGTCAATTGATGTGCTTCCGCTTTTAAGAGCACTAAGAATGTAAAAGGGCTTAACTCTGCTAATTCTCTCTCTTTTAGAAGTTCATTAGCAAAATGTTCATAGTTGTGCGTTTTTAGGGCTTCGAATAAGGGATGATGAGGAAATGCCGTTTGAATATAGACTTCGCCTTTAATGTTGGCGCGTCCTGCGCGACCACTCACTTGCATGAGCTGAGAAAACAAACGCTCACTCGCTCTAAAGTCAGAACTATATAAAGCCTGGTCCGTATCTAATACGCCTACTAAACTTAAATATGGGAAGTCATGGCCTTTTGATAGCATTTGAGTGCCAATAAGAATATCAATCTCACGATCTTTCATTTTTAAAAATAAATCATTGAGTGCCTCTTTGGTTCTTGTTGAATCTCTATCGACTCGTAAAATACACGCCTCGGGAAAAAACTCTTTTAAAGTTTCCTCAACCCGTTGTGTCCCCTGTCCTGTGGGATAAAGATCTGCATTCCCGCATGTAGGACATTGCTGAGGTATTTTTTCATCATAGCCACAATGATGACATCGTAATCTTTTCTGATTTAAATGCACCACTAGACGACTGCTACATCGAGTACATTTTCCTGTCCACTGACACGCTGAACATAAAAGTACTGGCGCAAAACCCCGTCGATTAATAAAAATAAGGCTTTGTTGTTTTTTATTTAATCGATCTCGAATTGCTTCAATAAGATAAGGTGAAAATCCTTTAGTGAAAGTTGATTTTGAAATATCAATACATTTGATTTCAGGTAGTGTGGAATCTTTAACTGCACGAGAGGTTAATTTTATAAAACCAAATTTTTTAGGGGCTTTAATTTTTGTCGTATTAAACCAAGTTTCAAGAGAGGGTGTCGCTGTGCCTAATACAATCGGAATATTTTTAGATTTAGCTCGAAAGACTGCAACATCTCTTGCGTGATAACGCAAACCTTCTTGTTGTTTAAAAGATGCATCATGTTCTTCGTCGATAATAATGAGTGATAATTGAGGCATTGGTGTAAAAATACTTAATCGCGTGCCAATCACAATTTGAGCTTTGCCTTCTTTGGCAAGTCGCCAATTAAGCAAACGCTCGTTATCCGTTAAATGGCTATGGAGCGTGATGAGTTTATATTTTTCAAAACGAGATCTAAACCGACTTTCAAGTTGCGGTGTTAAATTTATTTCAGGGACTAATACGAGTACCTGAGCGTAGTCTTTTTTTAATACTTCTTCGATTAAACGAATATATACCTCAGTCTTACCACTACCAGTAATCCCATATAGCAGCCAAGGTATAAATTCTTTATTTCTTGCTAGGATGGCATCGAGGGCTTTTTTTTGATCGAGATTAAGTGCCGGAATAGGAGCTTGCAGAAAGACTTTATCGTCTAACTTTGCTTCTTCTTTTTCAATCCAACCCATCTCATCTAAAGTTTCAATCGATTTTTTCCAAGTACTACTTATTGATCGAAGGCTTGCTTCGTCGAGTTGAGTGGCATCAATCAGAGCCATCACGATTCTTTTTAAAAGCATTTGACGGGGTGGTAATGCATCAATTCCTAATGCAAATACTTTAGGCGTTAAGCGATAGAGATATTTTTTTACTATCCCCTTTGTGTTTAATTTTTTTAAACGTGATGGTACGGCAGACATTATCGTTTGCCCTAAAGGATAGTGATAATACTGACTACAAAATTGAAAAAGCTTAAAGCTTTGCTCATCAAAAATCACTTCTGGATCACAGCGAATAATCGACTTTAATTTTTTTGATTCAATCAAGGTGGTATTTGATATACCTACCACGACACCAATCATTTTGCGGGGGCCAAAAGGGACGATTACATACTGTCCAATTTGAGTATTAGGCTCAATAGTCGCATAGTCAAAAACCCGGTCAAGGGGGACATCCAGGGCGACTTTTAGGATATGAAGTGCGTCAGTCATAGATCTAGTTTTTAAGGGGAGCCCATCAATTTAAGTTAAAATAAACGTTTTAATCTTTACCTATCATTCTAAGACTTGAAAGCACATCTTTTACAATTATTGTTGCCAGTCGCACAATCGATATATCCTGAGATCTTAGCGAATTCTATTCAATTGGATCGTCCTAAATCGATAGAGCATGGTGATTTTTCAACGAACTTAGCCATGATGCTCGCTAAACCTTTAAAAAAAAATCCCCGCGAATTAGCTGCCCTCATTATAGAGAAGTTACCCGCCTCAACTTTCGTTGAAAAAGTTGAAATTGCAGGTGCGGGTTTTATTAATTTCTATTTGAATGAAAAAGCGCGCACTTTCATTATCCATGAGATTTTAAAAAATCCAGATGCTTATGGACAAAATACTTCAGGCCTTGATGAAAAAGGAAAGCCTCAAAAAGTCCAAATTGAATTTGTATCTGCAAACCCCACAGGCCCACTTCATGTGGGACATGGTCGAGGAGCTGCAATTGGAGACTCATTAGCTAGACTTCTTAAATTTAATGGCTGGGATGTGACTCGCGAATTTTATTATAATGACGCGGGTGCACAAATTGATAACCTTACAAAATCAGTACATGCTCGTTGTCAAAATATTGATCCATCAGATCCTGTATTTCCTGAAGATGGTTATCGTGGTGAATACATTGTTGAAATTGCGAATGCATTCTTAAATAAAAGTAGCATTAAATGTGAAGGTAAAACGGTTATTGCGTCAGGAAATATCAATGACTTAGAATCCATTCGACAATTCAGTGTCGCTTCCTTAAGGCATGAACAAGATCAGGATTTAAATCTATTCCAAATTAAGTTTGATGTCTTTACTTTAGAATCTTCTCTATACCAAAATGGCCAAATTGAAAAAGTCCTAGTGTCTCTCGTTAAAAATGGTTTTACTTATGAGGAAGACCATGCGCTTTGGCTCAAAACCACAGATTTTGGTGATGATAAAAATCGTGTAATGAAAAAATCTGATGGGGGTTATACCTATTTCATTTCTGATGTCGCTTACCATTTAAATAAATGGGAGCGAGGATTTAAGCGCGTTATCAATGAACAAGGTTCAGACCATCACAGTACAATTATGCGTGTCAGGGCAGGGCTTCAAGCACTCAAAGTTGGAATTCCTAAAACCTATCCTGAGTATGTACTTCATCAAATGATTACAGTCATGAAGGGGGGAGAAGAAGTAAAGCTCTCTAAACGTGCAGGAAGTTATGTCACACTAAAAGATCTCATTGATGAAGTTGGCTGTGATGCGACTCGTTATTTCTTAGTGGCTAGAAAGCCTGATTCACAACTCATCTTTGATATTGATTTAGCCAAAACGCAAAATTCAGACAACCCCGTCTATTACATTCAATATGCACATGCCCGTATTGCGGGTGTTTTAAACCAATGGGCTGGAGATATCAATAAATTAAGTAATGTTAATTTAGATTGCCTTAAATCTTCGCAAGAGTTGATTCTCATTAAGCGCTTAAGCGAATTCCCAGAAATAGTTTTACATGCTTGTATCGAATTAGCACCCCATACCGTTGCAAACTATCTAAAAGACTGTGCAGCTGATTTTCATAGCTATTATAATGACACTAAGTTTTTGGTTGAAAATGAAGTTGAAAAGCTAGCGCGCTTAAGTCTTATTAAAGCTACACAAATTATATTAAAAAATGGCCTATATCTTCTCGGTGTCAACGCCCCAGAAAAAATGTAGTGTAAAAGGATAATATGGAAAAAAATAAATCAGGGAGTTCTTTTATAAATGGCCTCTTTATGGGCATTTTACTTGGTATTGGCTTATCGATTGGTATTACTGTTTTTATTACCCATGGCAAAAGCCCTTTCATCAGTAAAGATACTAATGGGGCTTGTATAGAAATTCGAGAAGCTACATCTGAGGATGAAATTTTTAATGGCGCCATTCAAGATCAGCCGACAAAATTTGATTTTTATAATATCTTGCCTAATGGCGACAAAAATATTTCAGACCATGAAAGCGCGCAAGCTTTGAGAAATCCAGCCAATATTCAACAAAAAGTGGTTTACTTTTATCAAGTCGGCACATTTACCTTGGACAAAGATGCTGATAATATTAAAGCAAAATTGGCACTTTTAGGATTTGAAGCGGTCGTACTTTCTGCCCCTTTAGAAAATAATGAAGTGATGCATAAAGTTAGAGTGGGGCCTATGACTGATGACGCGCAAATTATGAAAACAAAAAATGATCTGGTTAAAAATGGCTTTAAACCTTTCTTAGTGAAAGCAACACTCAACAACCCTAATACAACTAATTAAAGATGCCTTTATGAAAAAAGCCTTATTCATTTTTTTAATGCTATTTACTTCGATGTCCTTAGCTATCGAACCCGAAGTTGGTGTTAATTTTAATAAAACAGTTCAAATTGTTCCAACGGATAACAAAGAAAAAATTGAGGTGGTTGAGCTTTTTTGGTATGGCTGTATTCATTGCTATCAAATAGATCCAATGTTGACTGATTGGGTAAAAAAACTTCCTAAAGATGTTAACTTTAAACGCATGGCAGCTATTCCCCGAGCTGACTGGTCTCCTATGGCTCGTGCTTTCTATGCTATGGAAGCATTAGTTATTACTGATAAACTTCATGTCGCTATTTTTGAAGCAGTACATAAAGAAAAAATACTCAACCCTGCCGATGAAAAAGCGATTCTTCAATGGGTCACCTTAAAATCAGGACTTGACCGCAAAAAAGTGGAAGATGCTTTCAATTCATTTTCTGTGAACGCTTCTTTAAATAAAGTAGCACAAATTTTTAAAGCCTCAGGTGCAACGGGCGTCCCGTCGTTAATGATTGATGGTAAGTACATAACTTCAAGTACAATGGCAGGGGGAAATAATGAAGCGCTTCAAATTGCTGACTTCATCATCAACAATGTTAGGAAAGATCGCAGTAAAAAATAACTACGGAGAAATTAAATGGAATTTGATCAAAAAGAAGAAGTGCCTTATAACGTTCCTGAAGTAAAGAAAACTGACAAAAAGCAATTAGCTATCTATATCGCCGCAGGGGTTATAACTTTAAGCTCATTGACTTTCGGATATGCTAACTATCAAGCTACTTATTTTAAAGATACTGAAATTAAAAATCTTAAGGCACAATTAGACGACGCTAATATAAAATTGCTGCGTATCGAGGGACTTGAAAATCAAGTCAAAGAATTAGAGGCATCCCTAGCTGCAAAAATTGCTGTAAAAGCTCAGCCAAATAAACAAACAAAGATATCTCCTAAAAAAGATGTAAAAAAGGTCACACTTACTAAAAAAGTAACAAAAAAAACTAAGACTCAATCTAAGACCATAAAAGAAAAAAAGTAGTCCATGTTAGAGTCATTCACTTTTCTTAGATTTTTTTTCTGAGGTGTTTTTGAGCTTCTCTCCTAAATGAAGATCGATACCTTTAACTAAATTCTTGAATTCATCCGTATACGTAATTTTTTTATCTTTGGGTTGTCGGCCATAAAGTGAAATAGCTAAAAGAATAATGGTATATAAAATAATAACCGTCACCACGACAGTGCTTTCAAAAAAATAATCACGAACTAAAACTAAAATAGGCTCTAGCCAAACCCAACCGTGTTTGATGTGATACTCAAGATTAGCTACCCAAATCGATTGGATGATATGTAAATATTCAAATAAAGTTGTCATTTAAAATCTTCTAGGTATTACTCAAATTATATGTGAAATCATCCCTAGAAAAGACAGTCTTAAATAAAAGAGGTAAAATATAGCTTTAAATTCAATGAATTATTATGAATATTACCTTTATAGGGACAGGATATGTAGGTTTAGTGGGTGCAGCTTGTCTCGCTGAGGTGGGGAATCATGTTTTAGGCCTTGATCTAAATCCTGAGAAAATTAGAATTCTTAAAGAAGGTGGTGTGCCTATTCACGAACCTGGCCTATTACAAATAGTTCGTCGTAATATAAAAAATGGACGCCTTTCTTTTACTAATAATATTGAAGAGGCTGTGCACTTTGGCGATATTCAATTTATTGCTGTAGGCACACCTCCAGACCAAGATGGTTCTGCAGATCTTCAATATGTGACCGAAGCAGCCCGTAATATTGGTCGGTTTATGACTCAAGAAAAAATAATTGTAGACAAATCTACGGTCCCTATTGGCACAGGTGATAAAGTCAGTGAAGCCATTACAAAAGAATTAAAAAAAAGAAATATTAATATTCATTTCAGTGTAGTTTCTAACCCAGAATTCTTAAAAGAAGGCGCTGCAGTGGACGATTTTATGAGGCCTGATCGAATTGTCATTGGCACTGAGGATCCCAAAGCCATTGAAGTCATGAAAGAACTTTATGCTCCCTTCCAACGAAATCATCAAAAAATTGTTGTAACTAATATAAGAAGTGCTGAACTCATAAAATATGCAGCCAATTCTATGTTGGCTACACGAATAAGCTTTATGAATGAATTAGCAAATTTAGCTGAAATTGTGAATGCTGATATCGAAATGGTTCGACAAGGTATTGGTTCTGATAAGCGTATTGGATATGATTTTTTATATGCAGGTTGTGGATATGGCGGCTCATGTTTTCCAAAAGATGTAAAAGCTTTAATTAAGACAGCTAAAGATGTCGCTGGTTATGATTTAAAATTACTTAAAGCTGTTGAGGAAGTGAATGACCTTCAAAAATATATCCTATCTGAAAAAATTAAAAAACAATTTGGCAAAAATTTAAAAGGCAAACATTTTGCGCTATGGGGTTTAGCATTTAAAGCTAATACCGATGATATGAGAGAAGCGTCAAGTCTCATCTTAATCAAAGAGCTTATAAAAGCTGGTGCAACAGTTGCAGCATTCGATCCTATAGCAATGATTGAAGCCAAGCGTATTTTCAAAGATGAAAAATTCTTATCATTCACCGAAAATCAAAATGATGTGCTTAAAAATGCAGATGCATTAATCATCGTGACTGAATGGTCAGAATTTAGAAGTCCTGATTTTTCTTTAATTAAATCTTCCCTTAAATCGCCCATAATTTTTGATGGTCGAAATCTTTATGACCCCAAAGCTGTTCGTGCACTTGGATTTAAATATTATCCTATAGGCCGTTAAATGAAAATTTTAGTAACAGGAGCAGCTGGTTTTATTGGTATGCATAGTACCAAAAAACTCCTCGAGGATGGTCATGAAATTATTGCTGTTGATAATCTCAATGATTATTACGATGTGACACTTAAAGAAAATCGTCTTAACGCATTAAAGGACTATAAAAATTTTCGGTTTTTAAAGCTGGATATTAAAGACCAAAAAAGTATGATTGATCTTTTTAAAAAAGAGCTGCCAGCTAGAGTTCTTCATTTAGCTGCGCAAGCAGGTGTTCGTTATTCTATTCAAAATCCTTACATCTATATTGATTCAAATATCCAAGGCTTTATTAATATATTAGAAGGTTGCCGAGTAAGTAAAGTCGAACATCTTGTTTATGCAAGTAGTTCTAGTGTTTATGGGGGAAATACTAAAGTCCCATTCAGCGAGCATGATAACGTTGATCATCCCATTAGTCTTTACGCAGCCACAAAAAAAACAAATGAATTGATGGCTCATACTTATAGTCATCTTTATCAAATACCCACCACTGGTTTGCGGTTTTTTACGGTATATGGGCCGTGGGGGCGACCTGATATGGCTCTTTCACTTTTTACTAAAGCCATTTTAAAGGATCAGCCAATCGATATTTTTAATCATGGGAACATGATTCGAGATTTTACTTATGTAGATGATATTGTTGAATCTCTTACCCGTATTATTGATAAAGTAGCAACACCTAACATTTCTTTTGATGCAAAAAATCCTGATCCTGCAACAAGTCACGCACCTTATCGAATTTTTAATATTGGTAATAGTCAGCCTATAGCACTCATGAAATATATTGAAGCCATTGAATTAGCTTTGAATAAAAAAGCTATTAAAAATTTAATGGGTATACAGCCCGGAGATGTGCCAGTGACTTCAGCAGACACATCAGAATTAAATCAATGGGTAAATTTCAAGCCTGATACTCCTATTGAGGAGGGCGTTAAGCGATTTGTAGAGTGGTATAAAAATTATTATTCTTAAATAACGTTAAGCGATTAATAAAGCTATTCGACTGTCACAGATTTAGCAAGATTACGAGGTTTATCAACATCAGTTCCTTTAATGAGAGAGACGTGGTATGCCAATAATTGCACGGGGATAGAGTGAATAATTGGTGACAATACCCCAGAATGTCTAGGCGTTCTGATCACATGCACTCCTGAGCTTTCCGTAAAATGGCTATCAGCATCGGCAAAAACAAAAAGTTCTCCGTTTCTTGCTTTAACTTCTTGCATATTTGATTTAACTTTTTCAAGTAAATTATCATTCGGTGCAATAACTACAACTGGCATGTCATTATCCACCAGTGCTAGAGGTCCATGTTTTAATTCTCCGGCAGGGTAGGCCTCTGCATGAATATAAGAAACCTCTTTTAATTTTAGGGCACCTTCCATAGCTATTGGATAATGAACACCACGACCTAAAAAAAGTGCATGGTGTTTGTCTGCAAATAATTTTGCCCATTCTTTAATCTGTGGTTCTAAATTTAAAGCTTGTTGCACGCTTCCTGGTAATTGTCTTAGATTTTCTAAATATTTTTTTTCTTCTTGTTTATTAATCAGTTTTTTAACCCCTGCAAGCGTAACCGCTAAACTAAATAAGGATACTAATTGTGTTGTAAAAGCTTTAGTTGATGCAACACCAATTTCAATACCTGCTCTCGTATAGAGAACAAGCTTGGATGCACGCGCAATTGCACTTTCTTGCACGTTACAAATGGCTAAGGTTAAAGTATGGCCTAAAAATTTTGCCTGCTTTAATGCTTCCATCGTATCAAGTGTTTCACCTGATTGAGAAATAGTAAGAATTAATTGTTTAGGATTTGCTACTGATTCACGATATCGATATTCACTTGATATTTCAACTGAAGTAGGAATCTTCGCAATACTTTCTAACCAATACTTTGCTATAGCCCCTGCAAAATAACTTGTACCTGCTGCTAATATTAAAATACTATCTATTTGAGAAAATACTTCTTGTGCCTCATCACCAAATAGTCGCGGATTAAAATGACCTTCATCAATAATCGCTTCGATTGTGTCAGTCAATGCGCGAGGTTGCTCATGGATTTCCTTTTGCATGAAATGCTCGAAGGGACCAAGTTCCATCGATGATAAAGTGACTTGGCTTATATGTATCTTTCGTATGATAGATTTTTTATTTTTATCAAAAATTTCAATAGCATCTTTTTTTATCTGAGCTACATCACCATCTTCAAGATATATCACTTTTTTTGTCATAGCTAAAAGTGCAGAAACATCCGATGCAATAAAATTTTCTTTCTCGCCTATGCCAATAAGAAGAGGGCAGCCTAAACGAGCACAAATCATTTCATCAGGATTTTTAAGAGATATCACTGCGATTGCAAATGCACCTCGCAAATCATGACTCAGCATTTGTATCGCCTCTAGCAGAGATTTTTTCTTTTCTTTTACGAAGTAATGAATAAGATGCGCGATCACTTCGGTGTCAGTTTGTGATACAAACTGGTAACCTAATTTTTTAAGCTGCTCATATTTTTCTTCATAATTTTCAATAATGCCATTATGAACAACCGCAATTTCGCCCTCGGAAATATGAGGGTGTGCATTTAATTCAGAGACCTCCCCGTGCGTTGCCCATCTCGTATGACCGATACCTAAAAATCCCTCCAGCTTTTGATCTTTAACCATAGAATCAATTTCAACGACACGGCCAACTGATCGAATACGCTCAATACCATTTCGTAAGACCGCAATCCCTGCTGAATCATAACCCCGATATTCGAGGCGACTTAATCCTTGAACTAAATTTGGAACAATATTTTGATTTGAAATTGCACCTACAATGCCACACATAAATTAGTCTCTTTATTTTTTTGTAGGTTTAGTCCAGCCAGAAATACTGGTCTGTTTAGATCGCGCTACCGTGAGGTCTCCGGGAGGGGCATCTTTAGTAATCGTAGATCCAGCCGCAATAGTAGCCCCTTTACCGATTTTAACAGGTGCCACTAAAGCTGTATTTGATCCAATAAAGACCCCATCTTCAATCGTTGTGGGATGTTTATTTATTCCATCATAATTACATGTAATTGTTCCAGCACCAATATTAACTGACTTACCAACGAGACTATCTCCAACATAACTGAGGTGATTGATATTAGTATTATCATTCACTTCACTATTTTTAATTTCAACAAAATTACCAATATGAACATGATTTTGAAGTTTTGTACCAGGTCTTAATCTTGCATATGG
>SXGR01327041.1_pt1 | contig 12065 bp, 17 predicted proteins | sample 3174711 | NCBI WGS metagenome assembly SXGR01 (sample SAMN11356860, study PRJNA531348) | freshwater metagenome | isolation source: freshwater sample F1-60 | place: China: Fuxian Lake, Yuxi | collected 2017-12-25
GCGGGGGTGGAGGTTGCTAAGCCCGGCCCTCGTAGATAGGATCAGGGGGCGGTGCTTGCCGTGTTCAGTCCGGTTGTGTCGGGGGAAGGGGGTAGCTGCCCTTCTTCCGCACTTCTCACCCCCGGACGGCGGTAACAACGTAGGATTGAACATGCAAAGCTTCCGGTGTCGCTGCGGCATCCTCAGTACCTTTTTGCCATGCGAGGATTGCAAGGCGAGAGCCTGGGCCGCCGCAAACAACTACCAATATGCCCGGCGGGGAATCTGCATCGGGCAACTGATTCGGCGTCACCACTGCGGCGCCCTGAGTCGGCAGATTGATGGCCTCTGCTGGACCCCACCCGCGATTGACCATACCTGGATGTTCCGGCAGAAGGGGCGTCCGGTGGTCTTTGTGACTGAGCCCTATCCAGGGCCGGAGGTGGCGCAGTTGCTCTCCTGGTGCCAGGAACGCGGATTGCAGGCCAACGTAGCCGAAGAATCCTGGCATGGCTTCGGAACGCTGCATATCGAGATTACCCGTAATGGCGGGGGAAGGCCATGAACCAGCCACCTACCAAGCGCGGTGGGGCTCCAAGTGCAGTAGACGCTGAGCGAGCGATGCTTGGCGCGATCCTCTTGACCGGTCAATGGCCGAAAGGGCTGGAGCGGGATCTGTTCGGGCACCCACAGCTCCAGCAGTTTTTTGACCTCTTCCAGCAGCACGCTCAAGAGGGCAAAGGGCTGGATCTGCCCAGCCTGATGCCCCCTGTATTGGCAATGGGCAGCGCAGAGCTGGTCCTTGCCTTTACCCAGCTTCCCGGCGCCTGCCCCTCAGTCGAGGGCTTGCCCTTCTGGCGTAAGACCCTCCGCGAAGCCCGCCATCAACGCAGGCTCTACTGGTGGGGCCGGGAGGTTGCCGAGGCCGTTCAGATGCAGGACTGGGAGCGGGTGACCGCCCTCCAGCAAGCCCCACCCCAGCCCGATCCCGATGAGCCGGTTTCCGAGGCGCTGCCTACGACCACGGCAGGTGCCCTGGATCGGGATACCCTCCGGGCCGTCAAGCGACTGGCCAAGCGCAAGGCGGCTCAGTCCACCCTTGCCGATACCGTGCTGCGAAACGATCCCGCCTGGACCGGGCGGATCTGGTGGGACAACTACCGCAAGCAGATCATGCTCTCCGCCAGCCCCGCCCAGGATGCCGATTACCAGCGGATTTCAACCTGGCTGGATACCCTCTATCGGGTCAAGCTGGCACCCTCTGGGGTGGCCTCTGTGGTCCAGGCGATTGCCCAGGATCATCAGCGCAACCCACTGCAGGAGTACTTGCGGGGGATCCGCTGGGATCAGCAGCCAAGGCTGGATCGCTGGCTGCATGTCGCGCTTGGGGTGGCCGATACCGAGCTGCACCGGCTGATCGGGCGGCGCTGGCTGATTCAAGCGGTGGCGCGAGCGTTGAAACCCGGCTGCAAGGCGGATGTGGTCCTGGTCTTGACGGGGCAACAGGGCATCAAAAAGTCAACCGCGCTTCGGGAATTAACCGGGGGGGAGTACTTCTCCGACAGCCCGATCCCGATTGGCGAGGGCCCGCGCGGAGCCCAGCAGGTCTATACCGCCTGGGTCCATGAGCTGTCTGAGCTGTCCAGCCTCAGAGGAAAGGCGGTCGAGGATGTCAAGTCCTTTATTACCAAGACCCATGACGATTTTATCCCGATGTATGGGCGCTCTCCGGTTCACTGGGCCCGCTTCTGCGTTTTTGCCGGGACTACCAACGAGGACACCTTCCTCTCGGACCCGACCGGCGCCCGTCGCTTCTGGCCTGTTCGGGCGCTTGCCGTGGATCTTCCGTGGCTTCGCCAGCATCGGGACCAGCTCTGGGCCGAAGCGGTGGCGGCTTTTGAGGCGGGAGAGCCCTGGTGGCTGGAAGAGCCAGAGGAGCAGGTTGTCAGCGAAGAACGGGAACAATACCAGCGGGACGAAACCTGGGATGGCCTGATTGCAACCTGGCTGAAGGAGGCCACCCTTACCAGTGGGGAGCCCTTGACCGCAGGAATCCTCTTGAAACGCGCTCTTAATATCGAGCCCAACCAGCACACTACCAGCAACACCACCCGGATCGGGCAGGTCATGAAGCGTCTGGGGTATGCCAAAGGGCGGCTAACTGTCTCCCCTGGTGTCCGGGTCTGGGTTTATACGAAAGAGGCGTGAAAGGCCAGCTTTCCGCAAGTGTCCAACCTGCCTACCCAAAATGCTTAAACCTCTTTTTCGGCAGATCCGCTAAAAAGTCTTTTTGCCAAAACAGGTTGGACAGGTTGGACAGGTTGGACGACAGGGCGTTTGTCCTACGTTTTTCTCTCTCTATACATCTTTACAGGTTGGACAGGAGGTTGGACAGGCTAGGCAGCGGTAGGCAAGGGTGGGCGGGGTGGGTGGGTAGCCTCTGGATAGTTTGTCTGGTAGAAGCATGGCTATCGTTCGTTTTGACTTTCCGCTTGCACTAATCCCCCCGACCGGCTACCCTGCCTCATGCCCGCGCCCACATTCCACCTCCGCCCCGATGGCCGCTGCTACGTCGAAGGCCCGGATACCTGCCGCTTTCTGGGCAGTGGCTCCGGGGTGCTGGCCCTGGTGCGCCTGCTGGTGGGGTCGGGCACGGCGCCCTCTGCGGATGAGCTGGCGGCGACGCTTGGGCTTAAACGGGCCGCCATCGACAAGGCGCTGAGCCAGCTTGCCGCTGCCGGAGCGGTGCATCGCTACCTGGGCTCCCGGTATTGGGTGCCGGGCAAAGAACGGGAGCCGAAGGCGAAGCAGCAGGAGGTAGCCCCATGACCCTCTTCCCCACACACTCCACAACCGCCGCCACCCTCTCCCCCGATGGCCTGCATCGCTACACCCTGCGGCGCACCTGGGCTCCGGGTCCGACGCTGCTGTTTGTGGGCTTGAATCCCTCCACTGCCGATGCGGAGGCCGACGATCCTACCGTGCGCCGTCTGAAGGGCTTTGCCGACCGGGAAGGCTATGGGACGCTGGCGATTGCGAACCTTTTTACCTATCGGACGCCCTCTCCGGCAGCCCTGTGGAAACTCCCCCCTGAGGAACGCCTGGGGCTTCCTGCCGATAGCTACTTGACCCTCGCAGTGATCGATGCCCATGCCATCCTCTGCGGGTGGGGTGCCTGCGCGAAACAGGCAGCGGCCCGGATTGATGCGGTGTTCTCGCTACTGGAGGCGTCCGGGAGGCCGCTCTATCGCCTGGGCCTCAATGCCGATGGCACCCCGGCCCATCCGTTGTATCAGCGGGCCGATGCGCCGTTTGTGCGCTATACCCGTGGTAGTGCTGCCTGGAGGCAGGGATGAGCAAGCGCCTTCCCCCTCCGTATCATTTCGGAAGCAAGATCCTTCCTGGCCTCTCCAAGCTCATGGAGGAGGCCGGTGAACTCATCCAGGTAATTGGAAAGATTACCGCAATGGGGCACATGGGGAAGCACTGGGACGGTTCCAACCTGAAAGAACGGCTGGAGGATGAGATGGCAGACGTGCAAGCCGCAATCTTGTTTTTTTGTTCCTATAATGGCATGAATGGAAAACGTATGGGCGAGCGTGTACGCGAAAAGGTAGCCCTGTTTGAGCAATGGCACCGGGAGCAGGGATGAGCGCCCTCACCGCCGATCCCGGCTACCTGCTGACCCCCACCGGCGCCCTCTATTACGTCGTCGGCTCCTGCCATAACGACTTCGGGCTACTGATCCGGGTGGCGAAGTTCTCCCATATCGGCGCGACCCAGACGGTGACACTGATCACCTGGAGGCCGGGCCAGTTCAAGCGCATCCTGGCAGGGGCACAGCGGCTCCCAGAGCCCTCGATTCACCCGAAGACGGGTGCTGACCTGGCTGGAGCCAAGGCGCGGCTTGTAGAGCGTCTGGCGGCCTTGCCGGAGGGGCGCTGATTTCCGCTTGCGCGAAGTCCGGGCCTGGTTAGGAGGCGGTATGGCTGCGCCTTCAACGAGTGTTGCAATTCCCCGGCTGGACGGTGCGCCCCTTTTTGCCGTGCAGGCCACGTTTCCCGGTTGGAGCCCGAAGTGGCTCTATTGGGACGAAACTGCCGAAGAGATCCGCTGGGACGATGCGCGGGTGGATTTCTGGGACTCCCGCGCATCTGCCCAAGCCTGGCTGGACGAGCACCAGACCTGCTGCATCGAAGCCCTGTTGCCCGATGGCGCCACCTTCACGATCCGCCGCCTGCATCTGGAGGCCACCGATGGCTGAACCCACCCGCAAAGGCCGTCCGCCCGGTCCCAAGCAGTGGACCGTTACCATCCGGCTGCCACTGCCCCTCATCGAGGCCCTTCGCCAGCGAGGCCCTACCGTTACCCGCGCTGCCACCGACCTGCTGGAAGCGGCGCTATCCCCCAAGGAGAGCCCATGACCCACGACACTGCCCTCTACGAGGCCCGGATGGCGGTGGCGGCAGCCCATCGTATTCAGGCCACCCTGTTTGAGCGCCACGCGGCTGCCGAGCAGGCCGAGACTGCCCTCTGGAACGATCCCGGCGCCACTCTGGAGCAGCTACGGACGGCTCGTCAGGAGCATATGAAGGCATGGGCAGCGGCGGCAGAGGGAGAGCGCCAGATAGAGAGGCTTCGGGAGCAGGAAAACGCTGCGATCCGGGGGTGGGTCGAAGCGACGGCGGAGGGGCGATGAAGCCGCACGAGGGCGGCACTTTGGAGGGGCCGGGTGCCCCCTTGAGTGTGGTGGGCACATGGTCTGCCGGGTGCCAGCAGTGGGCACCTGTGGATCGCATGCCTGTGGAGCGGTGTGATTTGTGCGGGTATTCTTTCCTTACCCACATCTACCACCCGCTAACGGGTATGCTGGAGCCAGACCCTGATGCCTGTGCATGCCCGCCCGATTGGGCCCGAAACCGAGCCGAGCGGCAGAACCTGGGGCGCCAAAATGTCCGGCGTACCCCGGACGGTCGGGTCTGGGGCCCCGGCGCGATCTGGAAGCCGCTGGACCGGGCGCCTCGATGAGCCTCCCCATCCTTACCGTTGTCCACCACCTGCGGGCCCTTGCGCCGTCGTTGGATCTGGTGTTCCAACGGGACGAGGGCGCCGTTCGAATCGAGATGCAAATGAGCCGCTGCATGTGCAGCTACCCCGCCCCGCTGTTTGCCCTGCGGGGCTCGCCTGCCACCCTGGAGGAAATCGACGCCTGCGTGGCAGCGGCCACCCCTTGGATGCAGGAGCAGGTACGGATGCACCCGCATGGCCCGTAAGCTTGCGGCTTTTCTTCCCCGGTGCTATGGAGAAGCTATGGATAACTCGGCAGTCGCTATAGAGAATCCGGCAGCGGCAGAATGGGTGCCTGTCGCCAGCCTTACGGCCTGGGACAAGAACCCTAAGCCGCACGACGCCGCCAACCTCAAGGAGATTGCCCGGAGTATCCGGCGTTTTGACTTTGGAGCGCCGATTGTGGCCTGGAAGTCCCGGCAGCAGGTGGTTGCGGGGCATGGCCGCTTGGAGGCCGCCCGCCTGTTGCTGGCCGAAGACCCCGGCAGGCGGCTGGCGACCGATGCGCCCGGCCCCGGACTGGTGCCGGTACGCTGGGTGGAGTTTGCCAGCGAGCAGGAGGCCGCCGCCTATGCGCTGGCCGATAACCGGCTGACCGAGATCAACCCGATGGACGAGGGGCAGGTGGCCGCGATCCTGGCGAGCTTTGAGGGGCCGGTGGAGATTCCGGGGTACGATGAGGAGGCGTTGAGTGCGTTGCTGGCGATGAATGAGCCGGAAGCGCCCGATGAGCCTGAAGGCGACCTGACGCCCCCGGACGAACCACAGAGCCGGGTGGGGGAGGTCTATGAGCTTGGGCCGCATCGGTTGGTGTGTGGGGATGCAACCCAGGCAGCTATCTGGGATTTATTGTTAGAGGGGCAGCCGTATGATGAGCTTGTTACTGACCCTCCTTACGGGGTTTCATACGCAGCGAAGAATGATTTTTTGAATGCCTATGACAAAGGAAACCGCAATCAAACCCCGATAGAAAACGATGAACGTCCACCTTTGGAAATGAAACAGTTCTGGGTAGACGTGCTTAGCCTTGCTTGTGCATACGCTAAGGCGGGAGCCACCTATTATTCAACGGGGCCGCAGGGTGGCGATCTTCTTCTTCTTCTGCTTGCCTTTCAAGAAAGCGGGTGGCTGCTGAAGCATATGTTGATCTGGGTAAAGAATAACCATGTGTTGGGTAGATGTGACTTTCATTATAAACATGAGCCGATTTTGTATGGCTGGAAGCCGGGGGCTGGACATTATTTCAGCGATGAACCTGGAGGGTGTTTCAGCACGTGGGAAGTAGATAAGCCAAATCAAAGCAAAGAACACCCAACAATGAAGCCCGTTCCGTTATTCGCCAAAGCGATAGGGCACGGTAGCCGACGAGGAGATCTGGTCATGGACCCCTTCGGCGGCTCCGGCACCACCCTGATTGCCTGCGCTCAAACCGGACGCCGTTGTCGGATGATTGAGCTTGACCCTCGCTATTGTGATGTGATTCGACGCAGATATACCCGATGGGCCAGAGAAAATGGGTTAGATGTCGGAAGTGGAGGTTTAGAGTGAATACACAGTTATCCATATGGGGAACATGGTGGGAGTGCAATTGCTGCGGGCTGATGTCCATCGTTAAGCCGGAACGGAATAAAAAGTGTCCTTGCGGCGCAGCAAGGATGCAAGCTATGCGAAGATGCAAGTGTGGGACTGTGTTCCATGTTGGGCGTTTAAGTGTTGGGTTTTGCTCTGTATCCTGCGGGTCAAGATATAATATAGGGCGTAGAAAAGGAAAAACCTTTGAATCTGAGCGCAGAGCACCAGTCAAGGTTTGCTTGACGTGCAGCAATGAGTTTCGTGCAGTAAAGGAAACAAAAGCACGTCCAATGAGGTTTTGCTCCGTTGATTGCTACATGAAGTCAACAAAAGAAACGACTATAGAAGAGGCTGTTAGAAAATGGCTTGAAATGCAATCAATGAATTATATAGCACAACACAAAATTGGAAGGTATTATGTTGATTTTTACTTGCCGGATTCGGGCACAGTTATCGAGGCTGATGGCGATTACTGGCACTCAAAACCAAAAGTAATTGCAAAAGACGCAAGAAAAGAAAACTGGCTACTGTCGAAAGGATATGAGGTTATTCGACTTCCAGAGTGCGAAATTAAATCTGGCGTTGATTTTGCTATCCGTAAACGATGGGGCCGCTATGCCCTTGAAGCCGGACTCGATCCCGGCCCCGGAGCCCTCCCATGAAACCCGGCACCCATCCGCTCCATATTCGTATCCCCCCCGCCGTGCTGGATCAGGTCTGCACGCTGGTCTCCTCGGGCATGGCGACCCTGGTCCCTGCCTTTGACATGTACTTCCCTACCTCGGAGCGGGCCATCTATCGCAGCCTGGAGGCGTCCATTGAGGCGCTGGACAAGGAGGAGGTGGGGGAGCCCTTGGATGAACGGGAGCAGCTTGCCTACAATTTTGGGGCCAAGGTGCGGAAGGCGATGGCGCATCGCCATGTCATGCTGACCGCTCGCGCCCTTGGGCAGAAAAAGCAGCCGGATGGCACGTATAAGCACGATGCCCGGTGCGAGTCCGCGAATGCCCTGGTGCTCCTTCGCTTGACCACCCGCGAATTCCGGAACCCGTATATCAGCAAGGAAGAACGGGAACTCCAGAATCCAGTCGTGCCCCCTGTGGAGCCTGCCGACACCCCCACCTTGCCCACCCAGGACGAGCTACGCGCCATGGCAGCGGCCCAAGGTTTTATCCTCGTCCAAGCGCCCCCTTCGGCCTATGACCCCGCCACCTCGGCCCCTGCCAACGCGGGGGAGTGATGCGCCTGCGGGCCGTCGTTGCCCTGGACGCCTTGTCCGCCTTCGTCCAGACCTACTTTACGGATGAGCGCGGGAAACGCCTGGAACTCTCGGCAGGGCAGATCTTCGCCTGCGACCGGATCGAGCAGGGCTTGACCGAGGGGCCGGGCGCAGCCGTGGAGATGGCGCGCGGCCACGGCAAGAGCCTGCTGATGAAAGCTGCGGTCTTGTTGAGTTTCCTTCGCAGCTACTACCAGCCCTCCCGCTGGCATAGCCGGTATGCAAGCCTGCTGACCTCCGGGAGTCTCTACAAGCAATTCAGCCGGGATCTGGGCAATCTGGTGGTTGGCACCGGTGCGCCGCTGGTGCTGGATGCCGACGAGCGCCCGTTGCTCCAGCAGGATTTCTGGCTGCGGCCTGCCTACGACTATCCCGACCGGAAGCGCAAGGAACCGCAGCTCTGGAATCAGGCGGACAAGCTGGTGTATGTCGGCTCCTGGGAACATCCCTGCCGCCTGTCCGTGCGCGGCATGACCGGAGGCCGGGGGGATGTGCGCGGCTTGACGGACGGGGTGCAACGCCCGGATCTACTGGTGGTGGATGACCCGATGAAGGAATCGGAAGCCGAGAACGACGAGATTACCGAGGCCATCAAAACCTTCATCAAACGCTCCTATATCCCCTGTGGCGGCCCCAACGCCCGACAGCTCTTCTTCGGCACCCCCTTCAACGCCCGCGACCTGATTACCGAACTCTGCGGCAACGCCCGGAGTAAGCCCCTGACCGCCGAATGGCCCGGCTTTGCCCGCTGCGCCCTGCCTGCCGTCCACCCTACCAGCAAGGCCCTGCTCTGTCCGCAGCTCTGGAGCCCCGATGCCCTGGAGCAACGCCGGGCGGTCATCGGCACCCGCGCCTATTACCAGGAGTACCTGCTCGATCCGCAAGGCGGGGGCTTGAAGCACTTTGAAGCGGAGTGGCTGCAACGCTGGACGCTGCCCGCACCGACCGACCGGAAGCGCCTCCGCTGCCAGCTGTACTGCGATCCGAGCCTGGGCCGGAATACCCGCAGCGACGAGAGCGCGATTGTCATCCTCGACCGGGAGCAAGCCGGAGCCCAGGCCCGCTATTGGGTGCGACAGGCCGATCTGCAACGGCGGCGCCCCCAGAAACTCGTCACTGACTACCTCGACCTCTGGGAGCGCTACCGCCCGGAGCTGCACGGCATCGAGGACGAGGGCTTTCAAGAGCTGCTGCTGATTCCCTTTCAGCAGGAGATTGCCGCCCGCAAGCTCCCGGATAGCGCCATGCCGCAATTGCTCTCAACCGGCGGCGTGCCCAAAGTCACCCGCATCAAACGCCTCTCCCCGCTTGCCGAGTTTGGAGGTTTGCGCTGGGCTGACGATGGCGACCATCGCGCCCTGCGTCGTCAGGCCGAAAACTGGGGCGGCACCGCCAACGAGGCCGATGATGGGCTTGATGCGCTGGAGGGCTGCACCCGCCTGGAACCCCGCAGCGCCCGGATGGGCAATCTCGCCTTGCTGAACCCCTGAAACTGTGGTAGCCCTTTGCCATGCCGGACGATCCTAAGCCCTACCACGACCCCAATCAGCTTGGCTATCCCGGCTACCCCGCCTACAGCGGGCGCTCCTGGGCAGGCGCCGATGAGTTCCATCGAGAGCTGACCGGCACGCTGGCCGACAAGAAGTTCGTCGAGATGCAGGCCAACCACGGCCTGATTCTGACCTCCCGCATCCTCCTGACCGCCCTGGCGCAGCAGACCCGCTGGGATATCCAAGCCGCCTCGACCGAGCCCGCAGCCCTGGCCGCTGCCGAGGCGGTCAAAGCCGCCTGGTCCAACATGGAGACCCCCTGGCGCCGGGTCTTAGGCGAGTTGATGACGGCGGTATTCTGGGGCTGGTCCTTCCATGAAGTCGTCTATCAGGCCGACAGTCGAGGCCGGATTACGGGCCTGCGCGGCCTCTATTTCTGCCGTCAGGATACCCGGCAAAGCTGGCACTGGACCCCGGATAACCGCGAGGTTCGGGCGCTGGAGCAATTGACCCGCGCCGGCCAGCACGCCACCATTCCCACCGCCAAAGCCCTGCATCTCGTCCTGGACACCTCTACCGCCAGCCCGGAGGGGATGGGCTTCCTCCGGGCCCTCTATCTGGACTACCGCGATCAGATGCAGGTTCGCACCGCTACCCTGATCGGCCTCCAGAAAGACGCGACCGGCACCCTATCGATCCGCGTTCCGGTCGAGCTATGGGTGGCCGCCACTGCAGGCGATACCACTGCCACGACTCAGCTTACGGCCATCCAGCAGGCAGCGGCCCGCTTCCAGCGTGGCGAGCGGGAAGCCCTGGTCCTTCCTGGCGAGAAGGATGCGGAGGACAAACCCACCGGTTGGGGTGCCAAGCTGCTCTCGGGTGGGGGCCGTCGTCAGTTTGACCACGAGGCCCTGATCCAGCTTTTCGAGCGTCGGATTGCCACCACCCTGCTCACGCAGTTCCTGCTGTTGGGCCAGAAAGCAGGCTCCTTTGCCCTCTCCTCCGACCAGACCGAGCTGATGGGCGTCACCTTAGGCGGCATCCTCGACCTGATGGCCTCGGCCATCACCCAGCAGGTCTACCGCCCCCTGACGCAACTGCTGGGCTTCGATGCCGCGCTCTGCCCCGCCCTGGTACACGGCCCCATTGACCGCCCCTCCTTGGAAGCCCTGGCCGCCCTGCTGACCGCAGGCAACGCGACCGGGCTGCTCAAGCCGGATGCCTCCTTGGAAGCCCATATCCGCGATGTCGCAGGCTTCCCCGCTGCGACCACTGCGGAGGATGGGGTCTGATGCCTGCCATCCTGCACGCCCCAAAAGCGGTCAAAGAAGAGCTGCAACGCGGCCTTGCGTGGCATGAGGAAGGCCAGAGCGGCGATGGCTTGAAGCCGGAAACCGTAGCGTGGGCTCGCCGCCTTGCCGAAGGGGAAGCGATTACCCAGGACAAAGCGGTCAAGATGCGGGCGTGGCTGGCGCGTCACGCCTCGGACAAGGAAGGGGAGGGCTTCCGACCGGGCGAGCCGGGCTACCCCTCTCCAGGCCGGGTGGCCTGGGCACTCTGGGGAGGCGATCCGGCTGTGCCCTGGTCTGAAAAAGTTGTCACCTATTTTGAGGAAAACATGAAAAAACGTCACCCGATGGATGCCCTCTACGAAGCCCCTGAATTCCCGGTACCCATGACCGCAGCCGACCTGACGCCGGTGCTGCAAGCGACGATGCCTCCAGAGATGCAGGCGGAGTTTGTCACCGCTTGGAACCTGACGACTCAGCCCCTGCCCGCCGGGCTCGGCATGGACGATGACCGTGCCTTCTGGTTCGTCATGGACCTCCTCTGCTACGAGCAAAACTGGCAGCGCAAGCCGGACGGCAGCTATGCCCGCCTGACCGTGGAGGACGGCACCGTTGCCAAGGCAGGCCGGGTCTTCTCCGCTGCCAACGAAGCAAAGCTCCGGGAGATGCGGGCCACCCTGGATGCGATGCTGGCCTCGATGGAGGAGATGCCCGACGCCGAGCCGACCGAAAAAGGCGCCACGCTCCGCCTCCAGATGACCCAGATTGCCAAGGCAGACCCTGACAAGATGCAGGTCTTTGGCTTTGCCTACGTGGCCCTGACCGCTGATGGCACGCAGATTGTAGACCACAGTGGCGAGTTTATCAGCAAAGCCGAGCTGGAAACGGCCTGCTACAAAGGCTTCGGGGTCATCTTCGGCGGGGAGGACCACACCAAAGCCCCGCTGGCCAAAACCATTGAGCTGGCCTTTATCGACCATGCCAAGCTTGCCGCAATGGGCGCCGAGCCCAAGGACGCCCCACAGGCCGCCATCTGGATCGGCCTGCAACTGACCGATAAGGCCCTCTGGGAAGCGGTCAAGGACGGCAAAAAAGCCTTCTCGATTGGGGGTCGGGCGCTACGGGCGGAGTAACCGCTCGGCAGCGGCTTCCTGCTGTTCCAGCCACTTCAGCGCGGCGTGGCGCACCAGCTCTGGCGTGGTGCGGTGCTCTTTGGTGCCGACCTGCTTGAGGAGCTTCATCTCAGCAGGCGTAAAGCGAACGTGACAGCGGCAGGTACGGGCGTCAGCAGGCATGGCGATAGCATACCCAATCTGGCGCCATCTGGCACCCGCTGGCGCAATCTTTCGCGCTGCCTTGCACCTGCCCCCGTTGCCGCCGTAAAAGCCC
>SXGR01654232.1_pt1 | contig 12062 bp, 6 predicted proteins | sample 3174711 | NCBI WGS metagenome assembly SXGR01 (sample SAMN11356860, study PRJNA531348) | freshwater metagenome | isolation source: freshwater sample F1-60 | place: China: Fuxian Lake, Yuxi | collected 2017-12-25
GCCGTGCCATCCGAAGCCCATAGGGCGAAGGATGGCGGAGAGGGAGGGATTCGAACCCACGGGACCTTGCGGCCCACCGCATTTCGAGTGCGGCGCGATCGACCACTCTGCCACCTCTCCGTGATCATACTCTCTGCGTCCTGCCAATGCTGGGCGGTGGAGAGCTGTGAGAGCGGGAACGTAGGCCCCGCCTCCGAAAACGGAAGCCGAAAGTTAAGTACTAGCTCGCAATCTCCGTTGTACCCGCAATCGCTCGAAATGCTCCAACGCCGTCCGCCACCACCCAGGCGGTCTCGGTGGTAATCCAGCGCAAGGCGGGGCTGTGCGTGGCGGGCATTTGAGGCATTGAGAGGCGAGGTACGCCTTGGAACTTTATCAGAGGGGGATTCCAAGCGCACTTTCCGTTAGACGGTCGGCGGTTATTTCGAAAGGTATTTCACCACCGCCTCGGTGCGGCTGCGAACATGCAGCTTTTGATAGATATGGGAAACGTGCGTTCGCACCGTTTCCAAGCCGATGCCGAGCTGATCGGCCACTTCCTTCAGAATCAGCCCCTTCACCAGCAGATTGAGAATTTCAATCTCGCGGGCGGAGAGGCGCTCGGACTCGACCTCGGGCGCCGCTGCCCGATAAAAAAACTGCACGACCTGGCGAGCGATATGGGCCGACATCGGGGCTCCGCCGTGCTGGACTTCCTGGAGCGCGAGCAGGAGTTTTTCAGTCGCATCGCGTTTCACCAAGTAGCCGTTGGCGCCCGCCTTCAATGCGCAAAAGACACTGTCGTCGTCCTCGTAGGCCGTGAGCATGAGGACGTGCATTTGCGGCACCAGGAGCTTGAGGCACCCCACGCATTCGATACCGCTCATTTTCGGTAAATTGATATCCATCACCGCGAGCTTCGGCTGGAGCGACGGAATCTCCCGCAGGGCAATCTCGGCCGAACCAAAGGCCCCGAGCAGTTGCAGGCGTTCGTCTGTGCCGATCAAGACCACTAGGTTTTCTCGGACCGCGCGGTCGTCCTCGACGATGACTACCCCCGCCCTCATGGCTGCACCTCCGGTGCTGGCAACGACACCGCGAGTCGGACCTTGGTGCCCCCCGCGGGCTGGGATTCAACCACGCAGGTGCCGCCAACCTCCTCCATGCGGCGCACCGATTGGTCCAGGCCATTGCCGTGCTTCACGGTCCCGGAATCGAAGCCGCTGCCGTTGTCCGACACCGTCACCCGCAAGATCGGGCCGTCGAGTTCAAGGCGCACGACCACCTCGGTGGCGTGTGCGTGCTTGAGGGTGTTGTTCAGCGCTTCTTTCACGGCCATCATCAGCCGATGCCGAAGACCGCCGGGAAGGGTATGGGCCGGGAGGAGCGTCGGGATTTCCAGCCGGCAACTCAGGCCGGCGTTCCGCAATACGTTGCTGGAATACTGGCTAAGGAAGTTGCTGAACCCCTCCAGCAAATCTTGCGCTGGATTGGCCGCCCAGACGATTTCCTCCAAAGCGGAGGCCAATTCCTTCACGGCGTCGCTGATGCTTTGAATCGGTTCCCGTACGGCCTCGTCCGCCGGCGCTAACCGCAGCGCCCGGCCGGCCAGCAGGGAGATTTGGGTGAACCGCGACCCCATCTCATCGTGGATGTCCCGCGCTAACCGGGTCCGCTCTGCCTCCACGGCCCGAAGCTGATTCAGCCGCTGCAACTCTCGCTGCATCTTGCGCCACTCAGTATATTGCACCCCGGTCAGCAGCACCGCGACGCCGACCCCGGCGCCGAGCAGTCGAAACCAGAGAGTGGAATAAAACGGCGGGTGCACCTCCACTGGCATTCGCAACGAAGGCCCGGTGGGCCGCCCCAACTCGTCTGTCGCCCACGCGCGAAACACATAGTCCCCCACTGGGAGCGCGTGGAACGACACCACCGCATCCAGGCCTCGACCGATACTATACATCTCCTCAGTTTCCAGCCGCAGCCGCTGCCCAGGCACGACCGGCACGGCGGTGCTCGAACTTTGCAGCCAACCGCCCGTATTCTGGGGATGAGTATCGATCAGCGCGAGCAGAGGTTCAACGTCGCTGGTCTCTTTCCGGTAAGAATACACCCGTGCGGTGCTCGCCCCAGGGCCTTCACGCTCCCAGCCGTCGGGTTGACCCCGTTGCGATTCAAGGCTGGTGCCAACCAAAGCGTTAAGTTGAAAGAGCGGCGTCCAGGCCGGCGTTTCCGCCCCCGGCGCCAGAGCCGCAAGGCGCAACTGGCGTATGGCCCAGAATCCGGTGGTTTGCGGTGCGCCGCCCGACACCAGCAAGATCTTCAAGCGGGCGGCTCGCTCCGGCACGATGGCTTCCTCCACATGACGATGCCAACGGGAATTCTGCGGCAAGCCGCCCCAACCGAGACTCTTGCCCGCGCGAATGAAAGAGGCCGTGCCGATGCGGGCATTCTTATGATCGAGGAAGCGCAAGATGAGATACATTTGGCTGTCATGGTCCTGCATCTCATTTTCCCGGCCTTCGAGGCGGGTTCGGATCTGCACAACCGACGGCTTGCCGGGCGGAGCGGTGCCTAGGCTAATGGTAAGCGGCAAGTCCCCGGGCAGCAAAGAGAGCCCCTGATAGTCTGACGTTCCGCTGTCTTCACCCTGCGCTTTCAAGGTCACCGGCAGGGCCCGGCCACCAAGGGTGATTTCCGTCAGCGCCGGCCGGGCCGCAGAAGGCTCGGACGAAAGGGGTGGGCCTTCGTCAGCGGCGCGCAGCCGGGACACTCCGCTGACGGCCAGGCTGACAATCGCCAGCCCAATGAGAGAATGCAAAGGCAGGCGCATGTCTTGCATCGTCGTTATTTGCTCCACGATGCCGAGTCTTTTTTCCATGATTAGCCTCACGATGCATCTCGCACCATAGCAGTCCTTCCGGCGTTTGCCCATCCCCCGAACATGGGATGCGCACAGATTCGATAATGGTTGCTGATCGATCCACCGCGCCCGCAGTTTTTTGCTATTGCACAGCCATCCTCGGCTTATCTGTCCCCGCGCCCGATCCATTAAGCTACCTCACCTCGGCCTGATTTTATCGCCCTCCCCGGACCTTTCACGTCCCACCCAAGCCCCCCACTACTTAACCCCATGAAAAGCAACCAAGCCAGCATCCCTTATCTTTACCTCCTGCTCGGGGTGAGTTTGTCCCTTCTGCCTCTGAGCGCTCTCGCCCAGGCGGCCCCGGCGGCGAAGACGATACCGGTGGTACCGGCGCCCCTAGAGGACGAAACGCTCGTGTTGAACCCCTTCGTCGTCACCCCTGGCTCCACCAGCGGGTATTATGCGTCAGAGACTTTGTCGGGGACGCAACTTAGGACTCCGGTCCGCAACCTGGCGAACCCGATCACGATCCTCACCGAGGAGTTCATGAAAGATATCGGCGCGGTGAATTACGTGGAAGCCCTGGAGTTCATGCCCAGCACCCAAATGTTCAGGGGGGATTCTTCGGATACGGAAGGGGTCAGCAACCGCACCGGCACGCCTTACATGGTCCGCGGTTTCCGCGCGTCCACCTTGACCAATAATTTCTTCACCAGTGGCATCAGGACGGACAGCTACAACACCGAGACGCTAACCCAGTCCCGGGGGCCCAATTCCCTGCTCTTTGGCTTGGGCTCGGTGGGGGGCGGTATCGATGCGACCCAGAAAGCGGGAAGATTCAACGCCAACAGTTACGGCATGGAAGTCCGCTTCGACTCCGAGGGTTCCAAGCGCGCCAGCGTGGACGTCAATCAGATCCTCATTCCCAAAAAGCTGGCGGCCCGCTTTGCCGCCGTGTCCGCCGATCAACGCACGCCGCGCGACTTGCAATATTCCCGGCGCAATTCCGCCTATCTGAACCTGACGATCCAGCCCTTCAAAGGTGCGACCATCAACCTAAATGCGGAAGCGGGAAGAATGGAAGAGTCTATTCCCCGGTCCTACCTCGCCTATGACAGTGTTTCCGCCTGGTTGAACTATCCCGGGACCCCGTTTTCAAAAGCGAACCGGATCGACAACCTCCTCGTCGCTTCTGGGAGCACTGTGGCCCGTACTGTGGCCCAAAATAGAGTAATCGGGGCTACCCAAACATTCAGTAATGAAAATTACCTCGTATATATCATGAATAATCCGCAGCTGGGCGTGCAGAATTGGAAATATAAATCCCGTGGTTCGGAGGCCTACCTGAACGGAAACACCTTTAATACAACGAGTATCTCAAAATTAACCGTCGTGCCCGGGGTGAACTTCCCCTTGAGCACCATGGTGCCCGGACCATCGGAACATTTTGATACTTTGTACGACAAGTATTCGGCCTCATGGGTGCAGCAGCTCCTCAAGACGACCTATCTCGAGGTGGCTGGAGCCTACGAAAACAGGTTCGCCGAGGACTGGCAGCCGATTCAACGGGGTGACTACGAGGTCTTTATCGACCCCAATTACTACCTCCCCACCCAACTGGCGTCGAGCAACCCGGATCCCACCAAACCGCTTAATCCGTATTTTGGGGTGCCTTATCTTGAGGGCAATTCCACGCTGCAGCGCCGCGACGAGGTGGTGAAACAGTTCCGGGCGACCCTGACCCACCAATTCGACCTGAGTCGCATTGAGCCCGTCAAGGGATTCGATCTCGGCAAAATGACTCTGGTTGCTTTTCACTATTCTCGAGATACTGACAGCTATTTCTCCCAAGCGGAGGAAGCGGCCACGACCTCGCTGCGGACGAACGGCGTCATTGATGCCCAAAGTAAGATTATCCGGCGCTACTATTTGACGCCGGGCCAACCCGTGCATTTCCCTGCTCTTGATCATCGAAACTCCGCAATTAATCAGGCTGCTAACGCGTTGATTCCAGGCGGTGTTGTCCCATTCGTCTCGTCGGGCTATGTGAACATACTGAATCCAGTCTATGCGCCGGAAAACACCAAGTCGTATGCCGCGATTGGCCAGTGGGAACTGTTTTCCAAACGCTTGATCCTCACCGCGGGTATCCGGCAGGACGATATCGAATCGAAAAACTTTCTGTTCACCAAGGATCCAGTCACCGCGCTTTTTGGCAACCGGGGCGAGGGCGCGTTCGGCGTGCCGACCAGTTCCTCCGTCCAAAACCACAACTTCGGTGCCGTGGTCAAGGTCACAAGGTGGCTTGATGTCTACGCCAATAGCTCGACGAACACCGTGGGCTTCGGTGGCACCAGATACAACATCTTCGGTGAACTTCTCCCTAATCAAGAGGGCGAGGGCTCCGATTTTGGCCTGCGCGGTTTCTTCTTCGATGACCGGGTGATCATGAAGCTCAATTATTTCAGTAACGAGCTCGTGAACCGAGTCTCCGATCCCCTCCGCGATAGCCAGATCGGCATCGAGATGGCCCGCGCAAATGGCTATACCGAACGCTATACCGAAGGCATGGTCCTCAATGGCTATGCGGACAAGGTGGCCGGAGCACCTCGATTTGCCAACTACACGGGCAACCAACTCTGGTCAGACGTCGAGTCGGATAAGACCGAAGGTTATGAATTGGAGGCCACCATCAATCCCACCAAACAGCTGCGTTTGATGATTAACATCTCCTATAACGATTCGAAGCTGAACAGCACCTATAAATTCACCCAGCCTTGGTATGAAAAGTACGTCAAGCCCTACCGCAATGACGCCGCCATTAAGGAGACCATCGCCAATCCCGCGTTCAATTCTACCCGGACCATCGGCGACTATATCGCAGGAATCGAACGTCGGTTGAATTACCATGGGGCCCAGGTCGGCGGCTCTCGGATTCGCGGCAACAACTGGATGGCGAATTTTGTCGGTAGCTACGCCTTTCACCAAGGTCGGTTGAAAGGCCTGCGACTTGGCGGAGACCTGCGCTGGCGTGATGCTCCCACCATCGGCTACCCGGAAGTCGCCGGTACCTTTGACACCAAAAATCCTTTCACCGGCGCCGAATCCCTGATTACTAGCGCCTTTGCTAGTTATTCCTGGAAGACCACAATCCTGAACCGGAAAACAAACTGGGCGACTTCCCTGCGCGTGCGCAACGTCCTGAACGACGCCGATGCGTATCCCCAAACCTCAGTCGATTACGGTAACGGCGTGCCGCACTATTTGCAGCGGATCTATGTCCAGCCGCGGACGTACGAGCTTACGACCAACATGAACTTCTAAAACAGTTCACGCTTCTTCTTCCTCGGTCATATTCTTGGCCGGAGTTGAGGGCCGCCCATACAATCCAGCTGGATTCTTCCCCGAAGCGATCTATCTGGATTTTCATTTCCTTAGTCCCAGCCGCTAAAGCTCTCGCCACGATTCTCACAACCATCTTTTCAGGCTCCCCCTTTTTCGTCCGTCCCCAATCATGCGCTCTCTGCTCTTCCTCTGCCTCGTCCTCGCTTGCGCCGCACTCCACGCCGCCGTCGTTCCCGTTCCCACCAGCGTCGTCCCCGAACGCATCCCCGGCGCGAAGTCCAAGAACGTTATTCTGATCCTCACCGATGACCATCGCTCCGATGCGATGAGCTTCCTGGGCCACCCCATCGCCGAGACGCCGCACCTCGACGCCCTCGCGCGTAACGGCGTTCATTTTAAGAACGCCCTCGTCACCACCTCGCTCTGCTCCCCCAGCCGCGCCTCCATTTTAACCGGCCTCTACACCTTCCGCCACCGCGTCATCGACAACAACCGCCCCATCCCGCCGGGCACCCTTTATTTTCCCCAGTATCTCCAACGCGCCGGCTACGCCACCGCCTTCTTCGGCAAGTGGCACATGGGCGGCGAAGACGATCAGCCCCAGTCCGGCTTCGACCGTTGGGTCAGCTTCCGGGGCCAAGGCGAATACTTCCTGCCGACACCGGACTACACCCTCAACGTCGACGGCCGCCGCGAAAAACAAAAGGGCTACATCACCGACGAACTTACCGACTACACCATCGACTGGCTGCGCCAGCAAAAGCCCGCGGAAAAACCCTTCTTCATTTATCTCTCCCACAAGGCCGTCCACGCCAACTTCACCCCCGCGCCCCGCCACGAGGGCAAATTCGCCGGCAAGAAAATCATCCGCCCCGCCACGGCCGCCAACACTCCGGAAAACTACGCGCTCAAGCCCCGTTGGCTCCGCGATCAACGCAACTCCTGGCACGGGGTCGATTTTCCCTACCACAGCGACCTCAACGTCGATCAATACTATCAGCGCTACTGCGAAACCCTCTGCGCCGTCGACGACAGCGTCGGCCGCATCGCCGCCGAGCTGAAAAAAATGGGCGTCTACGAAGACACCCTTATCCTCTACATGGGCGACAACGGTTTCATGTTCGGCGAGCACGGCCTCATTGATAAACGCGTCGCCTACGACGCCTCCATTCGCATCCCGATGATCATGCAATGCCCGTCGCTCTTCGCCGGCGGCCGCACAGTCGAGCAGGCGGTCGCCAACATCGACGTCGCTCCCACCATTATGACCGCGATGGGTCTCACGCCTCCGCCCCACATGGACGGCCTTGATTTTCTCCCCCTCGCCCGGGGCACCCCGGCGACGTGGCGCGAGAACTTCCTCTACGTCTATTATTGGGAGAAGAATTTTCCGCAGTCTCCCACTGTCTTCGCCCTGCGCAACGATCGCTACAAATTCATCACCTACTACGGTCTGTGGGACGTCGATGAGCTCTATGATTTGCAGAGCGATCCCAATGAGGCTATCAACCTGCGGTATAAGCCCGAGCACCAAAAGCTCGCCGCCACGATGGAAAACCAACTCTACGCCGAGATGCAGCGACTGGGCGGAATGGATATTCCCCTCAATCAGCCGGCGGGTGGCATCAACAACAAGCGGCTGCGCAGCCGGGGCGGCGAGATGGCGGCGGACTTTCCCAAGCCCATTATCGTGGACCAGCCCCTCAATCAGAATGCCCGCTGAGGCATGATGACGAAAATTGACCTTTTCAGGTCCACCTAAAATTAGATGACTGTCCCCCCCCCAACATAAGTCGCAAATTGCACTACCCCGTTCGGCCTGGTGCAGCTCGGGCTCATAAAAAAAGCGAGGTCGGTTGACCTCGCTTTGCCGAGCAATTCCTCGCCTTTAATTTTTGAGCGACTTGTCCGGCCACGCGGGTGGCGATGGGAGGGTCTGGGTTTTAGTTTTCAGCTCTTCCAGAATAACTTCGATGGCCTTGTCGAGTTGTTGGTCCTCGCCCTTAAACTCACGCGTGGGGTCGTTGTCGACGACGATGTCAGGATCAACTCCGTGGCCTTCGATTATCCAATTTTTCCCATCTTTGGCATAAGGGGCAAATTCAGGCTTATTGAGCGAGCCCCCGTCGGTGAAGGGGAGTGATCCGCTGATGCCGACGACGCCGCCCCAGGAGCGCTTGCCGACGAGTTTCCCGAGGCCGTGTTCGCGGAAGCGATAGGGGAAGAGATCACCGTCGGATGCGGAATACTCATTCATGAGCGTGACTTTCGGCCCGAGCAACATGCCGCTGGGATTGGCGGCAGGGGTGCCGTTGCGGCGCATATTAACCAACGCTAACTCACGGCGCAGACGCTCGATGATCATGGGCGAGACATTGCCGCCGCCGTTGCCGCGGACATCGATGATGAGCGCTTGGCGCGTGAGTTGCGGATAGAAGCGGCGGACAAACTCATTCAAGCCTTCCGGACCCATATCGGGAATGTGGAGATAGCCGACTTTGCCCGCGGTCTTTTGTGCCACGTGGTCGATATTTTTCTGCACGAATTCCTCATAGTAGAGTGGAGCTTCGTTGCCGATGGGGACGATGGTGACGTCCCGCGCACCCTCAGAGATTGGTTTTGCATTCACCCGCAGCACGACCTGTTTACCGACGGTACCGATGAGCGCGGAGTAGAGGTTGGCGATTTCGCTAACGGGGCGGCCATTTACGGCGAGGATGTAGTCGCCCACGCTAACGTTGACGCCGAGCTCGGTGAGGGGGGAGCGGGTCTTGGTCTGCCAGTTCTCGCCGGGGAGGATCCGGTCAATGCGGTAGGCCCGGCTCGCGGGATCACGCGACACCTGAGCGCCGAGCAACCCGGTTCTGATTTTGGGCGTATCGGGCCGATCGCCGGTCCCGACGTAGGTGTGACCGATGTGCAACTCGGCGATCATCTCGCCAATAACGTAGGTGAGGTCATTGCGCGTGGTGACAGTAGCCGCCAGAGGGGCGTATTTTTTGCGCTGCGCGGGCCAGTCGACGCCGTGCATGTTAGGGGCGTAAAAGAAATCACGCATCTGGCGCCAGCTTTCGTCAAAAATCTGTTGCCACTCCGCTTGACGATCGAGCCGCAGTTCTAAACCACCCAGGTCGAGTTTAGCGTCGGGCTTGAGTTCCAATTTACCGTTGGGGGTATCGACGATCGAATAGTCACGACCGCTGCGCACGAGGGTCTTTTTGCCGTTAGCGCTGATCGCAAAGTTGTCGAAATTACCGATCTCCGTTTCTTTGCGCTCTTTTAAATCGTAGACCGCAATCACGCTGCGGCTCCGGCTACCGCCGCCAAAACCTTCCCCGCCCCCGCCACCGCTCACCGGGGCACCGGGTACGCGGCGATAGTAGACCTTATCACCGAGCATGGTGATGTTCGCGTAATTGGAGGCCGCGATCGGTAAACTGATGATGCGCCCGGTCAGGCCGTCGGCGTCGACTTTGACGGTTACAGTTTTCTTGGCCGCCGGTTTCTTGTCCTTGTCGGCCTCTGGCTTGGCCTCGCCCTCTTTTTTATCAGCCGCCTCGTCCTTAGCTATGGCGACTTCATCGCTTTTGGGGGCGAAAGGCGAAAGCGTTTTTTTGGCGAGGGCTACCAGGTAGATTCGCTCCATGTTTTGGTAGGCATGGTTCCATTCCGTGTCGGAATAGATCGGGTTAAAATCACGGGCTGACGCGAACAGCAGCCACTGGCCATCGTTACTAAAAGTAGGCTGACTCACCTCATACCAGCCATCCGTAGCGGCGATACTTTTGCCTTCGGTTAAGCTGTAGAGCATCGCGGTGCTCGGGGTATCGGCGGCGGAGCGTACCCAGGTGATCCACTGGGAGTCGGGGGCCCAAGCATAGTCGCGGATGGGGGCAGTCGCATTTTCAGCGACTACCGTGATGGCCTTGGTCTCGACGTCCACGTAGCGCAGGCGTTGATTCCGGTCGCCCCAAAGTAGTTTCTTCGAATCCGGCGACCAGGCTAGGTTGAAGTAATAGGTGTCACCGTTCGTGGTGAGTTGGACGGGCGCGCTTTGGCCATCCTGCGCGCAGACATAAATTTCAAATTCTCCGCTGGTGTCGGAGAAGTAGGCGATCGATTTACCGTTGGGCGACCACACCGCATCGCGTTCATGCACGCCATTGGTTTGGGTGAGATTACGCACCGCTCCATCCTTGGCGGGAGCGGTAAACACATCACCGCGGGCGACGACCGTGACGCGTTGGCCATCGGGGGAGAGGTCGATACTCGCAATAAATTTACTCACGTTAACCAGGGCCGGGCGGGCGGCCGCAAAATCTTCGCGGACCGTGATGGGCACAGCGGCGCATCGGCCGCTGGCGAGCTCGTAGCGCCAGACTTGGCCAGCTTGTTCAAACACGATCGCGCCGGCACCAAGCGAAGGGAATTTTACATCAAATTCGGTGAAGCGGGTGAGTTGTTCGGTTTGCTTGGAGGAAAGATCGTAGCTGAAAAGGTTGGCGCGACCGGCGCGCTCCGAGACGAAGTAGATTTTTCCGTTCGGGGCCCACATGGGGAAAATATCTTGGGCTGGGTTATTGGTAATATTTTCGGTCACCCCCGTTTTTAGATCCATGACCCAAATGTCATCGGCCATGCCGCCTTGGTAGCTCTTCCAAGTGCGGAATTCGCGGAAGATGCGATTGTAGGCGATTTTCTTGTCGTCGGGTGAGTAGCTGATAAAGCCACCGCGCGGCACGGGCAGCTGCTGGGGCACCTCACCGTCTAGGCCAACGGTGCAGAGTTCGCCGAGGAAAGGATTATATGAATGCCAGCGAGAGCGAAACACGACTTCGGCGGCAGTGTTGCGCCAAGTCATCACGATATTGTTTGGGCCCATGCGGTCGGCGAGATCATCGCGATCGAGGGTGGCGGAAACGGTGAGGCGCTTCGGCGTGCCGCCCGTGGCTGGCATGACGTAGACCTCGGTGTTGCCGTCGTATTGGGCGGTGAAAGCCAGTTGCTGGCCATCGGCAGAAAAGCGCGGGAAGATTGCGTAGCCCGGTCCGTCAGTGAGGCGACGAGCCGTGCCGCCGACCGCGGGTACGGAGTACAGCTGGCTGGCATACGAAAAGGTTATTTCCGTGCCGTTAGTGGCGGGGAAGCGCAGGAGACGGGTTGCGGACTCGTCGGTATTTTGAGCGAACAAGCGGCTGGCGCAGAGGGCCAGCAGCACAAGCGGGCGTAGGTATTTTAGCATGTCACCGACGCTAAGCCGCGCCGGCGACGACGCAATACTCAGCGTGACGAGCGGTCTAAAAAATGTGATAACCGACGTTAGTCCTCGCCGGTGACCGTGCGCCCATCCGCCTCCGCCAAGGCTACGGCGGACACGGTCGGGGCTAGACGCTTTCGAGGAGCTTATACAAGCGGGCAACCATGGGCGTCGCATCTTCGAGCATGCCGGCGGAAATGAGGGCGTTATCGAGGATTTGTTCCGCGACAAGCTTGGCCTTCTCGGGCGCCGCGGTGTGCGTTGCAAAGAGCCGCTTCATCACCGCGGAGCGCGGATTGATTTCGAGATTTACGCGCTGCGGCATATCAGCCCCGTCCTTGTTCATGGCCTTCATCATGCGACGCATGTGGGCGGTCATAAATTTATCGGCATTAATCGCCAGAGCCGGAGAATCCACCAAGCGATCACTGGCCTTAACTTCAGCGACTCGTTCGCCGAGCGATGCTTTCATCCAAGTGGTGAGCGTTTTGGTATCATCGGCGCTGAGGGCACCATCCGCTTGCGGGAGATCGGTTAATTTCATGTCGCCGTGATCCGCCGCGATGAGCTTCTTGCCGTCAAATTCGCGGACATTATTCATCACGTACTCATCGA
>SXGR01661942.1_pt1 | contig 12059 bp, 9 predicted proteins | sample 3174711 | NCBI WGS metagenome assembly SXGR01 (sample SAMN11356860, study PRJNA531348) | freshwater metagenome | isolation source: freshwater sample F1-60 | place: China: Fuxian Lake, Yuxi | collected 2017-12-25
CTACGGTTCAGGAAAGCGCGCGGGTTCACGGTTTTCAACCGGTCGCAACGGCGTCAACGGCCAACATCAAATCGGCTCAGGTCGGCGTGACCACTAGCGAGACCCAACGCACATACGCAGCCGAAGATGCGTTCGAACTTGAAATGTCGACCCGAACATTGTCACTCACTGAAGCCAACGACTGGCTAGCAGTAATCGCCGAGGCCGAAGGCGTCGACTCGCCACTTGTCTTCAAGTCAACAATGTCAAAAAACTACGATGCGCTCGCGTTGCCTGCCGATTGGTGCATCGCCGTACGCAAGTCAAACCCCACCCAGTTGCTCTTGCTCCACGAAATGGCTCATCTTCTTTGTGCCAACAAAAATCACGGCAGCGAGTTTCGCACCGAACTCGTCCGCTTAGTGCGTCGCTACATCTCTTTACCCCACGCAGCAGCACTGCAGCATTTCTTGAATTTAGGTCATTTCACCATTTAGATTTGCCGCTGTGAATCCCCTGGATTTGCGTTTGAGAAAAAGAGATTCAAAGAGTCGAGATCAGCATTCTTTCCCATCACGATGTTTCCCCAAACATCTTTGGACCCGACTTCCATGCGCTTGCCTCAAATCTTTCGCTGCCAATCTTGAAAATCGGTGCTTAAAATTCGCTCAAAACTGATCCATCAATTGCAAAAATCAACAATAATTTGAACTGTGTCAATCCGTTTTCGGGTAAATCATCTCAAAAAACTGATGTTTTATCAGTCGAAAACGGTTCCGTCAGGTCGAATCGCTCCAGATAGATTCGCGCCGTGCATTTTTGTATCATCCAGCGTCCATACGTGATATAAGTTTGCTTTAACCAAGTTTGCTTTAACCAAGTTTGCGTTAGATAAGTTCGAGTCGGTCAAGATAGCGTCCGTCATATTAGCTTCGCTTAAATTCGCTTCACTCAGATCCGCCCCCGTCAAATTTGATCCAACCAATAATGCTGATTCGAGGTTCGCGCCGCATAATCTTACACCTGACAAATCGGCCCCTGAAAAATCTGCGCCGGAAAGATCAGTGTTCCTTAAGTCCGTATTCGACAAATTTGCTCTCAAAACTTTTGCTCTAGTTAGCGTCACGCCTCTCAATTCCGTTTCTAACAAAATTGCGTCTCAAAGAACCGCTCGCGAAAGGTCTGAATTGGTGATGTCCGCATAGGACAAGTCAGCGCCTGAAAGAACCGCCGCCTTCAAGTTCGCACCATGGATGTCTGAATGCCACAAATATGCGCCAGCAAGGTTTGCACGCCATAACTTCGCACCCGAAAGATCAGCATATTTCATTTTTGCGAACGAAAGATTAGCATTCCCTAAATTTACCCGCCTTAGATTTGCGCCCGTGAGGTTCGCACAATGGAAGTTCGACCCTACCAAGTTTAAATCTGACGCATTTACAAAACACAATTCGGCATGGGAACAATCTTGCTCCGCCCTTAGAAAGGAACCATCAATTTCCACAATTCTTCTTTTTAAAACAAGTATCTGTTGTCCAAATATTTATTCTTCTTCATCTATAAACAAATTTTCAGCCAACTCATTTATAATTTGCTCGTAGCGAGGCGAATCTTGAACATCGTCCGTCATCGGGATTACGCCACTCTCAGTTAATCGTCGAGCGGCTAGATCAAGAAAAATCGCGATTGTGTCGTCATCTTGTTGCCATAAATCATCACTCATGATTTTCGCCCTTCTCTAGTCACAGTTCAACAACTTCACTGAGCTTGCTTCCCCTGGTTTAAACAGATGTTTAACACTCGTATCGATGTATTGGTCCCAAAGATCGACGGCCGGCGCACACCCATCTGGAAAACCCCATCTGGGGTTTTTTTTGCCAATGTCATCCCGCCAATCGTTATCAGGTTTTTGTCTTTCACGAATCGCAGCGATTTTATAAATGCCACGAATCGTGCCTCGACTGATGGCAAACGCGTACTTAGCTTTTATCGCGTTTTTTCTATACGGCCACCAACCAACTGTCGCTTCCATCACTTCCCTATCCGACATTTCTGGTGTCCAAAGTTTTGACACCTTCACCAGCACACACGGCACTGTAATTTTCGGGGCGCGACGAGCGTTATAGAGCGATTGGGCTCTGCTCACCGATATCAGCCCCCGTTCTGGGTGATGAGTCTCAACTAAGTTTGTGAGCTCAACTGCGCATCTACTCCTGGGTGATAATGACACAATCTTTAAAGCATGCGCTACCGCTGCTTCAACTTCAAATGCGACGTCTTCACTCTTAATTCCGTGCCGTACGATCCATACTTTTACCGACTTTCCTTTTCTTTCAATTTGGCGAATACGGTCGAGTTTTTCTGATTGTTCCCCTGTATCGCCCTCTCTTGCCGCATTTATGTGGCTATGCCACCGATTCTTAACTCCTTTGCCCACATAAAAAATCGTCCAAGTATCCGGGTCTTGGAGTGCATACACATAAAAACCAATCTTCCGTGCTGCTACGTCGTCAAACTTGCTGTATCCAACACCCCCAGAGACTTTCACGATCCTCCCAACTACGACTATCTTATTAACACAGTATTCGGCATACAACTGGGGGAAAAATTATGGCTGGCAAGGCAGCGGTTGAGGTAGGGCCAGTTGCCTTTAACACACCACAAGATGGTGAAGTATTACAAAGCATCGGCTCAGAGTCAGTTTTTCGCATTGCTCCCTTCTTTGGCGAAGAAGAACGTGGTCATGGCTCTTCGTTTATTTTAAATCACGAAATCACCCATGATGGAATAAAACTTTGGTGTCTAACAAATCTTCATGTCGCAAGAGGCGTACTAAATCTTTACCATGTTTTTCGAATGGCAATCCAGAACGGTGCTCCAGAACAATTTATTAAAGAAATCCCCGCGGGTCTTCGTGTGTTTGTTGGCGAAAGCACGATACCCATTGACTCGCTGATCGTCCCAAAGAGCGAATTTTTTAAATCGAACCACGAACGGCATTTAGACTTCGCTATCTTCTCTTTTACCGTGCCCTTAGATCGCCAAACTCGTTACTTTCCGATCAATAAAAATTCACCAATCAATGCGGGAAGCAAGGCTTACGCCCTTGGGTATCCATTCGTCATGAACTTAAGCATTGCAGACGGCCTCATTAGTCGTGTTTATCAAGATGGAGATGGCGACGCCGAGCGTCAATCTGGTGCTCGAATCCAGTTTTGGAAATGGGGAATTCAGCACAATATTGCTATCAATGGTGGCAACTCAGGTGGTCCAACAATTAGTGATTCTGGCGTCGTAGTAGGAATCTCAACCGGTGGCTACGAAGAGAAAGATGGACTTAATTTTTCAATTAACATAAGTTCAATTTTCGAATTTATCACCGATAAATCCAATCTCGAAGAAATATCAATTCAACCACTCATTCAAAAACTTAAACTTCGAGCCATAGAAAGCGCCCACTATGGCTGATCACCTTATTGACACCCTCGATGCATCAATTGTATTTGTCGGCAAAAACTCACCGCTTCAGGGAATGTTGTTTGCTGACGAACCAAAATTTGAAATTTGGTTTCCTTATTCAGTCGAAGCAATAAAATTACTTGAGCCAAATCGCCTAATTGGTGTCAAAAATATTGCAAGTATTCATCTGAACCAAATCACCGAAACCGACAACGACGAGTTACACCTATCACTGCTTCGCATCACCAGCGTCACAGCGAGACACTTTCAAGTTGATGCCATCAGAGATTCTCGCGCACACGAACCGGTTAGCGTCGAACAATTTATGAATAAGTACGTCAAACAATGGCAGCGTCGCGTCGGTGACGCCGACGAACCAAATTTGCGCCTCGTTGTCAACGCTGAATTGACAAATTTTGAATGGTATCTACCTAGAGATGCCGCATCAATGATTGAAGGGGCGTACCCCGGTATCCGTCCAGAACGCGGTCGACCAATTCTTGGAGAAGGCTGCTATTTAATGAACGAGCAAATATTGGAACGTTTAGTAAATCGTGGTTATCCCCATCACTCTGAAGGACAGCAAGTTCTAGAAGCACACGGATTAGTTGAAATGGGTTCACACGCTCTATACCCCGGCAAAAATGTGCCTGTTTTACTCGAAACAAAGAACTTGATAAAACGCCACTTCGGTCTGTTCGGTTTTACAGGCTCAGGTAAGAGCAACTTATTAAGCACTCTGATTGCAAAAACGATGGATACCCCAGAGCCGAATAATTTGTTGCTCTTCGACGCCAACAATGAATACTTCGGCTTAATTTTCGATGCATTACTCAAACATGACTCACACATTATTTATGTGAATGATGATGCAGTTGAAGGAAGTATGCGTGAATTCCTTCGAGGAAAAACAGAATTTGCCGATGCTGCGGCTGCGGAATTTATGCAGACAACTATCTGGTCGGCCGATCTCGAACGAAAACTCAAGACTTCCGAAAAAGCGCAGAATTCCATGCTCACAATCATCAAAATGATGATGGGAATTGGTGCATTCAAAGTCTTTACGCCTGACCCGGAGCAAACATCTTTTGATGACTTCCTCGACTCAATAGAGGTTTGGGCTACAAGCAATTTAAAGTTTGTTGGTAAAGGGAGTCAGGCTAAGAATAAAGTTTGGTCGCAAGTACTTCGCACATGGCTTGTCGACATTGTTGATGATGCAACATTAAATCTTGCACCACCTTTGCTCCTAAAAATTCAGGCCGACTTGAGCCTTGCAATTAAGTCGTTAAATGAGCCTTCAGAGGACGAGGTTGCTGCATCACTACTCACAACTTTGATCTCCAAAGTATTGTCAGATGAATTAAGCAGTGAAATGAAAGCTTTTGCCGAACCGCTTGAAAAGCTTTCAGAACAAATTAAAGCTATTCAGCACTCGATAGCGCCCCCAGATTCAGGTTATGTCTACACAATTGGCATTCAAGGAATGATTCGGGCGCTACACGATGACCAGCGATCATTAATGATTTTACTGGGCGAAGAAAATCCTCTTCGAATATTTGCGAATGTAATCGGAATGTTCATGTATCGACTTCGAAAAAAAACTCAATTGACTAAAACACCAACGAGTTTCATTTTTGATGAAGCCGATCTTTTTATTCCCTCTCAAAGTCCTAGTAAAGAAGACGCTGATGCCATTTCGCTTTCCAAAGAAGTTGCCACGATGCTTGCCCGCCGTGGTCGCAAATACAATCTTGGTCTCGGTATTGCAACTCAAAGAGTCACTTACCTTGATACGAGCATTATGGGGCAATTAGGAACTTACTTTATTGGCAGACTTCCCAGAGCTTCTGACCGTTTGAGAGTCGTGGAGGCTTTCGGTGTCGACGACTCGCTTCTCGAAAGTGGAGTAAAAGGTATTGGAAATTGGGTCGTGCTTAGTCACGTTGCCGTAGGCGACAAAGGAGCCCCCATCCCAGTGCACTTCTCAAATGCCGATCAGCGGACGTTGACTTTTCTTGAAGGGTTTGAGCCACAGAAATTCCCAACAATTCTTCAAAGATTTTTACAAGCAGATTATTATTCTGCGCTTGAAAAAGAGCGTGCAACTCTTGTCAAATCGCTGACACACACCAATTTCTTACCAAACTGAATCAAAACAATAAGTTTTCGATTATTCACAGTCCAAGGAGAACATCAAATGTCTAAGTCGATCGCTACTGGTGCGTGATCACTCATATCCCAAGCATCGGGAAAGTCTCCGACACCACCCTTAGTAGCAACAAATTTTTTCTTTAGGTCTTTGGATATAAAAATAAAGTCGAGTTCTTGTCTCTTGCCATCTGAATCTTTTGCTCCATTCTTGTGCGTCCAAATTCTCGTTCCAAACTGAGGGTCACGCAATGTCGGAAATGACATTCTCAGGTCAGTAACACTCGTCATACCAATTTCCTTAAAGTCGCCAACAACATAGTTTGGCCACAAATTAAAGTCACCAGCAACAACAAATCTTTTGTCACCGTGTTCGCGCAAGACATCGTCTACTTCCTTATTCAAACAATCAAGCGCATCTAAACCATTCTTATCATCGAGCATTAACCCGTAATGTCCCATAACACGGATCAACATCTCACCCTTGCGGAGTACATCGACACAGAAAGTTGCGGCCGGGTTGGGTCGATTTTCTAAAGACTTCGTGCTACGACGGCGAAACTCTGTGTTCTTTAGCTCAACATTCTTGCCCGCTATAACTGTGCCAAATGGTCGACGATTTCCGACACCTCCAGGCACCCAAACACCGCTCCAATCTTTCGGAAAACCGGCTTTTGGTGGTTTGGCTTCAGTCAGGACAATCAAATCTGGGGCGATTGTCTCTTGAATCCATCTCCACAACTCAGGATCTTTTTGACGCGGACCTACACCTTGCTTTGTGTTCCACGTGGCAATTCTGAATATTCCCATATCTATTCAAAGGCTCCTTTTATTCCACGTTCTAATGACCCTACCAATAACGCTCTATCCACTTCATTGTTAAAAATCTCACAGGATGTCTCAGGCACGAGAACACAGTGATGGCATGCACCAGACCTGCGAAGTTCGTCGTCAGACGTTGCACCATTGCAGACAGGATCTTGAGCACACCAGCGAGTCGATTCAATTGCATCTGAAATCAAGTCTGCAAGTCTGTGTCCGTCAGCGTGCTCAACTAAGCCGCCTAATGTTCCAAGGCTGTCGCCATCGGCCGTGTAAACAAGGACCCCAACTGCGTTTTCATGCAAGTCGTAAACGCGATCTCGGATACCTGGCAGTGGGTAACCGCATCGGTCAGAGAGTGCCTTCATTATCGCGTGACTGAAGGTATGAACCAAGCAACCTGCAAGGGAGTACTTCTCAGGTTGCTGAGCGGCTACTCTGAATAATTCGACATCAGGAAATAATCCATTATTTAAAGTTGCCCATTTAGAAATTTCTGCAATCGAAAATACGAACAAGATTCCTTCACCCGTAACTCGATAACCAGGAAGCCAACGTTCTTCATCATCAGTCGCATGTCTACCCCAGAGTTGCTTAAACCCATAATCAGGTGGGGGGGATTTGGGCGTCCACCTTGAGAAACCATCCAACATCCGCGTTTCTGCAAGTTTCTCTACCGCAACAACTCTCTCTATGATCTTGTCAGGTCCAATAACTTTTGAATCGCCAAAGTCTGTCACCTCGCGATACTCCAATAATTCTTGCCGGTAATGCGCTTCGGATTTGTTTGTGAGCTGGGCGAATTCATGAGCTTTTACATTTATTGGATTCCAACTTACTTCTCTAACCTCTTTTCGGATTGGAAAAGCCAAATCAAGATGTCTAGTTAAATCATTTAAAGTCAAGTTACCAAATCCAGCCTGAGTTGCTCGTTCCAACCACGTCTGATGACTTGGTGAATCTTTAATCGATCTATCCAACATTTCAATATCAACTCTTGTTGCCAACCACTTTACGAATCTTTCGTTGACGCCGATTTGGGGAATAAAAATTGAAGATTTAGTACTTGTGTAGTAGAGCTGAACGCTTGTCCGCTCGACAACTCGCATCTTCTCGTCACAAATTTCATTTTGAGTCGGCATGCCAACTATCCATGGCCGTCTACCGGTGCAATTAATTTCATACTTTTCCCCACCACCTTCTTGCTTACATCCAGCACACTTTGCAATTGGTCGCTTAGGTCCTTGGCTGAAGGTCACTTGGATGTTCGGATTGGCACATATTAAGCCACCTGCCTGAATGTTGTGGGCGAGTTCTGAGAAATTGATCTCATCTATGTGACCGCGGGGGCAAACGAGCATGACAGAGACCTGACGCTTCATTCGTGGTTTCTTTGAATCACACTCTGTGCAACCGAGCTTCTTACCATAATGCACTCGCATGTCTGATGAATCAGCATTACTCAACCGATTACAGATTGAATTACTGCAAATTTGTGCGAGCGGAAATCTAGTTAGTGGTAACAACCATTTAGTTGCCTTTGAAATTTGATCGTCCGGATATGGCGGAGGTGAAACTAAGAAATCAACACCAGCAGCATCTTCTAAAACTTTGTCTCGTATCTTGAATTCTTTTATAATTTTCTCACGCGCAGCGTCTTTTTCAACGCCTTGGGCGTTTCCTGTTGGAATTGCTTGTGTCCACTCATGAAGATCACAGACAAGCGCTGTCACTTTCGATCGCGCCCTAACGAGCGAGCCGACGCCACAACTCAGCACCAAATGGCTTCTTTTTATTGGTGTAAAAAAGAATTTTTCACTCTTCTTAGCCACTAAAAAGCCTCGCCTTCGTCGTCCTGGCCGTTCTCGTCAGTAATAGAAGGCTTTGTTATGCCATTACTCTGAGCTGACGAAAGCGTAAATCTAAGCATTGAATCTGGCTCGACACTCCGCATGGAATTGAGGACGAACCACATTGGCGTGCCTTGCCTGTCGTCGGGGACCGCAGTCTCAGCCGAGAACATTAGTCCCTCACCCTCTCCAACATAACTGTCCCATACATATTCAGATGCGGCTAGCGCAGTCGCCAAGCGCCATAATTCGCCAAGAACAAGACTCACATTCGACTTTGATACCTGATCTTGCCCAAGTCGGTCAAAGATAATTTGACTGACAGCGTCCCACTCAGGAAGGGCGTCTCTCACCATTGCACTTTGTGTTCTTGCTCGAAGAAGAATCGCCATGAACGATGGCAGGCTTCTCTCAAGCGCTCTGGTTGTAAACGGTGTCACGCTTGCAATCTCTACCGAGGCATACAACCGATCATGCCAAAATCGAAAGCCTTCATAGTGAGACAAATCACGTGGATTAGTTGGCTTCAAGACGGATACAACCAACCCTGGACTACCTACGCTGCGTCCTACTCGCCCGCTCGCCTGAATGTATTGGCTGGAAGACTTGGGTTGACCAATAACAGTCATCAAGCCAAGACGTGAAACATCAAGTCCAACTTCGACCATCGAGGTTGCAAAGCAAATATCGACTGTTTTTTTGTCCGGCAGCATTCTTTCTAAGCTGTCAAAAACATCGTTTACATCTTCGGACGATGTTGCAGTTAACTCTTTAAGCTCCGAAGCGTATCGATCAGCAGAATTCTTCGATGCTGTAACTCGACCACTCCGTCTGCCAGATAGTGCTCGAAGGCGTGAAATTCTCTTGTGAAAAGATGTATCCATTAACGAGATTAACAGACCAAGAGATCGTCGGCTAGAAAAGAAAACAACATTTGTCCACCATGGATCAGTGTTGAAATCAAGTCGTGTTGGGCCGAGTACTGCTGCCTGATAGCTCAATGATGCAAGAACACTATTTTGGATATCGAGCCCGCTGTAGCTTCCTGTAGCACACACCGCAATATATGTTTTTGGTGTACTCGAAGTATCGCGCTTAGAAAAAAATGAATTATCAATTGACAGCCCCGGCGGTGGTATAAGTCTGCCCTCACGGTTATAGAGCTTCCCGATTTGATCCTCATAGTTTTTAGTGGTCGCGGTTGACGCCACATAAACCGGGCTCCTACCGCCGTCTTGCTTGCACAACTCTTCCAGCGCAATTTCAAAAACACCATCAATACTCCCCAGCGGACCCGATATCAAATGGAGTTCATCTTGGATAAACAGTTCTGGTGAACTCGAAACGCGACGGCCATTTTTTAACCCAAACAGTCTGTGTGAGTCAGGATTCCAGGCCAATCTGGCAATCTTGTCAACAGTGGCAATCAGAAAATCAGGTGGCTTGGCATAAAAATCCTCGTCAACTTCATATACTGGCAGCCCAACTTCGACCTTGGCATTGGCTCGCTGAACTTTCTTCAGATGAAAGTTACAAGTTGAGTCAGGGCAGTAAGCCAAAATTCTTGTTTCATTGCCAGGTGTTAGAGATTCTTTATAACCGAGTAATTGTTTACCGATTCGTTTGCCTATCTCGCAACCACACCAAGGACATTTCTTCAACAAAAAACGTGAAGCATCTCTCTTCTCATCTATTAGGTCTTTTAGCTGACGCTTTGCGCTCGCCCTTGAGTTTGGCGTCACGGCTGAGCCAAGCCATGCCCCGATCAAAACATCATTTAATCCGAAATATTCAGGCTCAGAAGCTCGAATCAACTCCAGGGCACAAATCATTGACGCCGCCCTTGCTACCTGCTGAACCGTAAGCAATCGATAGGTATATCTCATTAAGACTTTCATACTTGATTTTTGTCGCGCATTGGATGCAAGTAGTTTCTGATTATGTTGACGAGTCCACAAAATTGTGAATGCGGCTAAACCAAGGTATGCCTCTGTCTTTCCCCCACCTGTCGGCATCCAGATCACATCGACACCACAATTAAGTGCGTCTCTAGAATTCACATTGGTTATTTTTTTTATGGACGCAAGAATAAAGGCAATTTGAAATGGCCGCCAATACTCTTGGTCTTGTGAGCCCAGTTGTCTTGCAGGCACCGAGTAACCAAGCTCAGAAGACTTATCTTCAACAACTTCGCGCAGTGGCGCATTGTATGCCTCCCGCTGTTGATTCATAGCCTTACTTGCCGCACACAAACACTTTTTTACATCAGGATCACCGTTAAAAAGTTGCCACCCACTTTCAATATCGGTAAGAAACTTTTCGCAGGCGTCAAGATGAGTAGAACCAATTTCTTTGAATTCCTCGTCGAGCTCAAAAACCTCAGATCGCTTTGATTGAATCCACGCTCCGTAGTCAAGAATCAGCTTATTAATTCCATCAATAGCACTTGAATTGAACGCTGCCAAATCAAGCATTCCAACTCGGTATGAATTGTTCTCAGAATCTAAAACATCTGGGCTCAAGGGAAATACATCCACTATTGGGAAGACGTCAGTCGAGACGGTTTTCGTACCGTCTATATCGGATACCACAGCACCACAGCCGTGTCCTATTGCGTATAGCTTGACGTCTCGATAAAGCAGGGCGAGACTGTCAATATTTTCATTACGGGAGTCATTTATTGGAAGGAGTTCGTCAAAAGCACAAGTTAACTTGGTCTGGAACAAAGAAAATTCAGCGGCACTTTGATTTTCGGCAACTTTATGGTCATTACGAAGCCAGACAGTAAGTATTGGTGCACCACTTTCATTCAAACGCTTGATAATGCCAATCGAGACAGAAAAGCCAGGTCTAATTTCAACTGAGACGCTCTGACCAACTGCAGCTGAAACTTTTCGATCAATCTGATCTCTTACCCACCATCGGGCGCGGTGGTTTTGAACTGGGAACAGAGAATAAATCCCGCATCGCAAACTGACGTTAAATGAAGCTTGCTCGAATCCAGGTCTCACACTGAAGGAAATCGATCTTGGTCCTTGAAAAATAGGATGAGAAAGTACTTCGTCTTCAATTTCTGCCGAATCGTTCACAGTACTTTTAGCGTCGAGTTCATTTAGATCTGGGGCTATATTCTCATCATCTTCGGCATCCGGATTATTTTCCGCAGCAAATAAATCTCGGTCGCTCTCACTCAAGTGCGGAAAAACTACTCCAACGCTATAAATCTTTAGCGGGTCTTGATGAATAATCTCCCTACCATTGGCATCTAACCACGGACCAACTGGAAATGGCTCAGCAACAAAGTTTGAAGACGTCGGATCCTTTGGCTCAAGCTTTTCGCCATGCCACTCGACACCAAGTTCTTCTGTCGGACCCAAGAGTGAACGTCGCAAACCTTCAATAATCATCTGCCTAACTTCAACTGGTTTTTTAGTCGTCATTTAGGCCTCGAACAAAATTAACATTTGGTGAGTCATCAGCTGGAAGGTGTAGAGCAATTCCAAGTTTTGATACTAAACGCTTGCTTTTGGAGAGCGAGTCAACCGATGCAATGCCGACCGAGCCGATTCTTTCTATCTTGACTCTTACCTGTCGACCACTGTTGATCTGATCTTCCCAGATGCTTTGGTCGCTCAAGACTTTACGAATGACTTCGTTCGCTTCCGTGCCGGCCCGACGATGGTGGATTCTTAACTGCTGAATTTTATCGAATTCGGCTTTACTGAATGGAAAACCGAGAGCGACAGCAATACTGCGTGCAGTCTCAAAGTCTTTAGGACCGATATACAGATCTTCATC
>SXGR01528750.1_pt1 | contig 12058 bp, 10 predicted proteins | sample 3174711 | NCBI WGS metagenome assembly SXGR01 (sample SAMN11356860, study PRJNA531348) | freshwater metagenome | isolation source: freshwater sample F1-60 | place: China: Fuxian Lake, Yuxi | collected 2017-12-25
ACCGTCTCCATCTTCTGCGCCTGCACGAGCTGCTGCTCGCGCTTGCGGACCTCGGTGACGTCGCGGCCGATGAAGAAATGACGTTGCTCGCCCTCGGACCACACGCCGGTCCAGGTGAGGGTCACCGCCTCGTCGCTGTTCTTGCGCAGGTAGCGGCATTCGAAGTTGCGCAAGGTCCCGCGGCGTCGGCCCTGGCGCATCTCGTCGCGCGTGCTGTCGAGGTCGTCGGGGTGGATGAAGTCCTTGCCGCTGCGGCCGATCATCTCCTCCGGCCTGTAGCCCAGCAGGGGCTCGGCGCTCGGGCTGGCCAGGATGAAATTGCCCTGGCGGTCGGTCACCAGGATGAGGTCGAGGGAGGTGGCGAAGATCCGCTGGTTGAGGATCTGCGCCTCCTCGGCCTTCTTGCGCTCGGTGACATCCTCGAGCCCGTAGACGGCGCCGACGATGCGGCGCTGGGCGTCGTAGAGCGGAGCGCCCGAGAACAGCACGTCGAGCACGCGGCCGTCCTTGTGCCGGCGGCGGACGGTGATGTCGCGGACGCGCTCGCCCTGCTTCATCACCCGGGCGGTCAGCTGGTCGAACTCTTCCTTGCCGCCGGGCGGGATGAGCGGATAGGGCCTGTCGACGGTTTCGGCGCGCGTGTAGCCGAAGGTGCGTTCCGCCCCGCGGCTCCAGGTGACCACGTTGTAGCTCGTATCGAGGCTGATGACGGCGATCGGCACGGCGTCGATCGTGGCGCTGAGCCGGGCGGCGGTTTCCGCCAGTTCCGTGCGCTGCCGGTCCAGCGCCTCGTTGCGCGCCTCGAGCGCCGCGGCCAGGGCGTCGAACGGCTTGGCGATCAGACGGTCACCCACCAGCCAGATGATGACCAGCGTTCCGAGAGAGATGACGGCCAGGGTGAAACCGCCGGCGTTCAGTCCGGACGCTTCGCCGGGCCGGAGCAGCAGGTAGAGGCAGAGCAGGGCCGGCAGGAGAAAGGCGATGGCGGCGAGAGCGAAGATGCGCGGCCGCATGCCAGAGCGCGGCAGCATGCCGGTCGATTGGTGTGGATCTTCGAGACGTATGGGCATTGCTGCTCGCCTCGCGCCGCCCCCCTCCTGTTGTGTCGTCTTTCGTCCCGGGGGAAGGATAAGCATCTCCGGTAGTGTTTACCAAATGGTAAAATTTAACCGAGATGCCGCGCTGTAAGGTTAATCCCGCTCTACCTCGAAAGGGCGACAAGACGCGGCGCGGCGGGCTGAAACGGCCTGTTTACGAGGCCAAACGTACAACAATCGACGCAGACACGCTGGTCTGTGCTGCGGCACCTGGGGGCCTCGGAGCGTGGCCGCCAGGTGGCACGTGCTAGTTGCAGAACCGCCGCAGCCGGTCGAGATCCGTGAGGGTCACCATCCGGCCGCGCTTGGTGACACCCTGCTCGCGCAGGACGGCGAAGCTGCGCGACAGGCTTTCGCGTGTGACGCCCAGAAGCTTGGCGATCAGCAGCTGATCGTCACCCAGCCGCACCGTGACGGCTCCGGATTTCCTGTCGGTCAGGGCCAGCAGATAGGAGGCCAGGCGCTGGTTGGCAGAGAGCTGCTTGAGGACCCGCGTCTGGGCGACCAGGCGCTGCCAGCCGGCGAGGAGCTGGCGCGCCGTGCCCAGCAGCAGCGAATGATCGTTCTGCACATGGCGGCGATAGACCGGAATGGGGATGACGACGGCGCGCAGCTCGTCCAGCGCCTTGCCGGAGAAGAGATAGAAATGCGGGGGCTCGAGCAGCGCATAGCCGCTGCCCGCCACCGCCCCGGCGCAGAACAGGTCGATGACCGCCGACTGCTCGAGATCCATGCCGTCGAAGAGGCCGACGCGGCCGGCCAGGATGACAAAGATGGATTTCGCCGGGTCGCCGCGCCGCCAGACGATGGCTCCTTTGCGGAAGACCTTGATCGTGCCGGCGCGGACCAAGGCACGGAGCGGCAAGCGCGAAGGCCTGAACCTTGTTGAAGAGAGCTTCGTCCTCGGAACGCATGGTAGCGACACTTCACCGGACGGCTGAGCGGCGTCCCCTGACCCGTAGCTTATCCAAATTGATATCGCCCTGCTGCTTTAAAACACCGGCCCGATTGCCCGCCAATACTTTGGAACGACCGTATTCGCCGCCGCCGCTGAGGAAGGCCGGACGGTCACCGCGCCGGCAGGAGGCGGCTCCCGCCGGGACCGCCCTCTGGCGCGGCCGGGCGATCTGGTAAATAATCAAGCGATCAAGAACGCGGCCCCCGGACCCACCGGCCGGGAAGGCCGCCCTCACGGGGAGGCCCCTATGACGAACCGCCAGCTGGTCTACGTCCTGCTCGCCGCAGTTTTTCTCCTCCTGGCGCCTGCCGCCCAGGCCCAGAAATGGTCGAAGGCAGCCCCGTTTCCCGACGCTTCGGAGGAGCTCTACGGCATCGCCGCCGGCGGCAAGCTCTATGTCTTCGGCGGCCTGGCGCCGGGCTGGACACCCAAGGCCCTGGTCTACGAATACGACCCGGCGACCGACAAATGGGCGAAGAAGAACCCCATGCCGCTGCCCTCGCACCACGTGGCGCTGGCCGAGATCAATGGCAAGATCCATGTGATCGGCGGCTTCACCAAGCCGGCCAGCGGGCCGACTGCCTGGGTGCCGATCGACAACCACTGGGAATACGACCCGGCCGCCGACAGCTGGAAGCCGCTCGCTCCTCTGCCGACCAAGCGCGGCTCACCCAACGCCGCGGTGGTCGGCGGCCGGATCTACGTCATCGGCGGCGCCACCACGCATCCAGGCTCGCACGAATCGTCGATTCACCCGGCGCGGCCGCACCGCTCTTCGGACGCCAACGAGGCCTACGATCCGGCGACCAACACCTGGGCGAAGCGCAGCCCGGCGCCGACGGCGCGCAACCACGCCGCGGTCGGCGTGGTGAACAACAGGATCTACATTCTCGGCGGCCGGCTGGGGGCGGGCTTCATCACCCGGGCGAGCAATACCGACATCACCGAGATGTACGACCCGGCCACCGACCAGTGGGGCCCGCTGCTAGCGCCGATGCCCACGGCGCGCAGCGCCGTCGCCTGGGGTGTCTACAAGGGCCGCATCTACGTGGCCGGCGGCGAGGTGCGCAACGCCACGATGTCCGCGACCTATCGCACGGTCGAGGCCTATGACGCGGCTTCCAACCGCTGGCTCTCGCTGCCGCCGATGGAGATCGCGCGCCATGGCCTGGCCGGCGACATCATCGGCAACAAATTCTACCTGGTCAGCGGCGACGTGCAGTCGGGCGGAGCTCCCGGCGCCCATATCGAGACCGACGTGCACGAGGTGCTGGAACTCGACTGACGGAGAAGGCTTCGTGCCGGCAATCGTCGACTGAAGGCTCAGACCTGTCCCGTCTGTGTCTCGGTCCGCCGTTCAGTGCAAGACGGCCCGAATGTCGCTGGCAATCTGGTCCAGCGCCGCCTTCTTTTCATCGTCGTTGTAGTCGGAAAGCGGAGTCTTCGGGTCTTTGAGAAGAGACTGGTAGGCGATGATCTCCTTGAACCGGTCGTCGTCGAAAACCTTGCTTCGGCGGACGTGGATCCAGAATATCTTCTTCTGCCCGCCCTTCAGCAGGGTGGGCAACTCGACGTCGGTGATGAACGACGAAGACAGAAAATCGGGGCTGACGAGCAGCAGGGCGCTGACGCAGCGGTCGAGCGCCTGCTTGATCTGGCCATCCCATTTCTCGCCCGGTCGCAACTGGCCGTCGTCCCACACTTCGATCAGACCCTGCTGTTCGAGGGACGACAGGTTCTGTCGCAGACGCGTCAGCCATTCGCTGTCCTTATGGCTATAGCTGATGAAGAGCGAGTTCCGGACCTTGAGCTTCGGCGCCGTGAAATAGAAGAGGTAGATGACCTTCTGCTTGTCGTCGACCCCGTAGGTGATCTCGATGGCCGGGTCCGGATGGCGATAAATGAACGTCGGGGGCTGGCCGGGAATCGAGAAGGGGAGAATCTCTGGTCTCGGGCTCAGGGGATCGTAGGAGAGCCCGTCGACGATATCGTCGGCAACAGCCCGTTGCTCGCTGTCGAGGTTCTTCTTCTTCGACGCCATGCCGTCCTGCGAATACTTGATGGCGTAATCCGGAAACGTCATGCCTGCATCCTCCCTTCCTCAGGCATTCCAGCCGCGCAGCTCGAACAAGCGGACGAGGTGGCGGCTCTTGTCGACGTCATAGAGGATACGAAGGTCCGTGCCCGGCACCCCGACCAGCCGGCCTTCCGTGTCGGGCTCGCGCTTTGAGTCCGCCGGCTCGGGATTCTTGAGCAGGCCCAGGGTCACGTCGTCGACCCTGGCCAGAAGTTCTGCGGGCAGGGTCTTCTTCACGTCGTTCATCTGCCGGCTGATCTGGCACGAATAGCTCGCGCTCGGGGCCTCCCGCTGGGCCGTGATGATGCTGCCGGCGCGCTCGCTGATGATCTGCCCCCGCTCCAGGCTGGCGAGGATGTCGTAATCGTCGGATGACAATTTGGCTTCGACCGCGCCCGGCGCGGCCGCCTGGCTTGTCAGCATGGCATGGAGGCGGGTGACGATCTCGAGCCGCTGCTTGCCGCGGCGCATGAAGTGGAACGACATGAGGCCAATCCCCACTGACGTGAAAGCCAGGGTCATCGGTAACGCGACGGCGAACTGGGCGTCAGAAAGGTGGAGGAAGCCCGGCTCGATCCAGAGTGTGAAAACCAGCACCACCGAGAGAAGACCGACGATCGTCAGGACGGCACCCACAACGGAGATGCAGATCGTAACGATGTTCTTGATCTTCGACGCCTCACGCTCGGCGCGGAAGACCGGCATCAGGAAATTGGTCAAGCGCAGGCGCCGGCGCAGCTGGGCGTGCCGATACATCTTGCGTATCAGGCCGACGTTCAGCACGAACAGAACGAACAGGATGGCACAGAGTCCCATGAAGGCCCAGTGAAGGGGCTCGAGGGCTTCGCTGGGATCGTCCTCACCGGCAAAGGCAATGGTGAAGATGACGATCTCAGCCGCGGCGACAGCGGCCAGCAGATAGGCGGCAATATTGAAGGCGCGGTAGAAGCGCGCCTGGAGCGGTGTCGGCAGGCACGCCGCCTGCTCGCGCTCCAGGATGGCGAGGGCCGCCTGGAGCTCCCCGGAGTTGAGTGAAAACTCACCCGCCATCTTTCGTCCCCCGGTTGTGAATCTATCACGGGGCCCGGGCCAGTACTACAGGGGGAACCTCAGGCAGGGCGGGCCGTTTTATCCGCGTACCACCAGCCGGAGGCATGTGATGGGACGCGGTCTGATTCTGTGGCTGATCGGCATTCCCCTGCCGATCATTCTGCTGATCTGGGCCCTCGGAGGCCTGAGCTAGCTACTGCTTGACCGAGCCGGCGGTGAGGCCGGAGATCATCTGGGTCTGCAGCGGCAGGAACATCAGCAGCGTGGGCAGCGTCGACAGCGCCGACGCGGCCATGACGTTCCCCCATTCGGTGACGTTCTCGCCGAAATAGAGGTAGAGGGCCAGCGGCATGGTCTTCATCTCGTCCTGGGTGAGGATGGCCACCGCGAACAGGTATTCCGACCAGCAGAGCAGGAAGGCGTAGGTCGCCGTGGCCACGATGCCCGGCAGCATAATCGGGAAGATGATGCGCCAGATGACCTGCATATGCGTGGCGCCGTCGATGATCGCCGCCTCGTCGAGGCTCCTGGGTACCGCCTTGAGGTAGCCGACCAGCAGGTAGATCGAGAAGGGCATCGATACGGCCACGTAGACGAAGATCATGCTCAGCCAGTTGTTGAGCAGGCCCAGCCGCGCGAACAGGATGAAGACCGGGGTCACCAGGATGATCCAGGGGAAGGTCTGGCCGAAGAGCACCGAGCCGAACAGCGCGCGCTTGTATCTGAAGCGCTTGCGCGAGAAGGCGTAGGCGGCATGGACCGAGACGACGGTCGAGATCAGCACGCTGATGGCGCATAACAAGACACTATTGACGAAGTTGCGGCCGAAGCCCGAGCTCAGGACCTTGACGTAGTTCTGCAGGGTGAAGTCCCACCTGGTGGCGGCGAACATCGTCTCCGGCGTCTTGAACGAGGCCAGCAGCACCCAGGCCGTGGGATAGACGAGGAAGAAGAGGACGACGAGTGTCGTCGCCACGAGCAAGACCTCGCCGAGCAGGCTGAGGCCGAGACGCCTTCCGATGGCGAAGCCGCTCATGTGTCCTCGCCCTCGTCCTTGAGCTCGCGTTCGGCGATCACCCGCAGGTAGATGAGGCCGAACACCGTCATGATCGTGGCCATCACCACGCCGGTGGCCGAGGAATAGCCGAGCCGGCCCTCGACGAAGGCCTTGAGGTAGATTTCGGTGGCCATGACGTTGGTGTAGGTGCCCGGCCCCGCACCCGTGGTCAGCCAGACATAGATGAAGTTGTTGAAGGTCCAGAAGGTCGACATCAGCACCATGACCACGATCGCCGGCTTGAGGTGCGGCAGGTAGACATAGCGCAGGATCTGCCACTTGCTCGCCCCGTCGATCTCCGCTGCCTCGATCAGCTCATGCGGCAGCGACTGCAGGCTGGCGAGGAAGGTGAGCGTCACCAGCGGCAGCGTGTTCCAGGTGATGATGGTGATCACCGCCGGCCAGACCCAGAAGGCGGTGCCGAGGAAGGCGATCGGCTGGTCGACGATCCCGGCCGAGAGCAGCACCTGGTTGATGGCGCCGACGCGCGGGTCGAGCAGCCAGCGCCAGACCACGATGGCCACCACCGGCGGTGTGGCCCAGGGCACGATCAGCAGGATGCGGCTGATCGTGGCCAGCCGCCAGCGCTTCAATGTCGCGCTGTTGAGCAGGAAGGCGAGCGCCAGGCCGAAGAGGATGCGCACGCCGACACCGACCAGGGTGAGCCAGACCACCGTGTTCCACAGCACGCGGCGGAAATCGGGGCTGGTCAGCAGCTCGGCGTAGTTCTCCAGCCCCACCCACTCGCCGCCCTGGCGCAGGCCGAACAGGCTGAGATCGGTGAGGCTGTTCTCGAGGTTGAAGACCGTCGGGTAGAGATAGAAGCTGACGAGGAAAAAGAAGACGGGCGCGAGCGCGACAAAGACAAAGCCGCGCTCGCGCCCCATCATCAGTCCCCCGCCCGTGTCAGCGCTGGGTGCGCGCAAGCTCGCGCGAGAGGGCATCGTGCAGCTCTGTCGCCGCCACCTGCGAGGTCTTCTCGCCGATGAACACCGAGCCCGCCGCCCTGCCCACCGCCTGCCACATGAACGGGATGGCCACCGGGCCCGTCCCATAGGGGCCCCAGCTGCGCGCCGTCTTGAGCTGCTCGGGATAGCCTTCCATCCCGGGCGCCCAGGGCCGGGCGCTGACCGCCGCCTGCTGTGCCGGCGTGTAATTGGTGTAGAAACGCGTGAAGGTCGGGTCGGGTGCGGCCAGATACTGCATCAGCCGCCAGGCCTGCTCGGGGTTCTTGCAGTTCGGGCTCATGCCCAGCATGCGGCCGCCGTAGAAGGTGCGCGAGCCGTTGCGGTCGGCGGGATGCGGTGCCGTGGCGAAGGGCGAGGGCTTGCCGGGATTGCGCGCCGCCCATTTCTCCAGGATCTCGGTGGCCACCGGATCCGGGTTGCTGCACATGGCCATGCTGCCGGAGAGCATGCCTTCGACCACCTCGGGCGCGTTCCACAGGCAGATCGACAGGCTGCCGCGCGGGTTGTGCCCTTCCTGGAGGTAGCGGTTGTAGTAGTCGAAAGCCTCCTGGAGGAGCTGCGGCGTGACACCGACGACGAACTTGCCGTCCGAAGCGCGGTCGATCAGGCCGGGTCCCTTCGACCACAGATAGAAGTTCATATAGAACCAGATGCCCGGCGTGCCGCAATTGCCGGCGGAGAAGGCCCAGCCGTCCTTGCCGGTGCGCTGCTTGATCTGCTGACTGGCGGCGCGCAGGGCTTCCCAGGTCTTGGGGAACTCCGTGATGCCGGCGGCGGCGAAGATCTCCTTGTTGTAGATCATGGCGAAGGTGTCGATGGTCCACGGGATGCCGCAGATCCTGCCGTTGGGCGCCACGGCCAGGTCGCGCGCCAGGAACCCGTCCCAGCCCGTCGCACCCAGCTTCGCCCCGTCGCGGGCGATGAAATCGTCGAGCGGCCGCAGCGAGCCGCCGCCGCCGAAGGAGCGCGTCCAGACCTGCGCCAGGTGAACGACGTCGGGCGCCGTGCCCACGGCCGCCTCGCGCAAGTACTGCGCCTGCGCGTCACCCCAGCTGACGCGCTGCATCGTCACCTTGATATCGGGATTGCGCTTCTCGAACTCGTCGAGGGCGGCGCGCAGCTGCGGCGCCTCGGGATCGTTGAAGCGGAAGGTGAGGGTCACCGGCGCTTGTGCGTGGATGGCGGGTGCGGCGAGCGTGGCGCTCGCGGCGGCGGCGCCGGCCAGGAAGTGCCGGCGGGTTGGCTTCAGGGTCATGGCGGTCCTCCTCTGTCTTTGCTTGCTTGGGGTCTCTGTCAGCTGCCGGGAAGCGGCGCAGTCGGCTCGATCAGCTTTTCGTGGCGCAGCTCGCGCCAGAACTCGGCGGGAATGGTGAGGCGCATCCAGGACAGCGCCTGCTTCACTTCTTCGGCGCTGCGCATCCCGGCGACGACGCTGGTCATCGCCTGGTGGCCGAAGGGAAATTGCAGGGCGGCGGCGGCAAGCGGCACGTGATGGCGGGCACAGACCCCCTCGATGCGCCGCACGCGGTCCATGATCTCGGGCGGCGCCTCACTATACCAGAACGTCGCCCCGGGTCTGGCGCCGGTGGCGAGAATGCCGGAGTTGTAAGGCCCGGCAAGCAGGATCGAGATGCTGCGTCTGGCGCATTCCGGCAGCAGCTCCGGCAGCGAAGTCTGGTCGAGCAGGGTGTAGCGCCCCGCCAGCATGAAGCAGTCGAAATCGCCATCGCGCGTGCAGCGCATCAGAATGTCGACATCGTTGACGCCCACGCCGATCGCCTTGACCACGCCTTCGCTCCGCAGCTTTTCCAGTGCCTTGTAGGCGCCCGCCATGGCCTCGCCGTAGCGCTGCTCGAGCTTGTCGCCCTGCCAGCGGCGGTTGATGTCGTGGATCAGCGCGATATCGACCGAGGCGATGCCCAGGCGTTGCAGGCTGTCCTCGAAGGAGCGCATCGCGCCGTCGTAGGAATAATCGTAGACCACGTCGAAGGGCAGGATGCCGGCGAACGGGCCGACCGTCGTGGCCTCGGGATTGGGCTTGAGCAGCCGTCCGACCTTGGTCGACAGCGTGTAGCGGCCGCGTTCGATCCCGCGCAGCGTCTCACCGGTGCGTTGCTCCGCCAGGCCGTGGCCATAGAACGGGGCCGTGTCGAAATAGCGCAAGCCCGCCGCCAGTGCCGCCTGCGTCGCCTGGTGCAGCTCGGGTTCGGAGGCCGTGTGCAGCAGGTTGCCGAACGGCCCGGTGCCGAAGCCCAGGCGGCTGACCGTCAGGCCCGTCTTGCCGATGGTCGCGGTGGCGGCGGGGTCGATGCTCATTTGCGCAGCCGCACCTCCACACCCGCCTCCTGCTCCCGCAGCCGGAGCAGCACGCCGACATCGTCATCGCCGGCCTTCTTCGCCAGGCCGTCGTCGAGAGTCTTCAGCGTGGCGTGGCCGACCGTCGCCGGCAGACCGTAATCGCGGTTCATCTGCAGGGCGAGGCGGCAATCCTTGTGCGCCAGCTTGAGCATGAAGCCCGGTTTGAAATCGCCTTTGAGCGCGCGGGCGTGCATGGCGATGGCCAGCTGGTTGTTCCAGGCCATCGTGGTCTTCATCACGCTGAGCATGGTGTCGAGCGTCAGCCCGGCCTTGGCGCCGACCACCAGCGCCTCGGCCGTCGCCTCGAGCAGGGTCGTGGCCAGCAGGTTGTTGGCCAGCTTCATCGCCTCGCCCATGCCGAGCCCGCCGCAATGGAAGAAATCGGTTCCCATGCAGTCGAGGATCGGCCGGACCCTGGTGATGGTCTCCGCCGGCCCGCCGACCATCAGGGTGAGCGTGCCGGCCACCGCGTGCTCGGCCGTCTTGCCCACCGGGCTGTCGATCATGTGCGCACCCTTGGCCGCAATCCTGGCGCCGACCTTCTGCGTGGTCTGCGGGTCGATGGTGCTCATGTCGATATAGACGGCGCCCGGCTTGATGCCCTCGATGATGCCGTCCGGGCCCAGAGCCGCGCGTTCGACGTCGGGCGAATCCGGCACCATGGTGATCACCACCTCGCTCGCTGTCGCCACCGCCTTGGGCGAGGCGGCGGCCTTGGCGCCGGCCGCCGTCAAGGTGGCCACCGCCTTGTCGCTGATGTCGAACACGGTCAGGCGGTGGCCCTTCTTCAGCACGTTGAGCGCCATCGGCCCGCCCATCGTCCCCAGGCCGATGAATCCTACGTCAGTCATCAATCGTTACTCCGTTCAGGTGTGCGTGGTCGGCTCAGCTGCGATCCTTCCAGCGCTGCACCTCCCAGGCCGGCAGACCGCGCAGATCCTGGGCGTTGCTCGCCTCGAAGGCCGCCGCCTCGGGCTTGCGTCCGCCACGCTCGTAGGCATCGCGCAGCACGGGCACCGCGGCCTCGAAGGAGTTGCGTACCTGGGCCCAGGTTAGCGGCTTGTCGATGATGCGGCCCTCGACCATGACCTTGGAGATCTCGAGCACGGCCGTGGCGTCGCCTTCGGTCGGCCAGCACCAGCCGCGCTTGAACAGCACCTCGTCATCGACGACCTTGGCGCCGTGCTCGGGCGCCAGGCCCCAGTACTGCTTGACCGTGTCGGAGACGGCGCCGGCCGGCATCGCCGTGAGCTTGCCGATGGCATCCTGCTGCGCCATCAGGAACGCCGTGGCCACGGCCGCATGCTCCTTGAGCAGTGCGGTGCGGGCGATCCAGAACGAGCGGTGCAGGTAGTAGCCGTCCGGATAGAAGGCCGACTTCTTCACCGAGTCGAGCAGCTTGCCCGCACCCTCGCCGGCGGGTCCCTTGTAGTGCGCCTCGGTGTAGCCGAACGAGTTCATGATCGCGGTGGTGCCGATCTCGGCGTTGGCCTTGAGATAGGCGGGATGGATCAGGATGGCGGCGTCCATGCCGCTGGGGATGGTCGCGGCCTGCGCCTGGGTCGGGGTGTTCACAACGGTGATGTTGTGCGCCTTGGGGTCCGCGTTACCCAGCTCGTGGCGCAGCATCTGCGAGAAGGCGTTGTACGGATCGCCGCCGAGCAGCGCGCCGACCGTCTTGCCGCGCAGATCCTGCAGGTTGCGGATCGGCGAGTCCTTGCGCACGCCGATGACGAAGCGGAAATGGCCTTCGCCGACATTGAGCAGGGTGATCGCCTGGTTCTGGGCGATCAGGCGCACGATCGGCGTGTTGCCCCACATGCCGAAATCGAGATTGCCGGAGACGAAGGCCTCGACCATCGGCAGGGCCGAGGGATAGTCACGGTAGTCGACCGTCAGGTCGTACCCCAGGCTCGAAGCGGCCTGCTCGAAGCTCTTGTTGGCGATCATGTACTGCGTCACCGGCGAGTTGCCGGCGGCGAAGGGCTGCCGCCCGACCGAGACCTTCAGGCTCCGGCGCGCCTGCGCGCCGACGATGGCGGGGGCGGGGGCGGCGAGCAGGGTGGTGCCGGCGGCGCTGGCGAGCAGGAAGTCGCGGCGTGAAGTCTTCAGGGTCATGGCGTTTCCTCCGTTTTATGAGATGGCGCGATAGGCTTCGGCGCGGATCAGGCCCCAGATGCGCTGGGTCAGGGCCTGGAACGCCGGAAGAGCTCGTGTGGCGTCGCCGCGCGGGCGCGGCAGGTCGATGTCGATGATCTCCTTGAGGCGGCCCGGTCCCATCACCGCGACCCGGTCGGCGAGGAACACCGCCTCGTCGATGCCGTGGGTGATGCAGACGACGGTGCGGCGTTCGCGCGCCGGTCTGTCCTGGCCCCAGATGCGCAGCAGCTCGTCCTGCAGGATCAGCCGCGTCTGGGCGTCGAGTGCCGCCAGCGGCTCGTCCATCAGCAGCACCTGCTGCTCGTTGGCCATCAGGCGGGCCAGGGCCACGCG
>SXGR01513961.1_pt1 | contig 12056 bp, 20 predicted proteins | sample 3174711 | NCBI WGS metagenome assembly SXGR01 (sample SAMN11356860, study PRJNA531348) | freshwater metagenome | isolation source: freshwater sample F1-60 | place: China: Fuxian Lake, Yuxi | collected 2017-12-25
AACCCACACAGGCTCAAGCGTTGCGAATTGATAAAGTTTTCCGTTTTTTATATACGACAAACAGCCTATAGTTTTATCGTCTAAATAGTCGCGCTCTAAGAGAATTTTTAATTCCGACAATTATGAGTGTGCTCGCTAAAAGTGACAATGATAAAGGGCATAATATAAATAATATTGCGGTCGTTAAATAATCAAGCGCTTGGCTTATTCTTTTTTTCAAGCTGCAAAACTCGTTGTTTTGTTTCGTTTATTTCTTTGTTTATTGTTTCTTGGTTTTCTTTTAGCTCGTCTATTTGTTCGCGGATGTCTCGACGCAGATATATGATTTCGTTTTTAATTGATTCTAGATTTTCAGTGCCTTCAGCGCCTATTCTTTCAATAGATGTAGGCAGTGCGCGAATATCAACATAGCCCATAAAAACAAGTACAAGAATAAAAATGGTAGGGTTTTTAATTATGTCGCTCAATAGCTTATGCCGTGGGTCTTCGTCTGCCACTTATCACCATTTTTAGAATATTAGTCATTTTAGATAACTATAGCTAAAGTGCGCGTTTAGTCAATAGCTAATCTTTGCAAAACTCAATGACTCTATTTATTGTATATCTAATAGCAGGCTCGGCTCTCATTTGCGCTCTAAGCTCATCTCCGTCAATTGTTATTTGATCGTTAGATATATATATTTCTAATTCTTCTTTTGTCTTTTTGTTTGTAATGTCAATCGATGTTATAAAGTCGCGCCTTAGGGTGTATTTTATTTTTTCTTTGTCTTGATAGCATAGTATTTTTAAAAGCTCGTTTGTTAGATGATGCTTCATTTTTGATTTAATTTCTCCTGTTTTTTACGTATGTATTCCATGTGCCTATCATGCGCCTCAATTTCATGCTTTGTCTGGCGCGTCGTGATAGTTGATATATAACGATAATTGTCTTGGCTGCAAACCCACATGCGCCCCTTTTCGTCCGTGTCGTTCCAAAAATCAATCATTTAATTTGCATGGCCTGCCAAATCCGCCGCGCACGTTTCTAAAATTCGGCATCCATTTTTTTATATCGTTTTTACATATTGCTTTTTCACAAACATCAAAAGCCTGCTTTACAGCCTCAAACGTTTCAGCGCGTGATCTTCCCCACATTGTCGGGAATACTTTTCTTGCAAAAAGGCCAATAAAATCATTTCGGAATTCAAAGCATGCCATTTTTTCATGATTCAAATCAACGACGGAAAGATGACCTCTTTCGTGATATTTTGTATAAATACCACTCTCTATTCTCTCGAATCCGATCCCTTTTAGCTCGTTCTCGAGCCCAGAAAACTTCATTGCCCATAGCTCCTATTTGATGTATTAAAAAATCGCATGCCGTTTTTGTTTTGTGTTTGTATATATAAGGCTTTTCATAAACTCCAACGCTAAAAATGATAGATGCAAAAAAAACACATGTGAAAGGGATTCTTGGCGGCTGCATTTGTAGCTCAAAATAAAATCTATTCATTTTTCTATATAAAAAAAATAGGTCGCTATTTATGCAGCCGTCTTGCATTTGTTGCATCTTGTAGACGCTCACTGTTCTTTCATTGTTTTTCCAGAGCTGGTCTTTTTTAATTCAATACCTTTTTTGTGCAATTTTAACCAGCTGTTTAGCGTAATCAGAGGAATGCCCGACTCTCTGCTAAAAGGAGTCGCGCCCATTTCTAAGCAGCGAATAACCGCTTCATTCTTTTCCTCTGCCGTGTACGTTCTTCTAATTCTTTTTTTCATTTATTCACCAATTAAAATTTTAATCTGCTTCTTTATCACATCTTGTGCTTCTATCGCATTACCTTTTTCTACAATAAAAAATACCGCGCCTTTTTCTTCGTCTTGAGCTGGCCTAACCATTTCTTTCATCATCCTGAACACTATATCAACGCTAGTCTGTGACGGGTTTAAGCACTGCATAAAATCTTTATAATACCAGTCAAGATAAAAGCCTTCTTTTTTAAATTCTTTTTTATAGCTATTTAAAATATTGATTATTTCATCCATCGCCTTGCCTCGTAGTGAAAATTTATTTTTGCTGGTTGAAATTCCGTTTTTAATGTTTCCATTTATTTCTCCAAATTGTTTTTTAAAAAATCCTCAATCGCTTTTATTGCAGCCGCTGCGCCGTCGTAATACCCGTTTACATACTGCATAGCTTCTTCATCTGTGTTGCTATCTAGTTGCGCTAGATTCTCGTCTGTTAAGCCGATTTCTATTTGATCAATAATAGATAATGTGTCTAATTTTATTTTTCGTTTGTCTCTATTAAAAAAAGCATTGAATAAACTCCCTATCATTTTTGACTCCTTTTTAAAAAAACTATGTCGTTATAAACATCTACTAGATTTTTACACCCAATTTCTGCGACTTGCTGCATGATCTCGCGCAAGCTCAATGATGAGCTAATTTTTTTAATTACCCGCACCCCCACCATGCGTCCTAATTTCAAAAAAATCATGGGCTTTTGTAACCCAATAATTTTGGTCTTTTTTTCTTACGCTGTGAAATTTAAGAGGCATTTTTTATCTCCCTTTTTATTTCTTCAATCATTTCTCGCTTTATTTGTTCCATAATTTTTTGTCTTTCTGCGTCAGTTATTTTTGGTTGATTTTTTTGATTATGCTCTCTTGTTGAGCAAAAACTATTAAATCTTGATTTTTCTTTTTGCAAAAAGTCTGTTATGTCATCCAGTGCATACACTATTCCGCGCAAGTTGTATCCCTCTGAATATCTGGAACTACAAAGCTCAGCTAAAAAATCATTTGATTTTGCGCTTATAAAAACATTAAGCTCTACAAGCCCATTTCTTAGCGTTTTATTTTTTGAGAATTTCATCATTTGCCTCCAAAGTTTTTGATCTGTTTTGTTTATCGTCATCTTCTTTAATTATTTCAGCCAACATATCCATTGCATCAAAAACAGCCTTTTCATACCCCTCATAAAATGATTTTTTTTTTTGTTATTATATCCACCTTCAAACATTTGGTCTCGCACTTTGTCTAGTCCCTTTGGCATTTTTAAACAAAAAGTAAGAGCCAACCTTCCTGCGTCCATCAACCGCCTCCAAAGTTTTTAATAAATCCATTCATAGCGTCCTGCTTTATTATATACAATTTTTTCCTTCCTGTGTGCATTTTTTTTGCTGAATTATCTAGTGATAAATTGTGCACGTAGTAAAGTTTTAAAAATGTTTTTTCTTTATCATCTAATTTTGAGACGCAATGATCAATATATCTTGCTTGATCATCGTTTATCGTGTGCGATATTCCTCCGCGCTTAATTGCAAACACTGCGCACGATTTAAATCCCACGTTATCAAGCCCTGTGCGTGCCCATAATCCCCACTGCTCAAGCAGATATTCAGCGTCTGATAGTTGCATCTATTTATCTATACACCTTTGATTTTAGGGGTTTACGTGCTGTTATCATTGTTGACATCCTCCCCGCCTAAATGGCGTGGTTTTACTGCGATGAAAATGTCACTGTAAAAAGTTCGTTGTCGTATATTTTCTCCATCCGTTTACCACTCCCCTGCTGTTTTCTTGAAAAGCTCATTGGCTTCCATGATTCTTTTGTTTATATAGTTGATAAAACAATCAAGCGTTTTGCAGTTAATTAAAAACTCATCACGCGCAAAATCTAGTGATAAAAACTGAAATCCTGCGGTATTGCCGTCTATATAAACATTTCCCATCTCTGTGCTATAAGCAATGTGCATTTTCGCGCCTGAAAATAATTTCAGTTTAAAGCTCCAAGACTCGCAAGCGTTTACTTTTTCGTAAAATAATCGAAAACTATTTAGACCTGAACATTTCATTTAACACCACCCCTCTCTTTTCCGTCCATCGTAACGCCTTCCTTTTTTATACTTAATGATTTCATCTTTTAGAGACAACCCATTCGCGTCAACGTCTGACAGCAGCCTAAAATACTTGTCTCTCTGGATGTTTTTTAGAGTTATTGTGCCCACCAATTTCGACCTCAGAAACTCTCTCGACTCAATCGCCAACATTTTTTCTTCGTCACACTTCCCGTTAATTTCTGGCGTGTCAATCCCGCGAATTCTGACCGGCATTTGACGCATGTATTCAGGGGCCTGATCAATGTATACTGTGAACGTGTCGCCGTCGTAAACGCTCACTACGTGCGATATTTTTGCATCTATTGCGTGCGCTGTTGAGCATGCGAGAAACAGAAGTATTGATTGTATTGTTTTATTTTTCAAAGAGCCACCCCTCAAACTCGCCTATTTTGAAAAAATTTTTAAACTCTAACTTTTCAAACAGTTGACGCGATACCGGTCTGCTTACTCCGCTTATTGATAGCTCTTTTTTTATTATCTCGTCTGGTGGTATTTTATTTTTTTGCTTAAAAGATACCGTCATCCTCTTTAAGCTCGTTTCCAAGTAGTGAGTTAAGTTTTCTTGAGTAAATTTATCAACAACTATTAAAGCGCCTCCATCGTTTAGTTTTTCAATTATTTTTAATAATAAAGGCTTTCTTTCCGAAATTTTTAAAAATGATAACGTTAAAAAAATTACAGTAACATCATGACTTTTATAATTTAAAATTGAAGCATTAGCGCAAATTTTTTCAGCCGTATTTTTTTGAGAAAGGATCATATCAATTGAATCATCTATAGATATAATAGTGGCCGCTCTTTCTGTTGATATTTTTGAAATTCTTTTTATTATATTTCCGGTTGATGACCCTATATCATATATTATTCCGCCACTTGGCAGATAACAACAAACTAAATAAGCAACACAAAATGATGCGAAATCATACCAAGGCAACTGCTCGTTAACATGGCTGTCAAAATTTTTTACTATTTCATCAGTTTTAAAAGTCCAAGTCTCAGGTATTTCTATCAATTCAGAACTCCTATATCTATTAAATTTTTTGAAATTTTACAAGAAACAAGTGGGGCAACCATCCTGCCGATCCTCTCAACCTGTTGTGAATAGTTTCCTAGCAAAATAAAATCGTCTGGGAGCGACATAATTCTTTTTAGCTCCATAACTGAATAAGCTCTATTTTCCCAATGATATGCATTAAGTGCCCCCAATTTTGAGCACGTTGCCGTTATACATTCAGAGTATTTTTTGCTTGAACCTTTAGATAAGGAAAAGTTTTTTTTGTGTATTGTTCCATCTTTCATTTTTTTGAGCTTTTCAAACACTTTAAACCTGCCAATTTCTGTTTCTTTCTTTTCCTCTTCTGTTATGTCTAACCCTTCAAAAGCTTCTCCAAGGGTTATAATTTTATCCTCAGGAGTTGGGTGAAGCATTCCATAAAGTTGATGTGTGACTAAATCTACTCTAACTCCAACAATAAAAATCCTGCTTCTTGACTGAGGAACCCCAAGATGTTTTGCGTTTATTATTTTTGACTCAATGTAATATCCTGACTCTTTAAGTCCTATTAAAATTTCATTGAAGTAACCCTTTGACTTTCCAACAGACAGTCCAGAAACATTCTCAGCTATAAAAACCTTTGGCATAAGTCCGCGCAAAATCCTTATGTACTCAAAAAAAAGATCCTCTATGTTTGACTGGCTAGTTTCTGAGTATTTTTTAATTTTGCCCCATCCATTTGAAATGCTCCCAAGTGTTGAAAATGCGGAGCATGGTGGTGAGCCATCTAGTAGTGGGAGATCGTATTTTTTTATTTTTATTTTATTTAGGATATCAAGGGGGCTTATATCTCTAATTGATCTTTCATCAACAAAAACTTGTGGAAAGTTTTTTCTGTAGTTTCCCGACGCTATGGCGATGAATTCATTTGCGTATAGGCACTCACCACCGCTCATATAGTACCCGCAAGATGACCCGCCGGCGCCTGCAAAAAGGCTCACATATTTAAAAGTTTTTTTATAATCTAAAATTTCATTCATTTTTGGTATTTTATACATCATCAAATTCAAAACCACACCGTGGGCATTTATGGTCTAGATCAAAATAATCAACGCTTTTAAATTCTTTAGGTGGATTATTCATTGATTTTTCATTTTCTTTTTTTGTGTTGATTGATTCAATGTCGGACGCTATGAAACCGGTTAGGTCTAACTCAATGTTAAAATCCTTTAAATCGTCTAGCTCTTGTTGCAATAGATCAAAATCCCATTCTGAATCCAAAGCCAATTTATTGTCAGCTATTATATACGCCCGCTTCTGCGCCTCACTCCAGCCGTCTGCTTGGATAACGGGCACTGTTATCATGCCTATTTTTTTTGCCGCTTCTAGTCGCGCATGACCCGCTAAAACCATATTTGTTTCATCGATTAAGATTGGTATCGTAAAACCAAATTCGGCGATTGAAGCCGCAATTTGATTGATCTGTTTTTGCGAGTGCTTGCGAGAGTTGCGATCATATTTTTTTAGCTCATCGATTGATTTTTCAAATTGAGACTTCACTCACACCCCCAAACCTGCCGGCGATTTCGTCGCGCAAAATACGAACGTTATCAGGCGCACAGATTGCAATCCTAACCTGCCCGCCTGTGCCTGATGGGCGTTTTCGCCAGAAAAAAAACTCGACTGAATATTTGCCGCCCATCAAAACTGTTGGCTGATGCTGTCTAAAAATTATTTTTTGATTGTTTAGCATGCAGCAAAAATGATCGGCGTCTGTTTGATATAAATAAACTAGATAGTCGCTGTCTATATATACTCCCTCACCACGATTGCGACTAATTAACAACCGCCTGCCGTCTTTGATTGGGTTTTTAAATGTGCTGTCAAAAAATACCATTTTAACTATCCCTTTTGTCCGTAAGCCCTGTATTTGCTAGTGTTTACTATTATATATCTAGCGCCAAAGATGCGCAACTGTATATATAATTTTTGGGGGTTTTACTACAGCGTAGTAAAATGAGCTTTTTCTGTAGTAAAAAATCAACCTATATAAATCAAGCCTTTCAGAGTTTTTTACTACACTTACTACACTTACTACAGATAAATAATAATAATAATAAGGGCCTGTAGTTAATTGTGTTTTAATTTAATTTAATTTTAATGCTCTTATATAATATATTATATTTGCTGTAGTAACGTAGTAACGTAGTAAAAACGCTGGAAAGCCTTGATTTATATAGGTTTTGGCTTACTACAATTTTTACTACAAAACCGTTTTACTACAAAAAAAATGGGTTTTACTACAAAAAATTAATTAAAAATAAATATCAAAATAATATTAAAAGGCGTGGATTTATCATGATTAAACCGTGTTGAATCGCGCTAAAAATATCAAAATAATATCAAAAACACAGTTACTACAGCGATTTACTACAAAATATCGTTTTTAAAATAATATTTTTTTGACACTATAAAAAATATCTGTAGTAGGCTGTTTACAATTTAAAAAATAGGATTATTATTGATCCACCATCAATCGAGCGAGCGTATAAAATGGACTATATAGACAGTTACATTAAAAATGGATTTTCGTTGATTCCGCTGCAGCCGAGCACTAAACTGCCACTGCAAAAGGACTGGCAGAATCGTACATATAAAACGGCCGCACCGTGGCGCAAGTCTCTTAAAACCGGCGTGGGGGTGCACCTCGGCGCATCGGGGTTGATCTCGCTAGATATTGACAACCCAGCCGAGTTCAATAAAATCATCGATGAGTTTGGGTTTGATATCCCCCCGACGTTAAAAATAATCGGAAGAAATCCGCGGTATATTTTTCGCTCAGATAATAAAATATATAAATCATTAAGCATAAATAAAAAATGTATTTTTGAAATACGCGCAGGCAATCACTACGACTGCCTCCCGCCCTCGATCCACCCCCAAACCGGCGCAGCGTATCAATTAGAGGGCGATATAGACAACATCGCACACGCGCCATCATGGCTAGAGATTTTGGCTAAAAACTGGGATGATTTTAGGACACAGTTAACGCACGCTGTGACGGGTCAAAATAACGACATAGAATCGCGTATAGCAAACGATAGCGCACAAGCCACTGACACAGTATCTGCCAAATATTGCGCGTCAAATACGCTATCTGATGCGCTCAAAAAATATGGCTACAAACAAAAATCATCGAAGCGCTGGTTGTCGCCGCACTCTAGTACCGGAATTGCCGGTGTATATATAATCAAAAATGATCGCGCATGGATACATCACGCGAGTGATCCGCTGTGCAGCAATAGCAGCGGAAAACCTGTTAATGCGTTTGATTTATACGTGCAAAACGAGCACGCTGGAGATTATAAATCGGCATATAAAACACTGTCAGACAAACGCCCCAGAGGTCGCCCATGCATTATAGATGCAGTTCCGCCGGTCTTTACGCGCGATGAACCGTCAACGCCTCCCCCCGCTTACGCTGACACGCAACCGCAGCCATGCCCGTTTAAATTCCTTGGTTACGATGCCGATAATATATATATATTGCCCAAAATTGTCGGGTCTGTAATATCGATAAAAATTGCATCAATTAAAAAAATGAATCTGATACAAATAGCGCCGCTTGCGTATTGGGCAGAACAGTTCCCAGCAAAAAACGGGGTGATCTGGGATGAAGCGTTCAATTTTTTAGTTGAAAATAGCTACTCTGTGGGGCTCTACGATCCGGCGCGCGTGCGCGGCGTTGGCGCATGGTTTGATAGCGGAAAAACAGTGATACACTGCGGTCAGTCAATCATTGAAAACGGCCAACGGTTAGACGTTACAGAGTCGACTGGAAAATATATATATGAGAAAAAAATAGGGATCTCTGACATATCAGATAAAAAATTGAGTGATACAGAGTCAGATAAAGTACCTGATTTATTGAGTAAGTTGAATTTTGAGTCTGGTTACGATAGCAAATTATTGGCTGGTTTTGCAGCTCTAGCGCCTATATGCGGTGCGCTAGAATGGCGCCCCCACTGCTGGCTGTCAGCTGCGCGGGGCAGTGGAAAAACGTGGATACAGTCGAATATTTTGGCTCCGTTATTGGGCGATATCGCTCTAAACGTGCAGGGATCGACAACTGAAGCGGGGCTGCGTCAATTTTTATCTAGTGATGCGCGGCCTATTTTATTTGACGAGGCGGAATCTGAAAACGTAGCGGCGCAAGAGCGCATGCAAAAAATCATTGAACTAGCTAGACAGTCATCAAGTGACTCAAGCGCTGTAGTTGTAAAAGGCACAGTGACCGGTTCGTGTGTAAAATTTTTGCCCCGATCAATGTTTTTAATGTCATCTATAAACACATCACTGAGGCAGTCTGCTGATTTATCGCGTTTTACGATGATAAATTTGCGCGGAAAATCAAAAGATTTTAAAGAAATAAATATTGAAGCGACAAATTTATTAACAGATGAATATTGTGCAGCTTTTCGCCGTCGCATGTTTGATCTAGTGCCCGTCATCAGAAAAAATGCTAAATTATTAGCCGAAAAAATAGCGGAAATAAAAAACGATCGTAGGTTAGGCGATCAGCTCGGCGCTTTAATTGCTGGATATATAGCAACAAAAACGGAAAGAATTATAAGCGATGAAGAATCCGTATCACTCGCAAAAGATTTCCTTTTATTTGCTGATAAAAATGAAAACTTAGAAGATGCGGACGAAATGCAAGCGCTCAATTTTTTACTACAAACGCGAGTTAAATCATCAAACATAGACAGAACGCTCGGAGAGTTAGTTCAAATTTCATCAAAAAAAAGAGTCGATGAAGAAATAGATGAAAGAAAGGCCGACGCATTGTTAGCGCGTCATGGGGTGCGCGTAGAACGAGATAAATTATACATAGCAAACAATAACGCAGAATTAAAAAAATTATTGAACGGCACAGTATGGGCTCACGGCTGGCGTCATTTATTGTTGCGAATAGACGGCGCTGTGAAGGGTGAGTATCCAATCGATTTTGCGGGGTCTCGTCAGCGTTATGTATCGTTAAAAATGGGTGATTTATGATTAAATTGAATCAATACGCGCAGTCATTTTATATAGATAAAACCATGAGATGTGATTTAAAAAAGCACGGTGATGAAGAATTTAAACTAAAAATATATATAGAGGAAAATGAGGTCGGGGAAAATTGGATTATTTTTGACATAATGCATCTGCCAAAAAACGAAAACGATCTAAAAGAATTTTGTCATAAAATACTTAAAAAATACTTGATTGAATTTAAAATAATCGTAGATATTTATGAGTATTTAAAAACCCAGTAAAATTTTAACATCGTCAACGCTTCGGCATATGCCCGCAACGCCGCCTGATTTATTTATAGCATTTATAAAATTTATTTGCTCCGGCGTTGCACGGCCTTTTTCTGCTTTACATTCAATAGCTAAAAATCTCCCATCCCTTAAAATGCCGATTAAATCCGACGAGCCTACACATAGCCCGAATTTTATAAACTCACCGCTCACTGTTTTTGCGGTTCCTGCGTTATTCCGAAAAATCAAGATTGAATTTGACGCTAGATAGAGCATGATTTCTTTCATCAATTTTTGCTCTAAGTTTTTTCGCGGCTGAAAAATCGGCTGCTGTTGGTTTTCTTTTTTGCCTGCTTGCGATGATGTGTGCCGCCCACGCTTCGGGGTTTTTATAGCCTTTTTCGATTCCATAGATGACAATTTCCTCCATTGTTTTCGGTGTTTTTTGTTTAGCTTCTGTGATTTTTTTTAATTCTCCTTCTTGCGTTTCATATATTTTTCTTTCTCGTTTTTCTGTCTCAAAACCGCAGTGAGGACAAATTTTTATACTTGATTTATAGACTAAAAAACAACTTTTGCATGTTGTTATATTTTCTATTTTTTCCGACTTGTCTTTATTTTTTTTCCTGCCGTCTAAACTCCATGATCTTTCTTCGCATGGCAGGCCATGACGCAGGTAATTACCAACATGATCCAAAATGATTAACGCTTTTTTCTCGCTGTGCGGGCGCAATCCTCGCCCGTTGCCCTGCATATATACAATCAAAGATTGCGTGGGGCGTAGCCACTGAACGCACTCAATGGCCGGAATATCAACGCCCTCAATCAATAAATTGACGCACGTTATAACGTGTATTTCGCCAGACTCAAATTTTTTAAATAATATTTTTTGATATAAATCACTACACTCGCCGGCTAAATATAACGCACTAATTCCAGCCGCACGATATGTTTCGGCAACTGATTTTGCGTGCTCAACATTGACACACATCACGACACATCTTTTTTTAAATGCGTATTTTTTATAGTGCGCTACTGCATCGCCTGTTATTGTGTTTTTGTTTAAAACTTGGCTTAATTGTTTAGCGTCATAATCGCCGCGCGTTTTTTTTACATTTGAAAAATCAGCTTCAACGGCTGCTCCGTATAACTCATAGCTGCACAAATAATTTTTATCTATTAAGTTTTTTATTGTGACTGTCTCAATCATTTTTTGGAAATAATCGCCCAACGGTTTTCCGTCTGTGCGCTCAGGTGTTGCAGTGAGCCCAATTAAATATTGCGAATTTAAAATTGCTTTAGTATATATATTTGATGCAGAGCGGTGCGCCTCGTCGATTATCATTAAATCAGCATTTATTGTTAACTCGCGCCGATTATATGTCTGAATCATGCACAGCATAAGCGGCCTAGTTTTTTTTGGATATCCAGCAGCTAAAAAACCATGATCAATATTTTGTTTTTTTAATGCTATCGATGTTTGCTCTATTAGTTTTTTTTGATGGACAAAAAACAATATTTTTTTATTTTTAGTTAGCGCGTTTTTTATCATCTCGATAATTAGCGCTGTTTTGCCTGCGCCAGTTGGCGCAACTATAAGTATTTTTTTGGTCGTCTGCATAGCATCGCGCGCTAACTGCATCAGCTCAATTTGATAATCCCTAAGTTTCATTTTGATATCATCCATGCTATTGGTTATCATTATTATACACGCACGCGCGCGTGTATACCAAAAAAAGTAAAAAGTAAAGTAAAAAAAAATAGAAAAAAATAGAAAAAAATAGAAAAAACTATTTACAACAAAAAAAAATCTGTTATTATTTATCACATGAGAGCAGCAAACAAAGCTGCTCACCCCCAAGCTAGATAGCTC
>SXGR01486563.1_pt1 | contig 12051 bp, 9 predicted proteins | sample 3174711 | NCBI WGS metagenome assembly SXGR01 (sample SAMN11356860, study PRJNA531348) | freshwater metagenome | isolation source: freshwater sample F1-60 | place: China: Fuxian Lake, Yuxi | collected 2017-12-25
GCCCTGTTTGCGCTGTTGCCGGAGCACTTTCCCGGCGTTTCCCACCCGGAGATCCACGAACAATTGCACTCCCATCCCGCCGCCTGCCTGCGCGTCCTCCGTTCCACTTGAGTCAAACCGCGGTCCAAAAAGAAAGACCGTGCGCGCAACAGCGGAGCCCCGCCGTCGCTGGAGAGCGTGCCGCCGGAAAAATCCACCACAACTTTGCGGGCCCCGAGGTCGGGAAACTGAAACGAGTCCTGCGGACAGTGTGTCGAAGTCATGCGATCAGAGTACAGTATCACATACTGTTTGTAAACAACTATTTAAGATATATTTATCACGGATATTTCCTTGATTGTGAAAAATTCGGGCTAGTATCGGCGCATGGGAGGGTCGTGGATAACCCCCACCCGGTCCAAACCCTGCAGGATTCAGTTTCCTGACAGTGGTCGCGTCTCGGCGCGTGGGCTGGCCTCATTGGGGTGCCGGTCCGTCGGACTTGCGTGGCACAAGAACCACGGGCTCAAGATAGTGAACGTCCGCCGGCTGGATCTCCTTCCGGAGCAGCTGGAGGAGGGCACGGCCGACATATCGGCCATTCTCAAATACCTGGTGCTCCATCGTGGTGAGCGGAGGGTCGCAAAACGCGGACAGGCTCGAATTGCCGTACCCGATCACGGACACATCGCTCCCGATGGAAAGACTGGCTTCCCGGCACGCCGCGATCGCCCCGAATGCCATCGAATCCGTCGCGCACACAAAAGCGGTCGGTGCGGGACGCCGAATCAGGAGCGAGCGGCAGAGTTCGTGCCCGGCCCTCTCCGTCAGGTCGCCGTGAAGCATCCACGTCGGATCCGGCTTCAGCTTGCGACTCGCGAGCGCTCGCACGTAGCCCCGGCGGCGGAACTGGGCGAACGAGTATTCCTCAGGTCCGTTGACCAGCGCGATCCGTCGGTGCCCGAGATCGAGCAGCCGGGTCGTCGCCAGATGAAACGCTTTTTCGTTATCGGTGTCCACCCAAGCGTAGGGTTGGTCTGACTCCGTTCGACCATAGGTGACGAACGGCGTTTTCGCCGCGCGGGCAAGTTCCAGACGCGCATCGTGGACCCGCGTGCGCACGATCAGCAGCCCGTCGACCCAGCCGCCACGGATGAAGTTCTCAAAAAGCGCGGTCTCGCGGGCGGCGTCGTGCTTCGCCTGCATCGAGGCCATAAGGTGGTAACCCGCTGGTTCGATCTCGGTCACCACTCCTCCGAGCAGGCTCGAATACATCGAGTCAACGGCCTGCCCCGTGCTGCCTGTCGCGGGCAGGATGACCCCAATGGCCAAAGTCTTGCCCGCGCCGAGACGGCGCGCGCTGGGGTTGGGTCGGTATCCGATAGCCTTGGCGCGCAGGACGACCCGCTCGCGCGTCGCGGCGGAAACGTCTTCGTAGCCGTTGAGCGCACGCGACACCGTTGAGATCGACAGGCCGAGATTTTTCGCGAGGAGGACGATCGACATGATACGGCAAGATTCTCTGAATACCGGAAATGCGGGGCAGGCAACGAACCCGTGACCAAACCGCCGAGTTTCTGGAGTGAGACGTTGCTTGACAAAAACCTTTTTGTCCAGCCCTCATCTCCGGTCCATCCCGCCCTTTTCCCAGATTTCGCCGTTCCGGCAGGGACATTGGGCTGGGGTCGGTGCTCGAATGCCAAAAACTACTTCGCTCTGTGCTTATCGGGTCCGACCGAACCTTCGTTCTGCCGCTGGCTTAGCCTCCGCACCCTTTCCGAGAGACCTGGGATCTTCCGAGATGACGGCCTGGAGTGGCGCGGCTCATGGGGAAGACCGCGAAATCGTCCTCCTCAACTGTTGAGCACCAAGAGTCCATCCGCCGCGCTGCGGGTCAGTCGTGGGTGGTCTGATTTGAGTCGGGCACGCTTCAGGTCCGCCTCGGGCAATCAATACACGTCAAGTCTCCCGCCATGTTAGCCGCTGCCACCGCCACGCTCGATCGCAATTGGCGCGACGGCTATACGCTGCCGTCGCCGAACCTCTATCCCTTTCAGTGGAATTGGGACGCTGGATTTATTGCGCTCGGTCTGGCTCACGTGCGGCCTGAACGTGCCATCTCCGAACTCCGCAGCGTGTTCCGCGGCCAGTGGCGCAACGGAATGGTGCCCCATATCGTGTTTCACCGTCCGGCCGATAACTACTTTCCGGGCCCTGACGTGTGGGGCACGGATCAGGTCGCTTCGCGTCCGGCCGGGGTTCGCACTTCGGGGATTACCCAGCCGCCGGTCTTCGCCTTCATCGTTGAACGGATTTCTTCGCTACCCTTGGGCCGGACGGCGGAGTGGGAGGCATTTCGACGCGAGATTTTCCCGTCGTTGGTGGCCCAACATCGCCACCTTTACCGGAACCGCGATCCGCTCGGCGAGGGCTTGGTCTACATTCAACATAACTGGGAGGCCGGCACCGACAACTCGCCCGTTTACGACGCGGCGCTGGAGGCGATCGACCTGACGCACGCTCGGGACGTCTCGAGCCTGCGGCGCGACAACCGGACGGTCGCGGCCGCCCATCGTCCAACCGACGTCAACTATCGCCGCTATTTGGCGTTGGTCGATCTCTTCGACGCGTGCGGCTACCGGGACGCGGAAATTGCGGCACGTTCCCCGTTCCTGATCCAGGATGTGCTCTTCAACTCCGTGCTGGCGCGTTCCAATCTGGCGCTGCTCTCGCTGGCGCGCGAACTGAATGCCGATGCGGCAACGGTGGGCGAAATCGAGCGGTGGTATGAAAAAACGTCCGCTGCAATCAACGAGAAATTCTGGGATGCCGAGCGTGGCTTCTATTTCCCGTACGATCTCCGCGCGGGTCGCCGGATCGCGATCAAGACGGCATCTGGCTTCATGCCTCTATTCGCTCGGGTCTGCGATGCCGCGCAGCAGCGGGCGCTGGCCCATCACCTTACTTCTTCGTTCGCACCGAGCGCGGCCTGGCTCCTCTGTCCTTCGGTGGCGCCGGACGAGCCGACGTTCGATCCGGTGAGATACTGGCGCGGCCCCGTGTGGGTGAATGTGAACTGGATGCTCCACCATGGCTTGCGCCAGGCCGGCTTGAACGATCTGGCCGAGCGAGTGCGGTCCGACACGCTGCGTGTCCTCGGCGCCGCAGGCCGCTGGGAATACTTTGACCCGCGCCCCGGCATCGACCCCTCGGCGCTCGGCCTCGGCACCGATGAGTTTTCATGGAGCGCCGCCCTAGCACTCGACTTTCAGTGCAATCCCGCCGCGTTCTGACGCGGAGTTCCTCGGCGGATTCTCCTCGGGAGGGATGGCGGAACTCCGCCGCGCTGAAGCCCCCATCAAGCTGGCTCCATGTCGGCTCTTGCGGCGCGGGCCAGTTCGGTGATCGCGGCGGCGTAGGCGGACGCGATCTGGGCGTGCCACTGGCGCCCTTTCTCTACCGTGCCAGCCGTGGCGTCGCCCATCACGCCGGATCGGGAAAGGTCGGAGGTGATCCATGCCATCGTCGCCGGGGCGCGCTCGGGACGAAGGTCTCCCCGGGAATCGGCCAGGCCGCAGTATTCGCTGACGGCCAGAGTCATGTCGACGTGACTTCCAGCGGTGGCCTGCATCAGGGCGGTTTCCAACGTGTTGGCATGGTACCCGTAAGTCATTTCCTGGGCGCTCAACCCGAGATCGACCTTCGGGGCCAGCACACCGCAGCGAAGTCCGAGCGCAGCCGAGATTTCGCGGAGGGTGTAGGTGATGACGGCGGAGTTTCCACCGTGGGTGTTGATGACGGCGACATGGCGGAACCCCCACGCGCAGAGCTGACGTGCCTGTGCCAGCAGGAGTCCGCGCAGGGTGTCCTTTGAAATCGAGAGCGTTCCGGGAAATCCTGTGTGCTCGTTACTCTTGCCGACGGTAATGGGGGGCGCGACGTAGCAGGGTACGTCGCTTGCCAACAGGGGGATCGCGCTCTCCAGCCAGACTTGGCCGAGGAATGAGTCGACGGCCACGGGCAGGTGCGGTCCATGCTGCTCGATCGCGCCGGTCACGATGATCACCGGAGCCCACTTCTTGTCGGTAAGACCCGCGATCCCGCGGGGTGTCATTGCTGTGAGGTAGCGCGACCGGTAGGAGGGGAAAGGGGTGATGGGTTTCGAACTCATGGTGGCGGCGTCTTCAGATTTGCGCGGGAAGGACCTTTCCCCCGTTGTCCAGTGTAGCGCGGACGTCGATCTCGCCCAGCAGTCCGAGCAATTTCCCGGCCGCCGCGGCAAGGAGCGGTGCTCCCGCGGCGCAGGCGGCCGCCAGTGGCAACGGGGGATCCAGGAGCGGCAGTACAGACTCGTCACCCCAGCGGCGCGCGGCGGGAGCGGTTACGCCGACTGCGGGTGCCTCGGGCTCTCGGCCAGTCAGGGCGGTGACCAGGGTCTGAAACTGGCCGCGGGACTGGCTGCGCGTCGGGTGGAGGTCGAGTCCCAGCCCGCTCAGGCTGATGCGAAAGAGCTGCAGGCCCAGCGCGATCCGATTATCGCGCGCGACGGCGGCGATGAATTCCTCGTTCCAAGGACTGGAGTTATACAGGACGACCTTTCGGAAGCCTGAGGCCGAGACGGAAGCTAGAAGCTCCGTCAGCAGGCCATGGGCTAGAGGCGGATCCACCGCGAACGCGCAGCCGGAATCCGGTCCGAGCACAAAACGCACTGGAGGCAACACCAGCAACTTGAGATGATCGGGCCGTTGCAACGAAGCTTCGCGCATTACGCTCATCAGCACGGTCTCCTCGGCATCCAGTGGATGGCCGAGACCCCAATCGGCGCTGCCGGCCAGAGGGATGACGACCAGGGTTCGTTCGCGATCAGGCCAGCGGTGAAACTCGGGCCAGCGACGCCACGGCCAGAACGTGGAGTCGTCGGCGACGCAGAGCGGCGTGAGCGGGGGGGGCGGCGTGGCGGTCATCGGGCGGCGGTGATTTCGATTTCGACGCAGCAGCCGGAACGTGCGAGACCCTTTACTTCGAGAAGCGTGCTGGCGGCCATCGCGGTGCCGAGGTAGCGGTTGCGGACAGCGGAGAACTTCGGGAAGTCGTCGATGTTGGTGAGGTAAGTCTGCGCGCGGACGACGTGGTCGAAGGTCATGCCGGCGGCGGCGAGGATTTCGCCGATGAGCTTGAACACATACTCGGTCTGCGCCGTGGCGTCGCCGGGCGCGATGACGTGGCCGGCGGGATCGACGGCGAGCTGGCCGGTGGCGTAGAGGAGCTGGCCATCGCCGGTATCGAGCAGCACGGCGGGGCTGTAGGTGCCGCGCGCGGCGGCGAAGCCCGGTGGATGGATGAAGATCTTTTTCATGCGGCGGGTTCGTCGTCGCGCTGCTGCAGGAAAATCAGGATCAAGCCAAGGCAGGCGAACATGCGGAAGGCGGCGTTCTGGCCGTTCCATTTCGCGGATTGCCACATGAGGAACCACTCGCCGCCGATGGTGATGAACGCGAGGACCCAGAGCAGCAGATTCAGCACGAGGCCGGCCGTGGCGATGGACTTGGCCCGCTGCCAGTCCGCGGCTGACGCCTCGCGCGCGGCCCAGAGCTTCAGGGCTCCGGCCGCGATCAAAACCGTGGAGGCCAACTCCCAGAAGATGATCCCCGCGTAGAACGCGTGGTGCATCGCGGGCGCCTCGATCGCGCGCCACATGCCGTGGTTGCCGGGGAATGTGGTGCTCATGTTCAGCACGTGGCGCACGAACTCGAAGTTCGAGCCATAGTCGGTGACGTTGTTGAAGACGACGATTGCAAGGAAGAGCGCGGCGGCGGCGACGAGGGAGATTTTGGAAAGGCGGAGGAGCATGGTTTTTCAGGATGAGCGGTCATCGAGTTCGGCAAAATCGGGTACGTGCGGCGCATGAATTTCCTCACCGTCAATGCAGCGCCGCGCGGCGCCGGGGCGGCTGAGCAGCTCGCTGAACCGGTGCGCGTCGAAAACCACGAGGTGCGCGGGCGCGCCGGGCGCGATGCGGCCATAGTGCGGCAGACCGATGAGATCGGCGGCGGTGCTGGTCACGACGCGCACGGATTCGGCCAGACCGGAGTCGAGGTGGGCAAGGCGCACGCTGTGCGCGTAAACATCGGCCAGATCATAGTCGCCGTAGGGATGGAAGGCGTCGCGGACGTTGTCGCTCGCGCAGGCGACGCGCACCCCGGCGTCGAGTAAATCATGGATGAGGGTCAGGCCGCGCCAGAGCGGTGAGCGCGGAAAATCTGCGGTCGGCACGCGCCGGCCTTGCAGGTAGAGATTGCACTGCGGAAGCGAGATGACGCCGATGCGCGCTTCATGAAGCAGGCCGATGGTCGAGCGAGCGCGCGAGTGATTCTGCACCGCGAGGCTGCAGCAGTGCCCACAGACGACGGGGAGATCGAACTGGGCGCGCAGCACGGCCTCGGCGAAGTGGCGGAGACACTCGGCGGCGGGGTTGCCGCTTTCATCGACGTGCAGGTCGATGCCGACGCCGCGTTCGCGAGCGAGAGCGAGGAGCCGGTCCAGTTGCGCGGGCAGGGCGGCGGACATTTGGAGGAAACCGCCGAGCGCGCTGGCGCCGTGACGCAGCGCGAGGTCGGCGAGTTTCTCGCCCGCGGGCGTGGCATAGGCCTCGCCACCAAGGAGGGGCACCGTCTGGAGTTCGATGCGGCCGCGCCATTCGGCGCGGAGCGCGGCCATCACGCCGTGGCTCCGCTCGGCCCAAGGAAGGAGGGTGTCCACGTGCGTGCGGATCGCGCGCGTGCCGTGCGCCCACGCGGTGCGGAGCGCGAAGCCCGCGCGGCGGCGCAGGTCGGCCTCGGTCCAGTGCTCCCTGTCGTGGGAGAGCGTGGTGAGCGCGTCGAAAAAGGTGCCGGTGCGGTTGGGCGCGCGGTGCCACGTGTGAGTTTTGTCGAGGTGGACGTGGGCATCCACGAAGGCGGGAAAAACCAGGGATCCGCCCGCGTCGAACTCGCGGGCCAAGGGCTTGAGACCGAGGCCGCCGGTGGCGGCGACGGCGGCGATCCTAGCTCCCTCGATCGCCACATCGCAGAGCACGATTGGCTCCAGGGGATCGACGTGCGCGCCAGCGGGACGGGCGGGAAGCAGGGCGGCGGGAACGCTGGCGCGGCGGACAATGAGCATCGGGATGAAAGCAGCAGCGCAAACCTCACGCCGCGGGGGAAGGAAAAATCGAGTCGGCGTCAGATTGCTTGACAAAAACGTTTTTGTAAAGTTTTCAAATTCGCGTTTCACCGCCGCTTTTGCGGAAAACACCCCAATCGAATGCACGCCGTGCCGTACCTCCCCCGTTTTTTGCAAGAACCCAAAAACGTTTTTGCAATTTGTCATCAGAGGTGCGGCGGCACGGTTCCGGAGGAGCGAGCCCTGGCCCTAGAAAAACCGTCCCCATGACCAATCGCCCTGAGTCGCCGCGTGTCGTCTGCCCTGTCCGGGGCCGGTCAGTGGATCGACCGGGGGCACGTCAGGCCCGGGCTTTCGCCGGACTTCCGCCGGTACGCCCCGGTCCGGCGGCGCCGCCGTGGCCCCCATCTTTCCCACCGGCACATTAGATGCCGCCCGAAGCTCAGATGTAGCCCGTCAACATAAACTCAATGAAAATGACAAGGACCACGAAAACCACCCGCGCCGGCATCATGCTTGCGCTTGCCAGCACGCTCCCAGCCGCCCTGTCGGCCCAGACCGCTCCGAAAGCGCCCGCAACTTCCGGAGCCGTCACCGAACTGGAGAAATTCATCGTCACCGAGTCCGTCGCGGCGGTCGCGGGCGGCCTGCTCCCCACCTCGCGTAGCAGCGACTCCGTATTCGGCTCCGCCAAGTCCGTCCTCGATATCCCCCGTTCAGTCACCGTGCTGACCCCCGAATTGATGGAAAAACTGGGCGTCCGCAATTTCGACGACGTCGCGCGGGTGATTCCCGGCGGCGAGCGCCCCAACTTCTACGGCGTGCCCGGCACCCCGTTCATCCGCGGCGACTTCGCCGGCACCTTCTTCAACGGCATGCAGCGTGCCTTCCAGCGCAATGAGATGCCCACGTCGTTCGGCTCGCTTGAGGGCATGGACGTCGTGCGCGGTCCCGCCCCCGGCACCTTCGGCCCGACCCAGGGCGGCGGTTACATCAACTTCCTGCCGAAGTCGCCCTACTACGACAAGTTCCGCGGCTCGCTCCGCACGACGATCGGCACCTACGACTATTTCAACACGCAGCTCGACGTCGGCGGTCCGTTGCTCGCCTTCGGCCGGCCGATGGCTTACCGCATCTCGCTGACCAGCCAAAACGCCGACTCATACTACAAAAACGTCCAGAACAACTACATCTCGATCTACGGCGCCCTCAAGACCCGGCTCACCCGGGACGTGTCCCTCTACACGGGCGCGGAATTCTATAGCTACCGCTCCAACGAGAACGGCGGCTGGAATCGGGTCACGCAGGACCTGATCAGCAACGGCAACTACCTCGTGGGCGAGGTGGCCGACCGCACGAGCGCCGCCGCCGGCGGCTACGTCCTCCCCTCGGTGGTCCCGTTCATCGGCTTCGGCGCCAGTTCCGCGACCATCGGGGGCGCCCAGTTCGACAACAGCGGCGGCGCGATCATCCCGCCGGCGAGCTATGTTGCGACGCTCTCCCCGCAGCTGCGGGCGCTGCTCCACCCGACGACCGGGGCTTACACGGCCGCCTTCTTCAACGCCGGCGGCAAGGCCTTGACCACGAAGATCAGCGGAAACCAGGTCAACGCTGACCCGGGCGACTTCGCGAACGCGCAGAACTTCCTCTACTTCGCCGACCTCGTGAACACCCGCTCGGCGACGAGCACGCTCAAGAACCAGCTCCTCATCGACTACATCAAGACGGATAAGGTGTCGTCCTACGGCTACGCGTTCGCGATGGAGCAGTTCGTCATCGAGGACAAGGTCACCCTGGAGCAGCGATTCAAGGGCCTGCTCACCAGCCTCTCCTCCGGCGGTTCGGTCCGCTACAGCTGGGCCAAGCAGCTGCAGGACTTCAGCTCCGAGCCCTTCTCCCGCCGCGACATCAGCAATCCCCGGATCACCGCCAATTCCATCATCCTGACCGGCCCGCAGCGGCCGGCCTTCGGCGACACCCGCAACTTCTGGGCGCAGAGCTCCGCCACCGAACTCTACCAGCTCGCCCTGTTCAGCGTCGGCGAGCTCAAGTTCTCCGAGTCGCTGAGCACCTACTTCTCGGCCCGCGTCGAGGGGGCCAGCTTCACCAACAGCATCCCCATGGAACACGAGCGCAACGCCCGCCGCGGCGAACGCGTCGCCAAGGGAGGCAAGAATTACTACATGTTCAGCCTCAACCCGGTCTACAAGATCTCGCCCAACGTCTCGGCCTACGTCTCTGCCCTCCACGGCACGGCCGTCACGCCCTCGCAAGGCGGCAACGTCGGCGCCGAGGCCAACTTCGGCGAGACCGGCCTGATCGAGGGCGGTTTGAAGGTGTCGCTGCTCGACAACTCGCTGTTCGCAGCGCTCGCCGTCTACGAGGGCCGGCGGCAGCGCTTCAACAACTTCACCAACGCGCAGGACGGTGTGCGCTCTAAGGGCGTGGAATTCGAGGCCACCTGGCTGGCCACCAAGCAACTCTCGCTTATCGCCAACTTCGGGGTGCGGGAGGCCCACCTGGTCAGACGCCCCGGCTTCCGCTTTGGCGCGACCCAGGAGTATTACATGCCCTTGGTCGCGGGCGCTCTTTTCACTGACGGGGGTGACGCCACCGGCCTGATCGCGAAGAACAACCCGGAAGGCCGCTTCGAGGGCGCGCCCCAGGGTTCCGCCAATCTCATCGCCAGCTACGACCTCGGCAATGGGTTCGCGATCAGCGGCGGCCCCCGGATCCGCGGCAGCTACTACCTCAACCATGAGCGCACGCTCAGCCTGCCCTCGACGGTCATCTGGGGCGGCAGCGTCACCTATCGTCGCGGCCCGATCCAGGTGATGCTCGAAGCCGCTAACCTCACGAGCGAGGACTACTTCATCGGGTCGGATCCGATCTTCGCCTCGAATACGGTCATCACCAAGGCGCCGCCCATCGAGGCCAAGCTGAACTTGACTTACAAGTTCTGAGCGGATTGCGGTCTGGACAACGATTCCGGGTGACGGGACCTTTCCCGCCGCCCTTTCGTTCCGCTATTGCACCGGTCACACCCTCCCCGTGAGAGATCGCCTTGAGTCCCTACGTTCCGAGTTGCGTGCCCTCCTCGGCGCTGAGCAGGTGATCGACAGCGGCGAGGCCTTGGCCGGGCTTTCGAAGGACTTCTTCTGGTATTCCCCGGTCCTGCGCCGCCAATTGGACAGCAAGCAGGCTGACCTGGCGGCGCGTCCCGGCTCGATCGATGAGTTGCGCGCGGTGGTTAGGGCCTGCTTCCGTGCCGGGGTGCCGATCGTGCCGCGGGGTGCCGGCACCGGGAACTACGGGCAATGCGTTCCGCTCTACGGCGGCGTGGTGGTCGATCTGGCGCGTCTCGACCGCATCCACTCGGTGGCCGGAGGCGTAGTGCAGGCCGAGACCGGTGCGCGGCTCGGCACGATCGAGGGAGTGGCGCGGGCGGCGGGCTGGGAGCTGAGGTGCATCCCATCGACCTGGGTCAAGAGCACGATCGGCGGGTTCTTCTGCGGCGGGTCCGGCGGGATCGGCTCCGTCACGTGGGGCGGCATCAACGCCGGGGACAACGTCAAGTCCGTGACCGTGATGACCTGCGAGGAGGAGCCGCGATTGCTGCGGCTGGAGGAGCGCGACTCGCTGCGGGCGCTCCACACCTACGGCACCACGGGTTTCATGGTCGAGGTCGAGATGCGGCTCGCACCGAAGGTCGACTACGAGCAGCTCATCCTCAGTTCGCCGGACTGGGACCGGTTGCTGGATTGGACCGACGGGGTGGCGCGGGACGACGCGTGGCAAAAGCGGCTGGTTACCCAGTTCGAGTGGCCCATCCCCTCCTATTTCAAGCCGCTGGCGAAGCATCTGCGGCCGAACGAGCACACGACGTTCCTGCTCGTGGCCCGCGCGCAGGCGGAGGCGGTGATCGCCGCCGCGGCGGCGGCGGGCGTGGCGTGCGTCTACCGCCAACCGCTCCCGGATCCGCCGCGGCCGCCCTTCATCACGGACTACACTTGGAACCACACCACGCTGTGGGCCCTGAAGTCCGATCCCACGATCACCTACCTGCAGTCCGGCTTCGGCCCCAACTTCCGCGAGCAGTTCGCCGAGTTGCATCGCCGGTTTCCCGGCGAGATTCTGTTCCACTTGGAATGGATGGCCGGGGCGACCAAGTTCATACCGGGTGGCGCTGCGGGTGCCGAAGGTGCCGGCGGTCACGTCGTGGTCGTCGGGATCCCGCTGGTTTTCTTCCGGACCGAAGAGCGCCTGCAGGAGATCATCCGGGTTTGCGGGGAAATCGGCGTGGGTATCTCCAATCCCCACACCTACCGCCTGGAGGAGGGGGGCAGGCATCCCAACATCGCGGACAAGCGCGCGCTCAAGGCGGAGGTCGACTCGGCCGGCCTGCTGAACCCGGGAAAGATGAAGTCTTACCCGCACAACCCGTTCGAACCTGCCCCGCCGAGTGCCGGGGCGCGGTCATGGATCGAGCGATGAGTGAGGCTCCCGTAGTCAAGGTCAGCGGGTTGAGGAAGCGGTTCGGCTCCGGCCCGCTCGTGCTGGATGGCCTCGACCTGGAGGTGGCCCGCGGCGAGTTCGTGAGCTTCATCGGGCCCAGCGGCTGCGGGAAGTCGACCCTCTTGCGCCTGATCGCGAGGCTCACCCCGGCCAGCGAGGGCTCGATCACGGTGGAGGGGCTGACGCCGGAGCAGGCGCGGAAGCAGATGTTCTTCGTCTTCCAGGACGCCAACTTGATACCGTGGCGACGGGTGGCGGAAAACGTCGAGCTGCCGTTGCTCCTGCGCGGTGATTCGACGGAGAAGCGGCACGAGCGTGTGGCCAGGATGCTCGAGGTCGTGGGCCTCTCGGCGGCGGCGACGAAGTATCCTTGGCAGCTTTCCGGCGGCATGAAGA
>SXGR01228882.1_pt1 | contig 12050 bp, 13 predicted proteins | sample 3174711 | NCBI WGS metagenome assembly SXGR01 (sample SAMN11356860, study PRJNA531348) | freshwater metagenome | isolation source: freshwater sample F1-60 | place: China: Fuxian Lake, Yuxi | collected 2017-12-25
CGGGAACACGCCGACCGTCACTTCGGGCAGGCCGAACTTGCCGTGGTCCGCGGCGATTGCGAGGTCGCAGAGTCCGAGCAGGCCCATGCCGCCCGCCACGCAGGTGCCGTTGATGCGGCCCAGCACGGGCACCGCGCAGCTGTGCCCGATGCGCAGCAGGTCGGCAAAGGGCGCGCGCGGCTGTGAATGGTCGAACTGGAAGGATTTCCCCGTTTGCAGGTCGGCGCCGGCGCAAAAGGCCTTGTCGCCTGCGCCGGTGAGCACGATGAGGCGCACGCCCTCGGGTACTTCCGAGAGCTTTTGCGAGAGCCCGGCGACGATCGCGGGGCTCATTGCGTTGCGCTGTTCGGGCCGGTTGAGCGTAAGCGTCAGCACCGGGCCCTCCCGCTTTTCCAGGAGGTCGTTGTCGTTCATGGGAAGGCGCGTATTCTACCCGCCAGCCCCGCGCAGGCTCAGTTCGGCTTGATGCCCGCGTCGCGCACCACCTTGCCCCAGCGCAGCGTCGTCTCGGCTACGGTGCGTCTGAATTCCTCCTGGGTTCCGCCCACCGGGTCGAAGCCGATCTTCGCCAGCGTCGCACTCGCCTCCGGGATTTTCAGCACGGCGTTGACCTCCGCATTGAGCTTCGCCGCGATCGCGGACGGGGATCCGGGTGGCAGGAACATGCCCTGCCACGTGGCGAAATCGTAACCCTCGTAACCGAGTTCGCGCATGGTGGGAACCGCAGGCACCGGGTTCGCGCGCGCCGAGGTGGAAACCGCCAGCGCGCGCACCGCGCCCTGCTGGATATGCCCGATAACGGCGGGAAGCGTGACCCAGAACAGATGAATGTTGCCGGCCATCAATTCCCTGGTCGCCGTGGGAGCCCCCGTGAAGGGCACGTAGACCATGTCCAGCTTCTGCGTCATGCGCATGAGTTCGGCGGCGAGGTGGCCGAGCGTGCCGGTCTGCGGGGCGCCGTAATTCAGCTTGCCCGGATTCGCCTTCGCGTGCGCGATCAGCCCGGCGACATCCTTCGCAGGGAGGTCATTGTTGACGATCAGTACCTGCGCCGCCGAGATCGCGTGGTTCACCGGGACGAAATCGGACGACTTGAACGGCAGGTTCGTGAACAGCGTGTCGTTGATCGACAAGGCGTCGCTGCTGACGAGCAGCGTATAGCCGTCGGGCGCCGCCTTGGCCGCCGCACTGTGGCCGATGTTGCTGCCGCCGCCGGGCTGGTTGATGACGAGCACCTGCTGGCCCAGGCGTGGGGCAAGGTGGTGCGCCAGCGTGCGCGCGAGGATGTCGGGGCTGGCGCCGGGTTGCGTCGGCACGATGATGCGGACGGTCTTCGACGGATAGGCGTCCGACTGCGCCTGCACGCTGAAGGCGGCGGCGAGGGCGAGGAAGGCGGCGATGTGGCGCATGAGGAACGGGCTCCTTGGGTGCGAAGGGGTCAGGCGGGCGCCATGGCGGCAGGCGTGAGTCCGGGAGCGAACATGTCCGCCGCCGCGATCTGCGTCGAGATGGCGCCGAGCCGGCGCTGCAACTCGATGGTCTGCTGCAGGTGTTCGAGACTCAATTCGCAGTCGGCGTACAGGAAGGGGCGCTCGCGTTCGATGGATCGCATCATGGTCGCCGTGTCGGTGCCGTAGCAGCGCGCGCCGAACGCGGCCCACTCGTCGGGATGTTCGAAGCAATAGCGGTGGCTGCGCCGCAGCGCGCGCAGCACCGCGCGCAGCAGTTCCGGCTCTGCGGCGATGGCGCGCTGGTTCGCCACCACGATGGACCATTGCATCGTCGGGCAGTATTCCTCGTCGGTCAGCGCCTGCATGACGCGGAACAGCCCGCGCGCCTCGCCGATGCTGACGTTCGGCTCCGAGATCACCGCGGCCTGCAGTTCGCCGGACGCGAACAGCTCGAGCACGTGCGGGTAGCGCGGCCCGAGGCCGATCACCTTGAGGTCGGTGTCGGGATCCAGGCCGTGCTTTTGCAGCACCAGACGCATGAACCAGTAGCTGCAACTGCCGATGGTGAGCGCCGCTGCGGTCTTGCCGTGCAGGTCTGGCCAGTCGCGTATCGCGGGCGAAGCCACCAGGTACTGCACCGCATGGCGCCGCACGCCGCTGCCGATGACGCGAAAGCGCGCGCCGCGCGCGATCGCCGTGGTTCCGGGCGGGCTGCCGAGTTCGCCGACTTTCAGTTCGCCGCTGTCATAGGCCGCCGCGATCTCGGGCCCGCCGAAGACGATCTTTACGTTGAGGTCGATGCCTTCGTCGCGGAAAAATCCCCGCTCTACGCCCAGGCGCACCTGCAGGCCTTCCTTGTCCGTCGGTACTCCGTAGTCGAGTCTGGCCATGGCGCGGGCTCCCCGGGTTGCGTGACGGCGAGGCTGCCCTCACGCGTCGCCTATGCTGCGCCAGCAGTTTCGCTTCGCGCAAGCGATGTGTCGAAACTTCGCTCCCGGTTTGGTTCAGCCGCCGAACAGGGCCAGCGTCCCGCAGCTCACAAGGATGTAAACGCCGAGGCTGACCAGCACCAGCGGGATCGCCCTGCTGCCATGACGGGCAACGGCACGCGCGAGCGCGGGCTGTCGCGCCAGCCGCGCGCCCATCCAGCACCACAGGCCAAGCAGCAAGAAAAACACCGCCAGCGTGACCAGCAGCGCGTCACGGCCGCTCGCCGCGAAGAGCGGCGTGTAAATGCCGATGTTGTCGCCGCCGTTGGCGAAGGTAATCGCGGCCACGCCCAGTGCCTGCCGGCCCGCCACGGCGGCCGGCGGCGCATCGGCTGGTGCTTCGCGGCGCAGGAAGGCGCGCACGCCCATCGCGATCGGCACGAGGCCGAGCAGGCCTATCCAGGCCAGCGGCACGACCAGCGCGCCCAGGTATCCGGCCAGGCTGAGCGCCACCAGCGCCGTGAATCCCAGGTACTGGCCGCTGACGATATGCCAGCCGCGCAACTGCGGGCCGGTCTGCGCGTAGAGAAACGCGAGTACCACGAGGTCGTCGACATTCGTCGCCGTGAAGGCGATGGCGGCGGTCAGCGCTTGCGTTGCCGCCGGTTCCATCAGGCGCGCCGGGCCGCGCCCACCTCAGCGTTGCTTTTCGGTGCTCGCGAGTGCCGGAATGCTCGCCAGCCAGCTGCAGGCAGAGCGCATCCAATGCTGCGACTGTGGTGGGAGTTCAGTGCGCTGGCGCGCCGTGCCCAGCCGGATGTTGTAGACCTGCGGGTCTGTCACCGTGGTGGAGTAGAGCGACGTGCCGCACTCCGGGCAGAAGGCCAGCGCACGCAGGTTGCCGCTGTCGGCGGTCTTCTTTACGTAGATCTTCGGTTCACCCTTGACGTGGAAGTCCGCCTTTTTTGCCGGCACCACGGTGCGAAACGCGGTACCCGACTGTGTCTGGCAGTCGGTGCAGTGGCAGATCGACACGCTGGCGGGGTTGATTTCCGCGGTGTAGCTGATCTGCTTGCAGTGGCAGGCGCCGTCGATTTTCATGTTGTCTCCCTCCGTTTCCCGTGGGTATAGTCTGGCACATGAACGTGCGCAAGTACGTCTTCGCCGGGTTGTTGGCGCTGCTCGCCGGCTGTTCCGGCTCGTCCGAGCCGCCGAAGGATCTTGCCCAAGCGGCGGCGGTGGTGGGCTACCTCGCTTCGCCGCGCTACGTGGAGCGCTCGATGTATTCCGCGACTGCGGAGACGGGCAAGCCTTCGGAATTCGTGTCCTACCTTTTCTCGACCATGGGCGCCGCGGAGCGGCCCGAGACCCACAGGCCGGGGCCGGATGGCGGCGGCAGGAAAGGCGGTCCGCCGACCTGGCCCGAGGGCGTGGGTTTCCATGCGCTGAAGCCGAACCCGCGCGGCGGCCGTCAGATCGTGGTGTCGCCCGACGATGCGGGCGGCAAGATCGTCGCCGAGGCCTACGTCGACCCGGCGGGGAAACCCGTACTGCGTCGCGAGTTCGAACTCGCTAAGCCCCGCAAGCCGCGCTAGCTTTGAAGAACGTGTAGCAGAAAACGCCGTCCGCTTCCGCGGTGCGGGTGAGGTCGGCGATGCCGCGGTCGAAGTCGGCGGCGCTCATGAGTCCGGATTCGATGGCGGGGGCGCGGATGCCTTCGACCATCGCGGTGAAGGTGTTCTTCGTGAACCCTTCGACAAGCGCGTGCCTGCTCGAATCCACGTAGACCATGCGCGGCGAAACGCGCACGCCTTCGTAGCCCGCTTCCTGCAGCAGGGGAAACAGCGCGCGCCCGATCAGCGAGTTCCCGCCCGCCTTCGCCTGCAGGTCGACGAGGCATTGCACCGCCTTCTGCGCGAGGGCGCTGTCTGGATGGAAGTAGGTTGAACCGTGGTCGCCTTCAATGACCGTGATCGTGCCGCCGGGCTTGAGGACGCGCTTCAGCGCGCGCAGCGCGTCGATAGGACGCGCGAGGTGTTCGAGCACGAAGCAGACGAAGACATGGTCGAAGGACGCGGGTGCGAACGGCAGCTGGAAAATGTCCGCCTGCTGCAGCGTGACATTGGCGAGGCCCGCCGCGCGCACCGCCTTGCCCGCTTCGGCCAGCGAAGCCGCGGAAACGTCGATGGAGGTGATGCGCGCCCCGGGACTGTTCGCCGCCAGCGTCACCGTCTGCGCACCGACGCCGCAGCCGGCTTCGAGCACGCTGCTGCCCGCCGGGTAAGCGGTGTCCGAATGCAGCAGTTCGACCAGCGTCGACGCCTGGTCGTGCAGCCGCCGCTGCTCGCGGGAATCGTAGCCGTGGACGTAGGGGGTGCTCATGCGGGACTCTCCTTCGCGCAAGCGTACCGCGGACCCCTATTCCTGCACGGCATTTCGCTATGCAGCCCCCCCGTGGTACGTCGTTTGCTATTCACCACGAGCGGGGACGCGGCAGGTGTTAACGTGGATGCTCACCGGATGGCGGGAACGGAAAGGGCGGAATCGTGACGAACACTGGGAAAGTCGAGATACCGATCATCGATATCGCCGACCTTGTCGAGGGCGCGAGCGACAGGACGGTGGAGCGGATTGCCGCCGGGATAAGCGAGGCGTGCAGGGGCAGAGGTTTTTTCTACGTGGCCAATCACGGCATCCAGCGGGACGTCGTGGCGGGAGGGTTCGCGGCCAACCGCCGCTTTCACGCCCTGCCGCTCGAGGAGAAGCTCAAGTCCAAGCGCAATACCTGGCATCGCGGTTATGTGGCGGTCGGCGGCAATGTCGCCCGCTCGTCCGCCCGCTTCGAGTCCGTGAGCCGCCCCAATCAGGTGGAGTCGATCAATATCCGCCACGAGGTCCCGGCCGACCACCCGGATTACAAGACCAAGGCCCTGCAGGGGCCGAACGAGTGGCCGGATGTTCCGGGTTTCCGCACCGAAGTGGAGCGCTACGTCGAGGCCGCGCGCTCGCTCGGGCTGAGGCTGCTCGAGCCGATGTCGGTGGCGGTGGGCGAATCGCGGGACTATCTCGCAAGATTCTTCAATCCGCCGTCGACGAACATGCGGATGCTGCACTATCCCCCCGGTCCGGCTGTGCGCCCGGAAGAGCTGTTCGGCGTGCATCCGCATACTGACTACGGGTTCCTTACCATCCTCGCCCAGGATCAGGTCGGTGGCCTGCAGGTCCGGCGCGTGGACGGCAGCTGGATCGATGCGCCCTACATACCCGATACCTTCGTCCTCAACGTGGGCGACATGCTCGCACGATGGACGAACGACGAGTTCAATTCCACCCCGCATCGCGTCGTCGCGCCCGCGGTGTTGACGGATCGCTGCTCGATCGCGTTTTTCTTCGATCCGAATATCGAGGCGCATATCGCCTGCATGCCCCGGTTCACAAGCGCCGATCGCCCGGCGAAGTACGAACCGGTGCGCTATGGCGACTATTACTCGATGCGCCTGGATGCCAATTTCCAGCGCGCCGGATCGCCCGCTACGGTTTGACTATCATTCCCAGGAGAACGCCATGCAAAGCTCGGAAATCCGCCGGCGCCTGCTGCTGAAGTCGGTTCTGGCGGCAGCCGTCGTCGCCGGCATCGGCGGCACCGCGGTCGCCCAGGAGTACCCCTCGCGCCCGATCCGCCTGATCAGTCCGTGGAGCGCGGGCGGCACCAGCGACATCGTGCTGCGCGCCTTCGCGCAGAGCGCCGCGAAGCATCTCGGCGGCACTATCGTGGTCGATAACAAGCCCGGTGCCGGCGGGACGCTGGGCGCCGTGGAACTCGCGGGTGCCAAGCCCGACGGTTACACGCTTTCCCAGGTCGCCATGAGCGTGATCAGCCTCCCGCTGATGCAGAAGATGTCCTACGATCCGCTGCGCGACCTGACCTACGTCGCGCGGCTCGCCGCGTACACCAACGGCTTTGTCGTGCGCGCCGACTCGCCGTACAAGACGATGGCCGATGTCATCGCCTATGCGAAGGCCAATCCGGACCGGTTTACCTACGCCTCCTCGGGCGTCGGCTCCACGCCGCACCTGATCGTCGAGGAAGTCTCGTCGCGGGCCGGTGTCACCATGCGCAATATCCCCTACAAGGGCGACAGCGACAGCCTCCAGGCGCTGCTGTCCAACACGGTGATGGCGATCAGCGGCGCGGCGAGCTGGGGCGCGCACGTCGACGCCGGTACGCTGCGGTTGCTCGCGGTGTATGGCAGCCGGCGCGCCATGCGCTGGCCGAACGCGCCCACGCTGACCGAGCTGGGCTATCCGGTGCCGGACACGCCCTTCGGCATCGCCGGGCCCAGGGGCATGGATCCCGCGGTCGTCGTGCGGCTGCAGGAGGCGTTCCGCAAGAGCATGGACGACCCGGACGTGAAGTCGATGCTGGCGAAGGTGGATATGCCGCCCGCATTCCTCAGTTCGGAGGACTACACCAAGGCGGTCGCCGAGATCGCCAAGGTCCAGAAGGCGATGATCGAGCGGCTCGGGCTGGCGAAGTAGCGCCTACCCTCGGGCGTCCTGGCGCTGTTCGCGGAAATCGTAGCTCTGGACGTAGTGGGAAGTCATGAGTTGTAGACAGGCTCGCTAGCCGATCAAGACCGCAACATCGTTGATCAATTGCCAAGTCAGTTCGCACAACTCCGCCACTGTCGATTCCTCCACCTCAAGTACGCCTTCATATTCAGCGCGATTGCGCTTCTGATGGGCTGAGTCGAGAACGCGCCAGCGCGGAGCGGGCCAGTTGAGGGTGTGGGCAAGGCACTGGAACACGATGTAGCGGTTTTCGCTGCGGTAGCCGTGCCAGCGCAGGGCGGCAAGCGCGGCGGAATGGGCTGCGTTGTAGGCGCTCGTGAAACGGCCTTCGAGGGAGGCACCCGCCAGGTGCGCATCCGCCAAACGGGTTCTCGCCATGGCCAGCAACCGGCGAGCTTCGGCCTCGTTGCGCGGTTCGCCTTTGAGGCGGCCGGTGCGCACGAGGTTATCCAGCTCGGGCATGCCCAAAGTTTTCCCCAATCAGCACTATGGTCGGCTGCGCAAGTACGCGGCTGACGAACGAATCCGGATCGGCACTGCGGCGCGCGAACTCGGCTTGCGTGTAAAGCGTCGGGTTGATCTTGCGGCCGAGTTGCGTTTCGGCCGGCAGCAGCAATTCCAGCACTTTGGCGAGCGACAGCTTTTCGCCGACCAGCATGAGGTCGATGTCGCTTTGCGCGGTATCGGTCTGCTTCGCGACAGAGCCGTAGATCCATGCGCCGTGCAATTTGGGTGCGAGCGGAAGCAGGGCTTCGCGCAACGTCGGTTCGATGCCCAGTGTCTTGCGGGCGAGGCCAAGCAGTTCCTCGTAGACGGGGCTTTGCGGATTCGCGCGGAAGCGGCGCAGGTTGCCCAGCCGTTCTGAATGCACGAGGCCCGCATCCGCGAGCCGGTTCAGTTCGCGTTGCAGGGAGGCGCTGCCCAAGCCGGTTAGGCGGCGCAACTCGCTCAGATGGAAATCGCGTTCCGGCTGGCCGAAGAGCAAGCGGAATAGCCGGGCTTGGCTGTCGGAGAAGAGGGCCAGAGCGATAGACACTGCTGGATATTAGCACGAATATGCCAATAATTGGCATGAATCTGGTGACTGTCACTCCATCAGATTAGGAATCTGACCCCAATCGCCTTTGGGTTCGTGGTCTCTACGATGATTCGAAAGTAGTACGGAAGATCCATTTCGACCTGTTTGCAGTAAAGATATTGACCAATTGCACCGGTGCTCAAGTACGGCTTTAGGATATCGGCAAGGTCGACCAATCCCTGATCCGTGAAGAGAACGCCCCATACGCGAGGTCCGGGTTTGGCCACGATGCCTCCTTATGCGTTCTAACGTCTATTGGTTGACAAATTGGTTGACAGAAATGGCAACTAACGTCGGAAGGATTTTGCGCTTTGCAGGAGAAATTCGCTAGTCGGGCCAGTGCGTTAAGTCACTTTTCCACAGCGAAGTACGACTGACATTTCGCCGCGACGGGGTTGGCTCCCTCACTTGCAGTGCGCGCCGCCCGTTGTAGCGGGCGGCCGCTCGTCAGGCGGGCGGCATGCCGCCCGAATTCCCTGCCTCGCCCCCGGCCCTCTCTCGCTGGCGGGAGAGGTTGAAAGGCACGGCTGTTAGGCGCTGCGCATCCGCGCGGCGCGGACGAGGGCGATCGCGGCCAGGGGCGCGGCGAAGCTGATCAGAGTGACGACGATGAAGAGCTCGCCAAGTTGGCTGTAGTCGGCGGCGGTCTTGATCGCACCGGTGGCGGGGTCCTTCACTTCGCGCGAGACGGTGAAGAACTGGTTCAGGTACTTGGTGCCGAGGTTGGCGGCCGAGAGCGCGAGGTTGGTGAACGAGGCCATGACGGCGAAGTAGGTGGCCTTCAGCTTCTCGGGCGCGGAGTTGGCGATCCACGCCAGCATGGGCACCATGGCGATCTGCCCGAGCGGAGATTCGAGCGCGGTGTCGATGAGCGCGATGACGCGCGCGTCCACCACGCCGCCGGTGTGCGCCGCGGTCCATTCGTGAAGCCCGTAGTACATGCCGATTTGCGGCAGCGAGAGCACCGCGCCCATGAGGGTGAGGAAGCCCACCACGTAGTAGATCGAGCGCTCGGCCATGAAGCGGCGAAAGGCGAACAACGCCGCCAGCGTGAGCACGCTCGCCACCAGGGAAAGTTGCGAAAGGAACTGCTGGTCGAACTTCAGCACGTCGATCATCCACCAGCTCGCGCCCGCGCCGGGGCCGGGCGTGGCGCGGAACACCCAGATCACCGCGGCGGTGCCGACGAGCGTGGCGCGCGAGGCGGGGTCGAGTTCCTGCACCAGCTTCCAGATCAGGAACAGCACGATCGCCATCGACGCCACGAAAATGAACTCCTGGCCGTACTTCACCTTCGACAGCCCGATGGCGATGGACACCACGGTGAAGGCGATGCCCCCGCCGAGGATCCACCAGTTGACCGGCGGGGGCGTGACCGTGTGCGTGTACTGCAGCGGATTGCGGTGCCGCAGCCAGGCCGCGAGCACCACGCCGCCGACCGAAACGAAGGGGATCACCAGCGCCCATTCGTACACGCGCAGGTACGCCGCGGTGCGTTCCGGGACGGGCAGGGTGTGCACGCCGGCCATCAGGTAGACGTTGGCGAGCGCCACCAGCACCGTGCCGCCAATGATCGCGACGCGGCCCAGCGTCTGCATGGTGGTGTGCATGGAACGGCGCTCTTCGGGGGCGATCTCGCGGCCGTCGGCTTCGACGCGCGGCACCGCTTCCACGGTCATGGCGTCGGCGACCACATCCTGGATCATGAAGCCCACCGGCGCGAGCAGCACCGCGAGCACGTACCAGCGCTCCGCGGACATCACCTTGCGCATTGCGTCGGGGTCGCCGAGCAGGCCGATCATGATGCCAATGCTTGCCGCGAGCAGGCCGGCGCCGAAGAACACCAGCGCCTCCTTCCAGCGCCAGACGAGGTCGACGACATGCCCCACCAGCATCTTCACCGTGTAAGGCAGCACCACCCAGAAGCCCAGCGCGGCCAGGAACTCGGCGGACAGGCCGAGGTATTCCTTCACGAAGAAGGTGCCGACGATACCGGTGAGCCCCGAGATGCCCGCGGCCACGTAGACCATGAGCGGCGGCATGTACGAAAGGCGGAACGAGCGGATCAATGAAAGCGATGTCATGGCGGCGTCAGCGCGGGTTCATCCATGGCGGCAACCTGTTCGCGCAGTTCGAGTATACGGTCCTGCCAGTAGCGCTGCGTGTTGAACCAGGGAAACGCGGCAGGGAAAGCGGGGTCGTCCCAGCGTCGCGCGATCCACGCCGAGTAGTGCAGCAGCCGCAGCGTGCGCAGCGCCTCGACCAGCAGCAGTTCGCGGCGATCGAATTCGTGGAATTGCTCGTAGCCCTCGAGCACGTGGCCGAGCTGCCGGCTCATCGCCGCGCGATCGCCCGAGAGCAGCATCCACAGGTCCTGCATCGCCGGGCCCATGCGCGCGTCGTCGAGGTCGACGAAGTGCGGACCGAAGTCCGTCCAGAGGATGTTGCCCGGATGGCAGTCGCCGTGCAGGCGGATGCTGCGAAAGCCCTGCGCCGCATCCCAGGCGCGCTCGACGCCCTTGAGCGCCAGCGAGGCGATGCTCTCCCAGGCGTCGCGCAGCTCGTCAGGCACGAAATCGCTGTCCAGCAGCCAGTCGTGCGGCTCGTAACCGAAAGTCTCGGTGTCCAGTGCGGGGCGCGTGCGAAAGGGCGCGGTCGCGCCCACGGCATGGATGCGGCCGATGAAGCGGCCGATCCACTCGAGTGTGTCGTGGCGGTCGAGTTCCGGCGGGCGACCGCCGCGGCGCGGATACACCGCGAAGCGGAAGCCCGCGTGGGTGTGCAATGTTTTTCCTGCGATCAGGGTGGGCGCGACCATCGGAATCTCGCGCCCCGCGAGTTCCAGCGCAAAGGCGTGTTCCTCCGCGATCTGCGCGTTCGACCAGCGCTCGGGCCGGTAGAACTTCGTCACAATGCTGGCGTTGTCCCTGGGGCTGGAATCGTCCTCCAGGTACACCTGGTAGACGCGGTTTTCGTAGCTGTTCAGGGACAGCAGCCGGCCATCGCCGCGCAGTCCCACGCTTTCCAGCGCGTCGAGCACGAGGGCGGGGTCCAGTCCGGAGTAGGGCGGATGCATGCCGGCATTGTGCCGCTGTAAACTAGCGCCAATGGAAGATTCTTCCGCCAATCTGCTCGAAATCCGTGACCTGCATTTCTCCTACGGGCCGGTCTCGATCCTGCGTGGCCTGTCGCTGGAAGTGCCGCGCGGGAAAGTGGTCGCCATCCTCGGCGCGAGCGGTTGCGGCAAGTCGACGCTGCTCAAGCTGATCGGCGGCCAGTTGCAGCCCGCGAAGGGCGGCGTGAAGGTCTTCGGCGAGACCGTGCACGAACTCGATTCCGACGGGCTCTACGCGCTGCGCCGGAACATGGGCATGATGTTCCAGTCCAGCGGGCTCTTCACCGACCTCAGCGTGTTCGAGAACATCGCGTTCCCGCTGCGCGAGCTGCATCCGGATCTGCCCGAGGAGCTGATCAAGCCGCTGGTGCTCATGAAGCTGCATTCCGTGGGGCTGCGCGGTGCGCAGGGCCTGCGTACCGGCGACCTCTCGGGCGGCATGACACGGCGCGTGGCGCTCGCGCGAGCGACCGCTACCGATCCGAAGCTGGTGATGTATGACGAACCCTTCGCCGGGCTGGACCCGATCACGCTGAACATGGTCGCCCAGCTGATCCGCAGGATGAACGACGCGCTGGGCACGACCTCGGTGGTGGTGACCTACGACGTCTCCGAATCGCTGAAGCTGGTCGACTACGTCTACGTGATTTCGGATGGCGTGGTGGTCGGCAAGGGAACGCCCGGCGAAGTCATGGCCTCGGACGATCCCTACCTCACCCAGTTCCTCAATGCCCTGCCCGACGGCCCGGTACGCTTCCACGCGCAGGCGCGGCCGCTCACGGAAGACTTCCGCCTGGGCTAGGCCTTGTCTTTAGGGATGAACTTCAGCGCCACGCCGGGGTTGCAGTAGCGCTTGCCGGTCGGGTTCGGGCCGGCGTCGAATACGTGGCCGTGGTGTCCGCCGC
>SXGR01503482.1_pt1 | contig 12047 bp, 6 predicted proteins | sample 3174711 | NCBI WGS metagenome assembly SXGR01 (sample SAMN11356860, study PRJNA531348) | freshwater metagenome | isolation source: freshwater sample F1-60 | place: China: Fuxian Lake, Yuxi | collected 2017-12-25
CGGACGGCGAAGACGGTCACGATCGCGTTGGCATCGGTCACCAATTTTCAGGCGATCGACAATCTCAAGATGAACGTCTACCAGGGGTATGCGGTGTCGGTTGTGATCGCTCCCGCCAAGGAGGTCGACGATGTCATCAAGCGCGAGTACGCGGGTGCGGTCGATACGAGCGAACTCTTCGCAGAGGTTGCGCGCTCAGATGCAGTCAAGAATCTCGAGGGTCGTGGCGATTCGATCGATGTGAACAGTCTTCAGGACGCCGCCAGCGACAACGCGGTTGTGAGCCTGGTCAACAGCATGCTGATGCAAGCGATCTCTGATCGGGCATCAGACATTCACTTGGAGCCCTTCGAGGGCAAGTTCAAGGTGAGGTATCGAATTGACGGTGTGCTCTATGACATGAAGGCGCCCGATCAGAAGATTGCGATGGCGATCGTGAGCCGCGTCAAGATTCTCGCGAAATTGAACATCGCCGAGCGCCGCTTGCCTCAGGACGGCCGCATCAGTTACTCAGGGATCTCTGAGCAGCCGATCGACTTGCGCGTTGCAGTGCTGCCGACGATGTATGGCGAGTCGGTCGTACTTCGAATTCTTGATCGTTCTGCGGTGCAACTCGAACTGGACCTGATCGGATTGCGCGAAGACGAGCTCGCCAAGATGCGGCTCATCATCAACAAACCAAACGGCATCGTGCTGGTGACTGGTCCCACTGGTTCTGGAAAGACGACGACGCTCTATGCATCGTTGCGAGAACTCAATCAGATTGACACCAAGATTCTCACTGCCGAAGACCCTGTGGAGTACGACATCGAAGGAATGATGCAATGCCAGGTCAACGCCGACCAAGAACTGACATTCGCCAAGTTGCTGCGATCATTCTTGCGTCAGGATCCTGACATCATTCTCGTCGGTGAAATCCGAGACCTTGAGACTGCACAAATCGCAATCCAGGCGAGCCTCACGGGCCACTTGGTGTTCGCGACGCTTCACACAAATGACGCGCCGAGCACGATCCTGCGACTCTTGGACTTGGGAGTCGAGTCATTTCTTCTGACGGCCACCATCGAGGCGGTCGTCGCCCAACGACTCGTGCGCAAGATTTGCACGAAGTGCAAAGAAGAGTTCGTTCCGACGGAAGAGCACTTGATGGAGCTCAATCTGCGCATGAGTGATGTGCAGGGGCGCACGCTGTACCGAGGACGAGGGTGCCCCGCATGTACTGGCTCGGGTTACAAGGGACGAATGGCGATCTTCGAGATCATGCTGCTTGATGACGAACTCCGGGAGTTAGTGATGCAACAGGCATCGACATCGGTGCTGCAGGCAGAGTCACGCAAGCGTGGAATGCGCACCCTGCGCGAATCAGGACTGCTTGCGTTGTACGAGGGACAGACCACGATCGACGAAGTCGTTCGAGAGACCATCGCTGAATAACAGGAACGAATCGACATGCCGACCTTTTCGTATGTAGCCGCGAATTCTGCAGGATCGACCCAGAAGGGGACGATCGAAGCCGCCACGGGTGAGGAAGCGGTCCAAAAGATCAAGTCGCAGGGGCTCTTTCCGACATCGGTTCTCGAACAGCGCAAGGGTGGCGCAAAGAAGAAGCCGATCAAGAACCAAGACAAGAAGAAGAAGAAGGGGCTGTCGATCTCGATTGGCGGTGTGAGCACCAAGATGTTGACGACATTCACACGCCAGATGTCGACGCTGCAAGACGCAGGGCTTCCATTGCTTCGTTCGCTGCAGATTCTTGAAGACCAACAGAAGCCAGGCAAGTTGAAGAACGTGCTCGGAGAGGTGTGTGAGTCAGTGAGTGGAGGATCAACGCTCTCAGATGCATTCGCTCAGCATCCAAAGGTGTTCGAGACGCTCTATGTCAAGATGGTTGCCGCAGGCGAGATCGGCGGTGTGCTCGATGTCATCATGCAGCGGCTCGCCGAGTTCATGGAGAAGGGGCAACGACTGAAGCGGCGCATCATCGGCGCGATGATTTATCCCGCGGTGGTCATCTCGATCGCGGTCGCGATCGTGACCGGCATCATGTACTTCGTGATTCCGAAATTTCAAGAAATCTTCAATGACTTCGATGTGGCACTGCCCGCGCTGACGGTCTGGCTCATTGATGCCAGCAAATGGGTCGCGGGGCAGAAGCCCGATCAGAAGGTGCCGGGGGCTATCTGGGTGATGTGCTCGCCGTTTCTCATCTTTTTCGGCATGAAACTCATCCGAAAGACAACCTTCGGGCGTGCGGCCACCGATGTGATTCGAACGAAGATTCCTGTGATTGGGGTGCTCATCAAGAAGACCGCCATTGCTCGATTTACCCGCACGCTTGGCACGCTGGTTGCGGCGGGTGTACCGATTCTCGAAGCGATTCTGATCACCCGAGATACCTCCGGAAACTACGTCTTCGAGAAGGCGCTGACGAAAGTGCACGATTCGGTTCGCGAGGGAGAGTCGTTCTCGAAGCCGCTGCGCGACAGCAAGGTGTGCGACGCGCTTGTCGTCAACATGATCGACGTCGGTGAAGAGACTGGCGACCTTGATGCGATGCTCATGAAGATCGCGGACAACTATGAAGAAGAGGTCGACGTGGCCGTGGCAAGTTTGCTGTCGCTGCTCGAACCGTTCATGGTTGTGATCCTCGGCGGAATCGTCGGAACGATCGTGCTTGCGCTCTTTCTTCCGCTTGTCGCGATGATTGAGAGCGTCTCTGGTGGAGGCGGAAAGTAACGCCATGCTTCGTCGCCGCGCGTTCACGATTGTGGAACTTCTCACAGTGGTGGCGGTGATCGTCCTGCTTGTTGGGTTGCTCGTCGTCGTGCTCTCGAGTTCAGCGAAGGCGGCGCAGACAGCGAGCACGCGAAGCCTGATGGGGACTCTCTCAAACGCGATCGCGCAGTTCAAGGCTGACCTTGGATACCTGCCTCCTGTGCTCGGACGCGCGCCTTCAGGAGCGAGTGCCCCTGGAAGTGCTGGTTACCTGCGGGATTTGTTGATTCCACAGGCACTTGGGGGTCCAGTGCTTCCGCAGCAGGTGAGTCCGCAGGAGTACGTCTCGATGACGTCGCTTGTCGAGTATCTGACTGGTCCAGGCGGTCGAAACGAGGATGGCTACGGAGGAGTTGGGACACCGGCGGCGAACCTGCCAGGCGCGAAGGAATTGCCAGCGGTTGGCATTCGAAGCCCGCTGCGCGATGGGGTTTGGGGGGCATACATCACGCCGCTCAATCCAACCCAGCCATTTGGAACATTCTCGCAGCGCAATCTTCCACAGGGTGGAAGCGCGAACGGAACGGCGACTGGCGTACAGCCGCCGAATGTTTCAGGCCGCTCGTACGGTCCATACCTCGAGTTGAAAGAGGGCACGATCTTCGGGGCGATTGTCGGCACGACCCCAACCGGCGCACCGATCGTCGCGCGACCTGGCGACAACAATTGGGATCCCACTGCCCCGAAGTGCATCGTCGACTACTGGGGTCAGCCCATTCGCTACTACCGACGGGGGTATTCCAACGGAGATCCTCGATTGATTGCTGGCCGTTCGACAGGTGGAGCAGGGGGAACGGGAATCGGGTGGGACCTTTCGGACATCTTTGTGCTGCGCCCGCAGTCGTTCATCGCTGGTACTGAAGTAGACGGCGCTGCCGATGGCAACAACGACACGACCTCGTCACGTGCGTTGCAAGGTGCGGATTTCGCGCTCATGTCGATGGGTCCTGACCGCAGCGCCGACTTCGCGCGGCGCGTGGATGAGTCGGGATTCAACGCCGACAACGTGGTGGAGGTGAGCAAGTGAGAAGTCGTCGCGCATTCACACTTCTTGAACTCGTCATCGTCATCGGCATCATCTTGATTCTGATGGGACTCGCCCTCGCAGTCACGAGTTCCGTGCTGGCTTCGAACGATCGTCGCACGATGGAGAACACGTTCAAGATGCTCGATCAGGCGCTCGAATCGTGGCAAGGGCAGATGGGGCGCGAGATGACGTTTGGTCGGCGCGTGGTCCCCGGCGGGGGGACCCATCCACCCGATTTCACGCTCGCGGCGACGGGCCCGAGTGCGACCTATGACATCTACGAAGAGAATTTCAATACGACATACATGATCTGCGTGGTGCTCGAAAAATTGAGCGCGAGTCCTGAGGCGCTCGAAGTTCTCTCGAGGATTCCAGGCACCTCACTGCGACCAGTCCCAGTCAATCCGCCTGCAACAATCATCGGGGAGCCGATCCCAGCGAGTTGGTCATCAACCTCTGCGCAGACTGATCCAAATCAGATGCCCTATCCGACCGCGACAACGCCGCACGCGGTGCGCGAGATCGTCGACCCGTGGGGTCGCCGCATTGGCGTTGTGACCGCTGGTCGACGCGCTACCAAGGCTGAACTCGCTTCGACAGCGAGTTCGCCGCCGCCAGTCGACGTCGACGATGGATCGGTGCGAACAGCCGATGAACAGAACCTCGGAGTCTGCCGCAACCGGCGCAACGCATTCGTCTCTGCCGGTCCAGACGGTGATTTCGCAACGCTAGGCGACAACCTGTACTCATACGAACTCAAGCCCAGACCATGACGCGCGCGCCCGCACACGCTCGTGGATTCACCCTCGCCGAATTGCTCGCGGTGATCGGTGTGATCGCCGTGCTCGCGGTTGTGGTGAGCATGAGCGCGCAGCGCATTTCGAAGGATGCCAAGATTTCGAGTGCCACGAACCAAGTGCTCGCGGCGCTCGGTCAAGCCAGGGCAATCGCGATTCGAGACCACGCGACGGTGTTGGTTGGTTTTCGCGTGCGGCGACCGACCTTTCGACAGAGTGACGGCACCGAAGTGATCGTCGAGTCATCGAAACAGCAGACCGAGATTGTGATCGCCAAGGCGACTGGCCGTGTCGGGTTTCCTGGGGCAACGGTGGGAACTGGCAGTTACACGATCGTCTTTCCTGCTGGCGCGATCGACGACCTCTTGATCGAGGAGTTCGAGCCAGTTGAGGGAATGCCGCCGAAACTCTTGCCAGCATCGGTCAAGGTGGCGGGGTCCGCCGCAGATTTTCCAGATGTCAACGAGATGGGGCAAGATTCGCTTTGGCTCTCGCAGCCGCGAGTCATCAGTAGCAGCGATCTTTCGCTCAACACGCGTGGAAGCATGGTTGTGGTGCGCTTTGCACCAGATGGATCTATGCAGACTCGAAATCCAACACTGAGTTCGAATCTCACAGCATCGTCGACGGACACTTCAGTGGTCGCCCCCTACATTGACTTCAACCGGAATGGGCGCATCGACATTGGTCTCTCGACGAGTGGGTCCAATGGGCAGTTTTTCTACTTCGACGAGATGAACGATGAACCCTTGGGAGATCACACGAGCTTTCTAGCGGTCTTTGACGACGACCTGTTTCTCGAGACGGGGTACTCGTCGGGCCTATCACTCAACGAAGGGCGCACCGAGTTCGTCAACCAGTTCGCCGATCGCATTCACTTCAATCGATTCACTGGGGTTGCCGAGGTCTTGCCACGATGAGCACGCGACGCGCATTTTCGCTCGTCGAGTTACTGCTCGCGGTGTTCATCCTCGGCATCGGCATCATCGGTATTTCTGCACTCTTTCCAGCGGGAATCGCCCAGCAGCGCCAAGCCGCCGATGATGTGATGGGACCGATCGTGGCTGACAACGCAATCGCGTTGCTTCGAACCAAGTTGAAACCAGAGTGGTTTGGAAGTTGTGATGAGTTCTTTCAGCCCTCTGATCGTGGTTATCCCAACGGGTTTGCAGCGGTGAGCTTGGGTCAGACGATTCCGGGAGATTGGCGCTGGAAGCGCCCAGGGTTTCTTTTCGCAAACAACTCGGCAACGGCTATCAACGAACTTGGAGCGATCGACATTTTCAGTGCGCTCTACACGAGCAACATGCTTGGGGGACAATTGGGAGCCTCATTGAACGCGGCGCTTGCGGCGACGGAAGATGCCGATGGCGGTGATCCGACTGGGGCGCCTCTCTATGGAATCCCATTCAATCGTGTGCTCTTCGATCCGCAGTTTCAGCCATTTCCATCGACGACTGTTCATGCGGACACGGCGCCGGTTGTGATCATCTCACAGCAAGAGCGCGCGTATCCAATGGTCGGTACGGCGGGATCGGGACTGAAGCGCCCGGCGTACTTCTGGGAGTGCATGTTTCGCAAGTTTGAGGGGCGCGTGCAGGTCGCGATCTTTGTCTTTCGAGTGGTCGATTCGGGTGGTGAGCCACGTCAGTACTCAGTTGCCCAGTCGCTCGCTGCGCAGGGGACTCTTGTGCCGCCGCTTCCTCTCATTGCGAACCAGTCAGCCGCTCCCTGGCGGGTTGGCGGGCTCGATGGCAACCCAGTCACGCTCTCAGACAATGCCACGGTTGTGAACGTTGCCCCAGCGGCGACTCCAGCGGCGATTCTTCCAGAACAAAGTTGGCAGGCTCCATCGCAGTGGATCGTCGACGAGTTCAACACTGTGCACAGAACGCTGATGGGACGCCGCACGACCAAGGATGGAATGGTGACGCTCACGCGACCCGTTCCAGATCACCCGCGTGTGCCCGCGCTCTTTGGAAACGCGAACACTGGCGCAGTCTTGAACCCGCCAGGAATCAAAGTGCCGGCCTTCATTCCTACGTCAGATCCGCGCGGATTCACTCTCGTACCTATCTATGCCACGGTGCAGGAACTCTGATGAGACATTCACGCGCATTCACGATGGTTGAACTGATGGTCGCAGTCAGTCTCTTGATTGTGGTGATCGCCGCGACGAGTCGCATCTTCAGTACCGCAAGCCGCGTTGCGAGTCTGGGTGAGGCGAACACCAATGTGTTGCAAGAAACCGGTGCGATCGAGCGTCAACTTCGCTCGGACATCTCAAGGCTTGATCGAGATGGCATCTTTGTCATCCAGTGCGTCGCGGTGCAAAACAGTGTGAACCAGGCCGCCAATCCGTCGGCGCCGCTGCTTGATCCGTCGCGCCGCCCTGACGCCATCATCCGCGCGGATCAACTGCTGTTCTTTGCGAAAGGCGCTCAGGACACCGCACGTTTTCAAGGGGGACAGGATCTCGGGCCAACAAGCGGAATGGCGCGGAGCGGCATTTCGCGCATTCTCTACGGGCATGGGGTGCAGTTGCCCGAACTTCTTCCCAATGGAGCACAGCGTCCTGACCCGATCGGGTTCGATGATGGCCCGCTCGTTCCGTGGAGTTTCGATGCGCTGAGTGATGGCCCAAGCCTCGACTATCAGTATTGGATCGGCGGCGGATCTGGTCGCACCAACGGAACGCAACCTGAGGCGCGCGACTGGACACTTGCGCGACAGGCTGTGCTGCTTGCAGATGACGGGAACATCAAGACTCTGTATCAGAGCGGAGCTTCGTACGGCCCCAACTCAGCGGTCAGCCTCTTCAATCAGGCAAATCTGTACGCCCCACTCGCCGACAATGCCCTCGCGCCGAACGCAGATATCGTAAATTCGCGAGTCGATGTCGCGGCGTCGAACCTCGACGACATTCGGCGGACGTTGGCGCCTGCGGGGAATGCGAATTGGCGCACGCGCATCATTAACGGTTGCTTCGGACCACTTGGCGGCTACGGGCAACTCGGCGGCTATGTGCGCAGCGAGAAGCGCGCGCCGAGTATGGACCGTCAGGATGTGATGCTCACTACGCCAACGCTCGCATCAAACTGTTCTTCCTTCATGGTTGATTGGACGTGGGCTCCAGGAGTCGGGGCGACGCTCGTTTCGACCGACCCGGTCGCGGTCTACGCACCAGGATTCACTCCCTCTGGTCTCTTTCCGACGCCGTGGTTTGGATTTCCAGACCCAATGATTCCGCTTCTCGAAGAGAAGCGCGGAGTGACCACCCTCACCGACTACGAACGTGATTATGTTTCGGGGGGAGTTTCACTCTTCGTGCACACGCCGATTCTGCCCCCGAAGATCGAGGGTGACTTTGGTCCTGGCGTGACACCGGTGGCGTGGCCATTTGGCACCGGCGTCCCCATTGCGGTGTACACGGCGGTCTTCGGATTCAACGGTGACAAGGCCTACTTTGAGTCGCTTGAGAGTGGACCGTCACAGAGTCCAGTCCTCACGCGGAGATCGGATTTCACCCCTTGGCCGACGGCGATTCGGGTCACGATGACCCTGAATGACCCTGAGAAACGGCTCGAGCAGGGGAAGACCGTGCAACTTGTGATCGAACTGCCGCAGCGCCCAGTGTCGTAACTCACGAGGATCTCATGACCACACGAACTCATCATTCTCGATCTCGCCGCGGAAGCACGATGATCCTCGTGGTATCCATCCTTGTGCTGCTTGTCATCATCGCCTCAGCGTTCGTCAGTCGGACTCAGGCGGGACGGATGACTGCAGCCGCGCAGCAACAGAGCGCTGCACAGACCGATCGGATCGGGCCGATCGCCGATGCCGTGACAAAGGAAGTCGCTCAGAGTCTGTTTTCACAGCCAGTGAACATCAATGACGCGGCGCTTGCATTTGATGACCCATCGGACACGATTCCGCCAGTCGCGTCGAGTTCGATGCCGCGTCTTGCCGCCGACACTTCGCAGACTCGCTACTCAATCGATCCACTTGATCAACTCGACAACGCAACGCTCGCGCCGCTCGCAGCAGGCGATGGCATCATCGATGGGTACAACTTCGCGCCGTTTGACGTGCGCCCATGGACGAACTGGCCAGATGTGTACAACGCTTCCCCAGCTGGAGATATCCGTTCAGCGGAAGGGAATCCCGTGGGGAATCCAGGATTTGGTGACACTCGCTGGCTGCGCAGCACCGAACCCGTTCGCGTCGTCTTTGGGGGACAGCCAGCGTTTTCACACTGGTCGCACCTCTCATGGATCCCAACCGCCAATAATGGATGGCGTCTTGTCACAGACATTTCGAACATCGGGGCGAACACCCTGACTGCGGTGCCGACTGGGTTGCTCGCGAATCAGTTCTTTCCAAACGTTCCGCTGCGATACGGCCTCGACATTCCCTACGAGCAGTGGCTGCCCTCGGTCCCTCCTGATCCGAATCTGTGGATTCCCACGATGGTTGGAGTAATCCCGCCGGCGCCAGTTGGTCCCTATCCCAGTACGAGCACTCCGCAGGGCGATGCGGCGTTGACCTTTCAACAGCTGGCCTTCGGTGGTGCACCTGTTGCGCTTCCCGCCCCGCAACCAACAGGGGGATGGTTCTCAAGTGCGCATCCATCGATGATGTCGTCGATGGATTCAACGCTTCCGAACTTTTTGCGGCTGAAGTGGTTCGGACCGAAGTACGACGAGTTCGTTCACGACAGCCCACGAAACATCATCACGCGAACCCTCTGCGACACCGATGGAGATGGGTTCACAGACAGTTTCTGGTTCGTTGCTCCATCATCGCTCGATCGAGCGATTCGACATGTGGTTGGAGTCTCGGTCGTCGATAATTCTGCGCTGCTCAATGTCAACATGGCGACACGGTCGGATCGGGCGACCACTGGTGGCAAGACCCCAGCAGATCTCGCGCTGGTGGCTCGGCAGGACGGCTTTTCCCTTGCGACTGAGGTCGGGTATCTCAGCACACCATTGAACACCGCGGCGATCAACGCCTACCCAGGGGTCACCGTCGCGTTTGATCCGAACAAGTTTGGTTCTCTCATCGGAGTCAATGGCGTGGTCGCCACGACGATTCCTCCAAACGAGAACGATCCGACGATCCTCAGTGAAGTCGGAGTCGTCAAGGAACGGGCCGGCGCCGCTGCGGCTGCGCCGCTCGTGAGTGCAGCGTTTCCACAGTTTCTCAAGTCAGATCTCGAACGCACGAACTACTTCAAGGCGATGAGCCAAGGGGGAGAAGTCGAAGGGTACTTCGATCCCAGTGGGAACGCGATCGTCCGCACCAATGGACTCGCCCCTGAGGTGCTCGAACCCTTCACGATGGCCGACGAGTTCGAGCTCCGCGCATATGCGGGCCACAACAATCCGTACCTACGATCGAGACTTGAGCGGGCGATTGAAACTGAGTTGCCACCATCTGGCACGGTCAATACCTCGACGCAGTTCTTGCGCTCTGCGATGACGCGCGAAGAGACAAGCGAGTTCTTTGATCAACTTGATGCGCGTCAATTGCTCTTTGACAACCGGCGCAAACTCACAACCGCCAGTGGCGCGCGCAATGAGTTGATGCCTCCGTGGCTGTGGACACTTCCCCCGGTCCCAGTACCCCCGGCACAGCAGCAGCCGTGGCCAGCCAACTCGGAGCGCAGTTGGAAGCCACTCTATGAGGTTGGGTATGGAGCTCTCGATGTCTCGGCCCCCCGAAGTGTTCCTCCTCGCGGGGCTCCAGATCTGGCGTTGCAGTTTCCAGCACAGGCCGGTGTCAGTATTGGGGATGCCAACTGTGATGGCTTCGTTGACCAGCGTGATGTGGAGCGAGCGCGCAAGCAATTTCTTGAGTGGAACCGAAAGGTCGACCTCAACCGAGAGTTGTTCGCCGACACTGCGAGTGCTGCGCAGTACAACGATGCACAGCATGACTTTGCACGCGACATCATGAAGGTATTGCAGCGAACGCTTCTCGATGTCGACACCAGAACGAGCGTCTTTGGAAGTTCTACCGACGACCTCGACAAGGCGCGGCGGGCTGCAGCAAGTTGGACGGCGAATCTGCTCGCAGCGCGTGATGGCCCCCGACTCGGAGGTGCCGCGGTCAACATTCCAACCGATCCGCCACTTCATCCCGATCATGGCGTTATTCTCGATGAGACTCCTCCCCTGAGTTTCATCGGGCAGGAAAAACACCCCTTCATCGTTCAGGTCTTCTTCGCGGTCGTCTATCCGAAGACGGGGGTCGTGCCTGATGGCGTTCCAGGGGCCGGCAATTCATACGTGTGCTACGACCAGACCAACAGCGATCCCGCGCGCATTGTGCTTGCGGTTCAAATCGCGAATCCATACAACGAGCCAATCGCGCTCTGGCCGTTTCAGTTGCGCGCATTCGGGCAGTTGTTTCAGTTCTTGCAGCCGCCAACTGGTACGGATGGCAAGTGGGGATATGGGATGGAGCCAATCCTCGGCCCCGCCACCGAGGAGGGGCCGCGCACAGCGGTCGTTTTGGCAATCCCAAAGGAACTGGGTGGCGATGCGAACTTTCGAGCGCGCATGATCAATGCACTTGACCTGACGCATCCGTGGCTTCGTGCGGGCACAACGCCGGCGGGGGCGATTGCACCCAAGACCCTCCAAACAGAGCTTGCTGCGGTTCCCGCTGCTGAAGTGTTTCCGGCACCGGGAGGCAATGGATATGACCTCTTCGACGATCCAACCACGCTGTACGCCGATTCACTCGTCTTCAACGCATCGAAGCCGACGGGTGCCGAGCCCGCGGCGCAGGCTGGGTCGAATCGGTGGGACTTGCATCCAAAGTTCTATTTCGACAAGATCGATTCATCGAACCCTGCGGACGCAGAGATCGCAATCGTTCGGCTCGTGTCCAATCCACTCAATCCAGCATCGACGGCAACGATTGTCGTAGATCGGCTTGAGAACGAATTCGCTTTTGCGGGATCACAGACTGGAAGCGGTTCGACCGCCGATGCACACCGCCCGTGGCGTGAAATGCTCAAACGAGTATTGACCCCACCGATTGGCGGCGGAGCGGGCAGTGGTGGTGGAGGGGGTGGCGGTGGTGCAGGAGGCGGACTCGGCGGCGGTGGTGGCGGCATCGGCTCGGGCGGTGGCGGCGCTGGTGGAGCAGGGGTGGGTGGAGTGAACAACAACTCATCGGCAATGGTTCCACCGAAGTACGTTGCTCCAGATCCAGGAAGTGCAACGCAACAGTTTGCGCACATTGACATCGGCGCAAATGACTTCTTGATGACTTGGGCGCGCATCAGTCGGCCTTGGGTGATGGATGTCGATGGCAATTCGGCAATCACCAGTGACGAACGCTCTCCTCGATATGTCTTTGCGATGAATAGTGCGCCCGTCATTTCGCAGCCCAATACGGGCATCCCGACGTTCATCGGTCTTACACAGGGA
>SXGR01525217.1_pt1 | contig 12044 bp, 13 predicted proteins | sample 3174711 | NCBI WGS metagenome assembly SXGR01 (sample SAMN11356860, study PRJNA531348) | freshwater metagenome | isolation source: freshwater sample F1-60 | place: China: Fuxian Lake, Yuxi | collected 2017-12-25
AGATGCTTGCGATGGGGCGTGCGCTGATGGCGCGGCCCCGGCTGCTGCTGCTTGATGAGCCTTCGATGGGGCTCGCGCCTTTGATGGTGGACCGTATTTTCGAGGTGGTCCAGCAGGTCCATGCTCAGGGCATCACCATTTTTCTGGTGGAACAGAATGCGGGCCGCGCGCTGCAGATCGCTGACCGCGCCTATGTCATGGAATCGGGAAAAATTGCCGCAACAGGCCCCGCCCGCGCTATGCTCGCCGACGGTGCGGTTCAGCAGGCTTATTTGGGTGGTTATCCCGATCCACACTGACCAAATCTCGCAGGCAGGTAGTTAAAAGGCCCATCAGGGCACCCCACAACTTTCGCAACTGGAGACCTTCATGACACTGAAATTCTCTCGCCTCGCCGCACTCGCGGCGATCGCCTCGATCGCCACCGCGGCCTCCGCTCAGGACGTCATCCGCATCGGCCATGTCGGCCCGACCAGCGGGGGCATTGCGCACCTAGGCAAAGATAACGAAAACGGCGCGCGGCTGGCCATTGAAGATCTGAACGCCAAGGGGCTAAAGATCAACGGCCGTACGGTGCGTTTCGAACTGCTGGCCGAAGATGATGCCGCCGATCCCAAGCAGGGGACTGCGGCTGCGCAGAAGCTGGTCGATGCCAAGGTAAGCGGCGTGATCGGGCATCTCAATTCCGGCACCTCTATCCCGGCCTCCAAAATCTATTTCGACGCCGGCATCCCGCAAATTTCCCCGTCCGCCACCAATCCGCGCTACACGCGTCAGGGTTACAACACCACCTTCCGCGTGGTGGCCGACGACGTGCATCTCGGCGGTACGCTCGGCCGCTACGCGGTTTCGAATCTCAAAGGACAATCCATTGCGGTGATTGATGATCGGACCGCCTATGGCATGGGTGTGGCCGACGAATTCGACAAGGCAGTGAAGGCAGCCGGCGGCAAGGTCGTTGGGCGTGAGTTCACCACTGACAAGTCCACCGACTTCATGGCCATCCTCACCTCAATCAAGGCCAAGAACCCCGATGTGGTGTTTTTTGGTGGAATGGACGCTGTTGCGGGGCCGATGCTGCGCCAAATGAAGTCGCTCGGCATCAATTCCAAGTTCGTGGGCGGTGACGGGATCTGCTCGGCCGAACTCGCCAAGCTTGCGGGCGATGCCATGGCGGACAATCAGGTGGTCTGCGCTGAAGCGGGCGGCGCCGAGGGTGAGCAGAAAAAAGCGATGGAGGCGTTCGGTGAGCGGTTCAAGAAGCGCTTCAACACAGACGTGCAGCTCTATGCGCCGTACGTGTACGACGCCGTGATGGTGATGGCCGATGCCATGGTACGCGCCAATTCCGCGCGGCCCTCGGCCTATTTGCCTGAACTCGGCAAGTCGAACTACACCGGTGTCACCGGCACCATTGCGTTTGACAACAAGGGCGACATCCGAAACGGCGCACTCACGCTTTTCACCTACCGGGGTGGCAAGCGCCAGCAGCTGGCGGTCGTCCGTTGAGCGCCATGCCCGTTCAGGCTTACACCATGTCCGACGCGGTGCGCGATCGCGTGCTGCGCCGGCAGGGCAGAATTCCGGCGCACCAGTCGATCACGGCGCAGCGCACTGCGCTGGTTGTGGTCGACATGCAGAATTATTTCTGTGCGCCGGGATTTCCCGCCGAGGTGGCCGCGTCGCGGGCAACGGTTCCGGCCATCAACCGCATGGCACAGGCCTTGCGCGAGGCAGGGGGATGGGTGGCCTGGGTTCAGACCACCGCGCGCGGTGCGTCCGAGCGTTGGGCCCGCCATCATCAGTACATGCTCGAGCCGGGGCGGGTGCAGGCTAGGCTCGCCAAGCTGGCTGAAGACTCCGAGGGGTTTCAGCTTTATCCAGCGCTGGAACCCCAGCCCTCGGATCTGTTCGCGCGCAAGATCATGTACAGCGCTTTCATAAACGGATCATCTGATCTGCACGAGCAGCTCGGCCAGCGCGGAATCGAATCGCTCCTGGTCGCTGGCACCGCCACCAATGTTTGCTGCGAGTCCACCGCGCGGGATGCAATGATGCTCGACTATCGGGTGGTGATGCTGGCGGATGCCAACTCCGCGTTCACCCATGAAGAGCATGTTTCCTCGCTTGATAACTTTGCTTTGTTCTTTGGCGATGTCATGAGTGTTGACGACGCCATTGGACGACTGGTTCGATGAAACGAGCATGGACGGCTCTGATAATCCGAAGAATTCGTTCGAGCGGCTCCTACGCCTGATGGCGCTTGCGGCAGGGGCGATCCTGCTTGCACTCACAGCGCTCACCGTGGTCGATGTCGTTCTCCGCTATTTTTTCAATATGCCATTCCGGGGTTCGCTCGAGGCCACCGAATACGCAATGGCGCTCATCGTCTTTCTGTCTCTGGCGTGGTGTGGTGCCACCGGCGGACACATTGCCGTCGATCTGCTTGATCGGTGGCTGGATCGTCCGTCGCTCCGCTGGTTGCCGTCGCTCATGTCGCTGGCTGGGGGCATTCTCTTTTTGGTCATCGCCTGGCGAGTGGCGGCCGAGGCGGTTTATGGCTGGACTCAGATTGGCAATATGCTGCGCTGGCCGCACTGGCCGTTCAAGTTTGGCGCCGCGTTTGGCGCTCTGATGTTTGCGCTGGTCTGTCTGGGGCAGGCGTGGTCGGGCTGGCGACACATTTCGTCCGTCGAGGAGCGCATATGAGTTCAGAAGCGATCGGGGCCCTGGGCCTGGTCGCCATGCTTGCCCTCCTAGCGCTTCGTATGCCGATCGGCATCGCGATGTTCCTGGTGGGCAGCATCGGTTTCGCCGTGCTGAACGGCATCGATGCGGCGCTGATGGCGCTTGGCACCTACCCTTACTCCTACGCGGCCTACTACGACCTGGCGGTGATCCCCCTCTTTGTGCTGATGGGCTCCATCGCTTCGTCGTGCGGTATGGGGCAGGCTTTGTTCGCAGCGGCCTATGCCTGGGTGGGCCATTGGCGGGGCGGACTGGCGTCAGCTACGATTCTGTCCTGCGCCGGGTTCGCTGCGGTGTCCGGTTCGAGTGTGGCGTCGGCCGTGACCATGGGGCGCGTGTGTTTGCCGGAAATGCAGCGGTACCGCTACGACGGTGGTCTCGCCGCAGGCACGGTGGCGGCGGGGGGAACGCTCGGTATCCTCATTCCCCCCAGCACGGCTTTCGTGATTTACGGCATTCTCACCGAGCAATCGATCGGCAAACTGCTGCTCGCTGGAGTATTGCCCGGCCTGTTGCTCACGCTGCTTTTTGTCATCACGATCATGGTCTGGACCGCGTTCCGGCCCGAACTCGGACCGGCGGGTGAGCGCTCCACTTTTCCTCAGCGCTGGCGTGCCCTTGGACAATCGGCACCGATGCTGGGTCTCGTGTTTGCTTCGGTCGGCGGCATCTATGCGGGCGTATTCACCCCAGCCGAGGCCGCAGCCGTGGGAGCATTCCTTGCGATCTGCTGGGCCTGGGCTACGGGCCATCTGAACCGCGCGGTGCTAGAAGAGGTTCTGCTCGATACCGTTCGCACCACAGCCATGGTCTTCCTCATTCTGATGGGCGCGCTGGTGTTCGGACCGTTTCTCGCGCTAAGCGGACTACCCGCGCGTATCGCCGACCTGTTGACCAACGCATCGCTGGCTCCGTTTGCGGTGCTGCTCCTGATCATGGCGCTTTATCTGGTGCTCGGCATGTTCCTTGAGGGTTTTTCGATGCTGGTGCTCACGCTGCCCATCGTGATCCCGATCGTGAAGGCGCTCGGCTACGACCTGATCTGGTTCGGCGTCATCATGGTGATCCTGCTTGAAATGGGCCTGATTTCGCCACCGGTAGGCATGAATGTGTTTGTGGTGAAAGGCCTGGTGCCCGATACCAGCATGGGCGAGATCTTTCGCGCCATCACCCCGTTCTGGGGCGCAATGATCGTCTGTGTGGCGCTGATCGTGGCCTTCCCCGATATTGCCCTGATGATTCCAAATGCCATGATCCGATAGGCTTTGACCATAACAAACGCGGCCAGCCCGGTCGGGCGAGGCTGTCATCGGTCGATCGTTTTTTAGGAGGAGAACCCGTGAACCCTGATCGTCGACGTTTCGCTGCTGCCTCGTCCGCCGCAGCGCTGGTCCTCACCTTGCCTGGTACCTCGCGTGCCCAGCAGGAAGAAATCAAGCTCGCCACGTTCGTTCCGCCCACGCACTATGGTCTGGCGCAGATCATGGTGCCCTGGGGCAAGGAAATCGCTGAAAAGAGCGGCGGCCGTCTGAATTTGCGTGTATTTCCTTCCATGCAGCTTGGCGGCAAACCGCCCGAGCTCTACAAGCAGATGGTGCGCGGGCTTTCCGACATCACCTTCACCTTGCCCGGCTACACCTCCGCTGACTTTCCACTGATGTCGCTCTCCGAGCTCCCCGGTATGGCGAACAGTTCGGAAGAGGGGACACGCAAGATGTGGCAGCACATGAAGTTCTTCACCGACGGCGAAATGAAGGAAAGTAAGCCCCTGGTGATCTGGACAGGTGATACGGCCGCAGTCATGACGCGCTCAAAGGCCGTCCGCAGACTCGAGGACATGAAAGGCATGAAGATCCGCACGCCATCGTCGGCGCAGTCGGAACAACTCATTGCGCTGGGCGCTACGCCGATCGACATGCCGGCGGGTCAGATCTATAACTCGATCGAACGGGGTGTGGTCGATGGCGCGTTGATCTCGATGGCTGGGGCGATTGACTTCAAACTGCTCGAGGTTTGTCGCCACTTCACGATCGATGTGCCGGTGGGTCGCTCACCGTTTACCACCAACATGAATCTCGCGCGTTACCAGAAGCTGCCGGCAGACCTTCGCAAGATCATCGACGACACCACCGGGCTGGGCTTGAGCCTCAGGGCCGCAGCTAATATTCAGAAGCACAGCGACGACGCCGTGGCGGCTGCGCGGCGCGACAAAGAAGTCATCTCGCTATCGGCCGACGAGCAGCGGCGCTGGACGGCCGTGTTTGCATCAATGATCCGGGCGCAGTTGACTGCTACCGACAAACCGGGGGTTCCGGCGCGCGATTTTCTCAAAGCCTACGGGATGCAGGTTTAAGGCGGGCGCCTCTGCCTCAGGGGGTGAGCGCGCCGCCATTGATGTAGAGGGTCTGTCCCGTCATGTAGCTGGAGGCTGGTCCGAGCAAAAACAGGATCGGCCCCACCACGTCGGCGGGCAGGCCCAGCCGCCCCAGTGGAATCAGCTTCATGTAGCTTTCGCGATCGAGGTGGGAGTCGGTGCGTTCGCGCCCGGTTCCGCCCACCAGGAAATCAGTGTCGACTGCTGCAGGCGCGACCGCGTTGGCGCGGATCGCCGGCGCGTTTTCGACCGCCACAGCCTTGGTGAGTGCGATCAGCGCGGCCTTGGCAGCTGAATAAGGGCCGAAGCCTGGCAGCACGCGCGTGGCGAGCCCGGATGCGACGTTCACCACCGATCCACCGCCGCGCCTTCTTAGCCTGGGAACAGCAGCCCGATTGAGCAAATAGCTCGACCCGAGGTTACCGTCGACCACACGTTGCCATTCGGACACGGGAAGCCGATCGAGGGGAATACGATCGGCAGCGAAGCCCACCAGATTCACGAACCCGTCAAAACCCTCGGGCCATGATGCGTCGAGGGCGGCAAAGGCAGAGTCGACCTCTGCCGCGAGCGAAGCATCGACCGTGATCAGCGATACGCCGGCTGGCGGAGGGTGGCGCTCGGCCGAGGTCGGGAGATCAAAAACCGTTACCTCGAGGCCTGCGTCGATCAATGCACCGACAAGTTCGCGGCCGATGCCCCCGCAACCCCCTGCGACCAGTACGCGGGTCCCTTTCACAGGGGCGAGTTGCATGGAAGTTGACACGCTATTCAACCTTTCCGGGTGAGCCCGAGTCGTTCTATGGTGGCCCGCTCGGCCTCGAAGGTTTCGCGCGCAAAGCGTGTGTAGTCGGCCGTATTCTTGTAGATCACCGTCTGATCGTAACGATCGAAGATTGCCCGCACGGCAGGGTCGTCCAGCGTTTTCCTGAAGGCGTCGTGAATCGTCTGCACCACTGCCGCATCCATGTTCTTCGGGCCGCAGACGCCAAACGGCGAATCGGATACGGTCTTGTAGCCCAGTTCGTCGAGGGTGGGCACCTGGGGCCAGCGGCGGGTGCGTTGACTGCCATAGGTGGCGAGCAGTCGCAGCCGCCCGGATTCGACATGAGGGGCCCAGCCGGTCGCATCGCTCGCAGCCATGACATGACCGCCCAGCACCGCCTGCATGTTCTCGGCGTTGCCCTTGAATGGAACGTGGTTCAGTTGGATACCTGCGCGCTGTGCGAATTCCTCGATGGCCAGGTGCGGGCTGGTGCCCGTACCGGTTGAGCCGTAGGTGAATTCACCCGGGCGCGCCTTGGCCCAGGCCACCAGGTCGGCGATGCTTCGGATGGGCGATTCTGCCAGGACCACCATGCCGAAGGTGTAGCCGGTGAGGCATGCGATCCAGGTGAAGTCGGTGAGCGTGTTGAACGCCATTTTCTGCATGTGGGGTAGCCGGAACACGCTTTGCGGCAGCTGCGCGAGCGTATAGCCATCCGGACGCGCCGAGACCAACTCGTTGGCCCCCAGCGTGCCGCCAGCGCCTGGCTTGTTTTCGACCACCACCTGCTGACCTAGCGCCCGGCTCACGCTTTCCGCCAGTGCACGCATCACCACGTCGGTGGAGCCGCCTGCGGGCCATGGACAGATGTAGCGGATGGGGCGGCTCGGGAACGCCTGCTGGCCTCGGGCGAGCGGGCTGGCGCCCGCCAGCCCTGCCGCGCTTGCCGCGGCCAGAACCTGTCGTCGCGTGGTCATCAATCGTCTCCTCGTGTGGCCTGATGGGTCAGGTCTGCAATGTGTATTTAACACGAGCGGGGGGGCGCACGCCAGCGCCACGAACGCTCGGCAGAGGTCTGTTCTGCGCAGCGATGGTCATACGGCCGGATCGGGATTATCGCAACTGCCAGCCTGGTTCGGCTAGTCTTGAGGCTGGTCAGGCATACGCCTGAATGCCCATAAAGCCTCTCGCGTTCATGTTTCGCGACCGTTGGATGGGTGCATCAGTCCGGTCGAGCGGGGATTCTCATGTCAACTGTCAAGTCGTGTATTGCCCGTAAAGCGGGGCAGATTTTGTTTCTGCCCTCCAGTGCGAGCGTGCTGGACGCGCTCACCATGATGCGCGAGTACCGGATCCGTGCCGTGCTGATCATCGATAACGACCACCTGACCGGCATCGTGTCGCAGGGGGATTGTGCGATCCGTGTGCTGCTGCCTGGCAAAGACGCCGGCGCCACGCGGGTGTCCGAAATCATGACGCGTGACCCGCTCACCGTCACGCCCGAGCACACCATTGATCACTGCATGAAGATCATGATGACCCGCAGCATCCGCCACCTTCCGGTGACGGACGAGGGCCGCATTGCCGGCATGGTGTCAATTGGCGACGCGGTGAAAGACATCATGCAGCAGCAGGGTGAGCTGATCAAATATCTCGAGACCTACATCAAGGGTCATTCGGTCGAGTATTGATCAACCGAGCCCGATCGACACGGGTGCGGTCTCCACAATTTGCCGCAACGGCGGACCGTACTCACCGGGCGCTGGTTTCAGGCGCGACCCGGCTTCGCACTGAACGGCCCGCACGACCTTGCGGTGGACGGAGGAGCAGGACTAGACTCCCCCGTCCCCCTGCCAGGAGTCTCTCCAGATGGCCCGACGCTTTGTCGATCTGTCGGTACCAATCGAAAACGATGTGCGCTCTGACCCGCCCGGGCTCGAGCCCAGCATCGAATACCGCACGCACAGGCAAACCGCGCCGCTGGTGGCCCGGCGCTACGCCGAACTCAAGCCCGAGGAGCTGATTGATGGCGAGGGATATGCGATTGAGTTCCTCAAGGTCAACACGCACAACGGCACGCACGTGGATGCGCCCTGGCATTTCGCCTCCACCATGGACCGGGGCAAGCCTGCGGCTACCATCGATGTCATTCCGCTCGACTGGTTCTTCGGGCGCGGGGTCAAGCTCGACTTCCGGCACTTCCCCGACGGCTATGTGGTGCAGGCGGCCGATGTCGAGCGCGAGCTTGCACGTATTGGCCATGATCTGAAGCCCTTCGATCTCGTGGTGGTCAACACCTCAGCCGGTAAGCGGTTCGGCGATCCCGATTATGTCGAGGCGGGCTGCGGAATGGGCCGCGAGGCAACGCTCTATCTCACCTCGCGTGGCGTGCGCGTCACCGGCACCGACTGCTGGTCCTGGGACGCTCACTTCAAGCACATGGCCAAGACCTATGACGAAACGCGAGATGTGCGGGTCATCTGGGAAGGTCACAAGGCAGGGCGCGAGATCGGCTACTGCCACATTGAAAAGATGCACAACCTCGAAGTGCTGCCGGCGTACGGATTCACACTCTCCTGTTTCCCCGTGAAGGTACGGGGCGGATCGGCAGGCTTTACCCGGGCCGTTGCGATCTTCGAGGACTGAGGCGCAGCCATGAAGCTCGCCACCTTTGTTCGCGATGGCGGCACGCGTGCGGTGGGTATGGTCGATACGCGACTTGGCCAGATTCTCGACCTGGCCCGGTCCGCAACCGCGCTGGGGCTCGCCCGCCCAGCGTTCGAGTCGATGCTGGATTTGATTGATGGGGGTGACGCCGCACTGGATGCAGCGCGCGCGGTGGAAGCGCGCTGGCCGGCTGCCCATGCGCAGCCGCTTTCGGGTGTTCGGCTTCTCTCGCCTTTGCCCGAGCCGCGCCAGATGCGCGATTGCCTGGTGTTCGAGGCGCATCTGCTGAACGCCATGAAAACCTGGGAAAAGCGCACCGGCAAGCCCTCAGCCCCGGTCTCGCCGGTCTGGTACCAGCGCCCCACCTGGTACAAGTGCAACCGCATGAGCGTGGTCGGCCATGAAACCGACGTACGCTGGCCGCCATTCTCCGAACTGATGGACTATGAACTGGAGCTTGCCTGCGTGATCGGGCGACGCGGCTGTGACATTGCCCGCGACCAGGCGATGTCACACATTTTTGGTTTCACCATCTTCAATGATTTTTCGGCGCGCGACGTTCAGATGGTGGAGCGGCCGCTCGGCATGGGGCCAATGAAGGGCAAAGACTTTGATACCGGCAATGTGCTGGGGCCCTGGATCGTGACCACCGACGAGATCGGTGATCCGCACACGCTCGCCATGGAGGTGAGGGTGAACGGCGAGCGACGTGGCGGTGGGAACTCATCGGGCATGCACCACAGCTTTCCGGACATTCTTGCGTTCATCTCGCAGTCGGAAACGCTCTACCCGGGCGAGGTCATTGCCTCGGGCACGGTCGGGACGGGATGCGGTCTTGAGATCGATCGTTTTCTCGAACCCGGCGATGTGGTCGAACTCGAAATCGAGCGTATAGGCGTACTCAGGAATCGGATTATTCGCGCCTGAGCGCGTTGACCTCTGTCAATTCAAGGATTCCTCTCATGCCTTTGCCTGAACGCCCCGCCTCGATCGGTCGTCGCCCGGTACATCTGCGTTCGATCACCATGCGCGGCTACCATCGTCAGGACGGGTTGTATGAGATTGAGGGCCGGGTGAGCGACAGCAAGGATCTGCCGTTTTCACCGCCCGCCGGGGATCGGCATGTGAGGGCGGGGGAGATGGTGCACGACATGTGGGTTCGGGTTGCGGTGGATACCGACTTGATGGTGCGCGAAATCGAATCGGTGAGCGATTCCACCCCCTATCCGGTCTGCCGCGAGGGCGGTGCGAATCTCGAGCGGCTCATTGGTACGCGGATTGCGGTCGGCTGGAGCAACGAGGTGAAGCGCAAGCTCGGCCGAAGCGCAGCCTGCACGCACATCATGGAACTTTTGATCCCAATGGGAACGGCGGCTTTCCAGACGCTTGCTGAGGTGCGGCTGGCGAAATCGCCGCAACTTGATCTGTCGGGTAAGCCCCTGAAGGTGGAAAGCTGCAGCGCTTACGCCGCTGACCGGGGGGTGGTGGCCAGGCACTTTCCGGCGTTCTACACCGGCAATCAGAGCGCCGAGGCTCAGCAGGCCGACGCACACTTCGGCGCAAGTTCAGGCTGCGACCCCTGAGGGCGCGTACACAACGCGCCGGGTACGATGCGTGATGAACAGTGCTGCGTTCAGCGCACCGGGATCATGATTTCGTTTCGCCGATTCCAGGGCAGGGTGAAGGGATCATTGTAGCGCGCGATCTGCGCCTCGCCCGCAGCCTGCAGGCCCTGGGTGCTGACCCATTCGCGCAGTCTGCGCGTCTGCTCGCTGATGGCTGTCTCGGTGGTGAAGCCGCCAAAGCGCACCACCGCCATACGGTGCCGCGGCACCTCGCGAAGATTGACCGACGGATCCGACGGCTTGGGTAGCGTGTTTGAGCGAAGGCCCTCGGGCATCACGAAGTGCAGACGCCATTGGTCGCCGCCCGCGGGTTCCAAGGTGACCGGTGCAGTCATGGCGATTTTTACTGGCTGACCGTCGGGCCCGCTGTTGCCGCCGAAGATATAGCCCGCCACCCGCCGGAAGCCTGCGCGGCTTGCTTCGTCAAAGCCGCCCTCCACCCGGGTCTCGGCGACGATAAAGCCCGGGTACTCGCGAAGCTCGAATTCGCCCTCGCGACGCTCGACGGTGAAGGTGGGTTCGGATACAGCCATCGCGGACTCCGGGGAAAACGATGCGACCAGGGTGAGCGCCAGGGTCAGCATGGCGCGCTTGAAAACGGAAGTCATGATGCAGCCTGTAAGGAGGGATACGAAGAATGAACGGATTGTCCACCAGTCATCCGATAAAACTGATGACATGCCCAGGCTGGCGGGTCGGGAACCTATGGCGGCGCGCGTGTCTACAATGGCCTCATGACTGCCCCGCATACACCACACCTTACCCCCGAGGCTGAACAAGCGCCCCCGTTTCCGGCGCCCTCGGTCGATCCGAACCGAACCGGCGGCGCCGTCTGGCATGTTCGCGCCTTGATGGCGTCGGGGCGCTGGCGCCCCACGCGGGAGGCGATCGCGCACTGGCTGAACACGCTGAAGTTCGAGTCCCACCATCTGGTGCTGGTAGGGGCGTCCGCTGGCTGGATGATGTCAGCCGAGTTCCTCGAACGGTTCCGCTTTATCGAGGCGATTGATATCGACCCGCTGGCACGCCCGTTATTTGCCTGGCGCCATGGACGGCGCCTGGGGCGCGCAGGTACGTTGGTGCACTGGCATCGGCTGGACGCGCTGTTGCAGTTGGAAGAACTCATGGCGCGCTGGCCCGACGCCGCCTGGCTGTTCGATAACGTGCTGGGGCAGCAGATCTACCGTCATCACGACATGGATGCGTTAGAGGCCGCACTGGGCGGGCTCGCCCAGCGGCTTGCAGGACGGGAGTGGGCGAGCGTTCATGACTGGTTGTCTGGGCCCGCCATGCCCACGCACGCGGGCGCAGTGCTGTCGAGGCCGATCGATCGTGCAGTCATCGAGCCCCAGGGGCTACAACTCAGGGGGCAGAGCTATTCGCTTTCAGCGGCGGGAGAGGCACTCCTCGCCACGCTTAACGCCAGCGGCGAGTGGTGGGATCACCGTACGGCCTGCGTGTTCCCGCCGGGGACCAGCGTTTCGCTGATTCCGTGGGAGCTTCTGCCCGGGACGTGGCATTGGCTGCAGGCAGGGGGCGTTTCTGCCCGAACCCGCTTCGAAGCCCGCGCCGCGCGCGGCAACGCCACGAAGGCGCTTCGCATCCTCGACGAACTCGACCGCGACGATCGAACCGCCCGTTCGTGATAGGTTTATGGGTTTGCTTCGGCGCGCTCACGCGCCGGGCGTCCCTTTCCCTCGCACGATCCTGATCCATGAGCCAGAACATTCTGCAGTCGCTTCCTGTCGGCGAGCGCGTCGGCATTGCCTTCTCCGGTGGGCTGGATACCTCGGCCGCTGTGCACTGGATGCGCGCGCGTGGCGCGGTCCCATGCGCCTACACCGCCAATCTCGGTCAGCCCGAC
>SXGR01380282.1_pt1 | contig 12043 bp, 8 predicted proteins | sample 3174711 | NCBI WGS metagenome assembly SXGR01 (sample SAMN11356860, study PRJNA531348) | freshwater metagenome | isolation source: freshwater sample F1-60 | place: China: Fuxian Lake, Yuxi | collected 2017-12-25
AACCGTATCAACCCGCGCGTCATCAAACGCAAGATGAGCAACTGGCTGAAAAAACGGGACAAACACCGCAATTATCCGCAGCCAACCAAGACTTTCCGGAAGTCAATCGTCATGCTCGATTGAACGGTATTGGGGCTAGCCGCGGGTTCTTTTCATCGACCCGCGGCTAGCGCCTTGCGGCTCACGAATTCGTTTTCAACACGGATGGCGGAGAGCCCAAAGAATCAACGTGCTTCAGCGTGGGGTTCGGTACGAATCCACGTCAGTCACGACGCGAATCCATGATCCGTCACTGTTTCGCGTCAAGCACTTGAACCCAGATCATCTCCTGGAACGACTCCAGGTATTGGCGTTTGACCGTCGTGACCTTTGAACTTGCAATGTCCATCGCGAACAGCCGCAGTTCGTACGGGCCTCCCAGATCGTAGAGGAATGTTGAACCATCTGGGTGAAATCCTCCGAACGAACGGAACTCCATCTTCTCCTTCCACGGCCCCGCCACTGTTTCGGCCTTTCCGGTCTTTGGGTCGAACGCCCGGATCATCGTTGATCCGACCACCCCGACACGTCCATTCGGCAGGAACCCGCTGCCGAGCTGCTCGCCGTCGTTGTACTCCGTCAACTTCTTCTCGCCGGTGCCGTCCGAGTTTGCGACGTAAACGCTGAAGACTGTTGGGACGAAATCATTCGCACGGAAATACTTGTTGTAGAGCATCCGGGAGCCGTCGTGGCTGAAGCTGATCCCCGCTGACGGATCAACGCCGGAGTTATCGACGACGCTGAGTTCCTTCGATCCGATGGCGAACCGGCAGATGTCCCCTGCTTTGTTGACGAACACGACACTCTTGCCATCCGGCGTGAAGGAAAATGTCGTGACCAGAACATTCGGCTCGTTCAACTCTGTCTTGGCGAGCGGGCCGTCTTTCAGCAAGAGAGTCAGATCACCGCCGTCCGGGCCGAGCAGCGTCAGGCTGGAGTCATCGCGCTTGAGGATCACCGTTCGATCGACTGGACGAACTCGCAATCGTTTGGGCTTCGGGCCATCGAGCCGACGGAGTTTGTGACTGACAGGATCGCCGACCCACCATTCGATACGTTCCGCCTGGATGCCGAAGCCTGTGTCTTCTCCGGGCTTGGATTCCTTGGGGATCGATTCGCCGAATAGATAGGCGTAGGTGACCGGCGTCTTGACTGGCCGATCGGGCTCTTTTGCCGCTCCGATTTCTGCCAAGCCAGCGAATACGAAGACGACGGCCGCAATCAATTGAAAATTCATCGTGGCACTCATGAAGGTGAAATGTGTGTGACTGGCCGAACGCTGGCGGTAACCGGGCCGCCGCCGAAAAACTATGACTTCACAATCCGCGTCATCGGCGGCTCCGGTTCACCGCATGGTTTGGCCTATTCGTTATTGCTGCGTGACGTGACACGCTGTCGAGGTGGCGGCCCAATCAGGACGGCCACAAACGCCAGCGGCTTTTCGCTCGGAATCGGCTTTCCCTCTTTGCGGGCAGAATAAGACAGCACCGGCTCAACGGCTCGAGTGCCAGGTTCATCCACCAGTGTGACCTTCATCGCGTGTCCCCCGCCTGGATCCCAGCCACCAACGAGAACCAACACACGGCCATCTTTGCGTTCAGGAAGGTCGCCGTCGACAGGGCAAAAGAGACCAGAGTTCTTGCCGACAAGTCCACCCCTCCAGACGCGATTGTCGACTTCATCGTCCTCAAGCAGCCCGTCACAAACAGGCACCCAGTCTGTGACAGCGAAATACTCGGACTCGCCCTGCTTTTTGAGCTGCTCTGCAACCCACGACTCGACGACGGGGCCATCCTGCTTCGGAATGCGAGCGGTGACCGGCATGATCACCTTGACGAACACCTGGTTGAATCGCTGCCGCGCGATCGACGCTGGCGTTGGATTCTGGGTGGGTAGCTCAGCAGCAAAGGTCGTGAGCGTGTAGAGAACCAGCAATAGGGCCAAGCTACGACATCTCATTCTGGACCTCACAACGTATCAGTGTGACAGAAGTTTGGCAGAACAGTTCAGCGAGCCGCGCGCGGCCTAGTACGGGTGAGCCGATTGCGGCGGCACTTAAAATTGGACAGCAGATTGCCTGGTTTTCCGCCAAGAATCAAGAATGGCGGTTGTGTGGATTGCTGTTGGGATTTCCGAAATAGGCCACGTGCAAGCTAGCACCAATCGTATCTCACGCCGTCTAGTACTGCGCTAGGCTGCACGAAAGCACGTCGAGAGCCGAGCCAATCAGCCGGAATGCGCTCGCATCCCGTTTGATGTACAAAACCGGACGCTCACCGAAACCCAGCCAGCGGAGTTGTGATGCTTCAGGAGTAAATTCGCAGGTACTCGCGCACGCTCACTTTCCTGCGTGTGTTGTCGGAACTCATGTAGCGCACCGTTCCGAAGATCGGACGCTCTGGCCCCCACGCTCGGTCGTAGCGGCCGAGTACCCAGAAGATGCCGGAATACGAATTCGGGTTGCGGCCGTCGAGCGCGTACTTGTTGTTGAGTTCGATCATCACGTCGAGCGCATCGCGCGGCGTCGCGGTCCATTCGAGAATCTTCTTGCCCCATAGCATTCGCAGGTAGTTGTGGATGCGGCCCTCGCGAACAAGCTGTGTTTGTGCGGCGTTCCAGAGGGAATCGTGTGTCGCGGCGGCGGCGAATTCGTCCAGCGAATAGACCTGTTCGCGGCGGTCACTGGCGTGTTTGGCGAGCGTCGCCTGCGCCCAGTCCGGCAGTGATTCGTACTCGTCGTAGTCCGCGCGATGCGAGGTCATGTTGTAGCCAATCTCTCGCCAGGTGATGAACTCGTCGAGCCACGATTCTGCTCCGGGACTCACGCCCCACCAGCCTTCGCGCTTCCCACCGGTCTTCTCGCCGAGCAAGCGCGGAGACCATTCTTCGCGCGACATCAATTCGTGAAACAGCTCATGTGGCGAGATGTGCCCGAAGTGCAAGTACGGCGACAGCCCGCTGCGATTGTCGCCATCTGGATCGTTGGCACCGGCGGCGTACTGCGGCAGGCTCTGATCCAAAAACATCGCCAACTTCTGACGAGCGACCGTCGAACCTCCGCGTGCTTTGACGACACCCACTGAATGGTCGATCGGCAACGCGGCGAGTTCAGAGTCGATTTTGGCCTCAGACCCAACCAGCCGGAACGCGCTAGCGTCCGGTTTGAACGTCTGGCTCTCTTCCGAACCGGACGCTAGCGCGTTCCGGCTGATCGTTGATCCGTCACCACGCACGATTCTCAGACGTGACGCGACTGCCGTTGGCCAACTCCGCGTGATGTCGCTCGGCAACGCAGTCATCGGCGGCAGCTTCACGCCCTTCAGTGGATCGGGTTGCGGAAACTGTTCGAGATGCTCTGGCAACTGCTTTTGCAAGAACGCTCGAAACGAGAACGCCGTCGTGAAAACGCGATCGGTCGCGCGCAGCGGCAGCAGTCCGTTGGAATCAACAGACTCCAGTCGCACGGACAAACGCGACGCGGCAGCAGCGACCATCTGCGGCAGAAAGAACGACGGGAAGTCATCGGTCACCACGACACAAGCCCGATCTGCCAATGCCGCCAGCAGTCCTTTGCCGGCGTCGGCCGTCGGTTCGACATACGGGAAGTACAGCACGCCGGGATTCTTCACGTCAGCGATGCGAGCGGCGTTGTCGGCCATCCCGTCGATCACGAACCGATGAATCCGATCGCTGGCCCAGCGATACCCGATCCGCAGCGGCTCAAAGATCACCAACGGCTTTTGCAACTCGACAGCCAATTCCACCGCACGTTGCAGGCTGAAATTCCAAGTCGTCCGCCGGAACGCGATCATCCAATACAGCACGAAGTCGCCGTCCGCTCGAATCGGCGCGTCGTTGCCAGTCTGAATGCGAATCTTGGGAACGAGTCGGTCGCTCATCAGGGGTTCGTTCTGGGAATGGTGGAGGGCCCAACAACCTTACGGAACGACGTCGGTCGCCAGCGCGGCGCGGTAGTCGGCCTCAGCGTTGAAGTAGTTGAGTTGGGCTTCGACTTCGGTGAGGGCGGCGTCCGCAGTGGCTTGTTCGCGGAGGTTGACCAGCAGCAGATTGCTGTCGCCGAGATCGAACTTGCGACGCTCGGCGACTTCCATTTGACGCGCGAGGTCGAGGGCTTGCTGAACCAGCTCAAGTTGTTGATGCGCGGCGACGAGCGCGACGCTGGCGGATTGGACCTCGGCGACGATCTTCTCTTGCGTGAACTGCGTCTTGGCTTGCAGTTGAGCCAGCTTTCCTTCGACGGCTTGCGACTTGCCCTGAGCCTTGCGGCGTTGCAGAGGAACACTCGCGACGAAGCCTCTTTCGAGTTCAAACGGTCCTTTGTCGTCCAACTTCTTCTTCGCCGGAGCGCCGACATTTTGCGAGCCGACAAGCACGGCATCGACTTGCGGCAGCCACATGTTCTGAGCGTTCGCGAGGTCGATGTTGAGTTGCTCGCGGAAGATCGCGAGCGCTCGCAGCTCAGGCCGGTTCGCGATGGCCGATTGAATGTCGGCGTCGAGATTGCGGAGCGACGGGTCGTCTTCGTCGGGGACTCGCGGCGGCAGGCGAGTGTCGTCGATGACTCGCGGGTTGCCCGATTCGTCGCGCAGGAACAGCGACAGCTTGTACGCCGCCTGCCGAAACTTTCGCTGAGCGTCGATCAGTTTCGTGCGTCGCGACACGATCAAGCGTTCGTTGTCGGTCAGCTCGATGGGCGGCGCGTCCCCTCGATCAACTCGCTTGCGCAGGCCGTCGGTCCGATCCGTCGCGATCTTCAACAGCTCGTCGTTGACCCGCACGTTCTGTCCGGCCGCGACCCAGTTCCAATAACTGCTCGACGCCGACTGAATGAACCCGATGAGCTGCGCTTGAATCTCCGGCTCGACCGACTGCACTTCCCAACTGCTGCGATACAAGCCGGCGCGGCGGTCGTCGATGTCGCGCCCCTGCGCGAGCGGGATCGTCGCCCCCGCTTTGAACTCGCCCCCTTGCTTCGTCTCGCGCTCGCCGTACCACTCCGGGAAATTGCCGCGCCCGATTCGAGATCCGCCGAACACCGATCCGCCCCCGAACAACGGCTGCTCGGCCCCGATCGCGTGCCGGTAGTTCTCGTAGAACCCCAGCGGCATGTTGAGCGTGTCCGCCTTGAGCTTCAGATCGAACTCGCCGTTGGCTTGCAGCAACTCACCCTGAGCGATGTTCCGCCCAAACATTGCCGACCGCAGCAGCGGGTAGCTCGCGACGACTGAACCAATCACGTCATCCAAAGTGAGCGACTCGACGTCAGATCGGGTGTCCGACTTCTCTCGAGGCTTGGCTTCTGGTGGCGCGATCTTGCTGTCTGGCGACGCGGGTTCGTCTGCTTCGCCGACAGTGCTCTGCTCGCCGCTCACGAGCTGGATGTGTGAGTCCTCGTCATTGGCGGCCAAGTCTTTTTTGGCGTGCTGATTGGAGTTCGACGACTGCCGCAGGCGGTCGGAATGGGAAGCTAATGAGCCGACAACAGGACCGTCATGCAACTGGTTGGATGCCGCTCGCTTCGCAAGCTGATCGCGACCGTGCGCGCAGCCGCTGACGATCAGAGCTGCGCTCACGCACAACATCAGCCTGACGATCATCCGTGATCTGGTCATTGCATCGACACCTCATCCCGACGGGAAACGTCATCGGCATCCGCAACCTTTGCCGATCACTCACGACGCTTACGCCGGGCAAGAGTTGGCTGGCTTCGCTATCTTTCAGGCCGGCCCGCCGCATTCGGATACTAAACATGCCAAATCAGCCGGAGAGCGCTATCCCCCGGTTCAGAACGCCAACAGACTCTCGAACCGGACGCGAGTGCGTTCTGGCTGATGGGCTGCTACTTCCCGCTGGCGAATAGTGGCAGTCGGCTGTCTTGGAGGAAGGACGCGCGGAGCGGAGCGTCACCGCGTTGGAGTTCCTTCGTTTCCCCTTGGCGAGTTTCGCGAGCGAGGGTGCGGAACGGATCGCCGGAATAGCAGACTTCGCCGAGCGTCACGGAAAGAGCGGCGTCTTCGGTCACGAACATCGGGCCGAGTTTGCCTTTCGTTGTTGTATACGACAGGCCACCGAGGACTTCGGTTTTTCCGCCGGCGCGGGTCTCGATTAGGGGACCGCCGCGTTCGGTCTTCAGTCCTAGGAACCATGCTTGGCCGCCAGCGTTGAGGAAGTGAACACCCTCCTCTTCGGTGTTGAAGTGCCGCGCCCAGAATTGCTGACTCGGACCGATCTCCCAGTGACCGACGACGTTCTCGAAGAAGGCTTTCCCTTCGCCGAGCAACACGCCGTTGGCCTCGCAGTTGCGAATCACGAGCGGGCGTCGGGCGTGGTTCTCGATTCGCAGCGCGAACGAGCAGTCTTCGATGACGAGCGGTTCGGCGGTGCCTCCTTCGATGCGAAGCACGGGTGCGTCACGATCCTTGAGCGTGTGACCGCGCAGCGCTCCGAAGAGACCGGCCAGACGGTGCACCTTCGGGCCGATGGTGATCGTCTCGGTGATGTGCGAGCCGCTTCCTTTCGGCAGATAGACGGTCGTCGCGCCGGAGTCGAGCGCGCGTTGGAACGCAGCGGTGTCGTCGGAATCGGTGACTCGGCGATGGCTGCGGACATTTGCCCAATCGGCCACAGGATCGAACGCGGGTTCGAGGGTTTCTTCGATCGGCAAGTCCAGCGAACCGGTATGACCAGGGAACAGGCTCAACACCGGAGCCGACACGAATTCGGCGACGTTCGGCCCTGCGACGCTGGGCGTGCCGCCATCGGCGGTGTTCTCGATCGCCAGCTTGTAGCCGGTCGCGCGGATGTTTCGGGCGAACAACGCCTCGCGCGAAATGATCGCCGACAAGTCGCTCGCCATACCGCTGCCGGTCAGCTCCGCATCAACAAGCGCGACGATTCCGAACTTGCTTTGAAACGCGGTCACCGCGTTACGGCTTTTCAGTCCGCGAATCGCGAGGCATTGTCCTTCATTGAGGAATCCGACTTGCCGCTGTCTCGCGAGCGTGATGTGTTCCAGCGTTTGGCTGTTGACCGTGCCGCCGGTTTTGATGCCGATGTCGAAGCCTTCAACGTGCAGCCGCTTCACGAGCAGCGGGCCGTTCATGTCGAAGTACGCGAGGTCGAGGCCGATTACTCCCTCGCCGTCGCCGCTGCGGATCGTCACATCGCGCAGGCTCCCTGTGTTGTTCGAGTAAAACTGCAAGCCGATCGCCCCGGCGTTGCCGCGACCGGTGTCGATGGTCAGCTCGGCGACGTTGTTATTGAACCAATCGGCCGAGCCGCGCCGTTGCTCCTCGTTACCACAGAAGCCGAGCGTCAGAACGGTCTGCGGCTTTGCGACGTCCGTGAACGTCGAGTCCTTGAGCCGTAGGATCGTCCGCCAGGGCGACTCGCCACGCATATTGTTGCGACCATGCCCGCGACCCGGCTCAAACTTCAACGTCTTCGAGATGAGATACGTTCCCGCTGGCAAGTAGATGACTCGCCCCGTTGCCTGGCATTCGTCGATCGCGCGCTGAATCGCGTCGGTGTCATCGTGCTGCCCGTCGCCGTGCGCCGAGTACGGAGCCTCACGCACGTTGAGCCAGCCGCAGTCATCGGGATAACTTCCAAATGCGGATAGTTCGGCCTGAGTTCTCTGAGCCGTCGTCGGCGCGGCGGTCTTGCTGGCGATGAACCGCACTTTGCCCAGCCCCGCGACATCCGACTGCCCGCCGCTGCGATGCGTCCCGTTGCAGAAAAACCGAATCCGCCGCGCCACGATTGGCGACTCGAACTGCTGCAACTCCCCCGTGTAGTCATCCGCCTTCGGAGCCTTCGCGAATCGAAATCGCTGCCGAATTGTCCGCCAACTCTTCGGCTCCGACTCCGCGTTGCCTTCGTCGCTGGCTGAATACTGGATCGTCACATCCTCAAACCCGCGATGCGGCGAGCCATTGTGATTCCAAACGCGAAACGCACCGACGGTTTGCACCTTTCCAAGATCGAACTCCACCAGCGGATGCTCGTCCGGCCCGATCGCCAGATACGCCCCGTTCCACATCGACCCACCATCGGCATACCCGTTCGTCGTGAGTTGAAACACGCCGCTTCCCGGCGATGTCTCCTTGAACCCGTGGTCGTTGACCAAGTTCATCGCACTCATCAACCCCTTAACCTGCTCGCTCGACGCACGAGCCGTCACGCCATCAATGAACCGCTCCGCAGCAGTCAGCCGAGTACCACTCGTGCTCAACAGCAGAGCCAAAATCAAAACGCTTATTCGCATCGGATAGCTCCATGAGAAATCAGCGTGCAACACGCTATCGTCCGGTTCGGAAGCAGAAGTCATGCAGACACTCAGAATCAACCGATGGATCGAGGCTTGCTCAGCTTGCTTGGTATTTCGGAAAGTCGTTGTAGCCCACGTCGTCGAATGAGAACCACGCCGACATTTCGGCGGGCGGGTTGAGCGGCCAGTTGTTGGCAAAGCGTGCGACGAGATCGGGGTTGCTGATGAAGGGGCGTCCGAAGGCGATCAAGTCTGCATGATTTGCGGCGATCGCGGCTTCGGCGGTCTCCTGCGCGTAGCCGCAGTTTCCGATCAACAAACTACGGAACTGCGGGCGGAACTCGGCGAGCGTCATCGGTTCGCCAAGTTGATGAAAGCCGAAGCCGAGTCCGTCCATCAGGTGCAAATATGCCAGGCCGAACCGGTCGAGTTGCTGTGCGGCGAACGAAAACGTCTCGCGATAATCGGGCGACCCCATGTCGTTGTAGACACCGTTGGGCGAGAGTCTCACGGCAACGCGGTTGGCTGAAAACACGCTCGTCACCGCTTCGACGATCTCGCGCAGAAAGCGGAACCGATTCTCGATGCTGCCACCGTACTGATCGGTCCGCTGATTCGTCTTCGATTGCAGGAATGAGTCGATCAAGTAGCCGTTGGCGCCGTGCAGTTCGATCCCGTCGAAGCCCGCTAACTTTGCTCGTTCCGCCGCGCGGCAAAAGTCTTCGACGACGCTCGCGATCTCTGCCGTTGCCAACGCTCGCGGAGTTTCATACGGCTGCTTGCCGATCGGCGTGTGCATGTACTCGCCATTGATCGCGATGGCCGACGGAGCGACCGCTCGCGAACCGTCCGCCCGAAAGCTGCTGTGCGAAGCTCGGCCACTATGCCAAAGCTGAGCAAACATCACGCCTCCCGCCGCATGAACCGCCGACACCACGTCGCGCCACGCATCTCGCATCGCGTCCGTGTAAATCCCCGGCGACTGGTTCCAACCGTTGGCCTGCTCGGAGATCACGACCCCCTCGCTGATGATCAACCCGACAGAAGCGCGATCGCAGTAATACGTTGCCAGCCGCGCATTCGGCAGCCGCTCAATCCCCGCTCGTGCACGAGTCATCGGAGCCCGTGCAACTCGGTTTTTCAAAGACAGGCCACCGAGAGTAACAGGAGACAACAGTTTGGAATCAGACATCGGACAACTCACTTTCATTGCTTGTGTTGAAGCACCTGGAAGCATCACGGCTGATGCTGAGTGATCGTCGTCTCGATGCGACGATCAGGAATGAGCCACATGGCCGCGACGAGGCAACACACGCCGCACGCCAGCCACGGATGCAAGAACGCCAACGGCAGTGCGAGTGCGTAGAGGACGAGGGAGATTTTCCCTTTGAAATCTGTGGTTAGCGCCTTCGCCAGTGTCGAGTCACGACCGTGATGACAGACGAGCAGATGAACCAGAATGAAATACGCGACCGCCGAGAATAACTGGACGATACCGTAAACCACCACGGGCCAAGTCGCGAAGTTGCTGCTTCCTAGCCAGCTTGTTCCGAACGGCACGAGCGAAATCCAAAACAGCAGATGCAGGTTCGCGAGCAACACTGCTCCGTTGACCGACCGCACCGCCTGAAACAAGTGATGGTGGTTGTTCCAATAGATTCCGACGAGCACGAAGCTCAGTACATGACTGAGAAATGCCGGAATCACCGGTCGCAACCCGCTGATCTCCCCCGTCGCAGGCACTTTCAAGTCGAGCATCATGATCGTCAGCACGATGGCAATCACACCATCGCTGAAGGCTTCCAATCGACTGCGAGTCATCATTCAACGGTCCTTGCGGTGATGTGTCTTCTTAGGGCGAGCGAGCGTTGAGTAATCAGCCGAATCGGACGCTTGCGCATTCCAGCTGATGCGTCGATTCGATTTAGATCGTTGTTATTGGCCTGCTGCACTTCCCCAACACCAGGCAGTCAGCCCCTTGAGGTCGCGGACGAAGAGCTCGTTGTCGGTGACACCAATGTGTGTCCAAGTGAGCGAATCGCTGACGTGGCGTTGGCCGAGCAGATCGAACTTCTGCGGGTTTGCGTTGATAAGCAGCAAATCGCCCCGTTCGTCGAGGGCCAGAATCTTTCGGCCCTGAGCGACGAGGCTCCAGTATTTGCCGAACGGTGTTGTGGTCCAACGGTCCTTGCCGGTCGCGAGGTCGATGCAGGTGAAGCGTTGGTTGCGGAGGTGCAGATACACATGGCCGTCGATCACGACCGGCGTCGACATGTAGCCTTGCGTCTTGTTCTGCCAGCGTTCGGTGATCGAGAAACTCTTGTCGGGCGAGGTCACATCCCCGCTGCGAGCGAGATCGAACCGCCACGACTTGCCGCCGTAGGTACTCGTGAAGATCGAATCGCCGACGACCACCGGCGTGAGAATGTTCATGCCGCGAAAGGTTTCGATCTTCTGCGACCAGAGTTCCATGCCTGACTCAGGTTCGATGCCGACGAGCCGCTCGCGCGTTTGCACGAGGAACTGCGGCTGACAAGCGATCGTGACTTTCATCGGCGACGCAAACGCGCTGCCGTTCATGCGGCCGCCGTCGGCGAGCGTTCGCCAAACTGTCTCGCCAGTTCGCTTGTTGAGCTTCACGAACGAGGCTCCCGCTTGAACGTAAACGTGGTCGCCATCGACCAACGGCCACGACACGAAACCGAACGACGGCAACGGCGACTTGAATCGCTCAACGAGATCGGCTCGCCAACGTTCCTTGCCGTTCGCGGCGTCGAGACAGACCAGCACGTCCCGCATCCCGGCCACGAACAACGACTCGCCATCGAATGCGGGAGTCGCGCGAATCCACTCGCCGTTCTCCCACGCGAAGAACGGCCCCGACATCGCCCCCGGCCACTCCGCCGACCAAAGCACCTTGCCATCTGCTCTCGATAGAGCTTGCACGACCTCGGTCTTACGATCGCGCGTCTCCGTCACGAAGACTCGATCCGCCGCCACAATCGGCCCGGAATAACTCAACCCCAATTCCGCTCGCCACGACTTCGTCAACGTCGCTTCATCAACGCGCTCCGGCCAAACCGGCATCGCCGCCGCCTGCCCGTCCCGCGACGGTCCACGCCATTGAGGCTAAGTGGTCGGTTCGCCGGCGAGACCGTCGCTCGCCAGCAAACAGACGACGACGCTCATCAAAACCCACCGCATCCGCTGACGAATCATCTCGAACCTTTCTCATGCCATACGACTATCAGCCGGAACGCGCTAGCGTCCGGATTATTCGCCAGAGTTTTGGAGCCGCGACCGTTAGGGAGTGGTCGTTAGCGTCTGACCGCTCGCTTAAGGTCGCGGCTCCAAAAGCACACGGTCTGTGATTACTGCAGGGCATGACTAATCCGCGGTAGCGTCCGGTTCGGAACACCGACAGACACTCGAACCGGACGCTAGCGCGTTCCGGCTGATAAAGCCAATCAGAAACTCGCGACTTCACTGACCACGACGCTACTTCTATTTGTCATCGGACTTCTTCTTGTTCGCACTGCTTACTTCCGCATACGCGACCGTCGGCGGGAAGCCATTCAGCCGTCGCCAGGCTTCGTAGCCGAGGCCGACTTGGTCGAGGAGAACCCACCCATTCGCTCGTGTTCCTTGGCGGAGGTTGGACTTCCCCCCGTTTTGCGGGCGCGTAGATAAGCGCGTAGAGTGCGAGACGAGGAG
>SXGR01602247.1_pt1 | contig 12043 bp, 7 predicted proteins | sample 3174711 | NCBI WGS metagenome assembly SXGR01 (sample SAMN11356860, study PRJNA531348) | freshwater metagenome | isolation source: freshwater sample F1-60 | place: China: Fuxian Lake, Yuxi | collected 2017-12-25
CTGGTCGTGCGCCGGCGCGCTCGTGGGGTGCGCGCCGCCGCAGCCATGCCGGATCAGCCCGCCTCGGCGCGAGGATGCGCGCGGTCGTACGCATCGCGCATCTTCTGCGTGGTGAGGTGGGTGTAGATCTGCGTGGAGCTCAGGCTCTGGTGACCCAGAAGCTCCTGCACCGCGCGCAGGTCCGCACCGTTGTCGAGCAGGTGCGTGGCGAACGAGTGGCGGATGGTGTGCGGGCTGATGTCGGGATCCAGGCCAGCCTGCTCGAGGTACTTGGCGACCTTGCGGCGCACCGAGCGGCTCGAGAGTCGAGTGCCGTGCTTGTTCACGAAGAGGGGACTCGCCGGAGCGAGCGCGCCTCGCTCGGCCTCGATCATGGTCAGGTACTTCCCGATCGATCCCAGGGCGTGCACGCCCAGCGGCCCCACGCGCTCCCGACGGCCCTTGCCGCGGATGATGATCTGCTGGCGCTCGATGTCGACATCGGCGCGGTTGATGCCGACGACTTCGCTCACTCGGATACCGGTCGAGTACAGGGTCTCGAGGATCGCGCGGTCGCGCGCACCCAAGACCTCGCCGTCGCTCGGGGCGGCCAGGAGCTTTTCGATCTGGTCGACGCTGATCGCCTTGGGCAGCCGGCGGGGCTGCTTGGGGGTGCGGATCAGGGTCATGGGGTTCGAGCCGATGTAGCCGCGCTTCTCCATCCACTTGTGGAAACTGCGCAGCGTGGCGATCTTGCGGGCGGTCGTGGCCGGCGAGTAGTTCTGCTCAGCCATCTTGGTGAGGTAGGCGCGGATCACCTCGACATCACCCAGGAGCAGCCAATCGGTGACCGCCTTCTTCGCCGACGGGTTGCGGTTTTTCAGGCTGGCCTCTTCGGCTGCCTGGTTCGCCGGGATCGAGTGCTCGGCGGTCAGGTACTCGGCGAACTGTCGCAGGTCGAGTCCGTAGCACCGACTCGTGTACGGGCTGAAATGCCGCTCGTCGATGAGGTAGGTCAGGAACTGGCCGATGAGTGGGTTGCTGTCGTGCATGGTGCGTTACCTGGTCGTGACCGAGAATCGGTCACCCCATTGATCGGACGGCGAGTCGCCAAGGTTCAAAGAACCCGCCTTATGCACCGCAAATGTGTTATTTTGCCTTGCCCGAGTCAAGGCCCCGGGCACACTTGCGCGAATATGCCCGCCCTGTGGCCCCTGACATTCATGCCAGACCGGTTTTTGGTCGATAAACCGCCCCCTTGCTCACTCCTTGCTGCTCCCCGCGTCCGTCCCGGCTACGATCGTTCCCCCTTCGGATCGCGTAGCTCAGCCGGTCGAGCAAGTGACTTTTAATCACTAGGTCCTGGGTTCGATCCCCAGCGCGATCACTCGGATCACTCCCCACGATGCTTGTCCTCCATTGCAATTGGTCCAGCCACGCCCTCCACCTTTGGGCGGAGGATCTCGGTCGCGCGCGACAGAAACCGCTGGCCGCCGACGCAGGGAGTCACCCCTTCATCGCCAGCCATGCCGAGCTCGAGCACGCCGTGCGCGAGGCGGGGATCCTGCACACGGGCACCCACGTCAAGCCGACCGAACTCGCGCTGCTCTTGCCCCACCGCCAACTCACTGGCGGCGCGTGGCCCCTGCCGTCGAGCCGCATGGCCGCGATGTTGGGCACCTCGATCGATGGCGACGAGGACCTGCAGCTTGCCACCTCGCGCGTGGCCTCGATCGAGATCGCTCCGCGCGATGCGCTCGGCGTGCTCTTGGCGCTGCACCAGGACGACTCCACCCACCACCCGATCGAGTTCGGCCACGAGACCCGCTGGTGGCACGCGGTCGGCCGACTCACCGCCGATCTGATCGCAGACCAGCGCGTGGTGCCGTCGCTCCGGCAAGAGCGCACCGGTGCCTTGCACGCCGCGTGGCAGCCGTGGATGCATGATGGTGAATGGAACACCCGCCTTGAGCGCCTGCTCTCGAGCGTGCCCGCAAGCGCGCGCGCTGTGGGCGACGAGGGCTACGCCACCGGCGGCGCCGGCGCGTGGGCCATGCTCGAGGATTGCTTGGGCCGCATGGTCGATGCGCAGGTGCGCGAGGCCCTCTCGGCCGAGACCTACATCGACGCGATCGAAGGCACAGACCAGGCTGCCGACCCGCACGTGGCGTGGCTGGCCGGCTTGCTCGATCGCGGGGATTCGGTCGTGCAGCCGAAGGGTGTCGACCAGAGCCTGCTCAAGCTGGTGCGTGGCTGGATCGGCAATCTTGAGGACATCAACGAGAGCTCCGCCTGGCGGCTTCGCTTCGAACTGCACGAGCCACCCGCAGGCGAGGAGCCGGCGGCCGATGCACTGTGGCACTGCTCGTTCCACCTCGCCGACGCTGCGGGCGCGACTACGGTCGATGCCGAGCAGATCTGGGCCAAGGCCAGCGGCAGCAAGCAGGCGAAGAACGCCGCGCGTGCCGAGGAGCTGGGTGCGCTGCTCCTTGCCGAACTCTCGCGTGCGAGCCGCGTCTGGACCGCGCTCGAGGAATCGCTTGAGGAGAGCGATCCGTGCGGCATGGACTTGACGACGAAGCAGGCCTACGCGCTGCTGGCCGAGATCCGGCCCGTCTTGCTCGAGGCCGGCTTCGAGGTGATCGTGCCTGCATGGTGGGGCCAGCCCGCGAGCCGGCTCGGCGCGCGACTGATGATCAACAGCGGTGAGACCGATCCCTCTGGCAGCAGCGGCGCGGGTGCGAGCAGTGGTGCGCTCGGCCTGCAATCGCTCGTCGACTATCGGTGGCAGATCGCGGTCGGCGAGGCGCCGATCTCGCTCGAGGCCTTCGAGGCGCTCGCCAAGCAAGGCTCGCCGCTCGTACGCGTGAACGGACAATGGGTCGAGATCCGACCAGAGGATTTCCAGGGTGCCGTGCAATTCCTGCGCGAACATCCAGGCGGAAGCATGACCTTGGTTGATGCCCTGCGCATGGCGCACGGGATCGACGGCCCGGTCGGCATGCCGATCCTGGGGATGGACGCCACCGGCTGGGTCGCCGAGATCTTCGGCGCGAAGGCTGGTGCCGAGTCCCTGCAGATGCTCCAGCAACCCACGGGATTCCAAGGCTCGCTGCGCCCGTACCAGCTGGCCGGCGTGAGCTGGCTCGCGTTCCTCGACAAGTACCGGCTCGGCGCCGTGCTCGCTGACGACATGGGCCTCGGCAAGACGATCCAACTCATCGCGCTGCTCCTGCACGAACGTCAAGTCGCCGCCCCGGCACCGGTCGGCCCCACGCTGCTCGTGGCGCCGATGAGCGTGCTCGGCAACTGGCAGCGCGAGCTTGCGCGCTTCGCACCCAACCTTCGCATGCATGTGCAGCATGGGCTCGAGCGCCCAATGGGTGAGCGCTTCGAGCAGGCCGCGTGTGGCACCGATGTGGTCATCACCACCTATGCGATCGTGGTGCGCGACAAGGATCTGATGCAGCGCATTCCCTGGCGCCGCGTGGTGCTTGACGAAGCCCAGCACATCAAGAACCCACCGACCAAGCAGACCGCGGCGATCCGATCGCTCGAGGCCGATCATCGCGTGGCGCTGACCGGTACGCCGGTCGAGAACCGGCTCACGGAACTCTGGAGCATCATGGAGTTCTGCTGCCCGGGCTACCTCGGTACGCAGGGCGAGTTCCGCAAGCGCTTCGCCCTGCCGGTCGAGCGGCACCGCGACCGTACGCAGACCGAGCGTCTCCGATCGCTCGTCCGCCCGTTCGTGCTGCGCCGTCTCAAGACCGACCCGAAGGTCATCACCGACCTGCCGCCGCTCGTCGAGACGAAGGCGCTCGTGCCACTCTCGGAAGAGCAGGCTCGGCTCTACGACTCGGTGGTGAACGAGATGCTGGCGAAGGTCGATCGCGCCGAGGGCATCCAGCGCCGCGGGCTCGTGCTCAGCGCGCTCGTCAAGCTCAAGCAGATCTGCAACCACCCGGCGCACTTCCTGCGCGAGGGCTTCTCGAAGGACGGCGTGGACGCCGAGGAGGAAGCGGGCGACGGCGAGGATCAGTCCATGGGCCGACAGGCTGTCGCCGAGAGTGCGCTCGTTGCGGCACGCAGCGGCAAGGCACACCGGCTGGTGCAGCTCCTGGAGGAAGTCGTGGTGAGCGGCCACCGTGCGCTGGTCTTCACGCAGTATCGGCAGATGGGTCACCTGCTCGTGGCGATGCTGCGCAAGGAGCTCGATACCGAGGCGCTCTTCCTGCACGGCGGTACGCCGCAGGCCAAGCGTGACAAGCTCGTCGAGCGCTTCCAGAGCGAGGACCCCTCATGCCCGGTGTTCGTGCTGAGCCTGAAGGCTGGTGGCGTCGGCCTGAACCTGACCGCCGCCAACTATGTCTTCCACTTCGATCGCTGGTGGAATCCAGCCGTGGAGAACCAGGCGACCGACCGTGCGTTCCGCATCGGCCAGAGCCGCACGGTCAACGTGCACAAGTTCATCTGCGAGGGCACTCTCGAGGAACGGATCGACCAGATGATCGAGCAGAAGACCGAGTTGGCCACGCAGATCATCAGCGCGGGCGACCAGTGGCTGACTGAGATGAGCACGTCGCAGTTGCGTGACATCCTCACGCTGCGCCGCTCGAGCCTGATCGAGGCGGAGGGATCATGACACGACCCCCACGCAAGGACGGCGAGCAGGGCGCGAAGGTGCCCGCCCGCAAGGCACCGGTGGAAGGCGCCGCCAACGCCGCCGCGAAACCCGCAGCCAAGCGCACGGGCAAGTCCGCGGCGGTGTCACCGACGATCCAGTCGCTCACGCGCGTGACGCGCCCGACGGTCGAGCCGGTCAAGGCGCCGCTTCCGGTCGATGACCCGATGGACCACGAGGCAGAGATCCAATCGACACGCTCGGACCCTACCCCAGCAACGGCCGCGACGACCACTGCGGATCCACGCGCACGCCCCGAGCAGGGCTTCCAACCTCGTCGCGCCGAGCATCCGCGCCGCGTGCATCACGGGATCCGCCTGCGCCGCAAGGCAGGCATGGAGGGCTTGCCGTGGTGGGCGCAAGCATGGTTCAAAGGCATGGAGACCGGCTTCACCGAGGCTGTGCGCATCGAAGGCCTGCAGTACGCGCAGAGCGGACAGGTCGTGACGGTGGAGATCGTTCCGGGCACGGCGCGCATGAAGGTGCAAGGCCGGGCCACGCGCCCGTACGAGTGTTCGATGACCTTCCACCCGTGGACGAGCGAGCAGTGGACGGCCGTGATCGCCGCGATGTCGCAGGAAGCGATCCATTCCGCGCGGTTGCTCACAGGCGAACTGCCACAGGGCGCCGAGCGGCTTGTGTCGGGGCTTGGGCTGCGGCTTTTCCCGGCGGGGCTCAGGTCCGCAGATCCGATCGTCGAATGCGCCTGCAAGGAAGCGAAGCCGTGCAAGCATGTGCATGCCGCAGCGTGCGTGCTTGCCGAGCGCATCGAAGTGGATCCGCTGGTCCTCTTCACGCTCCGCGGGCTCACCGGTGAGCGACTGCTCGAGCGCATCCAGGAACATCGCGCACTGACGAGCCGCGGCGTGCAGAGCGCGCACAATCCGCCGCCCGTGGCGCAGCATCCACCCGAGCTGCCGCCGATCACCGAACTGATGCATGACTTCTGGCGGCCAGGGCGTGCGCTCATCGAACTGGATGAGGCCACCGCGCCGCAGCACATCCCGCACGCACTCCTGCGTCGCTTGGGCCCAAGCAGCCTTGGCGGTCGGTTCCGACTCGTTGGCCTGCTGGCCAGCGCATACGACACGATCCGTCAGCGCGCGCTCACGCCGCGCCCGGACGCGCCGCCGCCTTCCGAGTGATCCACGGCACCATCGCGATCCCTGGCACACCCATGGCGATGGTCACGATGAAGAACCCCGAGTAGCCGCCGAGAATCCCCGTCAGGCGCTGGCATTCCGCGAGCAGCGACCCGCTCAGCGCACCGACGATGCTCGCCGCGAGAAACATGAGCCCGGTCAGGATCGCGTACTGCGCCGCGCTGTAGCGGTGATCGCACAGGCTCATCAGGAACGCCACGAACACCGTACCCACCATGCCGTTGCAGGCGTTCTCGATGGCAACCGCCGCGAACAGTGCCGCGCGATCCTTGCCGGCATGGTCGAGCCAGACCCAACCGACGTTGCTCGCGGCCTGCAGCACGCCGAAGACGAGCATGCTGCGCGCAATGCCCAGGCGAGCGATCACGATGCCGCCCAGAACGGCGCCGCCGATCGTGAACCCGAAGCCCAGGAACTGACGGATCCAGGCGATCTCGTCGAGCGTGAAGCCAAGCTCTTGGATCAGGAATGGACCGACCATGCGGTTGCCGACGAGGTCCGGCAGCCGGAACATGAGGACGAACGCCGCCAGCGCGAGGGCGGTGATCCCCCACTGGCGGACGAAGGTGCGAACCGGGCCGAGGATCGCATCGAGGAACGAGGTGGGTTCCCCGTCACTTGGCTCTGGCGCGAAGGCCACGGTGATCGTGGACAGTGCCATGACGACGGCCGCGAGGATGAATGCTGCTTGCCAGCCGAGCCTTGCCGCGACGAACAAGGCACCGGCTCCCCCCACCAGGCTCGCGATGCGGAAGCACGCCACGAACACGCTCGCCGCACGACCAAGCTGGTCGCGCGCAACGGAATCGGTGCGAAAGGCGTCGACCACGACATCGAGGCTCGCCGACGCCACGCTGAGCGCAAACACAAGGAGGGCAAAGCCCCACAGCCCGCCACGCGAAAGTTCGTCCAGCGCCTGCGACTGCCGTTCGAGCCAAGTGGCATCGGTCGCCGCGGCAACCTCGGCCGCCGCGATGGGCTCATGCGGTCCGGCAATGCCCGCTGCCACGAGCAAGCCGGCGGAGAGCGAGCCGAGCACGATCAGCCACCCCACTCTCCGACGACCACGACCGACCATCGGTGCATGGAATCGGTCGAGCAAGGGCGCCCAGATCCATTTGAGCCCGTAGGGCAATGAGCACAGCGCGAAGAACCCGATGATGATCGGCGTGACCTGCCGTGCGGCGAGCCACGCCGACACGCCATCGTTCACGACGGTGTAGGCGAGGCCTGACATGAACGCCGTGCTCGCGATGGCGGCCCAAGTGCGCGGACTTGCCTTCGCATGGTCGCCTGTCGCATGCTTCGTCACGGCGCCAGCGGAATCATGCCGGGCCGATGCACGATCCGTCACGGCGCTGGCCGCCGCTGCTTGACCTGCACGTCGAGCTTCGCGGCGTGGACCATGCTGCCCGGCGGCACGCTCTCGGTCACGAAGACGCCACCGGCGATCGTGCTGTCGGCACCGATCACCGTGGTGCCGCCGAGGATCGTGGCGTTCGCGTAGACCGTCACGCCATCCTCGAGCGTGGGATGCCTGCGCTGGCCCTTCACGGCGCGCCCCGCATCATCGGTGGGGAATCGCAGCGCGCCGAGCGTGACGCCTTGGTAGATCGTGCACTGGCGGCCGATGATGGTGGTTTCGCCGATCACCACGCCGCTGCCGTGATCGATGAAAAAGCCCTCGCCGATCGTGGCTCCAGGATGCAGGTCGATGCCGGTCTCGGAATGGGCGATCTCGCCCATGAGCCGTGGGATGACGGGCAGGCCCAGACACCAAAGCACGTGCGCGATGCGGTGGGTGAGCAGCGCACGGACGCCGGGGTAGCAGATGGGGATCTCGTCGGTGCAGTGCGCCGCAGGATCGCGGTCAAAGGCCGCCTGCACATCGCTCGCGACGAGGGTCGCTATGGATGGCCGTGCGCTGCCGAGCTCGGCAAGCAGCTCCTTGGAGCGCGCGAGGGCCGCCGGACGATCGAGGGCGCTGCCGCCACGCAGCGCACAGTGCTCCAGCGCCGACTCGGCCTGCGTGCGCAGGATGTCGCACCCTCGCTGGAAACAGTCATCCGAGGAATGCCCGAAGCCGTGGTGGTCATTGAGGAAGGCACCGCGCATCCAGCGCAGCACTTCCTCGATGGCGAGGCGTTCCGGGAACGAGCGTCCGTGCGCATCCATGCGACGCAGTATCGCAGATCGGATCAGGCGCCGTTGTCACCGGCCCGGCCGCCCTGGCCACCACCCTGACCGCCCTGACCGCCACGGAAGCGATTGCGGAAGTCCTCAAACATCTTGGTGCGCTCGGCTTCGTCGAGCGTGCCGTCCTTGTTCGCGTCGAACTCCTTGGCGCGCTCCCGGAACTGCTCGGGCATTTCGCTGATCTTGCCGCTGCCGAAGTTGCCGCCCATGCCACCGGGGCCGCCACCCATGCCGCCGCGACCGCCGCGCTCGTTGCCCTTCGGCAGAGCCTCGAACTGCTCAGGCGTGAGCAGCGCCTTGAGGCGCGATTGATAGCTCTCGGCGAGCTTGGCGCGGTCGTCGAATGCATCACGGACCGGGTCGGGCTGGCCTTCGTCGCCACCGCGGCCGCGGCCCATCATGTTCGACCAGGAGCCCGTGCCGTTCATCATGGACAAGCCGCGTTGCATGTCTTCCTTGGTGCGGTCGACTTCCTGCTTCTTGGTCGCCGACACGATGCGATCGTTGACCGCCATCAGCTCGCGCTCATACTGCGAGGCCAGGTCGGTGATCGCAGCAACCGTCTCAGCCGAGAGACCCTCGATCTTGTTGGCCTCCTCGAACATCTTCTGGGTGGCCGTGGTGTTGTAGGTCCGCTGGTAGCCGGCCTTGAGCGCGGCGAGGTTGAACTTCGCCCCGTCTTCGGGTGGCAGGGCCTGCGTGATCTCGGTCCGGAAGCGCTCGTTGATGTCGCGGACCGACTTGCGCATGGAGATCTGCTGATCGACGATGCGCGTCGATTCCTGCGAGTTGGCGTCGAGCATCGACTTCAGCAGGCGCGGCTCGCTCGACTCGAGGAACTCGTCGCGGGCCTTGAGGGCGCCGTCGAGCTGGAGCTCGTAGTTGTCGAGGATCGGCTTGGTCGCATCGATGCCTGCCTGCGTCAGTTCGGCGTCATCGAGCACGAAGATCAGGTTGGTGCTCTCGGCGCTCAGGATGCCATTGCCCATGGCGCGTTCGCGGCGCAGGAAGCGCTCGAAGGCGTCCCAGTTGGCAAGCTGCTCGGGACGCAGCACACCCTTCACGCCGTCGACGAGTTCCTTGCGAAGCTCGACCTTCTTGGTGAGGAAGGAGTTGCTGGCATCGACGATCTCCTTCATGATGCGGCGCTGCTCGGCATCTTGGCCGTTGGCGGCGCGCTCCGCGGTCACGTCCTGCTGCAGCTTGTCCATGCGCTCCTGGAAGAGCTTGCGGCGCACCTCGGGGTCGATCTCGGCGCCGCCGTTCTCCTGCTGCAGCGCCTCCATGTCCTTCTGCACGCCTTCGAACAGGTCGCGCATGCGCTCCTGCATGCCGCCGCCCATGAAGGACTGCATGATCGAGCGCATCGAGTCCTGCATGACCGTGCGGGTCTCCTCGGCGAGCGGCTCGAAGGCATCGGTGTAGTCGGTGATGAAAGTCTCAACGACGGTGACTTGGCCATCGTCGAGCTTGAGCTGGTCTTGGATGACCGGCACATCGCGCTTCATGAAGTCGGGCTCCATGCGGCTGGTGAACTGGCGCATCAGGCCGCCCATGCCGCCCATGCGGCCCATGCCGCCGCCACCGAATCCGCCGCGATCGCCGCGACCGCCCTGACCACCCTGACCACCCTGACCGCCCTGACCACCCTGCGCGCCATCCTGCTGGCCTTGGCCGCCCTCAGCACCGCCCTGCTGGTCACGGCGCTGCCGGCGCTGGCCGCCACCCTGACCACCCTGACCACCCTGACCACCCTGCTGCCCAGCCGGTGCATCCTGCGGGATGGCGACGACGACATCGCTCAACAGGGTGATGGACGCGGCGAGCGCGATGGCGCAAAGACGAACGATGGTCGGGCTGGTCATGGTCTGGATCCTAGATGGACAGGCTCGGACTCCGAATGAGCCCGATCAGGGAAGGTTGTCCTGTCGTGCATACTGGCGGAACGCCAGCATGCGAGAAGGCTGAGTTTGTTCGAACGATGCGGGGCGGCCGATTCGCTCGGCTGCGACCCTCAGCTCCGCTCGGCGGGGAAAAGGATCTTCACCACCGCATGAGGAGGCGCCACCCTGGCCGAAGTCATCGGTGCAAGTGGCTCATTGGCAGATATTTATGTCATTTGGATGCGGGCGCCAGTTCGTAGATGGAGCCCGGACCGTCGGCGCCACCTTCCGTGCAGCACATCAGGAGCGTGCCATCGTTGAGTTCGCCAAAGCTGGCGATGCAGAACCGCTTGCGGAAGAGCCGCACGGGTTCGTTGGTCAGTGCGTTGGCCGTGGTGTCGTAACGCAGGCCCCACACGGTGCCGTACTGATAATCGCCATACACATAGACCCCCTGCATCGACGGATGCTTGGAGCCGCGGTACACGAAGCCGCCGGTCACGCTGATCCCTTCACTGTGGTCGTACTCGGCGACGGGCTCCTCGAAGCGCGACACATCGTCGCTCGCATCCTTGACGCCGCGTGTGGCATGGCGCCCTTCGCGCGGACGCCATCCGTAATTCTTCCCCTTTCGGATGAGGTCGATCTCCTCCCACTTGTTCTGGCCGACGTCGCCGCCCCACAGATCGCCCGTCGAACGATCGAAGCTCATGCGCCACACGTTGCGCAGGCCGCTCGCCCAGATCTCCGGCTTGATGCCAGCCTGACCAACGAATGGATTGTCGGTCGGCACCGAATAGGTCTGCCCCGCCTCCACGCGATCGACATCGATGCGGATGACCTTCGCGAGCCACGTGTTCATGTCTTGGCCGTGGCCCCACGGATCGTTGCCACTGCCGCCGTCGCCGAAGGACAGGTAGAGCATGCCATCGGGGCCAAAGGCGACCGTGCCGCCGTTGTGATTCCACTCGAAGCTCGGCTGCTCGAGGATGATCGTGGCGGTCTTCGGGTCGGGCTTGCCATCCTCACCCACCTTCATGCTCGCGAGCACCTCGCGCATCGGCGCATCGGCCGAGTAGTAGAGGAACACGCGGCGATCGGTGGCGAACTTGGGATGGAACGCCATCGAGAGGAGGCCCTGCTCGTTGAACTGGTCGTTCACTGGATCGCTGTAGTCGAGCCACGTCGTGGTCGTGACGGCATCCTTGCTGCGGTCGAGCTCGACAATGCGGCCGGACTGCTCGGCGATGTAGACAAGATCGTTGCTGTCGGGGCGCTGCACGATCTGGATGGGGCGGCGCAGCTTCGCCTCCTTCCAGATGCGGGATGCGGTGATCCTCGGGATGCCCGACTCCGCGGCGACCGGCGCTTGGACGGACGCACCGACAGACGCTGGATCCTGGGGCAACGCGGCGAGGCTCACGACGATCAGCAGTGAAGACAGCATGGTGCGTGAAGGATAGGCGGTAGGCTTCCCTCATGACCCGATGCACTGCGTGCCTTGTCGTTGCCTCGATCGCCGCCATGGGGATGTGCGCCATGAGCCAGGACGCTGCGCCGCCGGTGGCAGCGCCGAAGGCCGCGGCGCAGCAGGCATCGGCCCCGACCGCGGGCTTCACCAGCCTCTTCGACGGCCGCACGCTGACTGGATGGGGCGGCGACACCGTGGGCTACGTCGTCGAGGACGGCGCGATCAAGTGCACCCCTGCCGGGCGCAACCTGCACACCGAAGGCGAGTACCGCGACTTCCACCTGAAGCTCCAGTTCAAGCTCGCACCCGGCAGCAACAACGGCATCGGGATCCGCGCACCCAAGGATGGCGACGCCGCCTTCGAGGGCATGGAAATCCAAGTCCTCGACGACACCGCAGCAAAGTGGAAGGACCTGAAGGAGTGGCAGTTCTGCTGCAGCGTGTACGGCGTGGTTGCGGCGCGTCGTGGCCACCTCAAGCCGGTGGGCGAGTGGAACGAGGAAGAGATCATCGCCAAGGGATCGCGCATCACGGTCAAGCTCAACGGCCACCAGGTGCTCGATGCCGACGTTGCTGAAGCCTCGCGTGGCGGCACGCCCGACGGTCGCGATCACCCTGGCCTGAAGCGCGCAAGCGGCCACATCCACTTCTGCGGTCACGGCGACCC
>SXGR01426082.1_pt1 | contig 12041 bp, 13 predicted proteins | sample 3174711 | NCBI WGS metagenome assembly SXGR01 (sample SAMN11356860, study PRJNA531348) | freshwater metagenome | isolation source: freshwater sample F1-60 | place: China: Fuxian Lake, Yuxi | collected 2017-12-25
TCGATCGAGTAGTTGAGGCGGATGATCCGCCCCGGCGTCTTGTGCAGGCCCGAGAAGTACTGGAACATCGCCTCGCGCGCGGCGCAGGAATTGGCGTAGGCACCCGGTGGCGGGTTGGCCGGCGTGGCCTCGGTGGCGCCGCCATGATGGACGTTCACATACGGGTAGACGCCGCCGGTGGAGAAGGAGACGATCCGCGATCCGGCAAAGGCCTCGGCGACCAGGGCCTGGACATGCGCGTTCATCGCCCAGGTGAGCTCCTCGCTGCCGCTCGAGCCGAAGTTGCGTCCGGCCATGAAGACGCCATTGGGCAGCCTGGGCAGCGCTTCGATCTGCTTGCGGTCCAGGAGATCGGCGGCGATGCAGTCGATGCCATGGCGCTCCAGGCCTTCGCGCAGGCCCTTCTCGCTGAACCGGGCCACGCCGACGACGCGTTTGGCAGGCGCGGCACGCTTGGCCAGACGTGCCAGCGTCGGTCCCATCTTGCCGCCCACACCCAGGATGATGAGGTCGCCCCGGACCCGGCCGAGCTCGGCGACGAGGGCCGGCGAGGGCGTGGTCATCACCTCTTCGAGATGCTCGACATCGCGGAAGCGGTCGGGCAAGGAATCGCTCATGCGTGTCCTCGGGGCCGGCGGTGCTGTCCGCCGTATGAAGTAACCAAATGGATACTAATGCCAGGCGCCGCGGCGCCACAAGCCGAGAGGGACGCCGATGATCGCGGTCGACTGGGGCACGTCGAGCTTCCGGGCCTACCGGCTGGGGCCGGACGGCAAGGTGCTGGAGAAGCGCGAGGCGCCGCTCGGAATCCTGCAGCTCAAGGGCGCGCATTTCGCCGGCGCCCTCGAGAGTCAGGTCGGCGACTGGGAGATGGCCGGCGAGTCCGCCATCCTGATGAGCGGCATGATCGGCAGCCGCCAGGGCTGGTCCGAGGCGCCCTATGTCGAGTGTCCGGCGGGTGCCCAGGACCTGGCGAAGCGGCTGCATCCCGTTGAGTGGCGCGGCAAGACCTTGTGGATCGTGCCGGGCCTGGTGGATCGCGCCGCCGGCGTGCGGGACGTGATGCGCGGGGAGGAGACCCAGCTCATCGGCGTCCTGCCGGCGCTCGGCCCGGGCCGGCACACGATCTGTCTGCCAGGCACGCACAGCAAATGGGTGCAGGTCGAGGACGGGCGTATCGCCGGCTTTCGCACCCACATGACCGGCGAGGTTTTCGCCGTGCTGAAGCAGCACAGCATCCTCGGCCGTCTGATGGCCGAAGGCCCGGACGACGACTCGGCCTTTGCGGCGGGGCTCACCCGCGCCGGCGAGGCCGGTGGCCTGCTGCACCATCTGTTCGGCACGCGCACCCGCGGCCTGTTCGATGAATTGCCGCCGCCTTCCGCTGCGTCCTATCTCTCGGGCTTGCTGATCGGCCATGAGCTGACCGCGGAAGGCGCCAGGGTGGCAACCGTGCATGTACTGGGCGCGCCGCACCTGGCGCGGCGCTATAGTCAGGCGTTGCAGCATCTCGGCCGTGGCGCGTCGGTCCTCGATCCGGACGCCGTTGTCGCCGGCCTGTTCCATATCGCCTCGTCCTTGCCCCGAAAGAACGTTTGACCGACCAGCAAAGGCACAAGTTCAATGGCTTCGATGCCTATCGACCAGAGCCCGGAGTGGCAGGCGCTTGCTGCCCATCATCGTGCCATGCGCGACACGCGTCTGGGCGACCTGTTCGCCAGGGAAGCGGACCGGGCGAAGCGCTACACGATCGGCCTCGCCGATATCCGGCTCGACTATTCCAAGAACCGCATCACCGACGAGACGATGACGCTGCTGCGCAATCTGGCGCGCGCTGCGGACCTTGCCGGATGGCGGGAGAAGCTGTTCGACGGTGTGGCGATCAACACCAGCGAGAACCGCCCGGTCCTGCACACGGCGCTGCGCCAGCGCTCGGGTCGCGTGCTGGTCGACGGCAAGGACGTGATCGCCGAGGTCGCCGCGGTGCGCGAGCGCATGGCCCGTTTCGCCAACAGCGTGCGTGATGGCACCTGGACCGTGCACACCGGCACGCGCATTACCGACGTGGTGCATATCGGCATCGGCGGCTCGGATCTGGGGCCGCGCATGGTGGTGGAGGCGCTGCGCCCCGATACGGCGCCGCTGCGGGTACGCTTCGTCTCGTGCCTCGACGATTCCGAGCTGACGGGGGCGCTGGCCGGGCTGGCTCCGGCCTCGACCCTGTTCATCGTGGCTTCGAAATCCTTCACCACGCCGGAGACGTTGGCCAATGCGAGCCTGGCCAGGCGCTGGCTGCTCGGCGCTCTCAAGGAAGAGACGCTGGTTACGGGTCATTTCGTCGCGCTGACCTCGAAACCGGATGTCGCGGCGAAATTCGGCGTCGATCCGGCCAACATCTACCCGATGTGGGACTGGGTTGGCGGCCGTTACTCGCTCTGGTCGTCGATCGGTCTGCCCATCGCATTGGCACTCGGTCCCGAGGTGTTTGAGGCGCTACTCGACGGCGCTGCCCGGATGGATGAGCATTTCCGCTCGGCGCCGCCGGAACAGAACCTGCCGCTGACGCTGGGGCTGCTCAGCGTCTGGTACACGAATTTCTTCGGTGCCGAGACGCAGGCTGTGTTGACCTACGATTGGCGATTGCGCCTGCTTCCGGCCTGGCTCCAGCAATTGGCCATGGAGAGCAACGGCAAGTCGGTCGACCGCGAGGGTCAGCCGCTGCGTGGGATGACGGCGCCGATCATCTGGGGCGGCTCCGGCAATGACGGCCAGCACGCCTATTTCCAGGCGCTGCACCAGGGCACGCATCTGGTGCCGGCCGATTTCCTGGCGGCGCTGAACGGCGGGCCGAATCGCCAGGCGCTGCTGGCCAACTGCTTCGCCCAGACCGAGGCGCTGATGCGGGGCCAGGACTCGCGCGAGGTCGGGGCGCACAGGGCCATGCAGGGTAACCGGCCGAGCAACACCATCCTGTTCGATCGACTGGACGCCGGAACGCTGGGCGCGCTCCTGGCGATGTACGAGCACAAGACCTTCGTCGAGGGCTGTATCTGGGGAATCAACTCCTTCGACCAATGGGGCGTGGAGCTGGGCAAGGTGCTGGCCGCCCGGATCGAGCCCGAGCTGTCGGCGGGCGCGAGGCCCGGCAACCATGACTCGTCGACGACGGGCCTGATCGACGCTTATCGCCGCCGGGCTGAGTGATCAGCGGCGCTGGCGCGCGTAGCGATAGAGCGTGAGGAGTGTTGCCGCGTCCTGGATGGCGCCGCTGTCGGCCAGAGCCAGTGCTTCCTCAAGAGGGAAGAATTTGATCTCGCCCAGGCCCGGTTCGCTGAGATCAGGCGGGTTGCCTGTTGCCTTGCAATCGAGCGCGGCGAACAGCGCGCTCATGGCGGCGATGGTGCTGGGCTCCTGGGCAAAACTGCCCAGCGCGATCACATGGCTGCGCTCTCCCGTATAGCCCGTCTCCTCCTCCAGCTCGCGCAGCGCGGCAGCGGCGGTATCGGCTTCGCCGGGATCGAGAAAGCCGCGCGGCGTTTCCCAGGCGTCGAGTTCCAGCGGATGGCGATAGTTGCGTACCAGCCCGACACGGCCGTCGGGAAGTACGGGGAGGATCGACACGCCGCCGATATTGCTGGCGCTGCGTCCGCGCGGGACGATGACGAGATAGCCATCGACGCGGCTGTCATCGGCGCCGGTAATGTCGTCCCAGAAGACGTCCCACCTGCTGTTCTGTGCGGCGAGGCGGCGCTGGCGCAGCACGACCGGCGGCCCCTTGCGGGAGTCAGTCATCGTCGAACTTTCAGGTCCCGAAGCCGTCCGGCTCGTAGAGCATGATCTGGCTGCCGGTGCTGTCGATCTTGAAGGAAACGTGGATCAGTTTGGACAGCTTTGCGCGCACGGCGTCGCGCTTCTCCGGCGGCACAAAGAACACCATGAAGCCGCCGCCGCCGGCTCCCAGCAGCTTGCCGCCAATGGCCCCGGCTTCACGGCCGGTCTGATAGATCTCGTCGATCATCGGGTTCGAGATCTTGTCGGTGAGCTCGCGCTTGAGCATCCAGCCCTCGTGCAGCAACTCGCCGAGCTCGGTCAGCGGCCGATTGGGAGCGTTGAGCACCGCCAGCGCCTCATCAACCATGGCGGTCATGGTCTTCACGTGGCGCTTCTTCTTGTCGAGATTGGCGATCTTGGCGCCGGCGACCTCGGAGGCGATACGCGACAGGCCGGTGAAGACCATCATGATCGAGCCCTGAAGCTCGAGCCGGCGCTGGAGCGGCAGCACCAAAGGCGTCACGTTGAAACTGTCATCCTGGTTGAAATCGATGCGGTTGAGCCCGCCATAGGCGGCCCAGATCTGGTCCTGCGAGCCGACATTCTCGCGGATCACGTGCTGCTCGATGCGGATCGCCTCGCGCGCCAGCTCGGATTTGCTGACGTGACGTCCCTTGAGGGCGTAGAGCGCGTTGAGCAGCCCGACGGTGAACGACGAGCTCGAGCCCAGGCCCGAGCGGGCTGGCAGATCGCCGTCGTGATGGATCTCGATGCCGCCATCGATCTTCATCTCGCGCAGAAGTGCCCGGGCCGACGGGTGCTGGATCTGATCGAACTCGTTCACCAACTCGATGCGCGAATAGACGATGCGGTGCTTGTGCTCGAAGAAGGGCGGCAGGCGCCGCACGCTGATGTGGCAGTACTTGTCGATCGCCATGCCGAGGACCGAGCCGCCATGCTCCCGATACCAGGTGGGATAGTCGGACCCGCCGCCAAAGAGCGAGATCCGGAACGGGGTGCGGCTGATGATCATGCGACGTCTCGGGCGGGGTTGCGCGAACGGCCGATGGCACGCGCCAGGACGGCACCCGCTTCGGCCAGGGATTCCGGGGTACCGATATCGATGAAGGCGGCATCCCCGGCGGGGATGGAGCGGAAGCTGCCAGGTGCGGAGGCGGCGAAGACGTCGCGCTCCAGGGATTCGGCCTGGCCGCGAGCCAGCGTCTCGAGCCAGGTGCGGCCGAACAGGTAGATGCCGGCATTGATCGCGCCGGGCCCCGTATCGGACGGGTCTTTCTCCGCGAAGCGCTCGATGGTGCCGGCCGGATCGACGACCAGCCTTCCGTAGCGGGCCATCGAGGGGACGCTGGTTGAGAGGATCGAGGCCGGGCGGCCCGCGTGACGATGCGCCGCGACGAATTCCGGCAGATCGGCGTCGATGAAGGTGTCGCCGTTGATCACCATGACCGGATCGGAACGGAAGAGCGGGGTGGCGAGCCGCAGCGCGCCGGCCGTGCCCATCGGCCTGGGCTCGATCGAGGTCACGATATCGAGGCCGGGGACGGGATGGTGGCGCAGATGCTCGACGACCTTGTCGGCCTTGAACCCCAGGCACATGACGATGCGCCTGGCGCCGAAACCGGCGAGCCAGCGCAGCAGATGGTCGAGGAATGTCTCACTGCCCACCGGTGCCAGCACCTTCGGCGTCTCGCCGATGGCGCCGCGCAGCCGTGTCCCGAGTCCACCCGCGAGAACGGCGACGTCGATCGCGGCCAGGGAGGCGTCAGGCCGCGGCGGGCTGCTCATCGACCAGCTTCCGCTTCAGCCGATGCTTCGACATCTGCTCGACATGCTTGCGGGTTTCCCAGCCGAAGCGTTGGGCCACCATGTCGAGATAGCGCGGGTTGGCGAAATATTCGTGGAAGGCGTCGTCGCGGAACTTGATGACGCTGGCCGCCGCAACCTTGTCGGTGCGCAGCGGCTTGGAGTCGTAACTGTGCTGGGAGTATCCGCCCCAGCTCTCCGGCAGGTCCCAGCCTTTTTCGACCGCCATCTTGTAGAGCGGCGAGCCGGGATAGGCCATGGCCGAGTAGAAATTGGCGAACTCGCAGTTGAGCTCCTTGGCCAGCTCGAGGGTCTCGCGCATCGACTGCTCGTCGTCGTCGGGCAGGCCGAAGATGTAGTTGCCGATGACGTTGATGCCGGCCTTCTGGATCTCGCGCACGATGCCGACGATGTCGTTGCTCTTGAGCGACTTCAGGGCGCCGTCGCGCACATGTTTCGAGCCGGATTCGATGCCCAGCGCCAGCCAGCGGATACCGGCCTTGCGCAGCATCTCCAGATGCGCCGGCTTCACCGTGTCGACGCGGGCATAGGCCCAGATGTTGAAATGCTGGCCGAGGCCGCGCTCGATCAGCAGGTTGCAGATGCCGCCGACATGCCGGTCGTTGAGCACGAACATCTCGTCGACGATCTTGAAGGTCTTGACCCCGTAGGTCCTGTAGAGATGCTCCATCTCGTCGACCACGACCTTCGGGCTGCGCATGCGGTAGTTCGGCTTGCCGAATGGCGCGTTGATGCAGCAGAAGCTGCAGCGGTAGGGGCAGCCGAGCGTCGTGTAGATCGAGGCGTAGGGCTTGCGCGCCGAGAGGTCACCGAAGCACTGCCAGTTATGGGCGCGATACTTCTCCATCGGCAGGAGATCCCAGGCGCCGCCCGGGAGATCCTTGTCGAGATCGGTGATCAGCCTGGCGCCGAGGTTGTTCTGGATGCTCTCGCCGTCGCGCCAGACCAGGCCTTCGACCTTGGCGAAATCGGTGCTGCCCGCTTTCAGCGTATTGAGCAGCTGCTCGATGGTGATCGGGCCTTCGCCGTTGCAGGCGAAGTCGACGGCTTCTTCCTGCAGCGTGCGCACGGGGAGGGCGGCGACATGGCCACCGACGATGATGATCCGGCGCTCGGGCTCCAGTTCCTTGATCGCCCGGCACTCGAGACCCGCACCGACCATCATCTGCGTCGAAGCCGACGGTTGATGGCCGAAGACGACCATGCCGACCAGGACAGGGTCGTACTCCTTGACCCGCTGGGCAACCTGGGCCGCGCCCAGATGCTCGGCCTCGGCGTCGATGATCCGGACGTTGAAACCGTGATTGCGCTGATAGGTCGCGATGATGCCGGCCCACATCGGGGGCTCGATCGCCGTCAGATCGGTGGCGAGATCCTGATAGGTGATTTTCCCGGTGCCCGGATTGATGAGCACGAGATCGATTGCTGCGGCCATACCGAATCAAACCTCTGATAACTTATCGGATTCATTCATTTTCCTAGCAATATGGTTAATTTGGGCTAAACGACGCCGAAAACTAACCATTTGATTAAAAAGGACTATTTTTGCTGCGCCAGATAATGGGCGAGGGCGGCCAGATCGGCCGCCGGCACCCCATAGACGACCGCGGCCATATTGGTGTCGATGCCGGTACGCTCGTTCCTCTGATACTGCTCCATCGACATCAGCAGGTAGTCCTCGCGCTGACCGGCGAGACGCGGCATCTGGGCCTGCCCCTGATATCCGCTCCCGTGGCAGGAGGCGCAGCGCAGACGCTGCGACAACTCGGCGCCACGCTGGTAACGGCTCGCGTCGCGCGGCTCGTCGACGGGCTCGAGCTTCTGGCCGGCGAAGTAGGCGGCGAAATCCTCGAGATCCTGATCGGGGCGGCCGTCGATGAAGGGCGTCATGGTCGGCACGTTACGCAGCTTCTCGCGGAACAGGAAAAGCTGCAGGAAGCTGGCGCCGGCCGGCTGGCCGGCCAGCGAAGGAATGTTCGGCATGGTCGAGTTGCCGGTCTCGCCGTGGCAGCCGAAGCATTGCTCGGCTTTTGCCTTGCCGCGGGCGGCGTCGCCTTCGGCCAGCGCCGGGGCTGATGCCAGCACCAGCATCCCCAGCAGAACCACCCCCCGCCGGATCATGGCCGATCCGGGCGGCGGTCGGGCAGGTCGCGTTCCTCGATCACGGAATACTCGACCTCGATCGGCTCATCGGCTCGTGGCGGCGCCCGCCTGGCCTTGTGGGCGAGCCACATCACACGAACGATCGTGATGGCGAGAACGACGGCGGCGACAGCCAGGGCGACGGTGAGGAAGAAGAGGGTGATGATGACCACGCCAATCCCCGCCAGCGCCGCAAACACCCGGCCCAGCATGGTCTTCGGCAGCAATTCGACGATGACGGGATGCAGCAACGCTCGCTCCTCTGTCTGACAGCGATCAGATAATTCCCGTTGTGCGGATTTTCAACGTGCTCAGACCAGGGTGGCGACGACCGCCCAGACGACGACGAAGACCCGCGCCAGCGTCGCCCAGGCGGAATTGCCGCGATAGTGGCCGGCGCTGCGCCAGACGCCGACACCCGCCACGATGTTGTAGGGCAGCGGCAGGAGATGGATGAGCGCCACGAGCACGGCCGGAGCACCGGCCGAGAGTGCCGCCAGGCTGGCGATGGTGCCGAACAGGTTGGCGAGGGTTCCGTAGAGCATGGCGCAGAGCCAGAAGGCCCGTGCCAGCGGGAGCTGTCCGTTCCACAGCGCGAGAAGCCGATGTCGGAGAGAGGAGTCCACGGATAGGCGCGAGCATAGACTCCGCGATGCCGGGCGGCGAGGTCCGAAGAAAGAACGGCGGGGAGCGCCGTGAGCGCTCCCCGCCGCGCCAGGCGGACTCAGCGCTGATAGCTGACGCGGTAGATCGCGCCGTTCTGCTCATCCGAGACCAGCACCGAACCATCGGGCTGGATGTGGACGTCGACCGGCCGGCCCCAGAAATCGTTGCCCTCGAGGAAGCCGGTCAGGAACGGCTCGATCTTGGGGTTCTCGCCGTTCTGGCCGACGGTGACGCGGACGACGTCGTAGCCGTTCTTCTGCGTCCGGTTCCACGAGCCACGCCGGGCGATGATGATGCTGTTCTGGTATTCCGGCGGGAACATGTTGCCGCGATAGAAGCGCATGCCCAGTGCCGCGGCGTGGGCGCCCAGGGTGACCACCGGCAGGGTGACGCCCTGGCAGGGGTTGGGCTTCTTGAAGTCCGGATCGGGGATGCCGTTGGCGTGGCAATACGGGAAGCCGTAATGCGCGCCGATCTGCGAGACGCGGTTGAGCTCTTCCTCCGGGCCGTCCTCGCTCATCCAGTCGCGGCCGTTATCGGTGAACCAGAGCTGGCCGCTGCGCGGATCCCAGTCGAAGCCCACGGTGTTGCGCACACCCTTGGCCACGATCTCCATGCCGCTGCCGTCCGGGTTGTAGCGCCGGATCTGGCCGTGCTTGTTATCGTCGATCTCGCAGATATTGCAGGGCGCGCCGACCTGGAAATAGAGCTTGTTGTCGGGACCGAAGGCCGTGAATTTCCAGTTGTGATGCACTTCCGGCGGCAGGTTGAAGGCCGTCGTCATCTCGACCGGCGTGCCGGGATTGCCCAGCTTGTCCTCCACGCCGTCGTAGCGGAAGACCTTGTTGATCGCGGTGACGTAGAGCGCGCCGTTGCGGAAGGCGAGGCCGTTGGGCTGGGTCAGTCCCTGCGCCAGGATGACATGGTCGCGCTGGCTGCCCTTGTCGCTGATGGCGTAGACGCGGCCGATGATGCGCGTGCCGCCGAAGATCGTGCCCTTGTCGCCGCGGGTCATCATGCGCACGCCGGGCATGCCGTGGGCCCACAACTCGACCTTGAAGCCGGCCGGGACCTTGAGCTTGTTCAGCGGGATCTTGTCCGGTGCCGTCACCTGCATGACCGGCGGGTGCGGCGCCAGCGAGTTGTTGGTCATGTGGGACGGTGGCATTCCCGGGCCGGGCAGGGCCGGGTTCTGGGCGGGGGCGGGTTGCTGCGCCAAAGCGCTGCTGGCCACAAGCAGGGCCGTAGCGGCGAGGGTCGATCCGAGCTTCATGACGTTTCTCCCTTGGATGTTTTTATCGTGGCTACCGGCGTAGGCGGCCGAAAAGCACCACAACTATAGGCTGGAAAACTGATCCGGATAAAGGGATGCCACCCCCATCGGGCCATGGTCTTTGGTAGGAGTGGGAACAGTGGCGCTTTCGGGCGAGTTCACCTATCGGCGCGTGGACAGAGCGGGGTCAGTACCTTATCCTTTGCCGTGCGACCTCAATTGCGGAGGAACTCTGCGATGTGGAAGAAGCCAAAGATCGTCGAGATCGCGGTCGGCATGGAGATCAACTCCTACGCCTGCGCGGTTCTCGCCTGACTTCCTGACGCCGGCGGCGATAACGGGGCGAGGGCTGCATGCAGATCCTTGTCCTGGGCTCCGCCGCCGGCGGCGGGTTTCCGCAGTGGAACTGTAACTGCGCCAATTGCCGCCGTGCCCGTTCGGGCGACCCGGCGGCCCCTCCCCGTACACAATCCTCTCTGGCGGTCAGCGCCGATGGCGAACGCTGGCTGCTGCTCAACGCCTCACCGGATCTGCGCCAGCAGATCCTGGCCAATCCCGCCCTCCATCCGCGTGGCGGCGCCCGGCACAGCCCGATCGCCGGCGTCGTTCTGTCGAATGGCGATGTCGATCATGTCGCCGGGCTGCTGACCCTGCGCGAGAACCAGGCCCTTTCCGTCTACGCCTCCGATCGTATCCAGGCGACCTTGCGCGACAATCCGGTGTTCAACGTCCTCAATCCGGCGGTCGTTGCCCGCCGGTCCCTGTCGCTGGAGAAGCCGGTCGAGATGACCGGCTTCGACGGTACAACGCTGGGCCTCGAGGTCACGGCCTTTGCCGTGCCGGGAAAGGTGGCGCTCTACCTGGAGAACGAGAAGGCCGGCCCGGGATTCGGCACGCAGAGCGGCGACACGATCGGGCTCGAGATCCGCGCCGGCACGGGCCAGCGCTTCTTCTATCTTCCGGCCTGCGCCGCGCTGTCGCCGGAGCTGGCGAAGCGGCTGCGCGGCGCACCCTTGGTCTTTTTCGACGGCACGCTGTGGCAGGATGACGAGATGCTCTCCGCCGGGGTGGGCAGCAAGACGGGTCGACGTATGGGCCATATGAGCATTGCCGGGGAAGACGGATCGCTGGCGGCCTTTGCCGGGCTCGGCGTGCAGCGGCGGATCTACGTCCATATCAACAACACCAACCCGATCCTGATCGCCGGCTCGCCCGAGCGTCTGCAGGTCGAGGCGGCGGGCTGGGAGGTGGCTTATGACGGGATGGAGACGCGGCTGTGAGCGGCCTGATCAGTCCGGACGAGCTGGAGCGGCGCCTGCGCCAGATCGGCGCCGAGCGTTATCACAACCTGCATCCGTTCCATTATCTGCTGCATGGCGGCCGGTTGAACCGGGGACAGGTCCAGGCCTGGGCTCTCCACCGCTACAACTACCAGTGCAGCATCCCGCGGAAGGACGCCTCGCTGATCGGGCGCGCCGGCGATGCCGATCTGCGGCGCGAATGGCGGCAGCGTCTCAGCGACCATGACGGCGATGCGGCGGGCGAGGGCGGCATCGCCCGCTGGCTGGCGCTCACCGACGGGCTCGGTCTCGACCGCGACTATGTCGTCTCGACGCAGGGCATCCTGCCGGGCACGCGCTTCGCCGTCGACGCTTATGTGCGCTTCGTGCGCGAACGCAGCCTGCTCGAAGCCGTCGCCTCCTCGCTCACCGAGCTCTTCTCGCCCACCATCATCTCCGAGCGCGTCTCCGGCATGCTCAAGGGCTACGACTTCGTGACCAAAGAGACGCTGGCCTATTTCAACGCCCGCATGACCCAGGCGCCGCGCGATTCGGATTTCGCCCTCGACTACGTCAAACGCGAGGCGCGCACCCAAGAGCAGCAGGAACAGGTCCTGGCGGCGCTGCGCTTCAAATGCGACGTGCTGTGGTCGCAGCTCGACGCGCTGCAGTTCGCCTAGGTGGCGCCGGGCCAGGGTCCGCCCGGCGCCTTCGTGCCCGGCCCGTGAGCGCCACCGCGATCGGTGCCGCCAGCGCGCCGCGCCTGGCGCCGCAGGTCAAGCTGCGCTTCGACGAGGCAAGGCAGCGCTGGACCCTGCTGGCCCCTGAACGGGTCCTCGTCCCCGACGAGATCGCCATCGAAATCCTCAAGCTTTGCGATGGCACGGCCACGGTCGAGGCCATCGCCGAGACGCTGGCGGCGAAGTTCGAGGCGCCGCGCGAGGAGGTGGCGCGCGACGTCCTCGAGATGTTGCAGGACCTCGCCGACAAGGGGATGCTGGTCGCATGACCGCGCCCGAGCCGCCGCTGGAGACACCTCGAACTTTATTTTGCTGCGCCGTGCA
>SXGR01533034.1_pt1 | contig 12041 bp, 10 predicted proteins | sample 3174711 | NCBI WGS metagenome assembly SXGR01 (sample SAMN11356860, study PRJNA531348) | freshwater metagenome | isolation source: freshwater sample F1-60 | place: China: Fuxian Lake, Yuxi | collected 2017-12-25
AGCCGCCGACTTCCGCGCCATCGGCTCTGGGACGTGGACGATTGATCCGGCGCAGTCACTCGGGCGCTTCATCGCCAGCACACTGCCCGTTGAAGAACCGATCCGATCAAGGGCCTCAACAGCGCCGTATTTCCTGGCGATCAGGGCGGGCCGCTGCTGCACGTCATCGCGGCCAAGGCGATCGCATTGGAGGAGGCCATGCGGCCGGAGTTCGCGAACTACCAGCGGCAGGTGGTCGCGAATGCGCGCGTGCTGGCTGCGACGCTCAGCGAGCGCGGCCTGCGCATCGTGTCGGGCGGCACGGACAACCACCTCATGCTGGTCGACGTCAATTCGATCGGCCTTTCGGGCAAGCAGGCCGAGGATCTGCTGCACGAGGTGGGGCTGACCTGCAACAAGAACCTGATCCCGTACGACACGCGGCCGCCCATGGAGGCCTCCGGCGTGCGTCTGGGCACGCCCGCCATCACCACGCGCGGCCTGCGGGAGGAGCACATGCAGGCGCTCGGCGGCTGGATCGCGGATGTTCTGCGCCAGCCGCAAGAAGCCAGCGTGCGCGCGCGGGTGGCGCGCGCGGTCGCAGAGCTCTCGCGCGCCTGTCCGATCTACGCGTGAGACTTTTCGCGCGTCCGGTTCAGGCCGCGCGCTCGTAACCCAGCGTCTTCAGCACTTCCAGGACCTCGCTCCACGAGGGGAACGGACGGCGGTGGATGCGCTTGTATTCATCGATGGCCTGGATGAACTCCAGCACCTCGGCCGGCATCTCGTCGGGGCGCATGGAGCCGCCCTTGCCCTCTTCCTCGGTTTCGGCGCCGCTTTCCGTCTTGGCTGCCGTGGCACGCTTGGACGGGTTTGCGGCCCCCTTGCCGGAATGCGCCGGCTTTTCAGCGGGCTTGTGAGCGGGCTTGTCCAGGGGGGTCTCGCTCTTCTTGCGGGAGGGGGTGGGCTTCTTGGAAACCATGGTGGAGATTCCGGGGTGCTGATTCCGGGATGCGGAACAGGGTGTCAGAACTGGGGAGGCCCCTCCGCAAGGAGGGGCTGCAGGGAAATCTTTCGGATCCCGCTGTCCCGGATCTGAAACCAAGGCTGCAGAAAAGCCGCCGAGGAAAGTCAGCCGAGGCGTCCGGCCGAGCGCAGCAGCGCGCTGACTCGCGCCTCATCGGGCGTGTGGATCACGCCCGCCTCCGTCACGATGGCTCGCACCAGACGCGCCGGTGTCACATCGAAGGCCGGATTGTAGGTGCGCACTCCCGGCGGGGCCGTGCGTCGCCCGAAGCCCTCGGTGATCTCCTCGGGCTGGCGTTCTTCGATGTGAATGTGCGATCCATCGGGAATGCGCGCATCAAAGGTCGACAGAGGTGCGACGACATAGAAGGGAATACCGTGCGCGGCAGCCAGCGTTGCCACCGAGTACGTGCCGATCTTGTTGCAGACATCACCATGGCGTGCGATGCGGTCGGCGCCGACGATCACCGCGTCGATGCGTCCCTCGAACATCACGCGGCCGGCCATGTTGTCGGTGATCAGCGTCACCTCGATGCCCTGCGTCTGCAGCTCCCACGCGGTGAGGCGCGCTCCCTGCAGCAAGGGGCGCGTCTCGTCCGCGTAGACGCGCACGTGCTTGCCCTGCGACTTGGCCACGTAGATCGGCGCCAGAGCCGTGCCCACGCCGGCGGTGGCGAGCGCGCCAGCATTGCAGTGCGTCAGCACCGTCATGCCGTCGCGGAGCAGCTCGGCACCGAGCTCGCCCATGCGCTGGCAGGCCGCGGCATCCTCGCGCTGGATCGCGCGCGCTTCCTCGAGCAGGCGCTGGGCGAAGCGCACGGCGTTCTCGCAGGCCGGCGCGATGGCGCGCGCGTGCTGGAGCATGCGCTCCAGCGCCCAGAACAGATTGACGGCCGTAGGGCGGGAACGCGCCAGCAGCGCGCAGGCCTGCTCGACGCGCACCAGTGCCTGGCTGACGTTCTCCGTGCTCAGCGTGCGCAGGCTCAGGCAGACACCAAAGCCCGCCGCGACGCCGATCGCCGGCGCGCCGCGCACAGCCAGACGCCGGATGCAATCGTGCATCGACTGCACATCGGAGACGGAGAGCTCGACGCACTCCAACGGCAGCAGGGTCTGGTCCAGCAGCAGTGCATGGCCGCGCCAGTCGCCTTCCCAATCGATGACACGCACGCCCACGCTCAGCGCGCCTCCACGCCGGCCGGCACGGAGCCGGTGATCTTCGCGCAGATTTCGAGATAGCGTTCGCTGACGCGCCGGACGATCGCGGGATCGAGCGTCGGCGGGGGATACTCCTTGTTCCATGGCTGCGCCTCGAGCCAGTCGCGCAGGATCTGCTTGTCGTAGGAAGGCGGCGAGCCGCCGAGCTTCCAGTCGCGCTTTTCCCAGAAGCGCGAGCTGTCCGGCGTCAGCGCCTCGTCGATCAGGATGACGCGGTTGTCGAGCACGCCGAACTCGAACTTGGTGTCGGCCAGCAGGATGCCGAGGCCATCGAGCTCGCGCGTTCCGCGCGCGAACAGTTCCAGCGCCGCCTTGTGCGCCGCGTCGAAGATCGGCTTGCCCACCCGCTCGCAGGCCTGCTCGGGCGTCAGCGGCAGATCGTGCGCCGCCTCCTTGGTGGTCGGCGTGAGGATCGGGGTCGGCAATCGGGCGGATTGCACCAGCCCGGCCGGCAGCGGCACACCGCAGATCGACTGGCGCTCGCGATACTCCTTCCAGCCCGAACCCGCGAGGTAACCGCGTACGACCCACTCGACGCTGGTGGGCTGCGCGCGGCGCACGATCATCACGCGCCCCTGCAGGCGCTCGCGCCAGCCGGCATCGAGACCGTGCAGATCATCCACCGAAGTGGAGACGAGATGGTTGTCGATGATGTCGCGCGTGCGTGCGAACCAGAAGGCCGAGATCGCGGTCAACACCTGGCCCTTGAACGGCACGCCTTCGCGCATCACGACATCGAAGGCCGACACGCGGTCGGTCGTCACGAACAGCAGGTGGCGTGCATCCAGTGCGTAGACGTCTCGCACCTTGCCCGATGCGAGCAGTTCGAGACCCGGAACACGCTGATCGCGACCAAGGAAAGGAGATGCGCATGCCATGGTGGGGGGCGCGCAGTATGCACAAGCGGGCCGGGAGTTGACAGGCCGACCCAGCATGACGCAGCTTGGATCGCATGGAGACGGTCTGCTTGGTGCCGGGCAACGCGCTGCGAGGCAGCGCCCGGTTGCCGGGCTCCAAGTCGATCGCGCAGCGCCTGCTGCTCGCCGCGGCTCTCGCGCAAGGTCGCACGCGGCTGACCGCGCTGCCTTCCAGTGCGGACGTCCTCGCAGCCCGAGGACTGGTGGAGCGGGTCGGATCGTCGCTGAGCGTGCTGGCTCCGGCAGCGCTTGCGATTTCCGGCCTTCCGCCCGGGCCGCACCGCGGCTGGCGTGCAGAAGAGCCGCTGGAACTCGGCGAATCCGGCACGCTGGCGCGTCTGGCAACCGCTGCGGCCGCCCTGTGCGGGATGAGCGGCCGCGAAATGACGCTTCGGCCCGGCGGCACGCTGCAGCAGCGACGCTCCGCGCCCCTGTTTGCCGCCTTGCGCCGCGCGGGTGTCCCGCTGGAACATCTGGGTCCTGCGGATGGCTGGCCCGTGCGGGTACGGCCGATCGGTCCGCCCTCGGAGTTGGTACTGGAGCATCCGATCTCCAGTCAGGAGCTCAGCGCGCTGCTGCTGGCGCTCAGTGCCTGGCCGGATGAGACGCAGGTCCGTGTCGCCGGAACACTGCCCTCCCGGCCGTACGTGGAATTGACGTGCTCCGTGCTTGAGCAGATGGGGGCTCGGGTGCTTGGCAGCGAGGCCTGCTGGAGCGTGCGCGGGCCCATGCGCGCCCCGGCAGACCCGGTGCGGATCGAGCCGGATGCCAGCGCGGCCGCAGTGCTGCTCGCGGCGGCCGTGGTGAGCGAGGGTGAAGTGCGCGTGGAAGGTCTGGGCAGCCGCTCTGCTCAAGGCGACTGGCGCATCATCGAATTCCTGCAGGCGCTGGGAGGCGACTGCGCGGCCGATGAGCAAAGCCTGCTCGCGAGCGGCCGCGTCCAACGCACAGCCACTCTGTCGCTGGAGGGGCATCCGGACCTCGCACCCGTGCTGGCCGGCGTGGGCGCGGCGCACGCCTGGCGCGGCGGCGAGGCATTGCGGCTGGAGGGTCTGGGTACGCTGCCCCGCAAGGAGAGCTCGCGCATCGAGGTGCTCGCGCGCGGCTTCCGGCAAGCGGGTCTGGAGGTCCGTCACGGATCCGACTGGATGGAGGTCGGCCCGCGTCTGGCATCCAGTGCGCAGCCGGTCCTGCTCGATCCGGCGGGGGATCATCGCATGGTCTTCGCCTTCGCGCTGCTGGGACTGGTTCGGCCGGAGACGGCGATCGCCGAGGCCGCATGCGTCACGAAATCCTGGCCTGGTTTTTTTGATGAGCTCTGCCGTCTGGGAGCGCGCCTCGCGACACGCTAGGCTCGCCGCCACACACTTCGCATGAGCGCTTCCTCTTCTTCTGCGGGCAGCACGCCGGCACCTTCCGGCCTGACTGGCCCCGTGCTGGTCATCGGCGGCGCCGGGTACATCGGCAGCCACACGGTGGCAGAGCTGGTGCGCTGCGGCGTGCCGACGATCATCTACGACAACCTCTCCACCGGACATCGCAGCGCCGCGCGCGCCACGCTGGTCGTGGGGGACATGGGCAATCGCGAGCAGCTCTTGCGCGCGTTTCGCGAGCACCGGCCGCGATCGGTGATTCACTTCGCCGCCAAGTGCTTCGTCGGCGAGTCGGTCACCGATCCGGCGAAGTACTACCTTGAAAACGTGGTCTACACGCACACGCTGCTCGAGGTGATGCGCGAGCGCGGCGTGCAGGAGATCGTCTTCAGCTCCACCTGCGCCACGTACGGCGAGCCGGTGCGCGTGCCCATCGACGAAACCCATCCGCAGGTGCCGATTTCGCCCTACGGCAAGACCAAGCTGCACATCGAGCACATGCTGGAGGACTACACGCGCGCCTACGGGCTGCGTGCGGCGGCCCTGCGGTATTTCAATGCCGCCGGGGCCAGCCAGGACGGCACGCTGGGCGAGGATCACCAGCCCGAAACCCACCTGATTCCGCTGGTGCTGCAGGTGGCGCTGGGACAGCGTCCGGAGATCCTCATCTTCGGCGATGACTATCCCACGCCCGATGGCACCTGCATCCGCGGCTACGTGCATGTCGAGGATCTCGCGCGCGCGCACCTCGCGGCGCTGGCCCGGCTGCAGGCCGGAGTGAGCTCGATCCGCTGCAATCTGGGCACCGGCAGCGGCTACTCCGTGCGTGAGGTGATCGAGGCGGCGCGACGCATCAGCGGCCATCCGATACCGGCCCGCGTGGTGGCCCGCCGCGAAGGTGATCCGCCCTGCCTCGTCTCGGGCGGAACGCGCGCGCGCGATCTGCTCGGCTGGCAGCCGCAGCGCGGCGAGCTCGAGGACATTCTGCACGATGCCTGGCGGTTCCACTCGACCAAGCGCAACGGCATGCGCGGCTGAGATACGCAAGGCGCAGCATCATGGCGGAATGGATCGTATTGGGGGCAGGTTCGATCCTGCCCAGGGCCGGTTACGGAACGAGCGGGCATGCACTGGTGCGTCCGGGACGCAAGCTGGTGCTGTTTGACTGCGGGCCGGGCACGCTGCGATCGCTCGGCGAACTGGGCTACGGCATCGAGGACATCGGGGCAGTGGTTCTGAGCCATTTTCATCCCGACCACTGCTGGGATCTCTTCGCCCTCGCCTTCGCGCGTCGCAATCCCGACTTGCGCGCCGGACATCTGGAGCTGGTCGGCCCTGAGGGCCTCAGCGAGCTGCTCGAGCGCGGCGGCGCGGTCTTCGGGGCCCACAACTGGGTGCGTTTCGAAGCGGTCACGGTGCGCGAAGTGGAACCGCAGGCGATCGGTCGCTGGATCGAACTCGACGGTCTCAAGCTCGCCTGGCGTCCCACGGGACACACGCCGCACGCGCTGTGCTGGCGGGTGGATCTGGGCAACGGCTGCTCGGTGACCTACTCCGGCGACAGCGGCGAGAGCCCCGAGCTCGCTGCGCTGGCACGCGGCACCAGCGTGCTCGTCTGCGAGTGCTCTTTCGGCGAGGAGCACGCACAGCAGCACCACCTGACACCCTCGGGCGCGGCGCGACTCGCGCTCGACGCGGGAGTCGGCAAGCTGGTGCTGACCCATTTCTATCCATCGCTCGATCCCGGCCTGGCACTGGAGCGCGCCCGGGCCGTCTTCCCCGGATTGATCGAGCTGTCCGCCGACCGAACGCGCCATGCGCTCGCGCCGGCGGGCGGGGCTTGATCCTGCCGCGCTGAACTGCAAGTGTAGGCCGAACATGTTGAGCATCGGACTGCTGCTGCTGTCGCTGTGCACACCGGGTGCGCACGAGGCCGGTTTGGCCACGCTGCGCAAGGAAGACCTTGCGCGTCACGTCGGGATTCTGGCCGCTCCTGAGCGCGAGGGCCGCGACAGCCCCAGTCAGGGCCTCGAGGAAGCCGCTGCCTACATCAGCGAAGTGTTCGCACAGGCCGGCGTGGAGCCGTTGAGCGATTCCGTGGAATTCTGGAAGGCCAACAGCAAGCGCGACCTGGTGCCCGTGCCAAGAGCAGGAGCGTTGAGCGCATCCCAGACGGCCCAAGCCGGAACATTCCTTCGTCCGTTCTCGCGACGGCTGCCCAAGGCCGACGAGAGCGCCTGCTACCTGCGCCTGGATCCCGGCAGCGGCGCGCCGCGCAGCTTTGAGTACGGCAAGGACTTCGTTGCACTGCCGCACTGCACCGGAGAGGTCGCTGGCGAGCTGGTCTTCGTGGGTTTCGGCATCGACTCCAGGAGCGAGGGGTATCTCGAGCTGCAGGGCCTCAAGCTCGACGGGAAGATCGCCGTGCTCGTCGAGGGCGAGCCGCGGCATGCCAAGCGCTTCGGCGGCATGGAAGTCACGGAGGAAGCGGCGCTCTGGAAGAAACTGCGCGACCTGCGCGAGGCGCGCGCCGCCGGTGCGCTGCTCGTGCGCCGCAGCTACGGTCCTCCCGATGGATCGAAGCATGTTCCGGGCACCGAAGCCGCGCGCTTCGATGCGCCGGGGCTGCGCATGCGGCACACGTTCGCGGACTGGGTCGGCGTCGCGCCCGATCAGCGCCCGCGCGAAACCCTGCCCGCGCTGGAGCTCAGCGAAGCCTGCGCGAGCGAGCTGCTGGGCTTTGACGTCGCGGCCTGGGCGGCGAAGACCGACAAGGCACCCAAGGTCAACCGACCCAAGCTGGAGAAGCGCCGCGTGCTGCTCAACGGAAAGGTCTCGGAAGGCGAAGTTGAGATCGACAATGTCGTGGGCCGGATCTCCGGCAGCGATCCTGCGCTCGCCGAAGAGTGGGTCGTGATCGGGGCCCACTACGATCACATCGGCGTGGATGTGCGCGGCCGCGTGGGTTACGGCGCGGACGACAACGGCTCGGGCACCAGCGCGCTGCTGGAACTGGCGGAGGCGCTGAGTGCGTCTCGCCCGCGCCGCAGTGTGCTCCTGTGCGCATTCGCCGGCGAAGAGGACGGCCTGCTCGGCAGCCGGGCGCTGACGCAGCGGCTGCCGGTTCCGGCGCAGAAGCTGGTGGCGATGATCAACATGGACATGATCGGCCGCGGCGATGCCGCCGAAGTGGCGGTGATCGGCATCACGCAGAATCCGACGCTCGAGAAGGTGCTCGATCGCGCCCGCAAGCTCTCGCCCACGGGCATTCAGAAGCTGATCCTGCGGCAGGGCGAGGAGTTGTTCGCTCGCTCGGATCACCACTCTTTCCACCAGATCGGCGTGCCGGTGCTGTTCTTCTTCGAAGGCCTGCCGATCGAACGCAACACCGACTACCACACCTGGCGCGACACCATCGACAAGCTCGATGCGGAGAAGATTCGTCGCACCAGCATCTTGGTCTACAACACGACATGGCTCCTCGCGAACGACGACGAACGTCCGCCTCCGCCGCGCGAATAGCGCTGCTGCTCCTGGCCAACGGGCTCTGCCTGTACATCCTCTACGGCATGCTGGCGGGGGAATTGCCCTCGTTGGAGGCAGCCGAAGATTCGGAGGAGCCCGTGCTGGTGGCCGCCGCGCCCTCCGCGGCCGCGCCGCAGCTTGCGGCAAGCGGCAAGCAGAGCGGTATCGATCGCGGCCTGCAGGCCCGCATCGCAGGCATCGTGGATCGCTACCAGGCCAAGGCTGCCCGGGACACCAAGGGCAAAATCAGCGCGGGTGCGGTCGAGGTCGGAGTCCATGTGCGCGAGGCCGGCGCAGGCGGTGCCCTGGTGGCGCTGCAATCGGAACGCGCCATGCGGCCGGCTTCGAATCTCAAGCTCGTCACTTCGGCGGCTGCGCTGGTGCTGATGGGGGTGGACGCGGAGCTGGAGACGCGCTTCGAAGCGGCCGGTCCGGTCGTCAATGGTGTGCTGGAAGGCGACCTGATCGTGAAGGCCGGTGCGGACCCGCTCTATGACCGGGAAGCCGGCGGCAGCATCGATCGCTTCGTGATACCGGTGGCCCGCGAGCTCAGGGCCGCCGGCATCGAGCGCGTGCGCGGCCAGCTGGTTCTCGACGAAGGTGATTACCTTCGTCCGGGGCCAGGTCCTGCCTGGCCGCCCTCCAACCAGCACTGGACGGAGTTCTGCGCGCGCGCGGGTGGTTTCAGCGCGAATGCCGGTTGCCTCACGGCACTTGTGCGCCCCGGCAAGGAGGGCGGCTCGGCACTTGTCAGCGTCGAGCCCGCCGGCCACGGTCTTGACCCCCAGTACAGCGCGAAGACGGCTTCGGCGCGCTCGAAGCTCAACATCCGCGTCGAAGCGCGCGAGGCAAGCGTCAGCGTCGGCGGCGAGATCCCGCGCAGCACGGAACGCTACAGCGTGCGCTTCGCGGCACCCGATCCGGTGCTGCTGTTCGGGCGCGCACTCTGCGCGAGCCTGCGCGAGCAGGGTGTGCGCATCGAAGGCGGGATCGCTCGCGAACGCAATCGCGAGAGCGCTCGCACGGTCGCGCGCATGCGGACGCCGGTGCGCGATCTGATGGTGCCCATCAACACCTGGTCGAACAATGCCTGCGCCGATCAGCTCTTCCTCGCCCTTGGCCACGCCCACGGCGGGGCCGGAACGCGCGAAGGCGGCGCACGCGCGACGCGGGCCGCACTCGATCGGCTGGGTGTGTCAAGCGCCGGTCTCGTGCAGGTGGATGGTTCCGGCCTGTCGCGCGATAACCGTGTCAGCGTTGCACAGATCACGGCGCTGATCGAAGCCGTGCTGCGCCGCGGAGGAAAGACGGCCATCGCCTATGTCGACTCGCTGGCCGTGGCCGGAATGAGCGGCACGCTGGAGCATCGCACGACCAAGGGCAACCTGCGCGCAAAGACCGGCTTCATCGCGGGCACGAGCGCGCTCTCGGGCCTCGTGGAGAGCGCGGATGGCCGCACGCTGGTCTTCAGCATTCTGGTCGACTACCCGCGCTTTGAGGGACTCAACCGCTCGTGCTGGAAGCCGATGGAAGACGAGATCGTCAGCGCGCTGGCGAACAGCAAGGAGTAGCGCCGTGCCGACTCTGAACGACTCCGAGCGTCTCCGGGCCCATGCGCTGGCCTGTGAGGCGGCGCAGGCTGCCGGAGCCGTGCTGCTGGAGCACTGGGGTCGCCTGGATCCAGCGGCGATCCGCTCCAAGAGCAGCGAGCGCGATCTGGTCAGCGCCGCAGATCTCGCCGCTGAGGCTTGCCTGGTCGAGCGCATTCGCAGGGCCTTTCCCGCCCACGCCATCGAGTCGGAAGAGGCCGTACGCGATCCCGCCGACGACCGGCCGCGCTGGTATCTCGATCCGCTCGACGGCACGGTCAACTTCGTGCACGGTCTGCCGATGTGGTCTGTTTCGGTCGCGCTGTACGCGCCCGATCCACAGTCCGGCGCCATGCAGCCGGAGGTAGGCGTGGTGGAAGTGCCGCTGCTGCGCGAGAGCTTTCACGGCTGGCGAGGGGGCGGGGCCTATCTGGCTCAACGCAGACTCAGGGTCTCCGCAACGCCGGCGCTGCGCGAGGCCGTGCTCGCAACGGGTTTTCCCTACCGGCGCAACGAGCTGAAGCACAACAACCTCGCCAACTTCAACCGCTTCTTCCTCGATGTGCGCGGCATCCGGCGCTTCGGCTCGGCCGCGATCGACCTCGCCTACGTGGCGGCCGGACGCTTCGATGCGTACTGGGAACTGCACCTCTCCAAGCATGATCTCGCCGCCGGCGCGCTGCTGGTGCAGGAGGCGGGGGGCGTGGTGACGGACTGCGGCGGGGGGCAGGAATGGCTGGCGGAAGGCCATCTGATCGCCTCCAACGGCCTGCTGCACGAAGCGGTGCAGTCCAAAGTGGTCTACCGAGACTGACGGCAGGCTCGCATGGGGGGATCCCGTCCCCCCCCAAGCCCCTTCCGCGTGCCGCCGCGCTCTCGGTAGGATGGCAGGGCTTTCCATCGGGTGGCGACACCTGAGGCAGGCCCCCGCTGCCATGACCGAGAACCAGATCCGGATCCGCAATGCGCGCCAGAACAACCTGGCCGGCGTCGATGTGGACATCCCCAAGCAGCGCCTGGTGGCGATCACCGGTGTTTCGGGTTCCGGCAAGAGCTCGCTGGCCTTCGACACACTCTTCCGTGAGGGTCAACGGCGCTTCTTGGAGACGCTCTCCGCCTACGCGCGCCAGTTCCTCGGCGGTCTGGAGAAGCCCGATGTCGAGAGCATCGAGGGGCTCTCGCCGGCCATCGCGGTGGACCAGAAGTCGATCAGCCGCGGAGCGCGCTCCACGGTGGGCACGCTGACCGAGATCGTCGACCACCTGCGCGTGATCTACGCGCGCGCAGGCACTCCGCACTGCCCGGCCTGCCGCCTGCCGGTCGGCGGACAGACTCCTGAAGAGATCGTGCAGGCGGTCGTGCGTGAGCACAGCGGCCGCACGGTGCAGCTGTATGCCCCGCTGGTGCGCGACAAGAAGGGACATCATCAGGAACTGCTCGATGATCTGCGTCGGCGCGGCATCGTGCGCGCACGCATTGACGGCAAGCTCGTGCGCATCGAGGACCAGCCCGAGCTCGAGCGCTATGTGCGCCACACCATCGAAGCACTGATCGACCGCATCGAGGTGCGCGAGGAGAAGCTGGCGCGACTGCGCGAATCGGTGCAGCAGGCGCTGCAGATGGGGGAAGGCGATCTGATCGTCGTCGATGAGGCGCGCGAACGGCGGCACTCGACGAGCCGCAACTGCTCGGGCTGCGGGCGCGAGCTGCCGCCGCTCGAGCCCCGGCTCTTCTCGTTCAACTCTCCGCACGGTGCCTGCGCCGAATGCGAGGGTCTCGGCGAGCAGCGCACGCCCAGCCTCGCCGGCCTGATCAAGGATCCGCGTCTGTCCATACGCGAGGGCGCGCTGCGCGTGACGCGCGCCAGCGGCAACGGGCTGACCTTCCCGGCCTGCGACTTCGACTTCCTCGAGACCGTCGCCGAAGCGAACGGTTTTGATCTCGACACGCCCTGGAGCAAGCTCGGCAAGTCCGCGCAGCGCATCGTGCTGCAGGGCACCGGCGAGGAACGCTACGAGACCGAAGCCAGCTGGTCGGGCAAGAAGTTCTCCGGCACCGTGCGCTGGAACAAGCGCTTTGTCGGCGTGCTGCCCGCGATCGAGCGCGCCTGGCGCGAAGGCAAGCACAAGGCGCAGGTCGAGCCGCTGCTCTCCAGCCAGCCCTGCGGCGCGTGCGGCGGCTCGCGACTGTGTCCGGAAGCCGGTGCGGTGACTTTCGGCGGCGTGAGCCTGCCGGAGTTGGGACGGCTTTCGATCCGCGAGCTGGGCGCGCGCATCGGCGCGCTGGAGCTGCCGCCGCGTGAGGCGCGCATCGCGCGCGATCTCCTGACGGAGATCCGTCGCCGCATCGAGTTCCTGCACGAGGTCGGCCTGGACTACCTGACGCTGGAACGCTCGGCCGACACGCTCTCGGGC
>SXGR01315562.1_pt1 | contig 12040 bp, 12 predicted proteins | sample 3174711 | NCBI WGS metagenome assembly SXGR01 (sample SAMN11356860, study PRJNA531348) | freshwater metagenome | isolation source: freshwater sample F1-60 | place: China: Fuxian Lake, Yuxi | collected 2017-12-25
ACTAGCTTTCTTGATTATGTAATAGATACAACTCCGCTAAAACAAGGAAAATACACGCCTGGTACACATATACCGATTTTTCCACCTGAAAAAATTTTGGACAAGGGAGATGGCCATATTGCATTACTATTAGCTTGGAACTACGAATCTGAAATTTTAGAAAAGGAAAAACAATTCAGGAGAAAAGGAGGGAAATTTCTAATCCCAATTCCAACTCCAACAATAAAATAAAAAAATTTAAGATATGTTAAATAATTACAAAAAATCACAACAAGTAAATCTTGACTGAAATTGTTTTAATTGATAATATTCTAGATCTTGATGTAATCCCGCAGAAATTATTGCAAAACAAAAATATAAAGATTTTCTCGTTAAGTTTAGAGGCTCATGACAAACTTCAATCTAATAAAATTATACATGATATGGGTGATCAATTACTTACACAAGAAGAACGACTAAAACTCTTTGATCAAAGTGTGGAATTTCTTTCATGGCCATCACGAGTTTCTTCTGACGATCTAAAATTTGAAGGTGTTAATCTACTTCAAATTTTTGATACACATGAATTTCATTCATATCTCATGCCTAATTTGGTTAAATTATTAACTGTAAAACGAATAATTGAAAAAGAAAACCCAACAAAAATTTCCTGTACTGATTCATTATCAAATATTATTCAGTCGATCACTAAGGGAAATATTGAAACTAAATTTTTCCATAACACTATCGAACAAAAGCTACTCTGGGATACAATCAGCATTAAATATAATCTGGGTTCAATTCACATCTCATTTAATTTATCGAAAACTAATTATCTAAAAATTAAAAAATTTGTAGAGTCCACGTTGGGGTTTTTTTATGGTTTTTGGTTAGATCGTGATAGTTCAAAAAAAAAATCCATTGTTATTTTAGAATTTAATACAGAATATTTTTCAACTTTTTTACAGGCAATGAAAAATTATGATGGTAATGTAATCTTGGTTAACCGAAGAAGATCAGCTGTATGGAGCATAAATGCTACTAATATAGTAAAAAAATCAGATTGTAAAGTTCTAAATTTTGATAATATTCTAAATAATTCTGAAAAATGCAAAATCCACTTATTAGTTGATGAGTATGCAAAAAAACTAGAATCATTGTGGGAGAATTCTGAATTTTTTAACGATGTTTTCAAAATTGAAAACTGTAGTTTTTGGGATGTAATTAAAGACATAATTATGAAAAAATATCTAGAAAAATTACCCGAATTCATTTTATTACTTTGGAATGCAAAGACTATTTTTCATAATTTTGATGTCAAATGTATTATTTCTCTTAATGAAGTAGGAGAAACAGAGAAAGCATTTCTTGGATTTAATGATAAAAGAATTCCGTCGATCTTACTTGAACATGGTTTTATTGAACGAGTTGAAAATACAAAACGATTCGACATTTTATCTAATTATAATTATTTTAATGATAAAATTGCAGTATGGGGAAATAGAAAAAAAGAATATTTGGTTAAAGAATATGGTATTCCTCCAGATCGAATAATTGTTACAGGAAGTCCTAGACATGATATTTATTTTAATTCAAGAACCGAAAAAAAGCAATTCAAAGAAATTACTGTGTTACTAGCTCCTAATCCTATAACTGAAATTTCTGGTTTTGCAAGTACAAGTCTTGAATTAAAATTTGAGAAAACCATTAGAGAAATTATCTCAATTCTTAAGAAATTTGATAATGTTAAAATCATTGTGAAATTACATCAAATTCAATTAAAACATAATCAGGCAATCCTCTCGATAATTAAAAAAATCGATAATACAATTCCAGTTTATTCCGTAACTTCTGTCATTGAGATAATCAACAGTGTAGATATAGTTGTAGTTATATCATCAGAAAGATTTGGTACATCAACAATGCTTTTAGAATCTATGATCTTAGGCAAACCTACTATGAATATAATTCTGGATGATGATATACCTGAATTTAGTCATGTAAAAGACAAAGCCGTCCTTACAGTATCTGATAATTCTAATCTGGAAAAAAATTTCAAAAATATTCTCTTTGATTCTGATTTTAAGAAAGAATTAGTGCATAATGCTGATATTTTTGTTGAAAAATTCATGAGTCATAGAGGAATTGCATCAGATAAACTGGCATCGATTTTAAAATCATTTTAGTTCTTAATTGGATTATGGGAAGGTTTTTTAGAAAAATCAAAAACAGAAGATATCGTGTTTGATGATAAAAAAATTCTAATTACTGGTGGAACAGGCTCATTGGGTCAAGCACTGACACAAAGACTTTTACAAAAAAATGTAAAGACAATTAGAATTTTGAGTCGAAATGAAAGTAAACAAATTGAAATGGAATCAAAATTTGACGATGATCGTTTAAGATTTTTTTTAGGGGATATTAGAGACAAAGAACGATTAGTGAGAGCTACTGAAGACATAGATTATGTATTTCATGCAGCAGCTTTAAAACATGTCCCAAAAATTGAGTATAATCCATTTGAAGCAATTAAAACAAATGTGATTGGATCACAAAACGTAATAGATGCATGTCTTGAATCAAATGTAAAAAAAGCTATTTGTATAGGAACCGATAAAGCAGTATCTCCATTAAACACTTATGGTGCCACAAAACTTCTTATGGAAAAATTATTCGTAACTGCAAATAATTATCTAGATCCAAAAAAACATGCCACTAAATTCATAGCTGTACGATATGGAAATGTTTTAGGAAGCAGCGGATCTGTTATTCCAAAATTTATAGAACAAATCAAAAACAAGAAAAAAATCACAATAACTGATAATCAAATGACTAGATTTAGTATAACAATGGATGAAGCACTTGATTTTATTCTTAAAGCTGCAGAATATGGTCAAGGTTCTGAAATCTTTGTTCCAAAAATACGTGCTTATGTAATCTCTGATATTAAAAAAGTATTAACTGAAATTATAGGAGATTATGGTGAAGAGATAGTGGGAATAAGACCAGGAGAAAAACTGCATGAAACTTTAATCAATAACGAAGAGATTCGATATAGTTGGGAATATAAAGATCTATACATGATAACAAACCCGCTTTATCCTATGTTTCATCCTAATGTGATTGATGATACATATAAAGAAATTAAAAAACTGGACAAGTTTGAAAGATATTCTTCAGATTTAGTAGAGAAGATTCCAAAAGATGAATTAAAGCATATTCTAAAAGAACATACTCAATTTATCTGATTTTGTGTATGTTATTTAATTGTAAATTTTTCTATTGTAATCGGATAACTGTAAATAATTTCTACAAGTTATACAATTCTTTCAAATCATTGACATCTTTATTAATTTCAAACTCAAAATCAATATTATGCCATAATGGTGATTGTTTATGACAACAGGTTGTATAATACAAGCTAGGATGAGTTCAACTAGATTGCCTGGTAAAGTTCTTATGAAGTTGGATGAGCAAAATACGATTCTAGATTTTGTGATACAACAAATTAAACATTGTAAAAGTATTGAAAAAATTATCATAGCAACTACTAATTTAAAAGAAGATGATGTGATTGAGATATTTGCAAAAAATAAAAACATACTATGTTTTAGGGGTAATCCCTCTGATGTGTTAGATAGATATTATCAATGTGCAAAACTTTATTCCCTTTCTATTATTATCAGAATAACTGCAGATAATCCATTAATTGATCCAACTATTATGGAAAAAGTAATAACGGAATTCCGGTCAAGATCATGTGATTATATCTCTAATGCTGTTGTTAGATCATTTCCTTATGGTACTGAAACAGAAATTTTTTCATTTGATGCATTAGAAAAAGCTTGGAATAATGCAAAAAATGACAATGAAAGAGAACATGTAACACCATATTTTTACAATAATCCTGATAAATTTAGAATTCATCATGTGGAAAATCAAAAAAATCTTTCATCACTACGATGGACTGTGGATCAAATTGAAGATTTGATTCTTGTGAAAAATATTGTTTCTAAAATCAATAAAAATCCAATTCTTATGACCGATATAGTAAATCTGCTAACTAAAGAACCAAAATTGGTTGATATTAACAAAAGTGTACTTCATAAACACATTAAATGACATTATTTTTTAATTCTTTTATAAATAAAGTATTTTATAATGTGCTGAAAATAGTTTCTCATGACCGTATTTGATAATCTAAATAATCCAAATCGAACTTTTATCATCGCAGAATGTGGTTCCAATTGGAAATGTGGAACTTATGAAGATGATCTTACAAGAGCTAAAGAACTCATAAAAATTGCAGCTAGATGTGGTGCTGATGCTGTAAAATTTCAAACTTATAGACCTGAAACAACATATGTTCCAAATGCCGGTAACAGTAATTATCTTTCAGCGCATGGTATAGATGAAAACATCAATAAAATTTTTGAAAATTTGGCAATGCCTTATGAAATGATACCTATTCTTGCAAAATACTCCAACGAACAAAAAATAATCTTCATGTCTACACCTTTTTCGGTAAAAGATGCTCAAGAAATAGATCCATATGTTTCAATACATAAAGTTGCTTCATATGAAATAAACCATGTTAGATTACTCGAATTTCTTGCAAAAACAAAAAAACCAATTCTTATTTCAACTGGGGCAAGCACATATGATGAAATTGACTTTGCAGTAAATATTGTTAAAAAAATACATGATAAAATCATACTTTTACAATGTACAGCAAAATATCCAGCTCCAACTGAAGCTTTGAATTTGAGTGTGATTCCTTACATGAAATCAAAATATAATCTTCCTATAGGATTTTCTGATCATAGTATAGATCCTATAGTAGGACCCATTTTAGCAGTAGGTTTTGGTGCAACAATAATAGAAAAACATTTTACAATAGACAGGAGTCTTCCTGGACCAGATCATCAATTTGCTCTTATTCCTAACGAGCTAGATCTAATGGTCCATTCAATTAGAAAAGCAGACATGGCAAAAGGAAGTGGACACAAAGAAATTCTTAAAGAAGAAACTGAATTACAAAAATTTGCTAAAAGATCTATTCAAGCAATCAGAAAAATTACAAAAGGTGAAATTTTAATTGAAGGTTATAATTTTGATGTACTTCGACCAGGTAACATGTCAAGAGGACTTGAACCAAGATTCCTTACACAAATTAATGGAAAAAAGGCTATGAAAGATATAGAAATTGGTGAAGGTATATTAGATTATGAATGAAATAATATGTGAACTTATTTATTTAAATAATAAAAAATCAGAAAAAATACCTAAAATCAATTTAATCTAGGGATTTTTTTAATTGTCTGACAAGACAAAATGCTTCAGCTGCAGAAAAACCTGAAACTGTTCCCCAACGTTTGGCAATTACTTCTAAACCTTCTGCAGATCTTGGATGCGGAAAGTCTTTAATTTCAGTTTTGTAAGCAGATAAAGCTCTGATTTTAGTTGCCAATTCTTTACTAATGTCAATAAACATGTTTGGAGAAAATTTTGACGGAAAATACCATTCAGTTGATGAAGGTACTTCAAAAGATATTACATCTTTTACTGTATATTTAGAATGAGGTCTTGTTGCAGTTATAGTTGCATTGTAAAGTATTCTATGATCTATGTTGATGTCGTTTTGTGAATGTGTAAAAACAATATCTGGTTTGAAGTTTGTTATTGATAATTCTATTTTCTTTGTTATTTCTAAGTTTGAAATTTTATCCATTTCATTATCTGGCAAATCCATGAATTCTATATTTTTTACACCCATTATTTTTGAAGCTTTAATAGCATCTTTTTGTAATTTTTCCACCTGATTTTCCATTTCGTCTAAAATTTTTTCATCTACTTGATAGACAGTTGAATTTGTATATTTAGAAGAACGACGAGAAAAAACACCTGTGGCCATGATGATTATTTTTAATTCGTGTCCAGCTTTGACATATTTTGATATGGTACCACCCATTCCCAAGACTTCATCGTCTGGATGAGCTGCAATAACAAGAACTTTCAAATTATTTCTCCTCTGAATTCCAGTTTATTATCAATATATTTTGCATCTTTGAAAACAATTTTTTTTTTCCTACTCTAATGAAGGCATTAGGATAAGGTTCAGCAAGCATACGTATGAAATCGTAGAGGTATTTTGTAGGATGATCTAATGTCTTCAACTCACTTTCTTCTGGTTTTCGCCTCTTAAATGTAGTATTTTTGCCAATTTGTTTTCTCTTCCTAAATTTACCGTCTATGATCTTGTTAATCAAAAAATAATCATTTTCTATCATGCGAAAAAATATTTCATTTATTGATCCTTCCAATGATAGATCTTTTTGAAGTAATATGTCCCCTGCATCAAGTTTCTCATTCATAATGAAAGCTGTTGTCTTGGTCTTTTTTATACCGCGGATTATTTGATTTTGAATTGGGCTTCCACCACGAAACTTTGGTAAATTTGATTCATGAAAACAAACGCATTGATAATTTTTTACTATATCTTGTGGAATTATCCACGACCAATCTGGAAAGAAAATTATATCAGGCTTAATTTTTTTAACATATTCAACTGTAAGTTTTTTTGGGTTGTCGATTAAAATCATATTCTTATGTTTTTTGATTAATTTTTTGTATAAAATAATGGCCCAATCTCTGTATGCACAGAATAAGTAAATCATATTTCTATACCAAATTGACTAATTTTTTAGGGTATTGGTTTATCTATTCATAGAAGTCAATGTTTGACATGTTCAAAGGCAAATATGTCAAGTTAAGGGCATTGGAGGAAGAAGATCTAAAAACATTAAGAAATTGGAGAAATAGTAAACATGTAAGAAAAACTACTAGAGAATACAAACTGCTTAACATGATAAACCAGAAGAAATGGTTCGAATCACTTCATGCTGATAATCCACCAAAACATATTATGTTTGGCATAGTTGGTAAAAATGGAAAACTTGATGGTGTTACTGGTCTAACGTATATTGATTGGAAGAATAAACACGCTGAAATTTCTATTTACATATCAAATGAAAATTGGCAAAAGACAAAGAAAGCCAAAGACACAGTTAATCTGATAATAAAATATGGATTTGAAGAACTGAATCTTCATAGATTATGGGTAGAAATTTTTCAAATATCTAAAGAAAACATAGAATTGTTTGAACAGATGAATTTTATGAAAGAAGGTATTTTGAGAGATAAGGTATGGCGAAGTGGAAAATGGTGGAATTCTATTATCTATTCAATACTTTCAAACGAATACAAACATGACCAAAAAAATTAAGCTATTTGATCCAGTAATATCTCATGATGAAGAATCATCAATTAAAAAAATTTTTAAAAGTGGATTCTGGGCCTCAGGCGCAGGAATAGGAAATGTCAATATTTTTGAAAAAAAATTTCAGGCATATATTGGATCAAAAGATTGTATTGCTGTAAATAGTGGAACAGCTGCATTACATCTTGCACTTTCTGTGCTAGATATTAAAAATAAAGAAGTTATCATACCATCACTTTCTTTTGTAAGTACAGCACATGCAATTGTCTACAATGGAGGTAAACCAATCTTTGCAGAAGTAGATCCGCAAACTCTTTGTGTTGATTCTTCTGACATAAAGAAAAAAATCAATAAAAACACCAAAGCAATATTACCTGTTCACTTTGCGGGAATGCCTGCAAATCTAAACCAATTAAAACATATAGCAAAAGAATATGATTTAACATTAATCGAAGACGCAGCTCATGCTTGCGGTGCTACCTATAACAGCAAAAAAATAGGTTCACATAGTGACATGGTGTGTTTCAGTTTTCATCCTGTAAAAAATCTTGCAATGCCATCTGGAGGATTGATTTCAATCAACAGATCTGATTCTAAAAATCTGAAAAAAATTTTCTCATCTAGACGATGGTGTGGAATCAGCGATAGGAAAGATACATCTTATGATGTAAAAGAACTTGGCTGGAATTTCTATATGAATGAATTTTCAGCTGCAATAGGATTAGCTCAATTAAAAAAACTGGATAATTTAAATGCCAAACGAAAGAAAATTGCAAAAATATATCAAAATGAAATTCATCTAGAACAGAAAATGCTGTACAATGAAAACTGTTCATATCATTTCTATTGGATTTTATTGAAAAATAGAGATCAGTTCAGAAAAAAAATGAAACAAATTGGCATTGAAACAGGTATTCATTATCAACCTATTCACAAATTCTCAATGTATGCAAAACATTCTAAACTTCCAATAACTGAAAATGTAGGAAATTCCATAATTTCACTTCCCACACATCCTAATCTTTCCAATTCTGATATAGATTTGATTATTAACTCAGTTAACAAATTTTCATAATACTATGAATAAGTTAAATTCTAAAAAAATTATATTACATGGAAAACAAGTAAATTTTTGTAAAATAACAAAAAATGATTTAGCAACTCTTCAAAAATGGAGAAATTCTAGTGAAATATGGCCATATAATACTCAATATGTTCTCCTAAATATGATAAATCAACAACAATGGTATGAACAAATCACGCAAAAAAATTCTGAACGTGTAATGTTTATGGTCACCGACAAGATGGGTAAACCAATAGGTATCTGCGGTTTAATTCACATTAATTTAAAAGCCAAAATTGCATCTGTTGCAATAATTATAGGTGAAAAAAAATATCAGAATAAAGGATTCGGTACAGAAATTTTACAAATGTTACTATGCTATGGATTTAATCAAATAAGATTACATAGAATAGAAGCTGAAGTTTTTACATATAATCAAGCTTCAGCAAAACTTTTTAAAAAATTAAACTTTAAACAGGAAGTGATATTACGTGATTCATTATGGCGTAATGGTAAATGGTGGGATATTTTAATACTGTCTATTCTACAAAATGAATATACAAGAATTTGATTATTTATTTTCATTATCGTATTTATCTAAATAGATTTTTAATTTCTTCTAGCCCGTATTTTGGTAAATATTTCAGTTCTTTTTTTGCAAGAGATATGTCTGCCTGACTAAACCTAATGTCTCCTTTTTTTGCATCATTGTAAATGATCTCCGAATCTTTTCCAGATGAAGAAATCATAAATTCCGCAAGTTCTTTTACCGTGATTGTTTTTCCGCCAGCAATATTGTATGTGCCATTTTTTCCATTTTCTATTCCATCATAAATTGAATCAATTACATCTTTTATTGAAACAAAGTCTCTTGTTTGCATGCCGTCTCCAAATATCTCAAGTGGTTTGTTTGCTGCAATTCTTTTCATGAATTTTGTTATAACTCCAGCATATTCTGGCGATTGCCCAACTCCATAAATATTGAAAAATCTCAAGATAATGCAATTGATATTGTGTTTTGTTATGAATTCATTTATTTCATGTTCCATCATAAGTTTACTTTTTCCATACGGAGAAATTGGATCTGTCTTTGAATCCTCAGTTAATTTAACATCAGGCAAACCCTCTCCATAAACTGCAGCAGATGAGGCAACAATCAACTTTTTTACGTGGTTTTTTTCACAGGCAACAAGTACATTTATTGTTCCACCTACATTGATGTGAAACGTTTCAGAAGGGTTTTTGATTGATTCTTCCACCGAAATCTTTGCTGCCAGATGAACTACGATATCGTGCTCATTTGCAGCATTAATGATGTCCTCCAGATTTGTAATATCTCCTTCTATTATTTTTGCACCCATATTCACAAGGAAATCTACGGAATCTTTTTCTGAATTTGAAAAATCATCAAAAATTGTCACCGTATTTCCTTTCTCTATAAGAAATTTTGTCAGATGTTTGCCGATAAATCCAGCTCCCCCTGTAACTAAAATTCTCATTATTACTTTAAATCAAGTATCTGATATATGTGATTCAATAATTACTCTCGATTTTTCTTTAAATATTATTAGGCAAATTTATCTGCTCTATTTTTCACATAATCAATTGATTTGACTGGCGATGGATCTATCTTGTACAATATGGCTTTGTATATTGTAGAATAATCCAAAAGATAAATCAAATTTATTATTTTTGATAAAATGTTACCTTTGATTGAAATTATTTCTCTGTACTTGATTTTATTTTGTTGAAAATATTCTGTGATAATTTGATACTTCTCTTTGGTTTTGATATGATCATCTGCTCCCTTGATCAAAATAGGTTGTACACTAGATTTTCTTTCCCATGCAACAATTCCGTTATGACACGATTCCACAATATCTTCCATTATAACGTGAGTCTTTGCATTTTCCTGAAGAGAATTTTTAAATCTAATGGCAGCTGATTGCAATCCAAAAGGATAATAGATTAATGGTATATCTGTTATCCATTTTGCCAAAGATAATGCCGGATTATTTTCAGAAAGATTTTTTGATGAAATTTCTTTTTGCAAACACTCCATTTCTCTTATGGATTCCAACACTTCTTCTTTTTTGATTGGAATGATTGGTGATAAAATATTTAAAATTGAATACAAAAAGGATGGAAAAGATGCTCTTGGCGAATGAAATTCTTCAATTTTTCTAAATTCTATGTTTTTTTCTATACAAATTTTTTCCATTTTTCCACCTGATGTAAATGCAATTAATTTACACCCTTGAATGTGTGCAGATTCTAAAATCCTAAGCGTTTCATCAGTGTTACCTGAAATACTGATTACAACTACCAGTGTCTTTGAATCAACAGTGTTTGGTAAATGATATCCCTTTACAACACAAACATGAATATCTGTTTTTGATAAAATTGCTGAAAAAATATCCCCTAGTGCACCAGATCCCCCCATTCCTGCAAAAACAATGTGATCTATACCTGCAAAATTTACTTTTTTGAGATTTTTTTCATAATAAGATTTTGCAATACTTGGCCAATCATCGTAAATCCCACACATTTTTTGTAGATCGTACTTTTCTAAATCTGAAAGATTCAATGATTTGCATTGAATACTTGGAATAAAATATCTATCTACGTCTTTGTAAAACAACTAATTTTACCCAATTGATTTTTAAAAAGCCTGATTTTGAGATGATTTGTGGACAATACTGCAATTGATTCTTCTTTAAGAACTGTAGAATGGAAAAACAATAAAGTAGTAATGATTGATCAGACCAAGTTGCCAAATTACCTAGTCTTTGTTGAATATGATGATTACAACCAAGTAGCAGATGCTATTAGAACTCTGGTTGTAAGAGGTGCTCCTGCAATTGGAGTATCAGGCGCTTTTGGTTTAGCTTTAGCTGCATTACAAAGCAAGGCAATCACAAAGGATCAACTGATTTTTGATTTAGAAAAAGCAAGGAAAATTCTTTTTGAAACAAGACCCACTGCTGTAAATCTAAAATGGGGATTAGATAAAATTATGAAAATTGCAAATTCTGGAAGTATGGTTGAACAAATTAGGGAATTAGTAATCATCGAAGCCAAAAAAATGGCAGATGAAGATATTCAAATTAATAAAACAATGGGAAAATATGGTTCTGTTTTATTTGATGACAATGATACTATAATGACACATTGTAATGCTGGTGCACTAGCTACAGTGGCATATGGAACAGCTCTTGGTGTAATTAGAGCAACAAGGGAAAGTGGAAAAAATATCAAAGTAATAGCTACTGAAACAAGGCCAGTACAGCAGGGTTCCAGATTGACAGCGTTTGAGCTAAAACATGATGGATTTGATGTTAGTCTAATTCCAGATACTGCAGTGGGATATTCAATGGCAAATGGGCTAGTCGATAAAGTTGTAGTTGGTGCAGATAGAATTGTAAAAACTGGTCACGTCTTTAATAAAATTGGAACATACCAGGTAGCAACTATGGCAAAACAACATGGAATTCCATTTTATGTTGCAGCACCACTATCCACGTTTGATATGAAAAGTGATGCAAAAGATGTGATTATTGAGATGAGATAAGGAACCGAAGTAACTGGAATTGGAGATAAAAAAACTGCACCTGATGACTTTAACGTAATAAATCCAGCATTTGATATGACTCCTCCTGAACTAATATCTGGAATAATCACTGAAAAAGGTGTAGCAAAACCACCATATGAGGAATCAA
>SXGR01204882.1_pt1 | contig 12038 bp, 13 predicted proteins | sample 3174711 | NCBI WGS metagenome assembly SXGR01 (sample SAMN11356860, study PRJNA531348) | freshwater metagenome | isolation source: freshwater sample F1-60 | place: China: Fuxian Lake, Yuxi | collected 2017-12-25
CCATCAACGTGGCGATCTCGTCGAGGACGGCCGCGATGTCGTTCTTCTCCATCACGGACGGCGGGACTTCTCGGCGAGGTAGATGGCCTGCAGCGCGGCGAAGTCGGCCTCGCGGGTGCCGCTCTCGATCACGTGCTGATAAGTGCCGGCGTGGCGGAGCTCCTCTTCGGCGGCGGCCACGCGGCGGTCGATCTCGTCGGCGGGGTCGGTGCCGCGGCCCGTGAGCCGGCGACGGAGCTCGGCGCGGTCGCTCACGCGGATGAAGACCGTGACGAGCGCGGCGGCCAGGCGCGGGTCCGCGGCGCCCTTGGCGCGGATCGTGGCGGCGCCTTGGACGTCGACGTTCAGGAGCGCGTCGAAGCCCGCGCCGAGATGGGCGGCGACGTCGGCCGCGCGCGGGCCGTAGAGGTTGCCGTGGACGAGGGCGTGTTCGAGGAAGACGCCCTGCGCGACCTGCTGCTCGAAGCTCGCGCGCGTGAGGAAATGGTAGTCGACGCCGTCGGCCTCCCCGGGCCGCGGCGCGCGCGTGGTGCACGTGATCACGCGGCGGATCGCCTGCGGGCGGGCCTCGGTGAGACGGGCGCAGAGCGTGGTCTTGCCGCTGCCGGCGGGACCGGAGACGACGATGAGCAGCGCGCGGCTCACGGCAGCCGGAAGGATTGGACGAGGCAGGCGGCGCCGAGCACGAGCAGCAGGCCGCCGACGACGGTGCGCCGGCCGGCGGTCGCGAGCACCCAGTCGCATTGACGACCGAAGACAGGCGGCGAGCAGGCCCACCAGAAGCCGAAGAGGATCAGCAGGCCATAGCTCACCGCTGCGTCGAGCAGGCTATGGGGCAGCTGGCGGTAGCCGGCGTCGAGGGTCGCGCGGGCGAGGAAGAGCATGAGCGCCCCGAGGGCCCGGACGGACAGGAAATCGGGCATCGTGTAGAACGTCGCGAAGCTCGCGCCGATGAAGACCGCCACGACCGGCAGGCGCGGGATGCCCGCGAGGTCGGCCTCGGGGAGGTTGACGAGCCACCAGGCGAACCAGACGATGGCGGCCAGGCCGAGCAGGAGCGTCGCGCCCCGCGAACGCCGGAAGGCGCGCAGCACGGTCGCGTCGGCGAGGACGAGCGAGCCGGCGAGGAGCAGGCAGGCGGCGAGCGCGTAGTAGGCTTGGGCGAGGGTCACGGCCTTGAGTTAGGACGACCCCCTCGGCCGAGGCAACCCGTAGGTTCAACGAGAGCGCAGACGGTCGACGGCCCAGGCGGCGTGTTCGGCGACCATCGGATCGGGTGAGCCGAGCAGAGCCTCCGCGGCAGCAAGGTCGGCGGGCGCGCCGATGTTGCCCAGGACCGTCAAGGCGTTGCGGCGCCAACGGGCGAGGCCGAGGCGCTCGACCGGCGTGCCCCGGAAGTGGGCGAGGAACTCCTCGTCGGTCCAGGCCAGCGTCTCGCGGAGGGGCGGATGCGGACGCGGGGCGAAATGCGCCTCGCGGGTGGCGACGGCCCACTTGTTCCAAGGGCAGACGTCGAGGCAGTCGTCGCACCCGAAGACGCGGTCGCCGAGGGCTTCGCGGTATTCGACCGGGATGGCTCCCTTGTGCTCGATGGTCAGGTAGGCGAGGCACTTGCGCGCGTCCAACCGGTAAGGGGCGATGATCGCGGCGGTCGGACAGGCGTCGATGCATCGCGTGCAGGAACCGCAACGATCCGGCTCCTTGGTCGCCGTGGGTTCCAGTTCGAGGGTCGTCAGGATGACGCCGAGGAAGAGCCAGGTCCCCGCGCCGCGGTGGATGAGGATCGTGCTCTTGCCCTGCCAGCCGAGGCCGGCGGCGGCCGCGACGGGTGGTTCGAGCACCGGGCCGGTGTCGACGTAGGGCTTCTGTTCGCCCCCGAGGGAGGCCATCACCGCGCAGAGCTGTTGGAGGCGGGCCAGGATCACGTCGTGGTAATCCGCGCCCAAGGCGTATTTCGCGATGCGGTAGCCGGCGGGCGGATGCGGCTGGTAATAGTTGAGCCCGACGACCACCAGGCTGCGGGCCTCCGGGAGCACCTTGCGGGCATCCGTCCGGCGGTCCGGGTTACGGGCCAGCCAGGCCATGTCGCCATGCATCCCGTCGGCGATCCACTTCTTGAAATAGTCCGCGCGGACGTCGGCCTCGACCGGCGCGACCCCGAAGGCGTCGAAGCCCAGCTCCTTCGCCGAAGCCGCGAGACGCTGGCGGAGGGCGCGGGGGTCCATCGACTCAGCCCAGGATCGAAAGCACGCGGCTGACGATCTCTTCGACCGGCGCCAGCTTGCCGACGCCTTCATAACCGCAGGCCAGCATGCCTTCGGCCGGCTCGACCACCGCGTGGCCGCGGGAGCGGAGGGCCTTCAGGTTGGCCTGCGTGGCCGGGTGTTCGTACATCTTGCCGTTCATCGCCGGGCAGAGCAGGACCGGACCGCGGGTGGCGAGGTAGATGCTCGTCAGCAGGTCAGGGGCCAGGCCGTGGGCGAACTCCGCGAGGACGTTGGCCGAAAGCGGCGCGACGAGGAGCAGGTCGGAGGAGTCGGCGATCTCGATGTGGCCCGGGACGGAATTGGCGCCTTCGGCCCAGAGGTCGAACGCGACCGGCCGGCGGGAGAGCACCTGGAGGGTCATCGGGGTGATGAACTGCGTGGCGCCCTTGGTCATGACCACCTGGACCTCCGCGCCGTATTTGACGAGCTGCGAGGTCAGGTCCGCGGCCTTGTAGGCGGCGATGGAGCCGGTGACCCCGAGGGTGATGCGTTTGCCGACGAGCTGGGACATGTCAGCGCCGGACGATGTGAAGGCCGTCGGATGAGGCGAGGGGAAAGGCGGCTCGGTCGAGCCGAAAAGCGGTCCTTTTAGGCGAAACCGGCCCTTTTCTTGTTTGCCATGCCTGCCGACGGGGGTTCGCATTGGCTCCTCTTATGCAATCCGACATTGGTCTCATCGGTCTGGCCGTCATGGGTCAGAACCTCGCCCTCAACATCGCCGACCACGGCTTCGCGATCTCGGTCTACAACCGCACGACCGCCAAGACCGACGAGTTCGTGAAGGAAAACCCGAAGACCCCGGGCAAGCTGACCGGCTGCCCCACCATGAAGGACTTCGCCGCCTCCCTCAAGAAGCCCCGCAAGGCCATCATCCTCGTCAAGGCCGGCGGACCGACCGACGCCGTGATCAACGAGCTCGCCGCGGTCTTCGAGCCGGGCGACATCATCATCGACGGCGGTAACGCTCTCTGGACCGACACCATCCGCCGCGAACGCGAACTCAAGGCCAAGGGCCTGCGCTTCATCGGTTCCGGCGTCTCCGGCGGCGAAGAAGGCGCCCGTTTCGGGCCGTCCCTCATGCCCGGCGGCGACGCCGCCGCCTGGGCCGAACTCAAGCCCATCTGGGAAGCGGTCGCCTCCAAGGTCGACGCCGTCACCGGCGTCGAGCTCACCGGCGCGACCCCGGGCAAGCCCATCAAGGGCGGCGTCCCCTGCGTGGCCCATATCGCCCCCGACGCCGCCGGCCACCACCTCAACACGGTCCACAACGGCATCGAGTACGGCGACATGCAGATGATCTGCGAGGCCTACGACCTCATGCGCGGCCTCCTGGGCATGAACCCGGACGAGATCGGCGCCGTCTTCGAAGAATGGAACAAGGGCGACCTGAACTCCTTCCTCATCGAGATCACCGCCAAGGTGCTCAAGCAGAAGGACCCCGAGACCGGCAAGCCGCTGGTCGACGTCATCCTCGACACCGCCGGCCAGAAGGGCACGGGCAAGTGGACGAGCGCCAACGCCCTCGACATGGGCGTCGCGGCCCCGACCATCGCCGAAGCCGTGTTCGCCCGCTGCCTCTCCGCCGTGAAGGAAGAGCGCGTCAAGGCCGCCAAGGTCCTGCGCGGCCCGAAGCGCGCGATGACGAAGCCCGACAAGGCCAAGGTCATCGAGCAGATCCGCGACGCCCTCTACTGCTCCAAGATCTGCTCCTACGCCCAGGGCTTCCAGCTCATGCGCGAGGCCCAGAACGAATACAAGTGGAAGCTCAACTTCGGCGAGATCGCCCAGATCTGGCGCGGCGGTTGCATCATCCGCGCCCGCTTCCTCCAGAAGATCACCGAGGCCTTCGGCAAGAAGCCTCGTCTGGCCAACCTTCTCCTCGACCCGTACTTCAAGAAGACCGTCAAGAAGGCGCAGAAGAACTGGCGCAAGGTCATCGCCCTCGCGGTGAAGCACGGCATCCCCGTGCCGACCCTCGGTTCGGCGCTCTCGTACTTCGACTCGTACCGCACCGAGAACCTCCCGCAGAACCTGCTCCAAGGTCAGCGCGACTTCTTCGGCGCCCACACCTACGAACGCAAGGACAAGCCCCGCGGCGAGTTCTTCCACATCGACTGGCCGGATCCTAAGCGTCCGCAGATCAAGGCCTAAGCGCTTGGAGAGAAACAGGAAGGGCGTCCGCAAGGACGCCCTTCTTCTTTGGCCAGTTACTCGGCGGACCAACCGCCGCCGGTGGCGGCGGCGAGACGGACCGCGACCTGGCGGCGCTCCCAGACGACCAGCGAGAGCGTGCGGGCGGCCGTGGCTTCGTCTCGACGCGCAACGAGGATCTCGTTCTCGTTCGCGAGACCAGCCTGGCGGCGGGCTTCGGCGTTGGTGAGCCGGACGCGTACCGCGGTGAGCACCCGAGCGGTCAGTTCCTCCTGCATGGCGAGCTCGCGCAGATCGGCGAGCGCATCCTCGACTTCGCGGAAGGCGCTAAGGACGGCCTTCGTCCATTCCGCTCCAGAGCCGTCAATGCGCGCGCGGGCGACCTCGAGGTTAGCTTCGCGCCGACCAGCGTCGAAGAGCGGCAGGTCTAGCGACGGCGTCAGCGTCCAGAATCTCGATGAGCCCCGACCGACCCGCGAGGCGGGATCGGCCTGCCAGCCGGCTTGGCCGTTGAGGGTCACGGAGGGATAGAAATCAGCGATGGCGGCGCCTTCGCGCGCGAGCGCGGCATCGATCCGCTCGGCCGCTACCGCGAGGTCGGGACGACGCAGCAAGAGCTCGGAGGGCACGCCCGCGCCGAAGGCAGGCATTGCGACGGATCCTTTAGCTTCCGGCAGCGGGAAGCCTGGAGTGGAACCAATCAGAGCACGGAGCGCATTCTCCGCGGCGGCGAGACGACGGCGACCGAGGCCTTCGTCGACCTTGGCCTGCGCGGCGGCGAGACGCGCGGAGGAGAGCGGATCGGAGTCGAGCAAGCCTGCGACGACGGTCTTCTCGATAATCTCCATCTCGCGCCGGCGCGTCGCGAATTCGGCTTCCAGGTGGGCGAGCTGCTCGCGAGCGCCGCGAACGGCGAACCATATGCGGGCGACTTCGGCAGACAGGGCGAGATCCGCCTGTTGGGTCGTGAACTTGGCCGCGCGCAAATCGGCTTCGGCGGCCTTGGACTTGGCGGCCTCGCGGCCCCAGATGTCGAGTTCCCAAGAAGCCTTCACGCCAGCGGCGCCGACGTCGGTGCGACGCGGGATGCCGACGCCGAGCGGCACGCGACCGGTCTCCAGCGAGATGCGGGATGATTCCAGGCCGGCGCCGACGGCAACGGCGGGCTGATCGCCGGCATTGGCGGAGGCAAGCAAGGCCACCGCTTCACGCTGACGCGCGCGAGCGATGGCGAGATCTGGGCTGTTCTTGCGTGCCTGCGCGATGAGTTCGAGCAAGGCCGAATCACCGAACGCTTCCGCCCACTTCGCGTCGGCGACGGCGCCAGCCTGCGAGAACGCCGGGGCCGTGACACTGGTCACGGGCTTCGCCGTCGGATCATGGGCGCAACCTGCGAGGACCAGCGCCGCGTGTAGGAAGCTCTTTTTTACCCGGAGCTTTTTGAGAAGCGTCTATATTTACGTCCATCTGCTGGCCGACGAAGAGCACGCGGTCCGCAGGGCGATCGAACTGATAGATCACCTGCAGCACGCGGGTGTCGACGCGCTCGATGCTCGCGCCAGTGAGCGAGGTCTTCGGGATGACGAAGGGTTCGATGCGGACGAACTTCAAGGCGATGGACCGGTCCTTGCCGCCGGCGAGGGAGCTTTCGCCCTTCAGGTAACCCTTGGCGGGCAGGCCTTCGCGCATGCGCGTGGCCAACTGCTCATCGACGTCGCAACGGATCTGCAGGCGAGTGATGTCGCCGAGGACGACGGGGGCCTTGGCGCCGGCCGCCACGAATTCGCCGACCCGGACGCCGACCTGGAGCACGGTCGCGTCGATGGGCGAGCGAAGCACGAGACGATCGAGCAATACCGCCGTCTGGTCGAGCTGAGCCTTGGCGAGGGCCAGCTTCGCCTTCGCCTCCTTGGCGGCCATCTGGTAAGAAAGGAGTTCGGACGCGGAGACCGCGCCGCTGTCCTTGATGCCAGTCCAGCGACGGGCCGCATCTTCGGCACGCTCGGCGGTGGCTTCGGCGGCGGAGACCGCGGCCTTCTGCACCGCGTGCTGGGCGCGGAGGTCACGCTCGTCGAGGGTCAGGATCGGGTCGCCGGCCTTCACCTTATCCCAGACCTTCACATGGACCTTCGCGACGGTACCGGACGTAGGCGAGCCGAGGAGCGTATTCTCGGCGGCCGCTTCAATGAGGCCGGCGGCGGCGATCAGGCCGTCCTTATCGCGCGTAGCGGGCTCATAGGGCGGCGGCTTGATCGGCGCCTCGTTGGCCGTGCCGCGGGTGAGCTGCAGGGCGGCGATCGCGCCGGCAAGGGCGAGGGCGAAGAGCAGGATGCGTTTCTTGAACATAAGGAGGATTAGAGATGGGTGGTGTCGAGCAGCTTGGGATCGTCGACCACGCGGCTGATGCGGCCGTCTTCCATCTCCGCGATGCGGTCAGCGAAGCGGAAGATGCGGTGGTCGTGGGTGACGACGACCACGCAGCGTTCGGGCGAACGGGAAAGGTCACGGACGAGCTGCATGATGTGGCCGCCGGTATCCTTATCGAGGGCTGAGGTCGGTTCGTCGCAGATCAGGAGCGGCGGCTCGTGGACGAGCGCGCGGGCGATGGCGCCGCGCTGCTGCTGGCCGCCGGAGAGCGCGTTCGGGCGGCCGTCCTCGCGGCCCTTGAGTCCGACCTTGTCGAGGATCGCCAGGGCGCTCGCGCGGGCTTCGCCGAAGGAGCGGCCTTGGATGAGCAGCGGCACCATCACGTTCTCGACGACCGTGAGCGTCGGGATGAGGTTGAAGGACTGGAAGACGAAGCCGAGGTTCCGGCGGCGGAAGGCCGTGAGCGCCTCCTGACCGAGCCCGTCGAGGCGCTGGCCGAAGACCTCGACCGTGCCGGCCTGCGGGGTGAGCGTGCCCGCGATGACCGAGAGGAGCGTCGTCTTCCCGCAGCCGGACGGGCCGACGAGCATGATGAGCTCGCCGCGGCGGGCTTCGAACTCGGCCTGCTTGAGGGCGACGACGCGGTTCTCGGGGGTGCCGAAGAACATGTCGACGCCGGTGGCGCGGACGGCGACGGTGTGGGCGAGGTGGCTCATCCGCGGAAGACGGAGGCGGCGTCGACGCGCGACACCTTGATGATGCCGATGACGGCGGAGACGAAGCTGATGCCCAGCACGAGGGCGAACGTCGCCCAGAGGATCTGCGGGTACATCACGAACGGCGGCATGCCCTTCTCGATCATCACGCGGCCGATGGCCTGGGCCATGCCGGCCCCGAGGCCGAAGCCGATGAGCCCGGCGGTGAAGGCCTGCACGAAGAGCATGCGGGCGATGACGCCCATGCCCGCGCCCATCGCCTTGATGGCGGCGAAATACTTCAGGTTCTCGAGCACGAAGGAGTAGAACGTCTGGCCGGAGATCGCGATGCCCACGAACAAGCCGAGCAGGACCGCGGTGCCGAACGAGAACGGGATGCCGGTGTTGGTCCAGAACCACCAGAACGTGTTGCGGGCCAGGCTGCGCTCGCCCCAGCTCCAGATCACCGTGTCGGACGTCCAGGCCTTCAGGCCCGTGTCACGCTCGATGCGGTCGCAGAGCTCGGCCGGGGCCACGCCCTTCTGCGGCTCGACGAGCATGAAGCTCAGCGTGCGGCGGGCGCCGAGGGTGTAGCCCTTGGCGCGGTCGTAGGTCGTGTAGACGAACGGCCCGCCGGTGAAGGCGCGCTTGACCCGGCAGATGCCGACGATGCGGGCCTGGATGTCGTTGATCTCGAAGGTGTCGCCGACCTGGAGCGGCGTGTTCTTGGGCTTGCCGTCGGGTCCGACGCCCATGCGGCCCATCAGCGCGGCGCCCCATTCGTCGACGATGACGGTGTCGGGGAGCCGGAGGTCTTCGATCCGCCCCTGCGAGAGCACGGCCGGCGCGCCGGCGAAGGTGTCGGCGTCGATGCCGACGAGCGTGATCAGCTTGAAGTTGCCGTCCTGCATGCGCGCCTGGACGAAGGAAGTGTGCAGCGGCGCGGCCCAGGCGACGCCGTCGACGGAACGGACGCGGCCGAGGTCGGTGTCGCGGAGCGGCTTGGCGTCGTTGACCTGCTCGACCATCGGGTCGCTGACCCAGACCTGGGCGCGGATATTGACCATCGGCGTGTAGGTCCAGCTCATGATGCCGAAGAAGACCGAACTCTGCTGGGCCATGAGCAAGGCCGAGAACGCCAGCCCGCAGAGGAGCATCGCCAGCTTGGCGCGGTCTCCGAAGAGCATGTTGAGGGCGAGGCGATACATCGGAGACGGCGGACGCGGTCAGTCTCCCCTGAACAAGCGTTGCGTCAACGGGAAGTCAAACGGCCCGGACGATGTCCGGGCCGTCGGGATCGAGACGTGACTCGGACGCTTACGGGGCGACCGGCGCGGTGGCGCCGACCTTGAACATCAGCGTGCTCTTGAAGAAGTCCGGGCCCCAGGAGGCGTTGACCGACCAGGCGGCGATCAGGAGCAGCAGCGCGAGGGAGAAGCAACGGACGACCTTGGCCTTGTCCTCGCTCTTGGCGGAAGCGTGCAAGAGACCGACGGCGCCGAGGGCGAAGATCGGGTGGAACCAGGAGATCGGCTTGGCGGTGTAGAACAGGGCGACGATGCCGACGACGAGATTGATGTCCACGAGGACGGCGACGATGCGCTGCAGGACGGGCTTCGGGCCCTTGGTCAGCGCCACGAGGATGACGGCCAGGATCAGGACGAGGAGGAGCGAGCCGTAGTGCTTGTGGGCGGTGAGGAGCGGAGGCATGACCGACACCTTGGTCGGCCCTCCGGCCGATTCAAGCCCTCGCTCAGTATTTCATCGGTCTTCGGGGGAAACCATCCGGAAGAGCCAGGCCGCCGAGGCCGCGCCGGCGAACTGCGCCGCGATGTCGGCCGCGAGCCGCGGGGCGAGCTTGGCGAGAAGCAAGGTCTCGGCAAGGACGGCCTTGGCGTCGGCCGATCCGTCAAGGACGGCCACGACCCAGCCGCGGGCGGCGCTGACAAGGGTGGTCAGCGGGTTGAGGAACGGCCCGTAGTCCGCGAGCGCTCCCGCGTAACCGAGCGCGGCGAGCCCCATGGCGAGACCGAAGTAGCTGTTGCCCGCCGTCCGGCGGGAGGCGCCGACGACCAAGGCGACGAGGACGAGGAAAGCGGCCCCGAGGCCTTCGGTCACGAAGCTGGTCGCGAGGCCCTCGAAGGCGTCGTCATGAAGTCCGGCGACCGCTTCCTTCGCCCTCTCCGGATCGTGCCCCTGGAGGCAGGCGGCGAGCAGGAGCGCGGCGGCGGCGGCCAGGAGCTGGGCGCCGACGAAGGCCCAGGCGGCGCGGGAAGCGATGCGACCGCGGAGACGGAACGCCAGGGTGACGGCCGGATTGAAATGGGGGAAGCCGGCCGGAGCGGCCAGGTAGGTGAGGGCCGCGAGCAAGGCCGCCAGCGGGAGCGGGCCGCCGCCAAGGAGCAAGGCGAAGCAGAGGAAGAAGGTGCCGAACGCCTCGCCGATGATCTTGGCGCGCATGGTCGAAGGGGTTCAGCGCGCGCCGCGGGCGGCAAGCCAGTTCTCGCTGAAAGCGGCGATCTCCTCGAAGCTCGGGAGGCGCCGCGCGCGCTGACGCATCTCGCGGGCGGCCTCCTCCTGGGCGGCGAAGAGGCCGGTGAGCGTGGCGTGCAGGGGGGTCTTCTGGTTGCGATCGTCCACGAGCCAGAAGCCGACCTGCCGGCCGGCGACCACCTCGTTGTTGTAATACTGCCAGAAGAGCACCATCGCCGGACGCCAGGAGAGCAACTTGCCGAGGAGCTCGCGGTTGCGTTGCTCGTGGCGCGCGCCGTCGGCTTCGCAGGCCTGCCAGGACAGGCCGCATTCACCGATGAAGACGCGCTTGGCGGGCAGGCCGGCCTTGGGCGGAACCTGCGCGTTCACATAGTCGAGCGTGGCGCGGACCTCCTCGGCGGGCAGGAGCTGGCAGTCATACGCGGAGTAGGAGATGAAATCGACGTTCAGCTTGGGCAGCACCGCGTTGACCATGCGGCGGCGGCCGTCCTTCATCGCGTCGCGCACGCGGTTGACCTCGGCGTAGGTGTAGACGCGGCACTTGGCGTAAGGCACCTCGGCGCGGGCGTCGTCGACCGCCTTCTGGCGGACGGCGAACCATTCGATCATCGCCGCCACGCGTTCCGGTGACGCGTCCTTCTTCACGTCCTTGTCGGGCAGCAGGTACCAGTCTCCCTCCCAGTGGCCGAGGAAGAACGTCTTGCCCGCGGTGTCGTAGCGCGTGAGCAGGTCCTTCGTGAAGAGGTACATCGCGTCGTATTCGCGGCGGCGCAGCTCCGGCGTGAGGCCGCCCGCCCAGTCGCCGTTGGAACGATACCAGAGCACGTAGTGCGTGAAGGGCATCGCGATGAACGGCGTGAGCTGGCCGCCGGAGACCGCGTTGATCTTCAGGATGCGCGAGCCCATCGCGCTGATCCCCTGCGCGGCTTCGAGCACCGCGGGTTCCTTGGTGAACTTGTAGGCGGGACCGAACACCTGCGTGCCCACGACCTGCGGGAAGGCGTCCGGCATCGCCGGGACGGCGGGCAAGGGCGTCATCTCCAGCTGCTGCGCCGGACGCTTCTTGCCTTGGGCCAGCAAGGCCAGGGGCGAAAGCAGAAGAACTCCCAGAAGGAGGCGAAGGGACTTGCTCATGGGGCGGACCTCAGGGCGAGGGACTTGAATTGTCCGCGAGCGGAGCCCTTCCTTCAAGCCCGTTCCCACCCACACCATGAACACCACCCGCAACACCATCGCCGCCGTGCTCCTCGCCGTCGGCGCCCACGTCCACCTCCTCGCCGTCCCGGCGGCCGAAGCCGCCGAGCCGGAGCACGCCCGGCTCGCGGCGGCCCGCAAGGCGGCCCACGAGCTCCCCGAAGTCGCCGGCGCCGAGCAGCAGGCCAAGGCCGACCGCGCCCTGACGAACAAGGCCTACGCCGAATACAAGGCCGCGCGGAAACGCTCCAACGACTCCGAGTCGGCCTACCGCAAGGCCTTCGACGCCGCGCTGGCCAAGGTCGACGCCGGCGCTCCGGCGCTCCTGGAGAAGGAGCGGGCGGCCTTCCGCGAGCGCATGCTGAAGGCGCGCTCCGCGAAGAAAGCCGCCGCACCCAAGGCGGCGGAGAAAGACGACGAGGACGACGAGCCCGAGGTCGTCGAGAAAACCGACGAGTGACCGACGCGCGACCCGCCGAAGAGGCGGGTCGCTTATTCGGCGAGGGCCGCGGCGAAGGCCGCCCAGATCTCCTCGACCGGTTCGGCGCCCACCGAGACGCGCAGCAGGTCCGGGTCGAGGCCTGACGCGCGGATATGCGCCCTGCCCTGCTCGCTCGTGACCTCTTCGAAATGCGCGAGCCAGAGGAAAGGCGCGGCGAGCGTGTGCCGCAGGCCGAAGCTCGGACCCTTGGCGACCGCAAGCCGGTCGTAGACCCGGCGGAGATCGCCGCGGAGCTCGACGGTGACGAGCGCGCCGGCGCCGGCGCCCGGCCGGGCGACACGACGATACGCCTCGGCGGTCGGCCCTTGGTCGGCCACGCGCACGCGCGTGACGGCGGGGTGCGCGGCGAGGCGGCGGGCGATCTCGGCC
>SXGR01251664.1_pt1 | contig 12030 bp, 4 predicted proteins | sample 3174711 | NCBI WGS metagenome assembly SXGR01 (sample SAMN11356860, study PRJNA531348) | freshwater metagenome | isolation source: freshwater sample F1-60 | place: China: Fuxian Lake, Yuxi | collected 2017-12-25
GCCGCTGCACGCCTTCGACCTGTCACGGATCCGTGGCGGACGCATCATCGTGCGGCGAGCGGTCGAGGGCGAGCCCTTCACCGCGATCAATCACAAGGTCTACACGCTCACCGAGCGGATGTGCGTGATCGCCGACGCCGAGCGGCCGGTGGCGCTCGCCGGCGTGATGGGGGGCGCGGACACCGAGATCGGTCCCGGCACCACCGACGTGCTCATCGAGTCGGCTCAGTTCGCCCCGCTGCCGGTGCGGGCGGCCGCCCGCGGCCTGGTGCTCGCGAGCCCCTCGTCCTACCGCTTCGAGCGCGGTCCCGACCCCGCCATGGTCGACTGGGCCAGCCGCCGGGCGGCGGCGCTCGTGCTCGAACTGGCCGGGGGCGTGCTCGAACGCGGCGGCGTGGTCGCCGGCGAACTGGCCAGCGCGCCCGCTTCGATCACCCTGCCGGCTGGACGTGTCGGCGAGGTGCTCGGCGTGGACGTGGCCGCCCTTCGGCAAGAGGCAGTCCTCACCGGTCTCGGCTTCGTCGGGGAGCCGGCCGCCGGATCGCAGCTTCGGCGGTGGCGGGCGCCCACGTGGCGCCGCGACTGCTGGCGGGACATCGACCTCGTCGAGGAGATCGCCCGGATCGAGGGCTATGAACGGGTGTCCGAAGATGCCGTGATCGCCGCTCGTCCAGTCGAGCTGTCGTCGCGGGAAGTGACCGTGCGGCGGGCTGGCGAGGTGCTCGTCGGAGCCGGTCTCTGCGAGGCGATGACCCGTAGCGTGGTCACCGAGGACTTCGCCGCGACGGCGAGCCCCTGGGGCGACACGCCGCCGATCGTGATCGCGCCGCCGCTCGTCCGCGGCGCCGACCGGCTCCGCCGCAGCCTGCTCCCGAGTCTGCTCGAGGCCCGTGGCGGCAACGTCGCCGTGGGCGTGGACGACGCTGATCTCTTCGAGATCGCGCGGGCCTATCTGGCCCGGCCGACCGCCGTGGAGAACGCAGCCAGCCCCGTCGAGGAGCCGCTGCTCGTGTCGTTCGTGGTGGGAGGCGACTTCGCCCGTGCCAAGGGCCTCGCCGACGGAGTGTGTGCGGGGCTGGGCATCGATCGCGACGGCGGCACGAGGCTCGTCTATCGACCGTTGCTGCTCGATCCCTTCGCGCGAGGCCGCGCGGCGGAAATCCTGCTCGAACGTCGCGGCGAACCGGCCGTCAGGATCGGCGTGGTGGGCGAGGTGTCGAAGGCCGCCACCGGCCGCTTCGGGCTCGGCGCCGCGGTCGCCGCCGCGGAGCTGCGACTCGACAGGCTCGAGTTCACGGCGTCGCTCGAACGGCGGCTCGTGAAACCGATCGATTTCCCCGCCATGCAGCGGGACGTCAATCTCGTGGTCGCCGAGAGCGTGCCGTGGGGAGACGTCGCCGACGCGATCCGGTCGGCGGCGGGCGAGGTGCTCGAGGACTGCCGGCTCGTCCAGGTCTGGCAGGACGCCGAGCGGCTGGGAGCGGGCAGAAAGAGCCTCGTCGTCACGCTCGCGCTGCGGAGCGGGGCGGGCACGCTTTCCGGCGAGGAGGCGGGGCGTGTCGTCGATGCCGTGGTGGCGGAGTGTGGCCGCCGCGTCAACGCCGTGCTCCGCGGCTGACCTGACACTCCCGCAGCGGGGGCTGCGGTGCCCCGAGAGCGGCCGCGGGGGGGGCGGGTTCCTTCGGGAGGACGCCGTCGTGGATGGCCGGCGACGCCAGCGGGTCTCGTCAGCGGTCAGCGGGTCTCGTCAGCGGTCAGCGGGTTTCGTCAGCGGTCAGCATAGACCCGGGTGATTTCTTCCTTCGTGATCGGCGCGGGCTGGTCGGCGCTCGTGAGCTGCACCTGCACCCGCTGGTCGCCCGCGCGGCGGCCCTTCACCCGGATGCGAAACACCGCCTCTTCGGCCGGGGCGAGTTTGGCGAGGGGCTCGAAGGTCACGGTGAGATTCTCGAAGCGATGGCCACCCGGGCCCTGTGCGTCGAGCGGTTCGAGGTCACCGAGCAGGGTGGCCACGAGTCGCACACCGGTCGCGGGTTTCGTGCCCTGGTTGCCGACGCGGACGACGTATTCCGTCACGCCGTCGACCTCGATCGGATCCTCGCTGTCGACCACCTCGAACGACAACGCGGCGAGTCCCTCGACATCGCAGGTGTGGGCCACCTGATCGGCAAGGCCGTCGGCGCTCCGGGCGGCGGAGACGATCTTCTGCGGACCGAGTTCGACCGGCATGACCACCATCTGCACCGAGCCGGTCTCGCCGGCCGGGAGCTCCTCGAGGTTCCAGAGCACGCGATGGGTGCGGTCATCGTGCCAGCCGGCGTTGTTGGCCTTCACGAACTTCATCCCCGGGGGCAACTGGGCCGCCAGTTCGACTGCCCGGGCCGGCGCGGTGCCGGCGTTGACCATCGAGATCGTGCAGGTGGCCGGCCGTTGCAGGAACCGCCGCAGCGGCATGTCGACGGCCAGTTCGAGCGTCGGGGCCGTCACCTCGATCGGCACCTGGTGCACGGCCTCGACGCCGCCGTCGGCCCGCGCGGCGAATCGCGCGGCATGCACGCCGGGCCCGCGGGTGCCCAGCACGAGATCGAGGGTCCGCGACTCGCCGGGCCGCAGCTGGCCGACGTCAAACTCCAACTCGCGGCCCGAGCGATGGGAGACGTTCTCCGGCAGGAAGCCCTCGAGCACCACGCCGGTGGCGGTGCCGGTGCCCGGATTGGTGACCGTGATCGTGATCTGCAGATCGCGGCCGATGAGGACGGGCGCGGGCTGGCCGCACTCGATCCGGAGATCGGGCTTGGTCGCCCGCGACCGCACGGAGGCGTCGGCCCGAAAACTCACGCTGGCGATGCTGCCGATCTCTCCCTCGACCCGCGGCATGACCTCCATGGTCACGGTCGCCTGCCCGCCGGGCGGCATGGTGCCGAGCAGCCAGACAAGCGCACCCTCGGCGTCGCCCGAGGCCTGATTGATCGGGCTCGCCGGCGGCGTGGTCGTGACCAGCGACGTGCCCTGGGGCACGGCATCGCGAAGCATGACCTCGTGGGCCGTGGCGCTGCCGATGTTGCGGACGAGGATCTCGTAGCGGGCCGGTTTGCCGACCGAGATCTCGCGCGGCCCGCGCTTCTCGACCGAGACCTGCGGCGTCTGCACCCCTTCGAGTTGCATCGGTCCGGGACGCCCCTGGCCGACCGCGGGGCTTTGGTCGGGCGGCCGTGGCGAGGGCGCAGGACCCACTTCGGGATCGGCGTCGGCCATGTCGGCGACCAGCGGCGGCGCCCCGGCGAAGGGTGAGCCCACGGGGGCCGGCGGATTCGCGGCCGGGGTGACCTGTGCGGCGTTGCCGGCTGCTCCGAATGCGGTGGGCGCCGCTGGCGGGGACGGCAGTGGCGGAAGCGGCGCGGGAGGGGCCGGGGTTGCCAGGGGCGGGGTTGCCAGGGGCGGGGTTGCCAGTGGCGGGGTTGCGAAGGCCGGGGGTGCGGCACCGAAGGCCGCCGCGGCGGGCGTCTCCGATGCGGCGAAGTCGCCCGGATCTTCAGGGAGGGGCTCGTTCGCGGGAGCCGTGGCAGGGGCCGCAAAACCGGTGGGTGGTGCCAGATCGGTCTTGGGTTCGGGGGAGATCGAATCGACCGCCGGATCGTGAGTGGCGTCCGCGGGCTCGGATGCCGCTCCAGCGGCGCCGTCCTCGGCCCCGATGCCATCCGTACCATTCGCGACCGGCGCGGCGTCATCGGCCTGCGGAAGATCGGCCGACGAATACCGCGAGAACCTGCCGGTCGGGGCCGCCGATTCACCGGCTGCGGGGATGACGTGATCAGGCAGGTCGAGCGATGCAGGCCGGGTGGGATAGCGGTCATCGACGGGCAGGTCGTCGGCATCGCGATCGCGCGCCGCCGCCCGCGGCTGCCAGCGATCGTTTCGCGTGGGCGGAGTCGCGGGGAGGGCGTTGTCGGCGGGTGTCAGCAGATCGGGCTCGGCCGTGGCCGGCGTGCCGGCGTGGACATCGCCCAGCGGGTCTGCTGGCGGGGACATGGCGGAAGTGGCGACCGCGGGCGAGTCGGGGCCGATGTCATCGGGGCGGGGCGTACGGCCGATGCCCAGTGCCCAGACGAGACCGAATCCGGCGGCGGCGCAGATCACTCCGCCGATCACCGCCGGGAGCGTTGAGCCCCGGGGCGGGACCACGAGTTCCTGACGAGACACGCGTGGTTCGGCTGACGGAACGGACATGGCGACGACCCTCGCTGGACCTCGTGGGATCCCGAACCCGGACAAAATCCGGGAGGGAACGCCGGGGAGTAGCAAAGCCCGCAACGAAGGAGAAGGTCAGTTGACGCCCGGACGAGAAGAGGCGCGGCCGAGGCGGTTCAGGATGAGGAGAGAACCTGGTGAAGATGGAAGTGAAACTTCCCGAGTTTGCCGCCGTAGTTGCCGGCGGAGATGGCGGGCACATCGGGCCCGGCGGCCGCCTGAATGCCCGCGGCCATCGCCTGGACCACGGCCTCCTCGTGGCTGCCGTCGATCACGATTTCGAGACAGCAGCTTGCCGCGGGATGCAGGCTCGTCGGCTCACGGCCGGCGAGCCCGGGGCAAAAGGCCTCGTTGGTGCTCGCCCTGAGCGTCTCGTAACGGGAACCGACCTTGCTCCCCGATCGAACAACGCCCCCCGGAAACGGCGTGATCGTGCCGGGAATCGTCGCCACCGCCTCCACGGCCAGACGGGCGGCCCGCAGCGCTGCATCGAGGGAGCGGCCCTGCACGATGAAGTTGCCGCCGCCGATACCCTTGGCCATGCCTGCCGTTTCCTCGACGAGAAACTCGCCGTCCATCACCGGCACCCGCCAGAACCGCCGGCCGTCGACGACCTTCGACTTCTCGTGGCCGTCTCCGAAAAACCGCACGTGTCCGCCGAGGGGAATGCGTTCCTCCGCGACCGGCATGCCATCGAACACCGCCGTGGTCGGGCAGGTGAGAAGGCATTGGGCCACGCGGTTGGCCACCGCTTTTGCCAGGCTCTCCCCGGAGAAAGCGAAGAGGAGCACGAGTCCGCCGGGCCGGCCGTCCGGAGTTTCGTGGGCTGCGAGGAGCCGCTCCACCCCGACTTCGGCGTCACAGCCGATCACGCTCGTGCCGTAGCCACAGGTTGCCCGCAGGGCGGCGTCGAGCCAGTGCGTGTCATGGGCCGTGACAAGCAGCCGACAGTATCGCAGCCGGAACGCCTCGGCGAAGGTATCGACGATGCTTGTGGATCCGATGAACACCGGGGGTGCCTCCTCGCCGTCGTGAAAGTGGAACAGGCCCTGGCCACGGCGGAATCGAGTGTTCCCCCGATCCGGGTGATCGCGTATTCTAGGCCCGGGCCGCGTTTCGGGGTTTCGTGGCGTTGCTCGCTCGTTTTGTAACGGAGGATACCGCCGATGCTGACGCTGTTGCTCTGGTTGATTCCGCGCCGCCCCCTGTCGGGCCGCTGGCATGTCGTGGCGGGCGCTCTCGGCGTCTTCGTCGGTTCGCTGGCCCCGGCCACCGAGGGGGATGCCCCTGCGGCAAAGCAGGCCGATCTGGGCGTGGCGATCGTGCCGAGCGACGCGGCCTTCCTCTCCTCCTCGCCAAGACTTCGCGAACAGTACGAGCGGATCGCGAACAGCAACGCCTTTGCCGCGCTCAAGGCGCTGCCGGTCGTGAAGCGGGCGATCGCGTCCATCGACGAGCAGCGGACGACCCCCGGCAGTCCGTTCTCGACCTTCGAGACGTTCATGCAGCTTCCCGAGAATGAGCGGGCCGTGGGACTGCTCGCCGACATGGTGTCCACCGACACCTTCGTCTACGGCGAGCCCTCGTGCATCTCGTTCTGCAGGCTCGTCCGCAGACTCACCGACGCCCTGCGGAAGACGGACGTGAGTGCCATGCGGGCCGGTGTCGAACTCCAGGGCGTCGTGGCGATCGCCGCCGCCGGTGACGACGCGATGGACGAAGAAGACCGCGGAGGATTCTCGGAGGAGAACGCCGGAGAGAACGACGGCGCAGAGGGCTTCGGCGGGGGGATGCTCGAAGAGGGGGGCCTCGGCATGGAGTTCGATGGTGATTTCGACGGCCGCCAGGCGGCCCTCATGCTCCAGGCGCTGGCCGACAACCCCGATCTCGTCGTGGTTCCCGATGTCGTGTGGGGCTTCAGGATCAAGGACCGCGACCTCGGCGCCGACCAGCTCAAGCGGCTCGCCGTGCTCGCCAGGTTGCTGCTCGAATCGGATCCCGATCTCGCGGAATCATTCGAGCAGCGGCAGGTGGCCGGGGCCGAGATGCTCACGTTCACGCTCGCCGGCGACCGCATGCCTTGGGATGAAATCGAGCGCGGCATGATCGACGCGACCGGCGACGAGGAGCTGGTCGGCAGGGTTCTGGAGCGGCTGCAGAGGCTCGATGTCGTGGTGGCGATCGGACTCATCGGCGATTGGATGATTCTCTCCATCGGCGACTCCGTCGATCATCTCGAGAAACTCGCCCTTCCCGGAAGCGGCAGAAAGGGGCTGCTCACGCTTCCCGCCTTCAAGCCGCTCCTCGACCACCTCGACAAGCCGATCACCGGGATCTCCTACATCAGCGGGTCGCTGAACGAGGCGCTCGCGACCTCCCGCGCCGACATCGAGGCGATCGCCTCGCTCACCGACGAAGTCAACGACGGCAGCATGTCGGCGGAGGCGAAGGCGGATGTCCGCAAACTCATCACCCGCGCGGCCGACGAATACGAGAAGCGGCTTCCGGTTCCCGGCCCGTGGACGGCGTTCTCGTTCATCGGCGAACAGGGCTACGAGGGGTATGTCTGGAACTGGACGGGCAACCAGCCCTTGGAGGGCTCGAAGCGGCTCGATCTCCTGGAACACGCCGGCGGCGCCCCCTTGGGTGTGCTCGTGTCGCGGATCAAGTCAGATCCCGCCGCGCTCGACGTGGCCGTCGATGTCGCCCAGTCCGCTTGGGCGCTCTTCGAGAAGCACGGTCGGCCGCAGCTCAGCGACGAGGATGCCGAGGGTTTCGACGAGTTCGCCGAGCACATCGCCCCGCTGGCGGGCAAGTTCGCGACGATCCTCCGCGACAAGATCCTGAAGGCGATGTCCGACGGCCAGATCGGTCTCGTGCTCGACTCCAAGGCGCGGACCAAGCGGCCGCAGGCGGAACTGCCGGCGTCCTCGGAACCGCTGCCGCTGCCGGAGCCCGCGATCGTGTTGTCGCTCGACGATCCGAAGCTCTTCCGTGAGGGGCTCAGCGACCTGTTCGAGCTGGGAGACGAACTCACCAAGGCGATGGCCGGCATGAATCCCGGTGAAGTGCCCGCGGGCTACCGCATCCCCGAGCCCGAGAAAGCGAAGATCGAAGGGGGGACGGTCTGGTCGTGGCCGCTGGGGGACAGTCAGCTCGACGAGCAGATCCGGCCCACGATCGGCGTGGGGGAGAAGGCGGCGGTGTTTTCGCTGGTGGCCAAGCAGGCGGATCGCATGCTCGTGGAGAGCCGGCTGGAGACGGGGGCCCAGCTGACGAAGTTCGACGAGCCGCTGGCGGGGGCCGCGGCGGTCGATTTCGCGGGGCTGGTCGACGTGCTCCAGCCGTGGGTCGTGTATCTGACCCGCTACGGCTGCGTTCAGGAGCGGGACGGCTCGGTCGATCCCGACGTCGAGCTCACCGCCGCCGACGAGAATGAGCAGGCGAAGGAGGCTCTGGAGCACGCCCGGGTGGTGCTCGAGGCGCTCAAGTCACTCCGCGCGGCGGTCGCCGAAACGTCGTTCCGGGACGATGCGCTCGTCACGCATTGGCAAAACGTCATTCGCGACATGCCGGCAAAGTGAGCCGCGGGATCCCTGAGCGGCGGTAGTTCTTTGATGCGTGGGTTGATCCGCCGGCCCCGGGCGACGGCGGCCTCAGAGCCGGCCGGCAAGGCCGGTGGCCCGCCGGATCGGCCGCCTGATCGCGTCCGCGATCGCTTCGCGGGAGCCGACGACCGTCACCTTCTCGATCGCCCGCGTGACGCCGGTGTAGAGCAGTTCGCGGGTCACGATCCGGCTTTGCCGCTCCGGCAGGACCACGACCACGTGACGGTATTCGGACCCCTGGCTCTTGTGGATCGTCAGGGCATGAACGGTCGCCACGTCTTCCAGCCGTGAGACGGGCACCCGCCGCGGTTCGCGGCCCGTGGGAAACACCGCATCCATCTGGCCCCGGTTGGCCCCCGGCACGATCAGGCCGATGTCGCCATTGAAGAGATCGAGCGCGGGATTGTTGCGGGTCACGAGCACCGGCCGGCCGGCATACCAGGGCGAGCCCCCCGCCACGCCGAGACGCCGCTCCACGACCGCAGTCCAGCCCGCCACGCCGAGCGGCCCCTCGCGATGGCCGCAGAGCACCTGCAGCGATTTCTGGACTTCGAGGGCGTCCGCGACGTCGCCCGACTCGGCCAGTTCCTGGAGCCGCCGGGCATGCGCGACGGCGGCATCGACGAGGGCGTTGAACTCCGCCGTGTGGGGCTCGACCCGGCAAACGGCCGCCGGGTCGTCTGCGGGGCCGGCCACGGCCTCGGCCGCCGCTGGCTGGGTGCCGTCGAGGATGGCCAGCGCGGCGGCCGCGTCAGCGGCGAGGATCGCGTCGGCCAAGCCCGCGATCCGCCCCCCAAACCGATGCCGAACGGTGAGCCTCGTCGTGCGGGCTGCGAGCGGTGATCCGGACGGCTCGGCCGCCTTCGCGAGATCGGCCAGCACCGAACCCGCATCGACGCTCGCCAACTGATCGGGGTCGCCGACGAGCAGCAGCCGGGTGTCGGCGGAGAGCGCGGCGAGCAGGTGGAACATCAGTGAACTGGAGAGCATCGACGCCTCGTCCACCACGACGAGATCGTAGGCCAGCGGATTGCCGGCATTGAACCGGTAGCGGGTCGTGCCCTGCGGGCGGTTGCCCAGGAGTTTATGGACCGTCACGGGGCGGGCCGCCTCGACCGCAGCCCGCGCGGCGGCGCCGGCGGCGCGAACCTCCTCCGGGGCGTTGGGATCGTGGAGTCGATTTCGCAGGGCCTCGGCCATCCGCGCCGCCGCCTTGCCCGTCGGGGCCGCGAGGGCGATCCGGGTGTGCGGGTCGGCCTGAAACAGTTCGATCAGTCGCTTGGCCACCGTCGTCGTCTTGCCGGTGCCCGGGCCGCCGAGCAGGATTTCGACCCGGCCCGCGGTCGTGCCGGAGAGCCGCCGCGCGATCTCCTGTTCCTCGTGCAGCGATCGGGCCACATAGAGGCGGTCGCCGTCGAGAATGAAGGGCGAACGGTCCCCCGGCGTGCCCACGAGCGGGCCGGCCGATCGAAGCGCATTTTTCCAGCTGGCCGCCGCGGCCGGCCAGCAAAGACTGCCGCCGGCAGCGGGCTCGATGCCCCCCGCCCAGGCGTCGATCCCGGAGAGAACCACGCAGGTGTGACCATCCCGCGGCGTGCGGAGAGCCAGGCCCATCGCAACCCAGGCCAGCGGCTCGGGAGCGAGGCCCGGCTGCTGGCGGCCGGCCATGTCAACGAGCAGCGCGGTGGCCGCGACATCGTCGGCCGAGATCACCTGGGCGGCGACGTAGGGGGCGAGTTCCGCAGGAATCCTCATGATCGCACCCCCGTCAGGTCGCCCGCAAACAGTTCGCTCAGCCGCTTCCAGATGCCGGCTGGCGGCTGCCACGTGAACACGCCGTAGCGACGGCCTGCGGCGTCGGTCGGCGTCGAGGGCCCCTTCATTCCGCGGATGAAGCCGTAGACCACGCCGGCGAGGCACTCCTCCGGATCCCAGCCTTCCGGCTTGAGATGGCCGAGCCGCCAGCGGAGCATCCGCCAGACGGCCGTGCCGTAGATGAGCGCCTGCAGCGGATAATGATGGTGGGCCATGGCCTCGACGAGTTTGGGCGGTGCATAGGCCGCCAGCGGCAGCGCGGCCTCCCGATCGTGAAGTCTGTTGGTCTTGTAGTCGGCGATGACGAGCCGCGGATCGTCGGCAGGCCGGCCGGGCAGCCGCAGCACGGCGTCGATCGAGCCGTTGATGAGCCCCGCCAAGGGCACGTCGAAGGCCCGCCCGGCGAGGTCGTCGGCGTAGGCGGCGAGCGGATCGCCGGCCGGCAGAAACGCCTTCAGCACCCGGCCCACGTCGCTGGCAACCGCGCCCCGGCGAAGGTCGGCGAGGCCCATCTCGAAATCCATTTCGGCGAGCCGATCGGCGATCGTGAAGTCGCCAAATGTCAGCTCGCGAAACAGGCTGCCGGGAGGGCCGCCGAACGGCGTCCGGATCGCGGCGGAGAGCATGTCGCCGAGGGCGTCCTGGTGTGGTCGCAGGAACCGCGACGTGGCCACCTCGCCGACTGCGGCGCTGACCAGGGCGGTGAGCGTCGTCGCATCACCGCCGGGCACCACCTCGATCCGTTCGAAGATCTCGTGCACCGCACTGCCGAACGCCGTGCCCGCCGGCAGGTCGGGAATCGTGAACGAGTCGAGCGGCGAAGCGGCCTCGGCGGCCCTCGCGGCGGGAGCGGCGGTGATGGTTTCCGAGCTCGCCGCCGTTTCGCCCCGCCCCTCGTCGTGGCCGCGGTCCACGGCCGCGTAGGGTTGCCCGCTCAGGCGGGTGGCCTCGGCGGTGATGCCGCTGAACGACGTGCGGCGATAGGTCCGCTCGACCTCCGCGGGCATCGGGGCGACGCCGAGCGGGGGCTCTGTCCCGGTGGCCTCCCGCGGTTTCCAGGCCTCCGCGGGCGGGAGGTCGTGCGCCATCCGCACGGCCAGCCGCGACGCATCCTCCGCGGCGATCGCGGCCGCCGACGCGGCCGCCCCGGGCAGCGCCTCCGCGAGCAGCGATTCCTGCCATCCGGCGGAGCGCAACACGCAGAGGTGGTGCCGCGGACGGGTGACGGCCACGTAGATCAGCCGGCGGAACTCGTCGTTGTCCGCCTCCGTCACCCGTGTCTTCGCGAGGTCCGAAGTGCCGATCTCGGGGATCGCCAGCCCGATGTCGAGTCGGCGGTCGTCACCGTCGTAAAACACCGCCGGCCCCTTCTGCCGTGACGCTTCCTTGGCCTTCCAGTCATCGACCACCACGACGCACGGGAACTCGAGTCCCTTGGCGGCATGCACCGACATGATCTTGACCGCGTCGGCATCGCTCTCGACCCGCCTGCTCACGAGCTCCCCCTTCTCGTCCATGGTGGCCAGCTCCCCGAGCCGCTCGAGCATCACCCGGGCATGGCAGCCCTTGCCGTCGCTGGCGTCGTGGAGCAGTTCGACGATGTGGGCGACGTCGACGATCCGCCGCTCGCCCCCCATGCCCTCCGCAAGCCGCTTGGCCATGTCCTGGTCGGCCATCATCGCGGCCGCCATCGCCGCGATTCCCCTCTGCTGCAGGGCGGCATGCAGCGTGGCCAGCCGCTCCTGCACAGCCTGTTCCCGGGCCTCACCGAGGCTCGCGACCTCGGTGAGCGATGCGCCGAAGAATGCCGTGGCCGCGGCGCGGCGGGCCCGGCCCGCATGGCTCGGCCGCTCCATGGCCTCGAGCAGGATGCGGATGTCCTCCGCCATCTGGCCGGCCATCACGCTGGCGGTGCCGGTGGTCACGGCGGGGATGCCGAGCCCGTTGAGCCGCTTGCCGATGTTTCCGCCGAGCGCGTTGATCCGCACGAGCACGCAGATCTCCCCGGGACGGATGGGCCGCCTGGCGGTCGGGTCGAACTTCGCGAGCGTCAGGAGCTCATGCACCTTGCGGACGGCCGCCTCGGCGGGCGACCCCTCGCCGACATCGACGAACTCGACCGGTCGCAGGGGAACGATCTGGGCGACCGCGCGGTCGTCGGCCGCCGTCACCCGCTGATACGAGATGTCGGTTCCGAACGTCGCGCCCGCCATCGTCCTGTTGAGACCTTCGAGCAACGGGGCGTCGGAGCGGCGGTTGACCGTGAGCGTGCGGCGGGGCGGCCCCGCACCATCGGCCGCCACGCCCCGCTGCGAGAACCGCAGGTAGGCCGTGACGTCGGCGCCCCGGAAGCCGTAGA
>SXGR01146782.1_pt1 | contig 12028 bp, 9 predicted proteins | sample 3174711 | NCBI WGS metagenome assembly SXGR01 (sample SAMN11356860, study PRJNA531348) | freshwater metagenome | isolation source: freshwater sample F1-60 | place: China: Fuxian Lake, Yuxi | collected 2017-12-25
AGATTAGTCAAAGTATTCCAATTGATGATACTGATAAAAGCTGCCAGGCTTGGGCAAGTGCAGGAGAATGTTCTAAAAATCCTGGTTATATGTTATTAAATTGTGCAACTAGTTGTGCAAATTATTAACATAAAAAAATATAAATTATTTTTTTATTAATTACATTTATTAGTATGTTGTTGATAATTATATAAAAGTTTAAATATTTTGCTACAATTTTTACATTGTAATACTTCATCACAACTAACTTTTCTATTTAAATGTAATTCTAATTGACTTGGTTTTTTAAATATTAAATTACATTTATGACAAATATATTTTTTTGTTTCTCTTTTTTCATCGCATTTATATTTTCTATTTAAATGATCATTATAATCATGTAATTTATTAGTTGAAAATTTATTACATTTAGTACAATTATATTTTTTTCGACTACCTGTAATGTAGTCAAATTCAGAGCCCTCATGGGGTTCTTTTTTTAAATTAGTTGTATTTTCTTTTTCTACTTGTAATTTCTTAATTTGTTCTTGTAAATATTTAATTTCATTTTGTAATTTATTAACTAATTCTTCATTATTTTTTGATAAATTTGCACATTCATATTCTATTTTATCAATAATCATATCAATTGTAAAATCTTCAGTTAATTTAATTAATTCTATATAATTTTTATTTTCTATATTTAAATTATGTAAAACATTACTTTCTTTTGCAAATTGATTAATTTTACTTTCTATTAATTTATTATTATGACATTCTTTTATATATATAATTTTAAATGATCCATATGTTTTTTCATGTTGTTTAATTCTATTTTGAATATTATTTGAATGACCAAATTTAATAATATATTTATCAATATAACCAAAATATACAACTGGTTTAATTGCTAAAGACTGTAGCAATGCTTCTATTTTATATTTATCATTAATTCTATTTTCTTTTAATTCATCATCTTTATTTTGTAATAAGTATTTATTAAATTCTAAACATAATTCTTCTATATCAACATAATAATCACGAATTTGATTTGCCTTTACTGTTCTAATCATCATTAGAGATTTTTTAAAACATTTAGGTGATAATATTATATGAGTGGTCCGATTATGTATATACTTTAATTTGTCTTTATATGCTAATATCTCTTCATTATTTTCATTACCCCCCAGAGGGTAATGAAATATTTCACGTAACTTATCATAATTATAAATTTTATAATCAATACCTTCTTTAAAATTTTCTTTTATAATATTAATATATTTAGATTTTCCATTTTCTTTTCTGTATCCGATCCATTCAATTAATTGATCATCAATGTAAATCCAATCTTTATTATTAATATTAGACCAAAATTTATCTATATAAATTTTGTTAATTTGATAATTATATTTATTAATATATGATATTAATTCATTGGCCATATTTAATTTTTCTTAATGCTTTTTTCATTAATATAAATATATTAATGATATCATTGTATCTTTAAATATAAAATCAATATAAAATATATTCGTAAAAATTCTAGTCGTTTCTAGAATTTACTAGCAATAATTATTTTTTTTTATAATAAATATATATGCTAGAAAATATAGTATAAATTATACAAACTCCTAGTCAAATTAAAAGTTAAAAGATTTAATCATGAGAAATTCAAAAAATAGTAAGCAAAATTGCCAAGATAAATGTCAAAAACATGATAATTGTAATAATAGAAGATCTAGAAAATCTAAAAGATCTAAACGATCTAGACATTCTAGAAGAAAACGAAGTTGTAAAAGAGTAGAAGGTAAAAAAGGTCCTACAGGTGATAGGGGACCAGATGGTCGTAAGGGTCCTGATGGAGAACGTGGTCCTGAGGGTAAACGAGGTCCAGATGGTAAACCAGGACCTGAGGGAAAACCTGGTAAACCTGGTCCAGATGGCAAACAAGGGTCTGAGGGTAGACCTGGCAAACCTGGTAGAGATGGTTGTGATGGACGTCCTGGTCCAGAAGGAAAACCGGGCAAAGACGGCAGAGACGGTAAAGATGGAAAAGATGGAAAACAGGGAGAGAAAGGTGAAAAAGGTGATCAAGGTGAGAAAGGCGAACCTGGATGCAATGGTTATGATGGAGAAGACGGTGATGACGGCTGTGACGGTTGTGATGGAGAACAAGGAGAAAGAGGAGAAAGAGGAGAAAGAGGAGAAAGAGGAGAAAAAGGAGAACGAGGTGAAAAAGGTGATCAAGGTGAAAAAGGAGATCAAGGAGAAAAAGGAGATCAAGGTGAAAAAGGAGAAAAAGGAGATCAAGGAGCTAAAGGAGAAAAAGGTGAAAAAGGAGATACTGGAGAAAAAGGAGATCAAGGAGATCAAGGAGATCAAGGTGAAAAAGGAGATACTGGAGCTAAAGGAGATACTGGAGCTAAAGGAGATCAAGGTGAAAAAGGAGATCAAGGTGCTAAAGGAGATACTGGAGCTAAAGGAGATCAAGGAGAAACTGGAGCTAAAGGAGATCAAGGAGATACTGGAGATCAAGGAGCTAAAGGAGATCAAGGTGAAAAAGGAGCTAAAGGAGATACTGGTGCTAGTTTATTAAATTATAGTGATTTTTATAGTTTAGTACCAACTGATAATTATGATAAAATTCAACCTGGTAGTAGTATATCATTTGTCAGACAAGGTGTTACTAATTCTATTATAACAACTACTGATAATAAAACATTTAAATTACCTAATATAGGAATTTACGAAGTATATTATAATATAAATTGTCTAGGAACAACTACATTAGTATTAAAATTAAATTCGGCTGAATTACAATATACTCAAATATATTCAGGTTCTGGAGAATTTCAAAATTCATTTATAATACAAACATCTGCAATAAATTCTATGTTAAGTTTAATTAATCCTTCTAATAGTGTAAATGATATTAAAATACAAAATAAAGATTCTTCATATCATATGATAATCAAACAAATTGCTTAATTTATTAAAAAAATAATATAATTTAATATTCTTGTAATAATTCTTTTAATTCATCTGAAAAATTAGTTGTTGATAATTCTTTTTGAAATTTATTATAATAATGTGAATTTTTATCATCAAATTCTTTTTGTATAATACATTCAGGATATCCTATATAATTTTTAGGAGGTAGATCATCTAAATTTTTATTATTAACAATTATATAATTAAAATTTTTTATAAAATAAAAATAATTTTCTGAAATATTAGTAAATCCTAATGTATTAATAGAATATTTAAACCAACTAGTATTAATATTTAATTCATTTATTTCTTTAGAATAATTATTATATACATATTCAGAAATCTTTATAATATTTAATAAAGATAAATAGTATGATTTATAAAGTTGTTTTTTTTCATCAGTATCACAATAATAATAATTAAATAAAAAATATGATAATATATAATTATAATTAGCTATATTAAATATATATTTTTCAATTTCTAAAATATTTGATGATAACATTCTACCATATAAATCTATAAATTGTAAATCATAATTTTTATTATCTAAATCTATATTTCCAGATGTATAGTTAGGTATTTTATGGCCTATTGATTCAAAATTTTTAATATTTTTTAATGTATATTCTTTTTTAATATTATTTAAAATTTCTGGTATTTTATTATTATTATTAATAAATACTAAGGGTAATATATCATAATATTCCATAGTTAATATATTATCCTTAATTAATATATCTGATGATATATTAATATTCTTCTCCATATTAGTAATATATATATTATCTTCATCATTTAATAAATCGTTTGATTTTATAGTTTTTATCATATTTTCATATACATGATAAATTAAATTATATGCTAATTCACCATGGTATGTAATATCACAATCTATAGAGTAATATATATTATCATTATATATGTTATTATTTTGTACAAAATCATATAATATATCCTTAGAAATATTGGTTTTATCAAAAATAATTTGATCTTTATTTTGTATTTTTAACTTATTTATATATGAATTATTTAACACAGATAAATTTAAATTTAGTTTGCTTTTTTTTAAATTTTTAATAATCGGTAGTATACACATATAATCAATACCTTTTAAACATTTATCTACTGTATTTTTTTTTAAACATGCTGAAATATCTATATCACATGTTAAATTATAATATTTATTTAATAATTCTTTTCTTTTTATATCTTTAACTAGTCTATGTTGTATATTATATTGGGCTCCTGTTAAATCAAATAAAAAACTTAATGACATAAATTGATCTATTTTTTGATAAATAGGATGAATAAATTTAATATTTTTATAATGAAGATATGGAATTTTATTATATATATATTCAGGTGTAAATGTTGCATCAAATAATGTATATCCTGACATTTGAACTCTAACTGTAGTTTTATGTAATGCTGGTATTATAGCTATATTTTCTAATTTATTATTACATAATATCGATCCTATATTATTTGCATGTAATACATTATTAGGATCTATAATATCATAATCAGGAATTTGATATCTCTCATCATATAAATTATCATCTTTAACTCTTAATGCAAGATCTATTGCCATACCGCCTACAACCATTAAATCATTATCTATTATATATTCTTTGACTATATTTAATGCATTTTCTAAATCATTTTTTAAAAAATTATGATTAAAATAAATATATTCATCATTAATATTTTTATCTAAAATATTAATTTCTGTATCATCAACATCCATATTAATTATATAATATTATATTATATATTACTTAAAATTAAAAAAATATTATAATAAACTATCTATTAATTAAAAAAAATATGGAAAATGAAACTTATTATTTTTATAAACATTATAAATTATATCAAAGTGCATTAAAAGATATAATGATGTTTAGTTGTAATAATTATAAAAAAGATTACGAAATATATTATGAAGATAGAAATTTTGACAGAGATTTAAATAATGATTCGTATTATGACTATAATGATAAACTATATGGTAATTATGATGATTGGGAGGATTATTGGGATAGTATTTACGGGTAAATGATTTAAATTTTATATTAAATATATATCTAATATAACTATATTATTTTAGATATTGATTAAAAAATTGATTTTTTTTATTTAAATAGTAAAAACAATGTCTAATATTTTTGATAATGATTTTGAAATTTTTGATGATGCCGATTTTGAAAATTATATAAATATATCTAAAGAAAAAGAGATTAAACATGTTGAAGATAATATTAAATATAAAAATTGCGATAAATGTAATATTCCTATGCAACCCAATATTAATAATACATTAACATGTATTAATTGCGGATTTGTTAAAATGGTTATTATTGAAAATTTAGAATATGAACCTAGTATGAATGGATATAATACAAATAGTAATTTTCATATTCCTATTAAATGTGTAGGGCGCAATTCATTTCAATATCAAAAACAATTAAGAAATAATACATCACAATATTCAATAATACAAGAATCAAATTTAAAAAGAATGTTAGAAAAAAGAAATTATCAATCAGACAATTTAGTAATACCTAAAAATATTATATCAAATGTTTTAGAACAATATAAGATAATTAGAGAATTATCTAAAATTCATAGAGGTGAGATATTAAAAGGTATTATAGGTTCGTTAATATATTATGAATGTTTAAAAGAAGGAATTGTTAGAAAACCAAAAGAATTAGCTAATTGGTATTCTATATCTGAAAAAGATTTAAGTAAGGGTGATAAAATTTTAAGAGAATTAGAAGAAAATAATATTATAAAATTACAAATAAATATAAATAATAATAATATTTATATAGCATCATATTTAAAAAGAATAGGTATTGATGATAAATATCAAGATTTTTTAAATGATTTATTAGAAAGATTAGAAGAAAAAAAAATAGGAAATCCTAATGCTAGATTAAGTACAAAAGTTTCTGCAATCTTATTCTTATTGATAATATCTAAGGAAATGAGTATCACAACTGAAGAATTGTCTAAAGAATTTGAAATCTCTGTATCTACTTTTAAAGTATATTATTTAGAAATTATAAAAAATAGTAATTTAATAAATGATATATTAGAAAAATATGATATTATATTACCTAAAAAAATACCAAGAAAGGTTCGTCAAAATAAAAAAACAAAAGATGTAGTAAATGAAGATTAAAATTTATTATGTCTCGTCATCTTCATTAATTTCATTATCTTCATTTTCTTGATCTTGTTTATATTTATCATAAATATTTTTTAAAATTATATTCTTTCCAGAATCTATTTTAGTAATATTATTATATAATATATCTATAATTTTATTTTTTTTAAGAATATCAGTTTTTTTATTCAAAACATCTGTATGATTTTTTAATTCATTAATATCACTTTCAGTATATAAAATATCAATATATTCATTCATATTTTTTTTTAATTTATCTTTAAAAAATGCATTTTTAGATAAAATCTTATTAGTTTTTGTAGGTATTTTGGTATTAGTTGTATTAGGTTTATCAATATTACACATAATATCAATTTTAGCTCCCATTTCTGTTGCTATTGATTGAACTTCAACAGTATTATATACCATTACTTGTTCAATTTCTTTTTTATAATCAGCAATAGCAGTTTCAATAAATTTATTTTGTTTATTAATTAATTGTTCAATAAACTTATTTTGTTCATTAATTTTAAATTCAATAAATTTTTTAATTTCTTCCATTGTATTTATATTATAAATGATTATTTATCTATTATTTAATTCTTAATTCAATTTTTTTTATATTAAATATATGATTAAATTAAAAAATAAAATTGATATTAAATATACTATTAAATATACTATTAAATATACTATTAAATATACTAATAAATATGTCAAAAGGATTATTCATAGTATTTGAAGGAAATAATGGGGCTGGTAAAACAACAATTATAAACGAATTAATTATCAAAATAAATAATAATTCTGATTTTATTGATATTAAAAATGAAAGAAAAATATATCATTGGAATGTATATAAGTTTCCTAACAGAAATACTATTTTAGGTAAAAAAATTGATGATTTTTTAAAAAATAAAATACAATTATCTAAAGAAGTTGAATTAAAATTCTTTGCTGATAATAGAAAAGAATTTCAAGAAGAAATGGAATATATTTTAAATAAAGGATATAATATCATATGTGACAGATATATATATAGTAGTATGGCTTATACATTAACAGATCAATCTACAAATATATTAGATAATAAATCAATAGAGTTATTATCTATAGATCATATATTATCTTTTGATCGTAATTTTATTAAACCTGATTATGTATTTTTAATTAAAGGTGATTTTCTGCATTTAAGAAATGATCAAAAAGAATTATATCATCAAAATAAAATTTTTAATAGTATATTACTTAATAATTATATAATTTCTATTCAAAAAACAAATGTAAAATTTGTAATTATTAATAATAAATTTGGAGAATTAGACAATACAATAAAAGCTATAATTGCAATTATAAAGGATTTAGTTTATAATAAAATTACATATAAATAAAAATTAGATTATAATTATATATTTATTTTTTTTATAAAAATACAGAAAAAAACAAAAAAAATATGGAAAAATTTAATGATGAATATGTATTTATATCTAAAAAATCATTTAAACAAAATCATATAATTAAAAAAGAATTAAGATTTAATGTTTTAAAATATATTAATTTTAATAAATTAATATGTATTGGAGGAGAATCTTATTTATTTGGATTAACAAATAATTTAGTAGATAATATTATACATTATACTAATTCTATACATATATATAATGATGCTAATAAAAATAATAAAATATATAGAAAAAATTTTAAAAATAATTTTATAAATTATAATATTTTTAAAGAAATTGTAAGCGGTGATATACTAATTATCAATATAGCTAAATTAAATATAAATTTATTAAATATTATTAATAAAAGATTTTATAAAAAAATTATAATTATAAATTGCCATCACACTGAATTTTGGAAAAGAATAAAATTATTAAAAAATTATAAACTAGTAATTAGAAAACAATATATTAGTAATTTATATTTTGTTACAGTTAATGTTTTAGAATATAGATTTAAAATACCATTGTTTATATCTTTAGGTACATCCTGTGTTGTTGCTTATCAATTAAATAATTTAGGTTTAAGAAAAGATAGTTATCCATTTGATTGGGCAAAATTTGATATAAACAAATTAAACAGTGTATTAGAAAACAATTTTAAAAATTTTAGTGATATAGAAATTTATAAATTTTCAAATAATCATAATTATAAATTTATAAATAATAATGGTTCATATATTTTAAAAAATATTTATAATATTAAATTTGCCCATGAATTATTAAATAACAACCAAAATAACATAGATAAATTAAAAGAAAAAATTAATATAAGAATTTCTAGATTTTATAAAAAAAATAAAGAATATGTATATTTTATTATATTTAATAATACAAAATATAACTATATAAATTTTGATAAAATTTTATATAATTTAGATAAATATTTTGTACAATATAAAATACTTTATATAAGTAATATTAATCCATATATAAATAATAAAAAAATAAAATGGGTATATATTGATAATATATATGTAGATTGGCAATATTCTCATATAAATTGGTTTAATATAATTTATAATAATTATTAATATATTATTAGTTATCACTTATAAAAAATAAATTGAACTCAAATTAATGATTTTGATACTAAGTTAATAGAATATAAAGAATATATATTTCAAAGTAAAAAAAATACATCATATATAGTTCTTAGATGCAATGAAAATATACTCAACATAAACTTGTTTTTACTTAGTAATAGTAGAAAGAGAGTCTTGTAATTTTTTTTTCCAAGCCGGAGTGTCGCGAATTGCATTAATCAACTCATGAGATGATTTATATCGATGAACTCTAATATCATCAAAACGTGAACCAAATTGTTCCATATTACTTTCATCAATAATCCCTCTCATTGTTTCAATTCTCTTAGGATAAGAACTATTCATGAAATAATGCATATCAGTTCGAATGAAAAATGTGGCATAATTTTTCACACAAATATGAGCATAACCAGGGTTTGTCATAGTAGCAGGATGTCCATTATACTTCATAACAATGACATTTTTATGTCCAAAAGCTTGTTGTAAAGAAGTCAGAACTTTTGCAAAGTATTCAACTTCACAATTATAAAGAATACTTCTTTTACGCTCATCTAGACTCTTACTATCATTACTAGCTAGGATGAGTGGAAAGTTTTTAGCATTGATTTTGAAATTCATTATTACTTGAACAAATCTTATTGCTAATATAAACTTAACAGATATATGATATATTAAAAATTCAATTGTTTTTTTGATAAATATAATAGATAAATAGTTAAAATATTGATATTTTTGACTGATTTTATAATTATTTTATAAATATTTTATATTAAAGATTTAATCATATTATTTATAAATATTTTTAAAATTGATTTATAAATTGATTTTATATATCCTGTGATATAAATTAATATGAGTTTTGTTGATTATCAAGTTATTAATCGTAATGGTATGAGTGTACCTTTAGATTTTAATAAAATTTTATTAAGATTAAATACACTTAAAAAAATTAACCCTGAATTATTAGTTAATGTAGGATTAATTGCTCAAAATACTATTAAATTAATGGCAAATAATATTACAACAATTGAATTAGATAATATTTCTGCAAATTTTTGTGCTAGTATGATTACAACTCATCCAGATTATGGTACATTAGCAGCTCGTATTGAAATTGATAATTTACATAGAGAAACTTTGGATAATTATTATGAAACAGTATTAAATATTAATGATTATAATATTAATGGAAAAAATAATAAAATGCTAGATGAAAAATTAGTAAATTTTGCATTTAAATATCAATCAGATATTAATAAAATTATTAATTATGAAAATGATTATAATTTTACATATTTTGGTATTAAAACATTAAAAAAAGCATATTTATTAAAACATATCACAAATGGAAAAAATAAAATTTTAGAAAGACCGCAGCATATGTATATGAGAGTATCTATTGGTATTCATTTAAATAAAATTAATGTAGATGGATCTACAGATCTTATTACATTAAATGAAATTTATGAAACATATGAAAAATTATCAAATAATGAATATATTCATGCAACTCCTACATTATTTAATGCAGGAACACATAGACAATCATTATCATCATGTTTCTTATTAAATGTAGATGATGATTTAGAAGGTATTTATAAAACATTATCAGATACTGCAAAAATTTCTAAATGGTCTGGTGGTATTGGTATTCATGTATCACAAGTACGAGCAAAAGATTCAATTATTAATTCAACTAATGGTAAGTCTGAAGGTATTGTACCGATGTTAAAAGTTTATAACGATTCAGCATTATATGTATCTCAAGGAGGTGGTAAACGTAAAGGTTCTACTGCTGTATATTTAGAAGAATGGCATGCTGATATTGAAGGTTTCCTAGATTTAAAAAAACCAATTGGAGATGAAATGCTAAGAGCAAGAGATTTGTTCTTAGCTTTGTGGATTTCTGATTTATTTATGGAAAGATTAGAGATTGCCATTAAAACTAATGAAGAAGTATTATGGAGTTTATTTTGTCCTAATAAAGCAAAAGGACTAACTGATGTTTATGGAAATGAATTTAAAAAATTATATATTACTTATGAAGAAAAAAAACTATATAATAAGCAAATTAGCATAATTAAACTATGGAAACATATTTTAGAGATTCAACAAGAATCTGGAGTACCTTATATTATGTTTAAAGATGCAGTAAATCGTAAAAACAACCAAAATAATTTAGGTATTATTAAGTCCTCTAATCTTTGTGTTAAAGGAGATACACAAATTTTAACTAAGGATGGATATTATCCTATTAAGGATTTAGCTAATAAAGATGTTGAAATTTGGAATGGTAATGAGTTTTCATTATCCCCTGTAAGAAAAACAGGAGAAAATCAACAATTAATCAAGATTACTACTGATGATGGGTGTGTTATAGAATGTACAAAATATCATAAATTTCATATTGTATCAGGATCTAGAAGTACTAAACATATTATTAAAGAAGCCAATGAATTAATAAATGGTGATAGATTAATAAAATGCAATTTTCCTGTATTAAAAGGAAATATTGACTATGATTTTGAAAGTCCTTATACTCATGGATTTTTCTGTGGTGACGGTACGTATAAAGAAAATTCCCCGATTATATATTTATATGGAGAAGATAAACAAAAATTATTACCATATTTACAATATAGAAATAATATTGTAAAAAATGATAGAAGAATTGAATTAAAATTAAATAAAGATATGAACAAAAAATATTTAGTACCAATTAATGCTTCTATTGAATGTAAATTATTATGGTTAGCTGGAATTTTAGATAGTGATGGAACTATTAGAAATTATTTAAATACTTATAGCCTATCAATTACATCTATTCATAAAGAATTTTTATATAATATTAAATTATTATGCCAAACTATTGGATGTGACCCTAAAGTAGGTTTGAGTAGAAATGAATCTATTAAAAAATTTCCAAATGGAAACTTATATAATTGTAAACAATTATGGTTATTGCAATTTTCAGCTACTGATACTTATTTATTATATAATAAATTAAATTTACCAACCAAAAGATTAATTTTTAATGGTAAAAAACCAAAAACTGATAGAAGACATTTCGTAAGAATTCAATCTATTGAAGAAGTAAAAGGTTTACATGATACATATTGTTTTAATGAACCTAAAAACCATACAGGTATCTTTAATGGTATTATTACTGGGAATTGTGCAGAAATAAATATTTATACTGATAAAGACAACATCGGTGTATGTAATTTAGCATCAATCTCATTGCCTAAATTTGTAGAATATGATGAAAATAATAATCCTGTATATAATTATAAAAAATTATACGATATTGTTAGAATTGCTACGAGAAATTTAAA
>SXGR01121136.1_pt1 | contig 12026 bp, 10 predicted proteins | sample 3174711 | NCBI WGS metagenome assembly SXGR01 (sample SAMN11356860, study PRJNA531348) | freshwater metagenome | isolation source: freshwater sample F1-60 | place: China: Fuxian Lake, Yuxi | collected 2017-12-25
CCCATCTGGGCCCGACGCACATCGAAATCGGCCGCCTGGAGCAGGCGCAGGATAATATTCTCAACATCCTCACCGACATAGCCGGCCTCAGTGATGACGGTGGCATCGGCGATGGCAAAGGGGACGTCGAGCACCTTAGCCAGCGTTTTGGCCAGTAGCGTCTTGCCGCAACCCGTCGGCCCCAGCAGCAGGATGTTGCTCTTCTCAATCTCCACCGCACCCGGGTCATCGGGTGTGGCGGACGTAGTCTCGCCACCGGCCGCGGACCGAGCGGCCGCCGTGACCCGCTTGTAGTGGTTGTACACCGCAACGCTGAGGGTGCGCTTGGCACGGTCTTGCCCAATGACATGCTGGTCCAACTGCCGCTTGATCTCTGAGGGTTTCGGGATCCGCAGGGTGGGCACCGATTGCTTTTCAGTTTCGGAACGGGATTCCTTCTCGAGCACCCCGCTGCAAACGCCGACACAGGCATCGCAGATGTACACACCGGGGCCCGCAATCAGCCGTTTCACTTCGGCTTTCGATTTGCCACAGAAACTACACATTGTGATCTGGGTTGCGCGTGCCATGAGCCTTGAACATCGGGTCTCGGACCAATACTGCCAATGAATTCCTGCTGAATACGCAACCCGGATGCCGTGCCCGGCGAGCCAACCCGATAGGGGTCTTGGGTTCACCCGAGAGCACGGCCCCGTCAATTCGCTCAGGCCTTAGGATCGGGAGTGATGGGATCAGGAGTGATCAAGGTCGGCACTTCCTTACGGCTGCTGACCACCTCATCGACGAGACCGAACTGACGGGCCTCCTCGGACGACATGAAGTTATCGCGGTCGCAAGCGCGCTCCACCGCCTCGTAGGGCTGACCCGTGTGCTTGGAGAGGATGGTGTTCAGTCGCTCCTTGAGCTTCAGCATGAACTTGACGCGGATCTCTACGTCGCTGGCCTGACCTTCTGCGCCGCCAAGCACTTGATGGATCATGATGTTGGCGTTGGGCAAAGCGAACCGCTTGCCCTTCGTGCCACCGGCCAGGAGAACGGCTCCCATGCTCGCGGCCTGACCGATGCAGTAGGTGTTCACGTCACAGGTCAGCCATTGCATCGTGTCATAAATGGCCAGACCCGCGGTGACACTACCGCCGGGGGAGTTGATGTAGAAGTGGATGTCCTTCTTGGGATCGGTCATCTGGAGGAAGAGGAATTGAGCCACGATGACGTTGGCCACCATGTCATCGACTGGCGTTCCCAGGAAAATGATCCGGTCGACCAGGAGGCGGCTGTACAGATCGTAGCCCTTTTCACCGCGGCCCGTCTGCTCGATGACGTACGGAATATTAACAAAATTGCGCATGGTTAGTCTTTCAGGTTACGAGGCTAAGGTTGACCCCGGAGAGCGTCAAGGAACCCGGCCCTCCGTCGCTACGCCCACCCGGAACCTTTGGGATCGACCCGCAAACGCTACTGACCACAGTCTGCCCCTGGTTGTCAGTGGTGCTCTGAATCAGGAACCGCGCCGAATCCAAACCCTGAACGGACCCATCCTCCATGGACTGACCGTGTCTCAAGCCTCCTCAAAAACCCTCACCCAACCGCTCCAACTCCGGCATGCCTACGGGTTTGCCATGTTCAACGCGCTCTCCTTCCAGGTGATTCTTGGCGGGCCGATGGTCCTCTACGCGAAGTCCCTTCATGCCAATGCCACCATTCTTGGGGTGGTTGCCGGAATGATGCCCCTGCTCACCATCACCCAGATTCCCGCGGCCGCCTATCTCGACCGCATCGGCTACAAGCGCTTCGTCGTGTCCGGATGGACCGCGCGCATCGTCTTCGCTTTCCTGATGGCCCTAACTCCCCTGAGCGGGGCTTGGATCGGCCACGACGCACAACTCATTCTACTTCTGTCCCTGCTCTTCGGCTTCAACCTGTGCCGTGGAATCGCCAGCAGCGCCTGGCTGCCATGGATTACCGGCTTGGTACCCCTTGAGTTGCGCGGACGCTACCTGGCGGGTGACCAGGCCGCTTCCAATGGGGCCAGCCTGCTCTGCTTCCTGATCGTGGCCACCCTTCTTGGGGCCGGAGGTTTCCTTCCATCGCCTGCGCAACCTTGGCAATTCATGATTGCCTTCACCTTTAGTGGAATCATGGGTGTGGCCAGTCTCAGCTTTCTGCGGCAAATGCCCGACACGCCTGTGCCACCCCACGAGCGCTCCGGAACCGCGCGAGTTCCCTGGGCGGCCATCGCAGCGCACCCGCCGTTCCGAAAACTGCTGGAACTCAATGCCGTATGGTCGCTGGCTTATGGCGGACTCACCACGTTCGTGGTCGCCTTCCTGAAAAGCGGAACCGACCTTCCCGATGGGTCCATCTTGGTCTTGATGGCAGTGCAATTCCTCGGCGGACTCGGTGCCTACTGGTTCGGTGGCCGCCGTTTAGATCTCCATGGCAGCAAACCCGCTTTGGGCTTCATCATGCTGGCTGGGGTCTTGGTCGCCGGCGGCTGGTTCCTCATGGCAGCCCGGATCTGGACGCCCCGCATCCCGTTGGTGCTGACATTCATCGTTCCATTGGGGTTGCTCAACGCCCTGCACTCAGCGGCCAACAATCGATTGGCGATGGCCATCGTGCCGCGCCTGGGCCGAAACCACTTCTTCGCTCTCTTCATGGTGGTTTGGCAGGTGACGCTCGGCCTTTCGCCGGTGCTGTGGGGATTGCTCATCGACACCGTCGGCGGATTTCGGTCGCTGGCCCTAGGGCTAGAATGGAACCGCTACAGTCTGTTCTTCGGTTTGGTCATGGTGAGCTTCCTGGTCGCCTTCCGGGCTAGCCTGCGGCTGGAAGAACCTCAGGCAGCGGGTGTGGAAACCCTGCTCAGGGATCTCTTCATTCAGGAACCCCGGCGGCTCTTCACCCGAGCCTTGGGTCGAAATGATTGACCGGAACGAATTCTGTGGGGAGACCCCGGGGTTGCGTGACCGATTCTTTGGCAAGAGGAGGCAAGAGCCAGAATCTGTCCCTGCTAGGGCCCTGCTAATACTCGTTCTTGAAGCCCGTCACGAGCGGACAAACAACGCACGGGCGGCAAAAGGCTTAGCTGGCACGATTGATCGGATAGAATCGTTCCGGTCAACCGAAGCCCCCGCAGTCGGCAAGACCGGCCGGCCGGACCCGGCACGAGTTTCCCAGACCCATCCACCCCGGCCAGGGAAAACCCCAAGAAAAGCCCTGATTCACGGCTTGGCATCCTCGGTGCTTTACCAGATCTCACTGATCATGATGAATCGAGCGTACACCAACGACCCGCTGTGGATCTCCCTCGTCGACCAATTCCGGGAGGCGTGTGTGCTGCGACGCAACGGCCGACACGACGAATCCGAGCATCTCCTCCAGACCGAATTGCCCAACAAGATCGCTGCCTGGTCCAAGCAACCCATGCCCGTGGGCACCGATCGCCGGAACGCCCTCGAAACCATGTTCCAAGAAGAACAGCGGCGGGTCGAAGAAGCGTTCTTTGTGCAGAAACTCGTCGCCACGCAAATCGAGGAGCAACTTTTGCCCAAGCTCTGCTTCATGATCGCCGAGGAGATCCGGGACGTAGTCCGGGCGGAGGCTCAGGCCGGAAAAGGATTAGTCGAAACCCTATCACGTCGAAGGACCCAGTCCCCCGCCCGCCCCAGGGTTCAGTTCGACGATGTCTCCTCAGAAGACGAATCCCAGCTCCAGGCGGCCTGAGCGAATCGATGGCTGGGGTTTGCGATGGCGGGAATTACTGGATATCCCCAAAAGCCATCACTCGATGAATTTCTTTCCTAGGGCCCTTCTCAGGGCTCTTCTCTGAGCCCGTTTATTCTGGGCCCTAGGATTTTGCCGGCGCTGTCTGCGGTCCTAATCCTGGAAAACCGATTAGTCGACTGTGTCCATCTGGACACCCGGGCAGAACTCTGCCGAGGCCATACGCCGGCGGCTACCGGTCACGCGCGTCTCGTTCACCGGGTTAGGCCGAAGCATGCGCTTCTGACGTTCGCGGTCTCCCGCTCCCCGGACCACCGGAATGGGCAAACCGGTGTTAATGTCCAGCCCGGTCACGTACATCGCAGCCGATCCGGTCATGGGCAGGGGGATGAAGTCCTGCACCTGCTGGAGGTTCCACTTCTCGTCTTTGAGGAACTGCTCCACCGCTCCCATCTCCTTCTCGGTGCATCCAGGGAAGCTCGAGATGAAGTAGGGCACGAGGTACTGTTCCTTGCCCGCCTGCTCGCTCAAATCAAAGAACTTGTCCATGAAGGCCGGGAAGTCGCCGGCCGGTTTGCGCATCCGACGCAGCACAGCAGGATCCATGTGCTCCGGTGCCACCTTCATGTGACCCGAGACATGGTGCTGAACGAGCTCCTTCATGTATTCCGGGGTTCGCAGCGCGACATCCATGCGAATGCCGGACTGGACGAAGACATGCTTTACCCCGGGCTGGGTGCGGGATCCCTTGAGGAGATCGAGGCCGGCCTTTTCGTTGATCTCGAGCACCGGGCAAATCGAAGGCCAGAGACAACTGGGACGGTGACACTTCTTGCACTCTTCGGCGTGGCCGTTGCGGGCACCATAAAGATTGGCCGTGGGTCCACCCAAGTCGGACACCGTTCCACGGAAAGTGGGCGAGGATGCCAGCTTGCGGATTTCCTTGAGCACCGAGTCGATGCTGCGGCTGGAGAGGAACTTGCCCTGGTGGAATCCGAGTCCGCAAAAGGTGCACCCGCCCGGACAGCCCCGCGATACAATGATGGAGTCCTTGATGGTGGCGAAACCGGGAACGGGCTCCGTGTAGCTGGGATGCGAGGTCCGCATGAAGGGCAACTCATACAGGGCGTCCAGGTCGGGGCCGTCGACCGGGAATGCAGGTGCCTCCTGCAACAAGGCCCGTTTGCCGTGCATCTGCACCAACCGACTACCGCTGTACGGGGTTTGCTGGGCCTCGACCACCTTGGTCAGGCGCATCAAGTGGTTCTTGTCGGCCTGAAGCTCCTCCCAGGAAGGCAGGATGATGCAGTCCGAAAGATCTGCTGCAGCCGCTGCCTTGCTGCCCAAAAAGATCGCCGTGCCGCGGATGCCGGAGAAGTCCCGATCGCCAGACTGAAGGCGGCTGACGATCTCACGCACCGCCGACTCGCCCATGCCGTAGACGAGCACGTCGGCCTTGGCGTCGGCCATGATGGAGGGCTTGAGCTTGTCTTCCCAGTAATCGTAATGGGCCACGCGGCGCATGGAGGCCTCCATGCCACCCAGCACCACGGGAGCACCAGGAAAGGCCCGACGGGCCCTCTGGGAATAGACCACCGCTGCATGGTTGGGGCGACGTCCCGGAACCCCGCCGGCACTGTACACATCGTCCTTCCGACGATGCCGGGCGGCCGTGTAGTTCGAGAGCATCGAATCGAGGTTGCCCGCGGTGATGCCCACAAACAACCGGGGTGCCCCCATGCCCTGGATGGACTGGATGTCCTTCCAATCGGGTTGGGCGATGATGCCCACGCGCAGGCCCATGTTTTCCAAAACTCGACCGATCATCGCCGAACCGAACGACGGATGGTCGACATACGCATCGCCCGTGATGATGAGTACATCCAGTTCAGACCAGCCCTTGGCGGTCATTTCCTCACGGGTCATCGGCAAGAAGCCGTTGTCAGAAATCTGGGAACCGCGCGCTTTGCTGGGAGTCACAGCCATATTGATAGGAGCAAAGCCCACCTCCGCCCAGATGGCAACCAATAGAAGACCAAATTGGTCTGATTCAAAACCCATTCTCAAAGGGCCGGCCTCACCTATCGCGGAGGGGGCGGTCTCACCTATTTGCACAAAAGGGGGCGGTCTCACCTATTTTTAGAGTGGCAGAGTCGCGGAGCTGGCGCTCGGGATAGGTGCCTCGAGGGGCTCTGCGGAAACGGTCCTACGCACGCAGGGAACGTTGGGGCCAGTTGGGCTTTCGCGCGGCCGCGCGAGGGGGGGATCAGGATGTCGACGTTCCGATGCTCGCTCCGGCCCGATCCCGCTGCCGCTTCGTGAAGGCGCAGGAAGGGTCTGGATAGGTGAGGCGTTCGGAGTGCCCCAACGAGGCACCGCATACCAGCCCGGGGTAAAACCCCGGGTATGGCGCACAACCGGAGCGTTCTGAAAGAACGCCGCATACACCCCGGGGGCTCTCACCTGTTTTGCGGCGGCCGAGTGCCAGGGCTGGCGCTCGGGATGAGGGCCTCGAGGGGCGCCGCCGGTTAGCGGTCCGAACCGCAGGAGAACAATTTCAGAAGGGGCCTACGTTCGGCGAAAGCATTCCTGATACAATCGGCTCCGCCCGGGCGAAGGCCTATTGGAAAAACCCGCGGATGGCCGTGATCACCCAATCGACTTGGTCGTCGGTGAGTTCAGGATACATGGGCAAGGGTTGAATGCGCCTGCTGACCGCTTCGGCCACCGGATAATCACCGGGCTGGCCGCCTTGATCGGCGTAGCAACGCTGGAGGTGCAAGGGCACCGGATAGTAGATGAGCGTGGGAATGCCCGCGGCTTCGAGGTGCTTTTGAAGAGCATCCCGTTGATCGGTGAGCAACGCATACACATGCCACACGTGAGTATTGCCGGAGGCGACGACAGGCAACTCGACGGGCAGGCCGGCCAATCCGGCCGAATACCGAGCAGCAATCTCGGCTCGGCGTTGATTCCAACGGGCCAGGTGCGGGAGCTTCACGCGGAGGATCGCCGCTTGAAGTTCATCGAGCCGTGAATTGAACCCGTGCAAGTCGTGGTAGTAGCGCTTCTCGATGCCGTGGACGCGCAGCATCCGCAGCTTCTTGGCGAGGGCCGGATCTTGGGTAATGCACATGCCACCATCGCCGTCGGCCCCGAGGTTCTTCGTGGGATAGAAACTGAGGCAGCCAATACGACCGATACCCGCGAGGCCTCGGCCTTCCCACGTCGCACCGATGGCTTGAGCACAATCCTCTACCAGCGACAGTCCGTGGCGCTCGCACAAGGGCAAAAGGTCCCCGAGCGGCGCGGCCTGACCGAAGAGATGCACCGGCAACAAGGCCTTGGTGCGCGGCGTGATGCGCCGGGCCACGTCGGCCGGATCCAGGGTGAAGGTCCGTGGGTCAATGTCGGCGAAAACCACCTTGGCCCCCAGCTGATGAATGCTCTCGGCCGGGGCAATGTAGGTGAAGGGTGTCGTGATGACTTCGTCGCCAGGACCAATGTCGAGGGCCTTAAGAGCCAGCGTCAGCGCGTCGGAGCCAGAATTGACACCGATGCCATGGGCGGCTCCGCAGAAGGTCGCCACCTCTTGTTCGAGGGCTGCGACATTGGGGCCCAGGATGAAGTGGCCAGCATCGATGACCGCAGTGACGGCGCGCAGCAACTCCTCGCGCAAGGGGGCGGTCTGTACTCCGGGATTCAGGAAGGCAATCGGGGTCATCGGTTGGGACCTCATCGGAGGGGGCGAAGAGATTGGCTGAACTGGGAAGACACTCGTCTCAGAAATAGCCCGCCTTCTTGCGGTCTTCCATGGCGGCCTCGCTGGCCTTGTCATCGGCTCGGGTACCCCGCTCGGTGACCCGGGCTGCGGCCACCTCGCCGATGATGTCGTCGACCGATTCGGCCGGGCTCTCGATCATGCCCGTGCTAATCATGTCAGCAATGGTCCGCACCCGGACCACCAGGGACTGGACCGGTTCGTTGGGCTTGGGGCGCCCGCCCAAGTAGGGATCGGGACGGGACACGTCCGTGTGCGGCGGCGGAACCGGCAGCCACTGTCCTCCCCGTCGGAAACAATCCCGGCGGTGGCTGAAATAAATGTTGGGCACCTCGAGACGCTCCTGGCGGATGTATTCCCACACGTCCATCTCGGTCCAGTTAGACAACGGGAACACGCGCATGTTTTCGCCCGGATTGAGGCGGGCGTTGTAGAGGTTCCAGATTTCGGGCCGCTGGTTCTTCGGATCCCATTGGCCAAAGGCGTCGCGGAAGCTGAAGAAGCGCTCCTTGGCCCGGGCCTTCTCTTCGTCACGGCGGGCCCCGCCGATGCAGCAGTCGAAACGAAACTCCTCGATGGCGCCGAGCAGCACCGGAATTTGCAACTGGTTGCGGCTCAACTGACCCGGTGTCGGGGTGACAAAGCCTTTGGCAACGCCTTCATCGACGGTGCGAACAATGAGCTTGGCCCCCAGTTGCAGGGCGCGGCGATCGCGAAACTCGATGAGCTCGGGAAACTCATGGCCCGTCTCCACGTTGAGGAAGGGCATCGGCAGGTCGGAGGGCCGGAAGGCCTTCTCGGCCAGGCGCAGGAGGCAAATCGAATCCTTGCCGCCGGAAAACAGCAGGGCCGGTCGTTCGAATTCGGCGGCCACCTCGCGCATGATGTGGATGGCCTCGGTCTCGAGGTACTGGAGGTGGTCGAGTTGGTAGCTTCTCATGGAAGGCGGGCTCAGGTCAGAATGAGGCAGAGTGTTAGGCAGGTTCAGACCGAGGCAACGGCCTTGCCACCCCAGGCGGCATGCAAACCGCACTCCCGTTTGTCGTCAGCCTTAGCCGGATCGAAGTAATCCCACTCGTTGGGCAAATCGTTCTCCTTCAAATAGGCCTCCATCTGGGCGTCGCTCCAGTAGAAGAGCGGGCTCAGCTTGAGTGATCCGAAATTGCCGTCGGGGCTGACAATGTCGAGGCCGGCTCGGTTGGGGTTCTGGACTTGTCGCAACGCGGTGATCCAAACCGTCGGCGCCAACTCGCGCATGCCGCGCTGGAAGGGCTCGAGCTTCATCACGGTGCTGAAGGCCTTGATGCGCTCTTCATTCTCCGGGGTGGGCTCGGGCATGCCGCCGTCCACGGCATCATAGTGGGCGGCCGTCTTGCGCGGCAGGTAGGCCTTGATGTTGAGCTTCAGGCGCGCTCGGAGCACCTCGGCATGATGGTAAGTGGCCGAACGGTTGTAGCCGTGATCGACCCACAGCACGGGGATGTCGGGCTGGAGCTGGGTCACCAAGTGCAAAATCACCGCCTCGTACGGACGGAAGTTGGTCGAGACGATGGCCCGTCCGCCCGAGCGCTCCAAACCCCAGCGGACGATGTCCAGCGGGGACTGGGACTTGAGGGCGGCGTTGGCGGCTTGCAGTTCAGCGGGAGTCATCACCGGATAAGGCAGAGGTGCAGAAAGGCTAGAGGATCGTCGCCGTGAAGTCGTTCAGGCGGTGACGGCGTGAGTCTCGGTCGGCTGCTCAGACCAGAAGACTCGGGCGACCCAATCGCCAAATCGTTCACCCACGAGTCGCTCAGACTTGTAGCGGATCAGGAGCGGTCGCAGTTCGGTCTCCGTCTCGGTTTCCTTCAGGCTTTCCTTCCAGATGCGGTTGAGGCGAGTCCCGGTGCTGTTGCCACCTAGCCAAACTTGATAGCGGCCAGGGCCTTTGCCCACGAACCCGATCTCAGCCATGTACGGACGCGCGCAGCCGTTGGGGCAACCAGTCATGCGGATGATAATCTCCTCCTCGTTGAGGCCGACCTCGGTGCACAGGTCTTGGATACGCTCAAGCAGCGAGGGCAGGAAGCGCTCGGACTCAGCCAATCCTAGTCCACAGGTGGGCATCGACGGACAGGACATCGCGGCCGCATGCAACACGCCGGCCTGCTTCTCGGTCTTCACGCCATGCTCGTGGAGCAGCGCGGTGATAGACTCCTTGTCCGCGTCGGTGACATTGGCCAGCACGACATTCTGGTTGGCCGACAGGCGGTATTCCACGCTGTCAAACTGCTCAGCCACGCGGCGCAGGGCGGTCTTCTGGCGGCGGGTGTCGGTGTCCTTCACACGGCCCGACTCGACGAAGAGGGTCAGGAACCAGCGGCCATCTGCGGCCTTCTGCCAACCGTAGGCGTCGGTGGTGGTGACGAACTGCGCCGGCTTGGCCGGCTGAAATTCAATGCCCGCACGACGGGCCACCTCGTCGCGGAACCACTCCACGCCCTTCTCCTGCAAGACGTACTTGAGGCGGGCGTGCTTGCGGTCGGTACGGTCGCCGAAGTCGCGGAAGACGGTGAGCACGGCCTTGGACACCTCGATTAACGCGGAGCGCGGGAAGAAGCCGACGACGTCGGCGAGGCGCGGGTAGGTGACGGTGTTGCCATGACTGCGACCCATGCCGCCGCCGGCGATCAGAGTGTAGCCGACCAGTTCGTCATTCTGGATGACGGCGATGAGTCCCATGCACTGGGTGAAAATGTCGATGTCGTTCACCGGCGGGATGACGAAGCCCACCTTGAATTTCCGGGGGAGGTAGGTCTTGCCGTAGAGCGGATCAACGAAGTCTTTGTTCTCGGCGTCGTCCAAGTTGAGCTGCACGCCATCGATCCAAATGGAGTGGTAAGCCTTGGTTTGCGGGAGCAGGGCCTCGGAGACCTTCTTGGAATCTTCGAACACTTGCTGACGGGCGGCACTAATCGCGGGCATGGGCGAGGCCATGACGTTGCGGTTCACGTCGCCGCAGGCCGCGAGGGTGTCGATCATGGCCTGGTTGATCTCGCGCATGAGCGGGCCGAGGCGATCTTTGACGACACCATGGAACTGGACGCTCTGCCGAGTCGTGAGGCGCAGGGTGTTGTTGGCACGCTGGGTGGCTAGGTCGTCCAAGGCGATCCACTGCCGGGCGCTCAAGACGCCGCCGGGGATGCGGCCGCGAATCATCCAGATGTACTGTTTGCCGATCTTGCGCAGGTCGCGGTCGTCCTGCTGGTAGATGCCGTGAAACTTGAGAAACTGCTCGTCGTCTGCCGAGAAGCAGGCGGCGGCTGTGTCGGCAAGCGTGGCGGCGATGTTCCCAGCCAAGGTCGGGATCGCCGTCTTCAGTTCTTCGTTGCGGCTGGGCTTTTTTTCAGGGGTGGCAGCGGTGCTCATTTCCAAAACGCCTGTTTTTTCGTGAAGCGACAGGCAGACATATTATCGCTCATGGCGGCTCCGAATCAATCGCGGAAAACACGAATACCCGACGTTTTCATTGGAGTTTAAGAAATCTCTAAAACTGTGATGGAACTCTCGATCCGCGAGAGCTGAGTCAGGGGGTCCGCGGATATCGCCGGTGGGGGCGATGCTGATCCTGCCGAATTTCGGTTTGCCGCTGGTATCGCCCGTCCGCCAGATTGTCGTCATGCAATCGACGTTCACGGGGCCGGTCTATGTGGTGGGAGACAACATCGACACCGACCAGATTATCCCGGCCCAGTTTCTTAATTTGATACCGACGATTCCCGAAGAGTACGAGAAGCTCGGTGCGTATGCGCTGTGGGGACTGCCCGATTCTCTCTACACGACACGCTTTGTGAAGGAAGGCGCGTTGGACACGGAGTTCCCCATCATCATCGCGGGCCGAAATTTCGGATGCGGTAGCTCTCGCGAGCACGCTCCGATCGCAATGGGTTCAGCCAACTGCGAGGTCGTGGTGGCCGAGAGTTACGCTCGCATCTTCTTCCGGAACTGCGTGGCGACGGGTGAAATTTATCCGGTGGAAACTGAATTTAACCTCCGGGACCAGTTCAAAACGGGCGATGTGGCGACGGTAGATATTAACACCCAGACCATCCTCCATCACGGTACCGGAAAGAGCTATCCGCTGAAGTCCCTGGGCGAGGTCCGGCCGGTGATTGATGCGGGCGGGATCTTCGACTACGCCCGCCAGAGCGGCATGATCGCGCAGAAGGCCTGAGCTTGGGACATCTGAGGACTGGGGATCCAGCTACACGCGGTGCCGGGGTTTTCTTCAGAGGCACGTTGTTCAGAGGCATGTCATTCAAAGGCACGTCTTCGTGGGCTCCGCGGGCCGGGGTCTGCTGCCGCTTCGTGGAGGCGCAGGAGGGCTCTGGGGAGGTGTGGCGTTCGGAGTGCCCCAACGGGGCACCGCATACCAGCCCGGGGTGAAACCCCGGGTATGCCGAACAACCGGAGCGTTCTGAAGGAACGCCGCATACCCTCGGGTGCTCTGACCTGTTTTGCGGTGGCAGAGTGCCGGAGC
>SXGR01092047.1_pt1 | contig 12024 bp, 8 predicted proteins | sample 3174711 | NCBI WGS metagenome assembly SXGR01 (sample SAMN11356860, study PRJNA531348) | freshwater metagenome | isolation source: freshwater sample F1-60 | place: China: Fuxian Lake, Yuxi | collected 2017-12-25
TACCGGCTGAACGTCGTGCGCATTCGCATGCCCCCGTTGCGCGACCGGTGTGACGACGTCCCGCAGCTCGTCGATTTTTGTCTTCAAAATCTCGTGAAGCAGAAGAAATCACGGGTGACGAAAGTTTCTCCCGAGGCGATGGCTGTGCTCACGCGGCACAAGTGGCCGGGGAACGTCCGCGAATTGGAAAATGCTATTTATCGCAGCGCCGTGATCGCCCAAACGGACGCGATTTTGGTGAAAGATTTGCCCGCGGATATCTGCGGGCCAGGGCTCGTGGAACTCATCACGGCCACGCCCGGCGGTGGCGCCAGTGAAGCACCGTTTGACGCCGCCCGGAGCGCGCTGGCGGAAAGCATGGCGGTTGCGGCCGCGCGGGTGAGCGCACTCAGCCTCACATCTGGTGCCAACCCACCGATACTGACACTGGAGCTCGCGTTTGATTTCCTTTACGCTTCGCTTAGCAACAACGGCGAATTAATGCAGAGTAACATCGAACGGGAACTCGCGCGCCGCGCCCTCATCGCCAGCGGAGGAGACGCCTCTCTGGCGGCGAAACATCTGGGTTTGACGAAGGCGGCGCTCGAAAAGCGTTTGAAAGGTTAACCCACGGTTGGTCTGCGCTCGAACCGGTTTGTCTTTGGAATCCTTGGAGGCGTATTATCGCACAATAAGTATTATGTTAATTAAAGTGATATTGATTTTCCTGATTTGAAAAATCCCTGCGTTGTCCAAATGACCAAGGATTGCAGTCGAGCAACGGAGTTCCCCTGAATTATCCAGGATTTGGCGCCTCCCTGCGTCACATTTAGAATCCACGCTTGATTTCACCGCTATCCGCCGAACACTTTCCCTTTTCCCAGAAACGAACTACCTTCCGTGAGCAAGAAACCCAGCGCCATCGCCGACACAAAAGCCGAGTCCGCCGTCAAGGCGACCGATTACGCCCTCGCGCCCGTTAACGCTGCGCTCTCCTCTACGCAAAGGATTGAGCTCTATCGTACGATGATTCGGATCCGGCGCTTCGAGGAGCGCTCCTTGCGAGCTTATCAGAGTAAGAATCCGAGCGGAGGCACCAACATCGGTGGCTTTCTGCACCTCTACATCGGGCAGGAAGCCGTGGCTGTCGGATGCTGCTCCTTGATGGGCAAGAACGACCACGTCATCACCGCTTATCGCGATCACGGTCACGCGATCGCTGTCGGGATGGACACAAAACCGCTCATGGCCGAACTCTACGGGAAAATCACCGGCTGCTCCAAGGGCAAGGGCGGTTCGATGCATTATTTCTCACCCGACAAGAATTTCTGGGGCGGTCACGGTATCGTCGGTGGCCAGGTCCCGCTCGGTACCGGTCTCGCCTACGCGCTGAAATATCAGGGCAAGAAAGGCGCCGCGATGACCTTTATGGGCGACGGAGCTGTCAACCAAGGCGCTGTGCATGAGGCCTACAATCTCGCCTCCCTGTGGAATCTTCCGGTCGTCTTCGTTATCGAAAACAACGGCTACTCCATGGGCACCAGCCAAGCACGCTCCTCTGCGGGCCAACTGGCCAAGCGGGCTGAGGGCTACGACATGGCTTGGGGCCAATGCGACGGCCACGACGTCTACGAAGTGCGAGCGTTGATGGACAAACACTTGACGCTCGCCCGCGAACAATCACGCCCGAGTACCGTCGAGATCGACACGTATCGCTACCGTGGACACTCCGTCGCCGATCCCGACAACACCTATCGCACGAAGGCAGAGATCGAGGAGTATCGGAACAAAAAGGACCCGATCCAGGTTTCCCTGCAAAAGCTCCTCGCTGAGGGCGTCCTGACCGAAGCCTCGGCCGGTAAGATCGACGCTGAGGCCCGGGCCGAGGCCGAAAATTCCGCGGACTTCGCCGACGCGAGTCCCTACCCGACGCCCGACGATATTCAGAAAGACGTTTATTGGGAGAGCGATCATCCCACCGAACGCAAATCGGAAGGACGCCTTTTCTTCGACTGAGCTCGGTCACCGTTTGGCTCTCCACCCTCAACTCTCCGCTCCCAACTTTCCGCCGTCCGATGCCTCAGATCACTTACCGCGAAGCCATCCGCCACGCCCTAGCCGAGGAACTCGCCCGCGACCCGAACGTTGTCGTGATGGGCGAGGAAGTCGCCCAGTTCAACGGTGCCTATAAAGTCACTGACGGCCTGCTCGCGACATTCGGGCCCACCCGCATTGTCGACACCCCCATCTCTGAGGCCGGCTTCATTGGTCTCGGGGTGGGTGCCTCCATGCTCGGCATCCGCCCCGTGATGGAGCTGATGTTCTGGTCATTCTACTCGGTCGCGTTTGACCAAATCCTCAACAATGCCGCCAACGTCCGCTACATGAGCGGCGGCCAGATTAACTGTCCGATTGTCATCCGCGGCCCCGCCAACGGCGGCACCAACGTGGGTGCCACGCATTCACACACTCCGGAAAACGTCCTCGCGAATCACCCGGGGGTGAAGGTCGTCGTGCCCGCCACCGCCTATGATGCGAAGGGCCTGCTGAAGTCCGCCATCCGCGACAACGATCCGGTGTTCTTTCTCGAGAATACCATTCTCTACGGCGACAAGGGCGAGGTCCCTGAAGCCGAATATGTCATTCCGCTCGGCAAGGCGGATGTAAAACGCGCTGGCACCGACCTCACGATCGTGACCTATGGACGTTGTGTGATCCATTCGCTGAAGGCCGCCGAAGTGCTCGAAAAAGATCACGGCATCTCAGTCGAGGTCGTTGACCTCCGTACGATTCGTCCCCTCGATTTCGATACAGTCCTCGCCTCGGTCAAGAAAACGAATCGCGTCCTGATCGTCGAAGAGCAGAAACCCTTTGCGAGCGTCGGGACGCAGCTGGCCTACATGATCCAGCGTGAAGCTTTCGACGACCTCGACGGTCCGATCCACCGGCTCACCACCATCGACGCGCCCGCGATCTACAGCCCGCCTGTCGAAACAGAACAACTCCCGAACCCGGGCCGCGTCATCAAAGCCGTGCTCGCCGCAATGGCGTAAGTCGTCGCAACCCGCTCGCACGCTTGACCGGCTTTCCTGCTCACTCCTCGCTACCCACTCCTCGCGACTTTCTTTCCCATGGCCCAATTCATCGACATGCCGAAACTCAGCGACACCATGACGGTGGGCACGCTGGTCAAATGGCTAAAAAAGGAAGGCGACGTAATCAATGCCGGTGATATGCTCGCCGAGGTTGAAACAGACAAAGCTACGATGGAGCTGGAGAGTTTCTTCGCCGGTACGCTGCTGCAAATATTTTCTGCCGCCGGCGCACAAGTCGCCATCGGCGATCCGCTCTGTGCGATCGGCAAGCCCGGCGAAGTCGTCGCCGCGCCTGCGCCGACGACAGCGGCGCCGGCAGTCGTTACTCCGGTCGCTCCTCCCGCTCCCGTGGCGGCGAGCGCCAACGAGCCGAAACCCGCGTCCGCGTCTGCCCCGACTCCGCCTGCCCCTTCGCCCGCTCCGGTCGGCGGCCGCGTGCGCATCTCCCCGCTCGCCCGGAAACTCGCCGCGGAAAAGAAGATCGACGTCACTCGCGTCACCGGCTCCGGCCCCGGCGGACGCATCGTCCGCGCCGACATCCTTGCTGCGGAAAAGAACCCTCCAGCTGCGAAAGCCGGATCGGCGACCACGTTCACCGGCGGCGCCCTCGCGGCCCGCGGCCCCGTGCAAGAAGAACGTCTAGTTCCGGTTTCCACGATGCGCGGCGTCATCGCCAAGCGTATGCTCGAGTCCACTACGCAGATCCCCTACGTCTACCTCGACATCGAGATGGATGCTGGCCCGCTCCTGGCGCTTCGTGAGCAACTCAATACCGGATTGGAAAAAGAAGGTGTTAAACTCTCCGTCAACGACTTCATTCTCAAGGCCTGCGCCGACGCCTTGCGCCGCGTGCCGGCGGTCAACGCCTCCTGGGAAGCCACGCATATCCGCCGCCACAGCGCCGCGCACGTCGCGTTTGCCGTCGCCATGGAAGACGGCCTCATCACCCCCGTGATCCGTGACGCGCATCTGAAGAGCATATTCCAGATCAGCACCGAGGCGAAATCGCTCGGTAAGAAAGCGAAGGAAAAGAAACTCGTACCCGCCGAATTTACGGGCGGCACCTTCTGCGTTTCCAATCTCGGCATGATGGGCATTCCGAAATTCACCGCGATCATCAACCCGCCCAATGCCGCCATCCTCGCGGTGGGCACGACGGTAACCAAACCCGTCGTGAAAAACGGCCAGGTCGTCGTCGGTCAGACGCTCACGGTCACGCTTTCGTGCGACCACCGCGTCTTTGACGGTGCCGTTGGCGCTCAATTCCTGGGCGCCCTCAAGACGCTCTTGGAATCGCCCGCGCTGCTCTTGGTCTGAGTGGGACTTTGGACTGGGAACGAGGAGGTCGTCGATGGGGGACGCGCTCAGACGGCCCTCGTCGCTAGCCGCATGACCGCGCGGCCGCGAAGCCGACACTCACGCCGACGACAAACCCGGCGACGTGCGCGCCGAGATCCACCCGCGCCGCTCCGCCACCCGCACCGTAGAGCGCGAGCACGGACACACTCGAAGCCAGTGCGACCAAGATTGCACGGCTGCGTTGCGGATGCTCCGCCCGCGTGAATTGGCGAGCACCGCCGCGAGCGCGACGAGCCCCCACCCTGCCGCGCGGCCAAATGTTTTCACCACCGCGGTAAAAAGCAGCACGCGCTCAGCGCGTTCGATACCACATGCGCGCCGTCGCCGTGCAACCACAGCGCCGTACCCAACCGCCACCACTCCCCTCGCCCGAAGATGCCCACCGCATCCAGTGCGCCCGCCGCTGACCAATCCAGTCGCGCTGCTTGCAGGTGAAAAATTCCCAGAACTACCGCAGCCCACAGCAAGGGGGTGATCACATCCGTCGGGTAAGTTATCTGCTCGACGAACGCAGGCGGAGGCGAGTTCAGATTCTCACGATCAAACTTCAAGAGTTGTTCCTTGGCCGGCACCGCGACCTCCGCTGCGATCAGCAGGCGCTGCCCACTGCCCGTCGCGACCGTCCAATACGGTCGCCCCATCGCTAGCACCAAGAGCCCGTCATCGGACGCCGCGCGTTCGCTCCGATAACCCCCCGCCTCCACCAATCCGGCAGGTAGTTCCTCTTCCACGACGGGCGAGGCGGGCTCAGTGAGGGACGTAGCCATCACGATAGTTGTTCGCGTCGAAAGCGCGACCCCGTTTCGTACTGCGTGGTCGTTTCCTGCGCTGGTAGCACCCACACAATTCGCTGAAATCTAGGTTCGCCCAGCCTGAATGCATTCGAGTCCATGAGGTATTTTCTCCGCTCCGCGCCGCCAGCGCAGACCCCGTCAATCCCGCCAGCAGAATTGTCGCGACGACAGCTCGGGGTCGAAACCACCGATTCCTGCGCTAGAACGAGCCGGGCTGGTGCTCGCCCGCTTAATTTTTCCGCGTCGATTGCCCACGCTGGGCCGCGCCGTCACTTGCTCGCCGCGGCCGTGCGTGCCCGTTGAAACTCGGGGTGATCTGGCGCCGGAGTTCGCAAGTAACGTTCCGTCCATTGCTCGATGATGACGGTGGGTTTCTCCTTTTCCGCGATGTCCGCCACCATTTCGTAGGTCGCCAAATTCGTCGTCGATACCCAATTCCAAAGGCTGACAAAACGCTGAAAACTCAAGACGAGCGGTGACTGCGAGTTCACCTCGTCGGGTTGACCACCCACTCGGAAGAAAGAATCACCCATCATCACGGCCCGGCCCACGCCCGAGGTCCGTTCGAACGCTAACGGCGTTCCCCACGGTCCGACCGTTTTCCACGCCGGAAAATCACTGAGTGGCGTCGGCACCGCGCGAAAATCTGGAGGGAACGTGAGCCGTAGTTGCGACACCGGCACGAGGGGCCAACGTCCGTTCATGGTGAGTAAACCGATGCAGTCGCCTTCACGCGCTCGGTATTCGATTTTCGTCCAGTTCGCCGCATCGGCTGATCGCAGGGGCACGTGCAGTTCCCGCAGGCGGGTCAAAATCGCCGCACTGCCCGCCGCGAGACCCTCGCCGTTCCAATGACTGTCGGTCGGCCAGTAAACCGTGCCTTTCGCCTTGGCCGCGAACAACGCGGGCCGCAAGTCGAGCACGGAGACCGGTGATTGGTGAATGCGGAGATGGTTGACGATTTGATCCAGTTTACCCGGCCGCGCTTGCGCGCGTAAGAATGCCGGGAGCCGATCCGCGTAGATCGTCGACTTGTTCGGCACCAGCACCACGAGATATTCGGCGCCGCGCTCACGCCACCACGCTCGGCGACCCTCTACCGCTTGCTGCCAGTTTACCAATTCGGTCTCGTTCATCCGATCGCGGCCGAGCAAGTCGGGCACCGTCATCTCGCCAGTGTAAAACAACCAATCGTCCCGTCCGACGACCACCAGGCCCGACGGTTCTCCGAGCCAGCGGTGGCGCACAAGCCCATACCATTGGACGATGCGCGTTCTCGATGGGAAATGGTCGCCCAGCCAGCTCTCAAAAGCTGTTGGCCATTTTTCTATTTTTGTTTTTTTCCAGTCTGGCCAGGTCGCAAGCGGTCGCATTTCGCGGACATCCTTGAGCTCGGGCACGCCCAGCGCCCCACTGAAGATAGGCACGCACAGGAGTATCAATAACCCTACAAACGTTGCGAGATGCCAGCTGCGCGTGGCGTTTTCGTTCGACGGTTTCACGGTTAAAACCGATAATAAATAAACGGATTATGGGTATTCGCACCCATCGAAATCAGGCATAAAAACAACACGACGAGCGCGACGCAAACTTCGGTTGCCTCCAAGGCTCGGTCGCCCACGGCCGATTGCGCACAGCGGTGGCGCAGCGTCGGCCAGAGTGGCGCACACAGTAATAATCCGGCGGCTCCCGCATACAACAGGCCCGTCGTGACGACATTGGCGGGGATCGCCGTAAGACCACCGTTGGCCGTCATCCCCGCCATTGACCGGAAGTAACCCATCGTCTGGGCCCACGTATCACAGCGAAAAATCACCCAACTCAAAAGCACGGCAATGATCGTGTAGCCATGGCCGGCCGGCCGCAGCCAGTCCGGCGTGCGTCCGGTGACTGGCTCGAGCACACGCTCCACCGCGAGGAAAAGTCCGTGAAACAATCCCCACGCAACAAAGTTCCAGCTCGCCCCGTGCCAGAGTCCGCACAGCGCGAACACCGCCAGCAGATTCAGCGCGGTACGCAGCGCACCGTGGCGGTTTCCGCCCAGGGGAATGTAGAGGTAATCCCGGAAGAACCGCGACAGCGTCATGTGCCAGCGCCGCCAGAAGTCACGCATCGACCCGGCCGAATACGGGTAGTTGAAATTTTCCGGAAACCGAAACCCAAACATTCGCCCGAGCCCCACCGCCATGTCCGAGTAGCCGGAGAAATCGAAAAATATCTGGAGCGCATACGCAGTCACGCCGACCCATGCAGCGGCTGCCGTGCGCTCTGACTCGGGTAGCAAAAAAATAGCATCAGCCAACACCGAGACCTGATTGGCGATCAGGACCTTTTTACCCAAACCGGCGATAAAGCGGCGCGCACCCTCTGCGAGATCCTCGCGCCCGACCCGTCGGCGCACAAATTGACCGGCCACTTCCGAATACCGTACGATCGGACCGGCGACCAACTGCGGAAACAATGTCGAGTAACACAGAAAATCGCGGAGGCTACGGCAGGGCGTGATTTTTGCGCGCCACACGTCGACGACATAGCTGATTCCGTGAAAAGTATAAAAACTGATGCCGAGTGGCAGCACGACCGCCACCCATGTGATGTCGGCGCCGAACAGGTGGCCGAGTGCCGCGTTGCCACGATTGGCGATTTCCACAGCGAGGCCGCTGTATTTGAACCACGCGAGCAGCACGAGATTCGCCGTGACCACCCCGATGAGTGCCGCGCGGCGCCCTGCCATTCCTGGCTCGCACCAGTATCCTCCCGCGTAGTTGAGCAAGCACGACGCGATCATTACCCACACCAGATAGACCTCTCCCCAGGCGTAGAACACCGCGCTGGCGACCAGCAGCCACGTATTAGCCCAACCCAGCACCCGGCCTTGGCTACCCCGCCGGTTGGCGAGGGCCTGCAACGGTAGGCCTACAGCCAAGACCAGGGGCAGAAAGAAGAAGAGAAAGATAACGGAGGAGAAAACCACTCCTAGTAACTTAATCGAATCAACGAGGGCAGGAACAATCCAAATCCACCCAAGCCATCGGCCCCACCGTGCAGCGTGATGACTGGGCTTGGGCTTCGTGCGCGAGTGTGGAGCGAGCTTGCTCGCGACGATTGGCGAACGCGTCGCGAGCAAGCTCGCTCCCACCCTCAGGCTGATAGGTGCCGTGAATACTCCGGGGCTCCCCCCAGCGATCTTTACTCCAACGCACGGGCGTTTTGATTCCTCAATACGTCCACGTCGTCGTGCAGCGGAGCTCGCGGGGGGCCACTAGATCGTAACGACCATAGGCGCGCCCGCGACCGCCCGGCACCACATAGCCATCCGGCATACTCGCGCCCGTCGCAATCCGCACGGGGAGAATATCGGTGTGATTAAACACGTTAAATACATTGAGCTGAAAACGCATGCGCCCGGGGAGCCGCTCGAACTTCCGCGTGTAAGCGAACATCACATCGTTCCCGACAATCGGTTCGCCGGTGAGTTCGTTACCTTTGGAGTCCGCGCCGATGACGTTCGCCGAACGCCAGCGCCAGCCGCCACCTACCGTAAAACCCTTCATGCGCCCTGCTCTAAAATCATACGCCGTGAAGAGGCTGACCTTGTGCGGACGCAGTCCCCAGCGTTTCTCTTCGTCGTCGCGCTCCGCGTTCATCGTATCTACCAGGTTGTAGATTTCCTGCGCGACCGTATTGCCGTTCGACGTCGTCAGCGTCCCTACATTCGCCTGCGAACGCAGCGCGCCCAAGTCGAGCCACTTGGCCACTGCCTTGCCCGGCTCGAACCCACTGGGGTCGACCACAAATCGACCGGTCGCATCCTGCCGCACGCCTTGCACGAAACGGTCGTCCGCCATTTTCAATCCATACCATTGCGCTACCTCCGCCCCGACATTCTTACGAATGAAATCCGTGTAGGACTAGTTCGCCACCAGCCGCCAGTTCTGCGTCAGGTTCGCTGTGATTCTCGCCTCGTAGCCCTTGGACTGGGAATCCGAAGACGCCGCTGTGACGGGCGGATTGTAGGCGCTGTAAATAGGCTGCCACTGGCTCGTCGAAAACGGCAGCCCGGTCCCCGCCAGTACGCCCGCAAACGCGTCCATCACTCGCGTGTTACGGCCGGGGGCACCAGCGAGACCGTTCGTCGTGATCCGTCCCTGTTCCGTGGAGGAAAAATAAACCAACTTCGCGTGCAACCGACCACCGAGGAAATCGCCGCCCAGCCCATAGTCGGAGCCGACGCCTTTCGACGCCGGGGCCAGCTCGCCCTTGGGAAACGTCGTCCGCACAAACGAGGGCACGCCTTGGTTGCTGGAGCGATTCGCGACGAGCGACATCCATTTGAAGACGTGCAAGACGGCGCCGGCTGTGCCCGTGAAGCCGGTCGCGCTCGTGGTTTTGCTCTTGCTGCGATCGCGGTCCACGATGTCGCCGATCACGGGATCATTGTAGAATCCGAGCTCGATCACATCGATCTTGTCTTGCCGGTAGCCGAAGGTCGTGACCAGTCGGTCGGCGAGAAAATGGCTCTGCACCGCGCCGAGCGCTGCCGTGGATTTCTGTTCGCCCCCGCTGTTGTTCGGTCCACCGATTTCGTTGGCCCACGCCAGCGTGTAGGCCCGCCCGTCGAAGTTCACCGTCGACGGCAACGAGCGCCAGTCGCCGACGCGATACGTGGCCCAGCTGCCCTCAGTGATGTAGTTACGCACCGTGATCCGGTTGTTGATATTGTTGGGCGTGGCGTTGTAGGGGCGGCCCGCGAGAGCCAGCCAAGAATTTGCACGTGCGTCGAACTGCTCCGTTTGTGAAACCAACGCGGCGAAACGATGCCGGCCAAACCATTTTGACTGGGTGTCGAGCGCGTAGGAGGCGGCCAGACGCGTCTCGGCGACTTCGCCGACGTGGTCATCGCGCCGCCATTCGCCATCGAAGTAAAGTCGGCCGGCATAGGGATTGGCCGGGCCGCCCACTCCTAGCGTGCGGTTCGGATCGCCGCGCAACGTGGGGTCGGCCCCCGTCATGAGCGTCACGCGCGCTCGCGAATATTGATAGTTGCGCCCGAGGTTGAACGCCAGGTTGCGTGTGGCCTGCCAGTCGGCGGTGATCGTGTAGTTTCGCAGCGTCTGCTGGCGAAACATCCCTGGGCCCGCTGCGTTGACGTTGCCGGGGTAAATGCGCGGATCATTCACCTTCAGCGCACCCGACGTAACCCCCGGCGTGCCGTCAGGTGCGCGAACGGCAGAGTTGTTGTAGGTGCCGGAAAGCAAGCTCCCGCGGGCATCAAAAATCGTGCCATCATTTTCAATAAAGATCACCTTGTGGTTGTTGCCGGTAGCGGCGACGTCACGCGCCGTGACTCCCAGCGCAGACATCGCGATGGTCGGGACTGCATTGTTTGGATCGAACGTCACCGCGCTGACACCCTTCGCGTTGCGATTGTCCAACCACGCGAGCGCCTGGTCCGTTTCCACCGTATTGCGAATCACCGCCGTAACGTCGCGGCCAATTTCCCCCATCGCCGTCACGGTCAGAGAGCGAAGCGGCCGAACCGTGATCGACGAGAAAATGCGCTTCTTGTCCTGGTAATCAAAAGCGCGCCACCCACCGTTCTCTTGCTGCAGGCCGGCGACGGACATCGCCAACCGCTCTTTTTCGAGCACCCAGTTGGCGTCGAGTTCGAAGCGATGCCGGTCGAACGAACCTGCGCTGGTGCGCACCAGAGCGCTATCGCGCGCGGTGCTCGCAATTTTCGAGCTTTCGTTGATCAGCCCGCCCGGCGCACCCACTCCAAACAAAATGCTATTCGGCCCGCGATTGTCCTCATACCGCCCTACACGGTAGGCATCGGAGGGCGTGATGCTCGTAAAATAATCCATCCCGACGCTGGCCGCCGCCCCCCGGATCAAGACGAGCGGCGTCAGGCTCTGAGCGTTGACCACCGGATTCTGGCCGCTCCCCGCCTGATTCTCGTTCGAGCTAATCTCGGCATTAATCGAATACTGCACGAGCTCGCGCACATCGGTGATCGCAAGGTCGTCGAGAAATTCCCGCGTGAACACCGAGACCGAGCTGGCCGTATCGCGCAGCGAGGTATTCAGCCGACTGCCCGCAAGCGTATTCTCGGCCTGGTAACCCACATCGCGGCTGGTGTTCACGGTGAAGGGACTCAACTCAACCGCTTCGGTTGCCGTCGGCCCCGGTGTGGCGGGCGGGGCTGGTGGTGCAGTTTGAGCCGACAAGGACGCGACGGCGGCGGCCATGAGAAATCCAATAACACGGGCGCGACGACAGCAGATCAAGGGGTGCATTTTCAGTTCCGGTGAGGCGTTTTTCAGGGGCGATCCAACGCGGAAACGACCTGCCATCAAAATATTCATCCCCCGGCGAACACAAGCGTAAGTTCACTCTTGCCCTGTGGTCTCACGCCCCCTTCGTGGATAGTTTCCCCACCCCCTCTAACGACCATGCCTATGAACCCAAACCCCGCCCGACTGTGGTCGACCGCTTCGCTCGCGATCGCCCTCGCCCCAATCCTCGCCGCCCAACGAGCTCCCGCGAATTCGCCCGCAGCGCCAACCGCGGTTCAGAAAGACGAGCCCATCGTCCTCTCACCTTTCGAGGTCGGACCCGACTCCGTGCGCGGCTACCAGTCCACCGCCATTTTGCAGGGCGGCCGCGGCAAGATCGACCTCGCGGATGTCGCGGGGCAGGTGCAGGTGTTCACGAAGGATTTTCTCGACGATATCGGCGCGACCACGACCGAGGAGGCATTCCTGTTCTCCGCGACGACGCAGACCTACCTCGAA
>SXGR01115041.1_pt1 | contig 12024 bp, 10 predicted proteins | sample 3174711 | NCBI WGS metagenome assembly SXGR01 (sample SAMN11356860, study PRJNA531348) | freshwater metagenome | isolation source: freshwater sample F1-60 | place: China: Fuxian Lake, Yuxi | collected 2017-12-25
CCAGGCGCATGATGGTCCCTTTGCCGAATTGCTTTTCAATCTGCGCCAAAGCAGCTTGCAGGGCTTTGGACTTTTCGCTGTTGTCGTCGCTCATGGGAATCTCCTTGAATATCAATGGGTTGGGGCACCGGTCTCAGCGGGGATGCGCTGTTGACTGGATGCTTGAACAGTACTGTAAACGAACTGTATAAACCTGTGAACACTATTTTTGGTCAGTTTGCCTTATCATTTGCACGATGACAAAAGCGCCTGAATCAACAGCCAGTGAACAGCCAGACTGGGCCGATGACCGATGGCGCCAAACCCATTTGGGTCGACTGCTCGGGCATGCCATGCGTCGTTTTGACGAACGCGTGCTGTACCTGATGGCGGGCAACGAGGGCGTGCCGCTGGCCTTGGCCAATCTGGCGTCGCGTGACCAGATCAGCGCTGCACACATTCACATCACGCGGCACCTGGCGTTGGAGGGCTCCCGCCTGACCGATCTGGCCCGTGCTGCCGGCATGAGCAAGCAGGCCATGGGCGATCTGGTGACCCAGTGCACCGCATGGGGCCTGGTGCAACGTGAACCGGATTTGACCGATGCCCGTGCGCGGCGCGTGGTGTTCACGCCTGTGGGGCTGGCCTGGCTGCAGGCTTTCAAGGATGCGGTGGCCCAAGCCGAGGCCGAGTTCCGCGATGCCGTGGGCAAGGATGTGGCGACCGTGGTGGCTTTGGGCCTGGAGGCTTATGCGCATTGAAAAGCAGGCGCAAGCACCCACGCCAGACACTAGAATTGCAACACCCCGGTGATCAGCCCCGGGCGAGCCGCACCTACAACAACAGGAGACAGACATGCGAATTCTGATAGCCGAAGACGACCAGGTGCTTGCCGATGGCTTGTTGCGCACCTTGCGCAGTGCTGGTGCGGCGGTGGACCATGTGGCCAGTGGCTCCGAGGCCGATGCGGCCTTGATGACCAACAACGAATTCGACTTGCTCATCCTCGATCTGGGCCTGCCCAAGATGCACGGGCTGGAAGTGCTCAAACGCTTGCGTGCCAGAGGCTCCACATTGCCGGTGTTGATCCTCACGGCGGCAGACAGCGTCGAAGAACGCGTCAAAGGCCTGGACTACGGCGCGGACGACTACATGGCCAAACCGTTCAGCCTGCAAGAGCTTGAAGCCCGCGTGCGCGCCCTGACCCGGCGCGGCATGGGCGGTGCCACATCTCAAATCAAGCACGGGCCACTGATTTATGACCAGTCCGGTCGTGTGGCCACGATCGACGGCAAGATGGTGGAGCTGTCCGCGCGTGAGCTGGGGCTGCTCGAGGTGTTGTTGCAGCGTGCGGGCCGTCTGGTCAGCAAAGACCAGCTGGTTGAACGCCTGTGCGAGTGGGGCGAAGAGGTCAGCAACAACGCGATCGAGGTGTACATCCACCGCCTGCGCAAGAAGATCGAAAAGGGCCCGATTCGCATCGCCACGGTGCGTGGCTTGGGCTACTGCCTCGAAAAAATCCCGGGCTGAGCGCCTGGTGATGTGAATACCCTCGCCACCCGATTCAGAACAGTGCCGCCATGAAGTCCCGCGGCTGGAGCGTACGCCTCTTTAAACGTGAACAACGTTCCTTGTTCGGGGAAATCCTCGACTGGATGCTCACGCCGCTGTTGCTGCTGTGGCCCATCAGCCTGGCCCTGACCTGGCTGGTGGCGCAAGGCCTGGCCAACAAGCCCTTTGACCGGGCGCTGGTCTACAACGTCCAAGCACTGGCCCAGCAGGTCAAGCTGGGGCCCGACAAACGCGTGCAGTTCAGCCTGCCTCAGCCCGCCAGTGAATTGCTGCGTGCGGACGAGACCGACCTGGTTTATTACCAGGTGCGTGGTGGGCATCAAGAGCACTTGAGTGGTGAGCGCGATTTGCCCTTGCCGCCCGCAGACCAGGACAAAAGCAGCAGCTACGAAGTGCACATCCGCGATGACGAGATGCGTGGCCTTGAGGTGCGCGTGGCCTCTACCTGGATACGTCTGGATGCCGAGGGCAAACACCCGGCCTTGGTGCAGGTGGCCGAAACGCGGGAAAAGCGGTCCGTGTTGGCCGCAGAAATCATCAAGGGCGTGATGCTGCCCCAGTTCGCCCTTTTGCCTTTGGCGGTGCTTTTGGTTTGGCTGGCGCTGGTGCGTGGCATCAAGCCCTTGTCGGAATTGGAAGAACGCATCCGTGCGCGCAAACCTGACGATCTGAGCCCGCTCGACGACAAAGCCGTGCCCATGGAAGTGGCCCCCTTGGTGGTCTCGGTGAACGACTTACTGGAGCGCCTGAAAGATTCCATCGTCACCCAAAAACGCTTTTTGGCCGATGCGGCGCACCAGCTCAAAACCCCTTTGGCGGGCTTGCGCATGCAGGCCGACCTGGCGCAGCGCTCGGGCTCGAGTGAAGAAGACCTGAAAAAATCCTTGAAGCAAATTGGCCGCGCCAGCGTGCAGGCCACGCACACGGTGAACCAGTTGTTGTCATTGGCCCGTGCAGAAGGTGGCGGCACACATGTGCCGCAGCAAAGTTGCGACATGGTCCTGCTGGCCAGCGAAGTGCTGCAAGACTGTCTGCCCCGCGCCATGGACAAGGGCCTGGACCTGGGCTATGAGGGCGTGGATGCAGGCACGCCGGGTGCGCAGGTGCAAGGCAACCCGACTTTGCTGAAAGAAATGCTGCGCAACCTGGTGGAAAACGCCGTTCACTACACCCCCAGCACGCCCGAGCGCCAGGGCGTGGTCACGGTGCGTGTGCTGGTGGACCCGTACAGCAAAGCGCTGGTCATGCAGGTGGAAGACAACGGCCTGGGCATTCCTTTGGCCGAGCGCGATCTGGTGTTCCAGCCGTTTTACCGGGCGCTGGGCACCAATGTGGATGGCTCAGGTTTGGGCTTGCCCATCGTCAAGGAAATCGCCCAACAACACGGCGCCTCGGTCACGGTCGATGCCGCCCAGCCCGGCCACACCCCACCAGGGGCGTGTTTCACGCTGCGCTTCAACGCGCTCACTTAAGCGCAAGCGCTGTCCTTGTTTCTGTGGGGGGCCGCCCCTGCGGCCAAATGCCCGAAATGGCTCCTGCCGTCATTCGCGAGCAGGGGCTCGCTCCCACTGCGCCTCCAAAAGCCCTTGTCTCTGTGGGAGGTCGCCCCTGCGGCCGAATGCTTGAAGGGGCGTTGTCTGCCTTAAGCAGGCTTGCCCATGTTCAGCTGCAAGCGCTCACGCTCGATCACGCGGGCCACGGCAGGTTCAGCCGCCACTTTTTGCACAAAGGCCCACAGCTCGGGAGGCTCTTCTGGCGCGATGCCGGCAATCGTGCCCCAGCGGGTGAGGGTCAGGCTGTAGGCGTCCAACGGGCCGAAGCGTTCACCCGTCAGCCAGTTCTGGCCCTTGGCGGCAGCGGCTTTCACCAGTGCTTGTAATTCGCCCAGCATGCTGCGGAACAACTGCGTGTTGTAAGGCTTGAGTGCCGCTTGCACTTCGGGCAGGTCCGAGAATTTTTGCGGCATGAAGATGTGCGTGAAGGTCGGGTGCACCGTGTTGTTCATCCAGGCCAGCGTCGAGATGGCTTGCGCGCGGGCCAAGGCCTCTGTGGGCAAGAAACCCATCTGCGGAAACAGCTGGTCCAGGTGCAAGACGATGGCCACGATTTGCGTGACGGGCTGGCCCTTGTTCACCAGCACGGGCACCTGACCGCGTGGGTTGATGGCTTTGTAGTCGTCGCTGTTTTGCTCGCCTTTGTGCAGCTTGACCATGCTGGGTTCAAATTCAGCACCGCTCATTTCCAGCAGCACATGGGGCACAAAAGAACAGGCACCGGGTGCGAAGTAAAGTTTCAGGCTCATCGGTCAAATCTCCAAAAGGGTTAAGGGGTGGTGGCTTTCAGGGCTTTGCCGCTGCCGGGCCATTTTCTGTGGGCGCTGTTTCAGCAGCGATCGGCTGTGCGACAGCCGGGATGTCGATTTTCAGCGCTTCAGGGCGAATCTGGTTCGCCAGGCGTTCAGGTTCGCGCGCCGTGTTCGGGCCCCAGCCCCAAGGGGCAAAAGCGTCCCATTGCCAGGCCAGCGTGGCCGCATTGAGGATCAGTAAAAGGGCCATCAACCAACGCATCATCTGGATTTGTCCTCGACAGGAAAGGGGCGCACGCTGACTTCGGCGCTGTGAATTTCTTGCAGGCCCGTCTCTGTTTGCAGGCGCAAGGCCCCACTGGGGCTGACGCCCAGCGCCACACCGAGCAGGCCATCGCTGGTGTGCACGCGTCGGCCTTTGAGCACATCGCGTGATTCAAACCGGGTTTGCAGCGGCGCGAAGCCATCGCGCTCGAATGCCAGCAGTGTCCGGATCAAAGGCATCGCCACGCGTGCCAGGCAGGCGGGTGCGGTCAGGTCGGGCAGCAACTCGGTGAGGGCCGCAGGCGCTGTGTTCAGGCCGTCTGTGGGGCGTGGGTGGATGTTCAGGCCGACCCCCACCACCACCTGGCTGCGCCCGCCCATGCTGGCGGCCTCGACCAGAATGCCGCCAAGCTTGCGGTCTTGAAACCACAAATCGTTGGGCCATTTCAGGCGCACATCGGGGTGCAGGCTCTCGGCCAGACTCAGGCCAACGGCCAGCGACAGGCCGGACCAGTCTTGGGGCATGAGGGGCAAGCTGAGTGAAAAAGTGAGCGAGTCACCAGGCTGGCTTTGCCAGACGCGGCCCATGCGACCGCGCCCTGCGGTCTGGCGCTCGGCCACCAGCAGCGTGGCTTCGTGCTGGCCAGCGCGCGCGCGGCGCATGAGCTCTGTGTTGCTTGAATCGATCTCGGGCAGCACCTCGACCGTGAAATCGGGCAGCAGGGGGAACACCTGTTCCCAAACCGCTTCAGCAGGCCAATGTGTGGGCGAGATCATGGTGGCGGTGGCTCAACTTGCTTGTTGTGGGAGCGAGCCCCTGCTCGCGAATGTTGGCGCCTCGACAAGCGCCTGCACAGCTTTGCCCGCATTCGGCCGCAGGGGCGGCCTCCTACAGGGTCAACGCTGTAGACCGGCATGCGTCAGCGCTTTGGGGTGACTGCCTTCTTGGGCTTGGTCGCCTTTTTGGCTTTCTCCGCCTTCACGGGCGTGGCCGCTTTGCTCTTGGCTTTTTTCTGGCTGGGTGTCTTGGGCGTGTCCTTGCGCTCTTTGGGTGACAGCAGGGTGCCACGGCAATTGGCGCTGCCGCACCAGCAAGGGTATTCGGCCTTGAGTTTCTTGGTGTAAGGCTCGTCGATGATCAGGCCGTAGTCGTAGTTCAGCTCTTCACCGGCCTGGATGTTGCGGATGGCCTTGATGAAAATGCGGTCGTTTTCTTCGTCGGCATCGCAGTTCGGGGTGCAGCTGTGGTTGATCCACTTGGCCGAGTTGCCCAGGTGCTTGCCGTCGATCACGTGGCCGTCATCGAGGTGGAAGTAGAAGGTGTGGTTGGGCTGGCTGGGGTCGTGCGGGTGGCGGTCTTGCGCCTCGTCCCAGCTGATGATCTCGCCCACGTACTCGATCAGGGTCTCGCCTTCAGCGAGGTCTTGCAGCGCAAACACGCCCTTGCCGTGCACGCCGGAGCGGCGAACCTGGATGCGTTTGCCGGATGCGCTCGGGGTGGCACGGCTGGGAGAGGAAACAGGGGTTTTGGCCACGGCGTTCAAAAATTTGTTATGGTGAATTCATGTGGGCGTGCGCGTGAGCGCGTGCCCGGGCGCGTGCGCACACGCGAGACAACGGATTGTAATGACATGAAGACATTGGTAATTGCAGAGAAGCCTTCGGTGGCTCAAGACATCGTCAAAGCCTTGACGCCGACCTCCGGCAAGTTCGAGAAGCACGACGACCATTTCGAGAACGACCAATACGTTGTCACCAGCGCCGTGGGTCACTTGGTGGAGATCCAGGCCCCCGAGCAGTACGACGTGAAACGCGGCAAGTGGAGCTTTGCCAACCTGCCCGTGATCCCGCCGCACTTTGACTTGAAGCCGGTGGACAAGACCAAGAGCCGCTTGACGGCCGTGGTCAGGCAGGCCAAGCGCAAGGACGTGAACGCCCTCATCAACGCCTGTGACGCGGGCCGCGAGGGTGAACTGATCTTCCGCCTGATCGAGCAATACGCCGGTGGCACCAAGACCCTGGACAAACCCGTGCAGCGCCTGTGGCTGCAGTCCATGACGCCACAAGCGATCCGGGACGGCTTTGACAACCTGCGCAGCAACACCCAAATGCAGGGCCTGGCCGATGCCGCCCGCAGCCGATCCGAAGCCGACTGGCTGGTGGGCATCAACGGCACCCGCGCCATGACCGCGTTCAACTCGCGCGATGGCGGCTTCTTTTTGACCACCGTGGGCCGGGTGCAAACCCCCACGCTGGCCGTGGTGGTCGAGCGTGAAGAGCAAATCCGCAAGTTCATCAGCCGCGACTATTGGGAAATCCACGCCGAGTTCGGCGCTGCTGCGGGCACCTACCCCGGCAAGTGGTTCGACCCCGCCTGGAAGAAAGAAGAAGACGGCGAAAAGAAAGCGGACCGCCAATGGACCGCGCAAGAAGCGCAAGCCATTGTTCAGGCGGTGCGCGGCCAGACCGCCAGCGTGACCGAAGAGGCCACCCCCACCACGCAAGCGAGCCCCGGCCTGTTTGACCTGACCAGCCTGCAGCGCGAGGCCAACGGCAAATTCGGCTTTTCGGCCAAGACCACGCTGGCGCTGGCCCAAAGCCTGTACGAGCGCCACAAGGCCCTGACCTACCCGCGTACCGATTCGCGCCACCTGCCCGAAGACTACGTGCCCGTGGCCAAGCAGACCTTCGAGATGCTGGCCGACAGTGGCATGCGCCATCTGGCCCCGCACGCGCTGACGGCGCTCAACAACAACTACGTGCGCAAGATCCCGCGCGTGTTCGACAACAAAAAGGTGTCGGACCACTTCGCCATCATCCCCACCTTGCAAGCGCCCAGCGGCTTGTCCGAGGCCGAGCAAAAACTGTATGACCTGGTGGTGCGCCGCTTCATGGCGGTGTTCTTCCCCAGCGCCGAGTACCAGGTGACCACCCGCATCAGCGTGGCCGCTGGCCACAGCTTCAAGACCGTGGGCAAGGTGCTGGTCAAACCCGGTTGGCTCGCCATTTATGGCAAGGAAGCCGCCGACGAAGTCGAAGACGCCAAAGACGGCGACAAGGGCCAAAACCTGGTGCCGGTGCAGCCGGGCGAGCAGGTCGGTGTCGAGTCGGTCGAGGCCAAGGGCCTCAAAACCCGCCCCCCGGCACGCTATTCAGAAGCCACGCTGCTGGGCGCCATGGAAGGCGCAGGCAAGATGGTGGACGACGACGAGCTGCGCGAAGCCATGCAGGAAAAAGGCCTGGGCACGCCAGCCACCCGCGCCGCCATCATTGAGGGCCTGATCAACGAAAAGTACATGCTGCGCGAAGGCCGCGAGATGATCCCGACGGCCAAAGCCTTCCAGCTCATGACGCTGCTGCGTGGTCTGCAGGTGGAAGAACTGTCCAAGCCCGAGCTGACCGGCGAGTGGGAATACAAGCTCGCCCAGATGGAGCAAGGCAAATTGAGCCGCGCCACCTTCATGGCCGAGATCGCGGCCATGACCGAGCACATCGTCAAGAAAGCCAAAGAGTACGACCGCGACACCGTGCCCGGTGACTACGCGACGCTGACCACGCCCTGCCCCAACTGCGGCGGCGTGGTCAAAGAGAACTACCGCAGGTACACCTGCACCGGTGCACAAGGCGCTGCAGAAGGCTGCGGCTTCTCGTTTGGCAAGTCGCCTGCTGGCCGCACCTTTGAGCCCGCTGAAGTTGAGCAGTTCATGCGTGACAAGAAGATTGGCCCGCTGGATGGCTTCCGCTCCAAAGCCGGCTGGCCTTTCGTGGCCGAGATGGCGCTCAAGTACAACGAAGAAGAAAAGAACTGGAAGCTCGAATTCGACTTCGGTGACGACAAGAAAAACGAAGAGAGCGGCGAGATCGTCGAGTTCAGCGACGAATCGCTGGGCGTTTGCCCCAAATGCGGCAGCGCTGTGCACGAGCACGGCAGCAACTATGTGTGCAGCAAGGCCGTGCCCACCAACGAACAACCCACGCCCAGCTGCGACTTCAAGACCGGCAAGGTCATCTTGCAGCAGCCGGTGGAGCGCGAACAGGTGGTCAAGCTGCTCGCCACAGGCAAAACCGATTTGCTCGACAAGTTCGTGAGCAACCGCACGCGCCGCAGCTTCAAGGCCATGCTGGCCTGGAACCCCGAAGAGGGCAAGGTGGCCTTCGAGTTCGAGCAGCGCGAAGGCGGCAAGAAATACCCGCCGCGCAAAACAGCCGCCAAAAAGACGCCTTTCGGCAAGCCCGCAGCCACGAAAACGGCAGCCAAAACCGCCAAAGTCCCTGCCGCCAAAAAAGCCGCCAAGACGGCCGCACCCAAAGCGCCCCGCAAAGCCGCTGTGGGCACCTTGAAGCCCAGCGCCTCATTGGCCGCCGTGATCGGCGACGGCACTTACGCCCGCACCGAAGTGGTCAAGAAAATCTGGGACTACATCAAGGCCAACAACTTGCAAAACCCGGCTGACAAGCGCTCCATCACTGCCGACAGCAAGCTGCAAGCGGTGTTCGGCAAAGACAGCGCCACCATGTTCGAGCTGGCCGGGATCATTGGCAAGCACTTGAGCTGATCCTCGTGTGAGGTGCTGTTTTGAACGCCACGCAGGTCGTGGCGTTTTCTTTGGCGCAAGGCATGGCTGCCCAGAAGTGTCTATCGCGTATAGACCTTATGGCTGATGAAAATTGACCATCCGGTGGATTCACGGTCCCACCCGGTTTTTGCAGACTGTCCTTGTCTTTCATTGACTGAACCCAAGGAACGTCCCATGAACACCCGATTTTTCAAAGCCACTTCCATGACCGCCGCCATCGTGCTGGCGGCTTCCAGTTTGACCGCGCAGGCCCAAGGTGCCGGACCGGGTGCCGGAGGCGGCGCAGGGCCGGGGTCTGGAGCAGGGACAGGTTCTGCCACCGGTTTGGGGGTCAAGACGGAGCAGTTTGTGGAGCGACAAAAAGAAGCCATCCACCACCAGACGCAAATCCGCACGCAAGAAAAAAACCTGTCCGGCACACGCGACCAGATCAAAGCGCAAGAGAAGCTGCTCAAACAAACGCGTGACCAAATCAAGCGACAAGACCAGATGTTGGTCCGCACGCGCAGCCAGATTCAGGACCACGCGCAAGACAAGCCCGAGTTGCTGGACGCATTGCGCAAGCAAGAGCAAACCCAGGAGCGGTTGTTGACGCACCTGAAAACCCAAGAGCAAAGCCTGACCCAGGTTCGCGACCAGCTCAAGACCGAAGAGCAGGAGCAGACCCAGGTGCGCGACCAGCTCAAAAAGCGGTGACTATTTCTCGGTCAACCGGATCTTGACGGGCAAGGCCGTGAGCAGTGGCTTCAAGGCTGACCAAGCTGCTGCTGGTGTTGCGGTGGCGTCGACTTCGACGGGGGCATCGCCCGTGGCCTTCACCCCGGGCCATTGCGCTGCAGGCGTCTGCAAGGGCGTCAAGGCCTGATGGATCAGGCCCTGCACCACGGCGGCTGTGGCCAGCGTGCGCAACTCGGGTTTGTAGATCTTGCCGACGTTGGTCACCGGCATGCGCTGCAGCACCGTGACGGACTTGGGGCGGGCCGGGGCTTCGTCCACGCGGCTGGCCGTGAAGGCCAGCAGCTCGTCTTCGCTCACCTGCGCACCTGCTTTGAGCGTGGCAAACGCCACGGGCAGTTCGCCCGCATAGGCGTCGGGTGCACCCACGGCGGCGCACAGCTCCACGGCGGGGTGGGCGCCCAAGGCGTCTTCGATGACTTTGGGGTCGATGTTGTGGCCGCCGCGAATGATCAAATCCTTGGCACGGCCGGACAGGTGCAAGCGGCCTTGTTCGTCGATGAAGCCCACATCGCCCGTGATCAGCCAGCCGTCCGGCGTGAAGCTGCGCGCGGTCTCTAGCGCATCCAGATAGCCCGAAAACAGATTCGGCCCTTGGTAGAGCACCATGCCTTTTTCGCCCGCAGGCAGGCCTTGCCCGGTGGCCTGGTCGTCGCTGCTCAAGGCCACAATGCGCACCCGCGCATGCGGCAGCGGCCAGCCCACGCAGCCTGCAGGCGCGCTCAGGCCCGGTGGGGCCACGGTGCTCAGGCCCGCGGTTTCGGTCATGCCCAGGCTTTCGTTGATCTGCAAACTGAAAGTTTGCTCAAAGCGCTGCGCCAGCTCGGGTGGCAGGGGCGCAGCCCCGGTGCGCACCGCACGCATGCGCGAGATGTCGGCCCCGTTCAGTGGCACGCCCGCCAATGCCGCCAGCACCGTGGGCACCCCCGACATGAGCGTGCAGCGGTGGTGCTCGACCAAGCGCCAATAGTTTTGCACCACTTCGCGGTTGCGAAACAGGCTGGGCGTGGGAATGATCACGTGCATGCCCACGGCCAGAGAACACAGTGCGCCGGGCAGCACACCCGCCACATGGAACAGCGGGTAGCCGTTGATCGTCACATCGCTGGACTGAAAGCCTTGCATCGTGGCGTTGGCCCAAGCGGTGAACACCTGCGCGCCATGGCTGTGCCGTGCCAGTTTGGGCGCACCGGTGGTGCCCCCGGTGTGGAAGTACGCGGCGATGTCGCCGGGCTGGAAAACCCGCCCGCTCAACAGGCGGTCGCTTGGCTGCTGCTGGCGCAGGGCATGAAAGTCCTGTGTGCCGGGCGGCAGACCTTGCGCCAAGGGCGCACCCTCGGGGTCAACCAGCAACACGGTTTTCAAGTGGGGCAATTGGGCTTGCAGGCGCAACGCTTTGTCACGCATCTGGCTGTCGTCGTCCACGCCATGGGCGATCAGCACTTTGGCTTGGCTGGCCTGCAGCAGGGACAGCAGTTTTTCTTCGCTCAGCAAGGGGTTGAGCGGTTGCACAATGCCCGCCGCCTCGCCACCCCAGAGGGCCAGGTGGTAGGCCAGCCCGCCGGGCAGCAAGATGGCCACCACGTCTTGTGGGCCGATGTGCAGGCTGTGCAGTGCATTGGCCGTCTGGTGAATGCCTTGCAGCAAGCTGCGGTAGGTCCAGGTGGTCGACGGGCCACCGGGTTGCCCGGTGTGCAAGAACGTGAACGCAGGCTGGTCGGTGTGGGCTTCGGCACTCGCGCGAATCAGCTCATAAGTGCTAGCCCAGGGCATGGCTTGGGCCAAGGGCGTGGCCTCGATGCGGTGAATGTCGGCGAGGGATTGAACGGGAGATGAAACGGTCAGGTGCATGCGCGATGTTAGCCACAGCTTGGCCCGTGCTTTGTCACGCAGGTGGCAAAGCACGGGTGCCTTCAAACGGTCAGCGTCATCAGGCTGGCATTGCCCCCCGCTGCGGCCGTGTTGGTGCTGATGCTGCGCTCGCTCACCAGGCGGGCCAGCGGCACGGCGGCATCGCCCGGGCGCAAGGCCGTGAGCGTGACGATGGCCCCGGGGTGCTGCGCCAGTTGCGCTTGCCAGTGCAAGGTGGTGGCTTCGTCGGCGTGCAGCAGTGCCGCGTCCACCGGTTGAGCTTGCGCAAGGTCTTGCAGCGTCACCTGGCTTTGCACCGCAGCAGGCAGCTGTGCGTGCAGTGCCTGCGCTGAGAGGGGCCACACCGCGCGGCTGCCCACAGCCAGCACGGCGGCCAGCTGGGTCAGGCGGTCGGCATCGGCGCTGGGCTGTTCGCCCGTCAGGCACAGCACCCGCGCACGGGCTTGCACGCGGTACACGTTGCGCTCGCCCGTGGGGCCGCTCAGGGTGGCTTGCAGGCCCGCCGGGCTGGCGGCGGCAAATTGCGCACAGGCATGCGCCAGCGGCAGGCGGTCTTGTGCCACTGCCCAGTCGTGCAGGGCTTGCAGTGCAGGCGTGGCTTGTGGCAATGCCGCGGCACCGCTGGCCTGCACGCTGCGCAAGGCCGCATCCTGCGGGCAGCGAGCCAACAGGCGCAGCAGGTACAAGGGGCCGCCTGCCTTGGGGCCGGTGCCCGACAGG